>ENA-UOWO01000174-UOWO01000174.1-activated-sludge-metagenome-genome-assembly--contig:-NODE-174-length-93076-cov-22.935842_pt1 | contig 93076 bp, 74 predicted proteins | sample MGYA00238148_ERZ761564 | MGnify/ENA primary metagenome ERZ761564 (study PRJEB28885, sample SAMN05720194) | activated sludge metagenome | isolation source: Anaerobic digester | place: USA... | reverse complement strand
CGGGAGTCGGGAGTCGGGAGTCGGGAGTCGGGAGTCGGGAGTCGGGAGTCGGGAGCTGGGAGCTGGGAGTCGGGAGTCGGGAGTCGGGAGTCGGGAGTCGGGAGTCGGGAGTCGGGAGTCAGGAGTCGGGAGTCGGGAGTCGGGAGGTCCCGATAACTATCGGGAGGGAGTTGGGAGTTAGAATTATAAAAGTGAAACACTTAATTTGAATTTGAAGTCCTTAAAAACATAACCAAAATGAACGCATAGCAAATACAAAAATGTTCATAGAAGACAAAAAAACTAAAAAAAATCAATCAAAATAACAGCCTGAACACCTAACAGCCTTCCGATGCCGATAACTATCGGTACTATCGGGACAGTCTAACAGTCTAACAGTCTAACAGTCTAACAGTCTAAACACCCTAACAGTCTAAACACCCTAACAGTCTAAACACCTTAACAGTCTAACAGCCTAACAGCCTAACAGCCTAACAGTCTAACAGTCTAACAGCCTAACAGTCTAACAGCCTAACAGTCTAACAGTCTAACAGTCTAACAACTAACACCTAACAGCCTAATTCCCTAAAAATCCCCCAAAAAAATGTCCACCTACATCTCCGGCATCGGCTGCATCTCACCCCAGAAAACCATCGGGAACCATGACTTTCTTGCAGAACCTGTCAATCATAGTGCATTATTCCTTCAATGTATCCAGCCAGAATCTTACAGGGATTACATAGATCCTTTGTTAGCCAGACGTCTGAGCCGTATCATAAAAATGGGGATCACATCGGCTGTAATCTGTCTGAAAGATTCGGGAGTTGAAATGCCCGGGGCTATTATCACAGGGACGGGCTTAGGCAGTGTGAAAGACACGGAGAAGTTTCTGACCACCATGCTCGACAATAATGAAACCCTGCTGAACCCGACTAACTTTATGCAATCAACCTATAACACGATCAGTTCACAGATAGCCATTATTCTGAAATGCGCCAATTACAATTCGACCTATGTCCACCGTGGTTTTTCTTTTGAATCGGCGCTCATTGACGGGCTCGACCTGATGCAGAGAGGTGAAGCTGATTCGGCACTGGTGGGCGGAATAGACGAAATCTCTGAAAATCATTATAATATTTCCGGCCTGTTGGGTTTGTGGCGGCAACAAGCTGAAAACCATCTTGACATGCTGAAAAATCCCGGAAAGGGCACCATTCCAGGTGAGGGTTCTGTTTATTTTACGCTGACAAAAGACATACGTCCCAATTCCTATGCCCGCCTGGATTGTTTAAAGACATTATACAAACCCAAATCAATTACCTGCATCCATGATACAATCAATAACATACTGAAAGATAATAATTTATCAGCCACCGATATAGACCTTTTTGTTGCAGGACTTAACGGCGACGATGCAACTGACAAGTGGTATCATTCAGTAATTAACGAGATATTTGATAAACAAGCTGTTGCCGCTTTCAAGCATTTTTGCGGAGAGTATTATACAGCTTCTGCTTTCGGGCTCTGGCTGGCTTCCACTATATTAAAACAGCAGCACATCCCTCCGGTAGCACTTTACCGTGGAAACGCCCCCCGCAATATCCGCCGTATTCTGTTATATAACCATTATGCCGGTGAGCATCATTCCATAATGCTCATCACGTCAGTATAAAACTATTTTTCTTTCAGGGTTTTAATTTCCTGCTTCAGCAGTTCAATCTGAGCTTGTTGCTCCTGAATAGCTTTTACCAGCACAGGAATAAGCTCGCTGTATTTCACGCCGTAGGCATCCGGATACTCACTTCCGGGCTGATCGGTTTCTTTGTCAATTTCTATCTGAGTATGAACCACAACATCAGGCACCAATGTTTCCATTTCCTGGGCAATAAAGCCAAGATTTTTGCCTGTACCGGTATTCAGCTTTTCATTTTTCCAGCTATAAGAAACAGGGCGAAGTTTCAAAACTTCTTTAAGCCCGTAAGGTATGTCAGCGATATCGGTTTTATAACGCAGGTCAGAAGTCTGTATGGTTCCGTTCACTGCCCATACAGCGGTCCATTTATAACCTGAGTTTCCTAAGCTTACTGTATTGTTTGCAGAAGGACGGAAAACATTTCCTCCGCCATCAATGGACACTATTCTTGTATATGCATCTGCAGGAGTTGCCGCATAGCAAAAATGCCAGTAAGAGCCGCCATTAGCCAGAAAATATGAGGCATTACTGCTGTTAAAATCCTGGCCAAAACCAGAGCCATATGTGACTGAGCCTACACGGAATTTGCTTCCTGAAGTTCCGGTTACTACTTCAAAGATATTGGTTGGCGCAATTGTTCCGATTCCTACATAACCATTATTATGATTTATATGAAATGTACCATCATCGCTGTTTGCTCTCGAAACAGAATAACCATCTTTGGCCCCCAGCAGGCCTACATACCATTTATTACTATCATCAGTGCGATACATCAGTCTCATATATGAATTCGTATCAGGCCTGTTCAGTAAAATACCTCCGAAAGTTCCTGTGGAGTTAATATGTAAATAGGACTGAGAGGATTTCATCTCACATAAGAATCCCGGTGTGGTGGTTCCAATACCTATGCGGACTCCGGTATTAACAAGAAAATCACTGGCTACCCATCCTGAGGCATCATGAGCGAGAGTTTGTCCAGAAGTACCCGGAGGCAATGCTTTGGTTCTCTCAGCATACATAGCATAAGGAACAGAAAGCAACTGACTGGTACCCATATCAGTATACGTCACTCCGCCCGCAGGATCCATTTCCACCTGCATGTAATATTGATTCTTACCCCATGCAATCGTATCAAATTGCCCGGAGACAGAGGTTCCTATACCTATGCTTAGGGTAAATAAACCATAGGGATTAGTGGTCGGAGTAAAGGTTTCCGAATAAACTACGGTTCCCGTGGCTGTTCCCATATGCAGTGAAACCCTGATACCCAAAAGCTGGTTGGGCAATACATTTCCCGAAATATCGCGGGCAACGGCCTGGTAATTGAATGCCTGGGGCGCCTGGGCAAAAGAATAGCCCATGACAACTAAAAAGATCAATGAGAAAATGATTTTGGTAACCGTTGTTTTCATGTTATATTTTTTTATGATTAATTATTCCATTAATTTTCAACACTTTAGATTCCTATTTTCCGTTTTCGCCGCTGTGCTTTCTGCTATAATACGCATACCTGAAAAAGAAAAGATATTTTTCCTCAACATCAATAAACCTTATGCCCTGAGAAAAATGTACAAATATTATTGATATACATAGCAGACGTTTCTGTTTGGCTATATATTTCAACATTCACTATGTCTCCGGCATTTAACTTAAGATCAGCAGAAACATCTATACTAAAAGCATCTGTTTCGGATAACATCCTTTTCATCCTTTTTTGATTTCCATTGACAACAAGAACAATAACAGTTGTCTGCCCTTCCGTTGCCGTTCCGGTTAGCCGGGCAGATGCATCAAAATGATACACTCCGGCTGAAGGTGCGGTATAATAACCATTAGTTGGGTTATAGCCATTACCATCATCATAATTCTCTGAATTAAAAACAATTTCGGTGTATGAACCTGCAGCAATTAATTGAGTCGTTGCACTCCTATATGCGGAAAAACCAATTCCCTCTGTATGAGCTGCATACATTGCATAAGGCACACTCAATAACTGACTGGTTCCCATATCAACATAGGTCGCGCCGCCCGCAGGATCCATTTCCACCTGCATATAATAGTGATTTTTGCCCCAGGAAATCGTATCAAACTGCCCGGAAATAGCAGTTCCAAGACCTATGCCTATGGTAAACAGTCCAAAGGAATTTGACGTCGGTGTAAAAGTTTCCGAATAAACTACCGCACCTGTTGCTGTTCCCATGTGCAGTGAAACCTTAATCCCCAGTATCTGGTCAGGCAGCACGTTTCCCGAGACATCGCGGGCAACAGCCTGGTAATTAAATGCCTGCGGCGCCTGGGCGAAAGTATAGCACGTGATCAATAAAAAGGTTAATGAAAAGATGATCTTTATAAATGGTGATTTCATGGTTTAAAAAATTTTATGGTTTATATGTTATAAATTGAAACATGCTTTGGACTTTGGTCCCTGCTGAGTTGTACAAATAAACCAGCAATTTTCCGCCGACACTGCTCGTTTCAACAGTGATCTGACCCACACCGCAGATCGTGACAATCGTAACATAATCATTAAAATAATAAGATTCCCCGGTAATTGTTATCTCGTATCGGCTATTTGTGGCATTCCATGTTACAGAAGAGATATTTGAAGTACCGGAAGCAAGTGTACCGCTTGACTCCACAAAGCCATAAGCGACAGGAAGAGGGGAATTTGTATAGCTGGCGGCAACAGTTCGTGACTTTTCTGCAAACAAGGAATAGGGAACACTCAGCAACTGGCTGGTTCCCATATCAACGTATGTTGCGCCGCCCGTAGGATCCATTTCCACCTGCATGTAATAGTGATTCCTACCCCAGGCAATCGTATCAAATTGCCCGGAATTAGTAATTCCATTTCCTATGTCTATCGTAAACAAACCAAAGGGATTAGTGGTCGGAGTAAATGTTTCTGAATAAACTACGGCTCCTGTGGCTGATCCCAGGTGCAGTGACACCTTTATACCCAGTATCTGGCTGGGCAGCACGTTTCCCGAAACATCGCGGGCTACGGCCTGGTAGTTGAGCGCCTGCGGCGCCTGGGCAAAAGAATAGCCCGTGACCAATAAAAAGATCAGTGAAAAAATGATTTTGGTAACTGTTGTTTTCATGGTATTTTATTTTTATGGTTAATTGATCACATTGATTTTCACGACTTTAGATTCCTTTTTACCGTTTTCTCCGGTGTAAAGATATTCGAGTAAATATATGCCCATGGAATAACCGCGGATATCCACATACTCAGTGTTAGCGCCGCTGACAATGCGCATATGGCTGGAATAGATTTTTTGCCCCAGTACATCATAAATACTAAGTTGTGCCTCCCCTTTTTCTTTGGATTGCACTGTTACATAGAAATTACCATAGCTGGGATTGGGATAAACGGACAGGTTGCCCTGCACCGGCTCCTCCGGTATAGATGCATACCATTCGCCTGGTTGCTGAAATCCCTGTGTCAGGAAATTACCCATGGAAGATAAAGTCTGCACCATGGTCATTTCGGCCACTGTAGCCGAAAGGGAACCGGCAGCCGAAGCATAATAACCGCCGGACGAAGAGATCACAAAAGGTGTCAGCGACTGGGCATTCAATAAAGTGCCCGTTAAACTGACAAAAACAAAAAGCAGGATAACATTCCATTTCATTTTTTTAAAATTTTATTTAATAAATAAGTTTTAAGAATTATTTAATACAAATGTACGACATAAAAGCAGCAAAAACAAAAAACTTTACCGGTTTCTGCCTGAAAGAGAACATTAAAAAAGTGCTGGAAAGGAAGGAATATGCCGGCTCTTCTATTTCAGGTACTTACCAGCCGGCTGAAGAACTATCACTGCCACAGCACACTGTTTTGCGGTTTGACAACGAAGTGCGTTTCATTGTCTTATAAAAAATATATATGAACCTTATGGTCAGGTAAAGCATACCGTAATATTAATCAGTTCAGCCATGTTAAATTTATAACCAATGGAACGGGCAACAGGCATTAATAACCAAATATAAATCAACTAATTAACTTAGTGTAAAAAAATCTCCTCTTTACGCCACTCCGGAAGGAACGCAGATTACACAGGCAGTGGAACAATAATCGCCTGTTATCCAATCTAACCGAATAACCTGAGGAAAACTTTCGGGATCGTCCAATACATAAAACTATTCAAATCAATTCATAACCTAACCCGAATCGAGGCACAGAATATTTGCGGATTCATTACGAACCACTTCTTTTATTTCTTCAGTTGCTCTATCGCTTCTTTCAAAGCTTTTATTTCTGCTTTCAGTGACTCGATCTCTTTTTGTTGCTCCTGTATAGCCTTGAGGGCAATAATGCTCAAACCGCTGTAGTCGACACCCATCTGATTTTCAACCAGTGGGTTTCCGTCATTTGCGGTGTTCACAGAGACAAACTCAGGAAATACTTTCTGAAGATCCTGTGCAATAATCCCTATGGATTCTTTGTGTAAAGGATTGTTTTCTTTAAACTCATAACGTTTGAGCTGCATATCCAGCACCGAAGACAATACCGTTTCCAAAGGCCTTATATTTGTTTTTAACCGTCCGTCGGATGCGGCTGTGTAAGCGCCCGTTGTCCCGTCGAATGAACCAAGATTGGAAGTTTTTCCAATGACTAAATCGCCGGTATTGGAAGGATAAAAACTCCATCCTGTAGAGGCGGTAGTGTTTTGAATACGGATACCACTTACACTGAAGGTGCCTGAAGGGCCGTCAACTTCGAATTTGTATGCCGGCGCCGTGCAATTTACACCGACATTTCCCATGGCGTTAATTCTCATTCTTTCGCTATTGTCTGACCATAACTGAACGCTACCGGAGCTTACAGTATTTGAAATGATCAGATCGGAATTGCTGCCATAAGATTGAATAAATCCCTTAGGTGTAGCTCCATCTCTGAATTGAATTAACGGCGATGAACCGTCAATACGAATGGTGCTCAATACATGGAGCCTGGTCAGGGGATCATTGATTCCAATTCCTACATAGCCATTATCATAAAATATTTTTGACCCATTTCTTTTCCAGACCGAGTTTTCAGCATACATGGCATAGGGAACACTCAGCAACTGGCTGGTTCCCATATCAACATAGGTCGCGCCGCCCGTAGGATCCATTTCCACCTGCATGTAATAGTGATTCTTACCCCACGCAATCGTATCAAATTGCCCGGAAACAGGGATTCCTATTCCTACACCTATGGTAAACAGGCCAAAATCATTAGTGATAGGGGCAAAAGTTTCCGAATATACTATTGTACCTGTCGACGTTCCCAGGTGCAGAGATAACCTGATACTCAAAAGCTGGTTAGGTAATACATTTCCCGAAACATCGCGGGCAACAGCCTGGTAATTAAAGGCATGTGGAATCTGGGCAAAAGTATAGCCCGTGATCAATAAAAAGATCAATGAACAAATGATTTTGGTAACGGTTGTTTTCATGGCATTTTATTTATATGATTAATTGATTACATTGATTTTCAGAACTTTAGATTCCTTTTTACCGTTTTCTCCGGTGTAAAGATATTCGAGTAAATATATGCCCATGGAATAACCACGGATATCCACATACTCAGTGTTAGCGCCGGGTACAATGTGCATACGGCTGGAACAGGTTTTTTGCCCCAGTACATCATAAATGCTGAGCTCTGCCTCCCCTTTTTCTTTGGATTGCACCGTTACATTGAATTTACCATAACTGGGATTGGGATAAACGGACAGGTTGCCCTGCACCGGCTCCTCCGGGATGGATACATACCATTCGCCGGGTTGCTGAAATCCCTGTGTCAGAAAATTACCCATGGAAGATAAAGTCTGCACCATGGTCATTTCGGCCACTGTAGCCGATAGAGAACCGGCAGCCGAAGAATAATAACCACCGGATGAAGAGATCACAAAAGGTGTCAGCGACTGTGCATGAGAAAGAAACACTATCATAACTCCGGAAATGAACAGTAGCATAAATTTTCGTTTCATAAGGTTTGATTAATTTAAAAATTGTACGATTAATAAAGCAAATTTAATCATTTATGTTTATAAAAACAATAAATTTGTTAAATAACATTATTGTCCGGTTAATTTATTAACTATGTAATATTTCGAACCTACGGCGCTTTTATAAGTTGGCAAATTATTCATTATGATAATATTATAGACCTTTGGAACTTTTTTAGCCTCGTTAGAGGCGGCATATTGGTAGAAAAAACATTACAATGAAAAATAAAGCCCCGTAGGTGGCGATATGTTGTAAATGTTCTGAAAATAAAGCTATTCAGCATATTTAAAATATTTTTACCGGACAACAGTGATTAAATAAATAAAAAAATATTTTATTATTAAAATTTCATTAAAAAAACCAGGAGTGAATTCCAGGGTATTATTAATAAGACAACCCTTTGCCGGACAGTCATCATCAACGGGTTATATTATTGAAAATTGCAAGGCTTACGGGCATTGTCATTGCCCTTTCAATATTTTTATTTCCTGTTTTAATTGTTCTATCTGGGTTTGCTGTTCCTGTATGGCTTTTACAAACTGGGTTTGTTGCTCCTGTATGGCTTTTACCAGCACCGGAATAAGTTCACTGTATTTCACGCCATAAGTGTCAGGGTATTCGCCGGCAGGATGGTTGGTTTCATTATCAATTTCTGTCTGCTTATGTACAACTACCTCAGGAACAATGGTTTCCAGTTCCTGGGCGATAAAACCGAGATTTTTTCCGGTTCCAATGTTAAGGTTATCGTCTTTCCACCTGTAGGAAACCGGGCGAAGTTTCAACACTTCATCAAGCCCGTACTGAATATCAGATATATTGTCCTTATATCGTAAATCTGAAGTTTGAATAGTTCCGTTTACGGCATAAACAGCAGCCCATTTATATGAAAGATTTCCAAGACTGATAACATTATTGATGGATGGACGGAACATATTGCCCCTGCCGTCAAGGGTCACTTTTCTTGTATAGGCAGAATCGGGAGTGTCCGCATAACAAAAATGCCAGTATTCGCCTCCATGTGCAATAAAATAACCTGGAGTGATTGAGTCATATTCCTGGCCAAAGCCTTTTCCGAGCGAAGTAATTGTTCCCACCCTGAATTTAGCGCTTTCCGAATTGATAACTTCAAATTTATTGGCAGGGTTGGTGGTTCCTATGCCCACGTTACCATTGGCTTTAATTTTCATTTTTTCAGCATAGTTGGTCCAAAATTCAATACTGCCGGTATCATTGGCATTGGCAAAAATCATATCGTTATGATAGGACTGAACATAACCCTTAAAAGCAGTAGTGTCTATTAATTGGATCATTGGATTTGGATCATCAACCCTGAAAGTTCCTTTTATATGCAGCTTTTGGCTGGGGTCAGCTAATCCAACCCCAACATTTCCAGCATCATAAAAGATATTTGACCCATTTCTTTTCCATGCGGAGTTTTCAGCATACATGGCATAGGGAACACTCAGCAACTGGCTGGTTCCCATATCAATGTATGTTGCACCGCCTGTAGGATCCATTTCCACCTGCATGTAATAGTGATTTTTACCCCAGGCTATCGTATCAAATTGCCCAGAAATTGTGGTTCCAAGCCCTATATCCAAGGTAAACAGGCCATAGGCATTAGTGATCGCAGTAAATGTTTCCGAATAAACTACGGCTCCCATCGCTGTTCCCAGGTGCAGTGAAACCCTGATGCCCAGTATCTTGTCAGGCAGCACATTTCCAGACACATCGCGGGCAACAGCCTGATAATTAAATGCATGCGGCACCTGAGCCAATGAAAAGCCCGTAATCAATAAAAAAGATACTGAAAAAATGATTTTGGCAATTGTTGTTCTCATAGTTTGCTTTTTTATTTAATTAGTTGTGTTGATTTTCAGGACTTTAAATTCATTTTGCCGTTTTCATCAACCTATTAGCACAAGAGAAAATAAATACCCATGGAATAACCACGAATATCTATATATTCAAGGTTAGCTGCGGTGACAATGGTCTTTTGTATGGAAAATTCCTTTTGCCCCAGCACATCATAAATACTTAGTTGTGCCTCGCCATTTTCTTTGGATTGCACAGTTACAATAATATTACCATAGTTAGGATCGGGATAAACAACAAAGTTTCCCTGTACAGGCTCCTCCTGGATGGATGAATACCATTCGTCGGGTTGTTGAAATCCCTGTGTCAGAAAATTACCCATGGATGACAAGGTCTGCACCATGGTCGTTTCGGCCAGCGTAACACAAAAAGAACCGGCAGCCGAAGTATAGTAACCTCCGGAAGAGATCACATAAGCTTCCAGCAACCGGGCATTTAAAATAGTACCCGTTAAACTGATAAAAACAAAAAACAGGATAACATTGTGCTTCACGTTATTAAATAATTACTTAAATAAATTATTTTTAAGAATTATTTAATACAAATATACGATATTAAAGCAACAAAAACAAACAATCATTGCGGATTTTCTGCCCGAAAGCAAAAATCAAAAATGCACAATACGGTTAGGAATATGCCTGGCTTTTCTACTTCAGGTATTTATCCAGCCATCCGAAAAACTCGCGCTGCCACAGCACACTGTTTTGTGGTTTGACGACAAAGTGGGTTTCATTGGGGAAGAATAAAAAACGGCTGGGAATGTCTTGTAACTGCGCCGCGTTAAACGCCTGCATGCCTTCGGTATAAGGAATACGGAAATCATAACCTCCATGTATCACAAGTATTGGGGTATCCCAGTTACCCACAAATTTGTGCGGAGAAAAATTATAGCTTTCGGGTTGTGGTTCATTCCAGTACGCACCGCCAAAGTCGTGGTTGGGGAACCACATTTCTTCAGTGGCACCATACCAGCTCTCGAAATTGAACATGCCGCAATGGGCGATAAATGCCTTGAACCGCTTGTTATGATTACCGGCCAGCCAGTAGACCGAGAAACCGCCGTAACTGGCGCCCACGGCGCCCAGCTTGTCTTTATTGACATAGGGCTCCTTTGCTAAAGTATCAATAGCAGCCAGGTAGTCGAGCATGTTTTGTCCGCCATAATCCAGGGCTATCTGATCGTTCCAGTCTGTTCCGAAGCCCGGTAAGCCTCGTCTGTTGGGGGCTACCACAATATAGTCGTGGGCTGCCATGATCTGAAAATTCCAGCGGTAAGAGAAAAACTGGCTGACCGTACTCTGGGGCCCTCCCTGGCAATATAACAGCGCAGGATACTTCTTGTTTTTGTCGAAGTCGGGAGGATAAATAACCCACACCAGCATTTTTTTATTGTCGGAGGTGGTAATCCAGCGTTCCTCCACCCTGCCCGTCTGAATGGATGAGAGTAACTCCAGGTTAGTAAACGTGATCTGTACCGGATTGAATTGCCCCTTAACTTCATCAATTCGATATATTTCGGAGGGCGCCGACATGGACATTTTCACACCCGCCATATACTTTCCGTCAGCATACAACTCAGTAAAATCATGCATGCCCGTCGTCAGCTGAACGATTTTTCCGCTTGCCACATCGGCTTTAAAAACCTGGCAGGTACCTTTGGTGTAACTAAGAAAATAAATGCTTTTGGCATCGGCGCTCCACCGTAAACTGGCGGCGCTTTCATCAAAGTTTTCACTCAAATCGGAATACTTTTTAGTGCCAAAATCGTAAACCATAAGACGTTTTTTATCAGACTCATAGCCAGGCGTTTTCATGCTGCACCAGGCTATTTTACTGCCATCGGGTGAAAACACCGGATCAAGATCATAACCCATCATGCCGTTACTTATGTTTTCGGTAATGCCCGACTTAATATCATATATATAAATATCGGAGTTAGTGCTCACACATTCGTCCCTGCCATGCAGTTTGCGGCAGGTATAAGCAATTTTCAATCCGTCGGGGCTCCAGTTTATCTGTTCCATACCTCCGTCGGGTGTGAGCGGGGTATCATATTTTTCACCTCGAAGGATATCGAGTTCGCCGCTGACATTGCCATCGGAATATGCCGATACGAAGATATGACTATAGGCATAGTCGTGCCAGTCGTTCCAGTGACGGTAAAACAAATCGTCGATGATACGGGCATCGGCCTGGGGCAGATCGGGGTAAAGCTCTACGGCAGTCATATCAAGTTTAACATCACGGGTAACTAGTATGTGTGTCATGGCCGGTGAATAGGCAAAACCGGTAATACCGCCCGTAAAACTGCTCAGTTGTTTTTTGTTGCTGCCATCGGGGTTCATCTCCCAGAGTTGGGGTTCACCGCTTTTTGCTGAAATATATCCGATCTTTTTACCGTCGGGACGCCATAAACCGTTCCATTCGCTGCCTTCAGAATTGGTAAGATTGACCGGGGTTCCACCTGCCAAAGGAATGACATAAAGGTCGCGATTGCCTTTGTTTTCGCTTAGATTATAATAAGTTATCCCGTACAAAACCGTTTTCTTGTCGGGTGAAAGCTGCATATCACTTACCCGCCCGAATTTCCATAACAATTCCGGCGTAAGCCGGTTCTGTGCATAAGTAAACGATATGGCCAGCAAAAAGGAACAGAAGAACACAAATGATTTTTTCATGGTATGATTTTTAGTCAGAAACTCTTGTCTTTTATTACGTATTTTGATTTTTCCCTATATTATAACATTGATTTCAACATCACGCTGTACACAAAGTGCCTGCCCTACCCAGCCGGTCAGGCCGGTTTTGAAAATCAAATTGCCCTTTGGGATTAAAAGCAAACAAATTAACCCCGTCTTAATATAGGATAATTCGATATGCATTTATCAATTCAAAACGTTTTCTTAACTCAATAATATTGAACACATTAAAAAAGTTTACATCTTCATCAGTTTGTCTATACGGTTCAGCCCATCAACGGCTTTCTGATAATTAACTTTGATTTTCAGCGCCTGCTGATAATCGCTGCGGGCATACATCACATTGCCTAAAAGTTCATAGCAATAACCCCGGTTGTAATAGGCTTCGGCATAGTTAGGATCCGCATTGATGGCGTCGGTAAAATGTTTTACGGCCACATCATACACCTGAAGATAAACCAGGTGGATATACCCCAGGTTATAGTGTGCATATTTGTATTTAGGATCAATTTTGAGCAGGGTGGTATATTTTTCAATGGCCTTGTTGTACTCACCGTTATCCTGATAAAACAATGCCAGAGAATACAAGGCCTCCATACTTTGTGGGTTGATATTCAGGGCATTATTAAAATAATCAATGGCCAGTTTGCTGTGTTTTGCAGCATACATAAGTCCGAGTTGCATATAGGCATGGAAATATTCAGGATCTTTTTCAACCGTTATCTGAAAACTTCGGACAGCTTTTGCCGTATCGCCCATATCTTTGTGCACCATACCCCTGATAAAATCAGCCCTGGCATTTAACTTGTCCATTTTCTGCGCTTTGTCTGTATATTCAAAAGTCTTTTTATAGTCTTTCATATAAAAGGAAAGTTCGGCCAGTTTCAGCACCGCTTCGGCATCGTCAGGATTAATTTCGCAGGCCTTTTTGAGGGCATCCTCACAATTCTTTATCTTGCCTGTTGCAAAAAAAATGTCGGACAATGTTCTCAGATACAAAGAATTTTCAGGATTTATAGTGATGGCTTTGTTAATATCCTTCAGGGCTTTATCCGGATCATTTTTTTCGAGATACAAAAGCGCCCGCTGGTTATACAGCTCAGCATTTTTGGGGTCTGCGTTGATTTTTCCTGTAATACCGGTCAGGTCGGAGGGTAACGAGTCTGTACCTGCATCCGCCATGCCCGGCTTATGATTGTTTCCACATGCAAAAATCATAAACATTAACAACGTCAGGACAATGTTCAGCATGTTTTTCATTGAAGAATAGTTTGAAAATTTAAATTATTTGTATTGGAATAACATCCTGCCATTCAGGTTTTTAGAGCAAATTTTTTTCAAATAAGTGTTGAACCAACCTGCCTATGCATGATGGCGTTTTGCAATATTTACCTAACCGTAAAACAAAGTCATTTCACACATATATAATTGACTAACAGATAATTACCGTAAATTCCGATATGTTGCATACCCTCTTAAACCAGTACCGTGAGTTTCAACTCCGGTTTATGTCCGCAAAAAAATTATTTTAGTTTTTCCCTGATTCTGGCTTCTATTTCATCACACAGTTCGGGGTTATCGAGCAGTAACTGTTTTACCGCATCCCTGCCCTGTCCGAGCTTGGTCTCGTTATAACTGAACCAGGAACCGCTTTTCTTGACTATTTCCTTCTCCACACCCAGATCAACTATTTCACCCATTTTAGAGAATCCCTCGCCATAAATGATGTCCACCTCAGCAGTTCTGAAGGGCGGAGCCACTTTGTTTTTCACAATCTTCACCCGTACGCGGTTTCCGGTAACGCTGTCGCCTTCTTTTATCTGGGAAACTTTGCGAATGTCTACACGCACAGAGGCATAGAATTTCAAAGCATTACCGCCTGTGGTGGTTTCAGGGTTTCCAAACATGACACCTATCTTTTCGCGTAACTGATTAATGAAGATGCAGCAACAGCGTGTTTTACTTATGGTAGCCGTCAGCTTCCGCAAGGCCTGCGACATCAGTCTTGCCTGCAAACCCATTTTCGAATCACCCATTTCGCCTTCAATCTCACTTTTGGGTGTCAAGGCAGCTACCGAATCAATCACGATGATGTCGATGGCTCCGGAACGTATCAGGTTTTCAGTGATCTCAAGCGCCTGTTCCCCGTTATCAGGCTGAGAGATGAGCAGGTTTTCGATGTCAACGCCTAACTTGCGGGCATAGGAACTGTCGAACGCATGTTCCGCATCAATAAAGGCAGCTATACCGCCTTTTTTTTGTGACTCCGCTATAGCATGAAGCGCCAGCGTTGTTTTTCCTGATGATTCAGGACCGTATATCTCAATAACCCTGCCTTTGGGAAAGCCGCCAACCCCAAGTGCAACATCAACACCTATGGAGCCGGTTGATATATATTCAATATCTTCTGTCGGATGGTCTCCCAATTTCATAATAGCGCCTTTGCCATACGATTTTTCGATTTTATCGAGCGTAAGCTGCAGCACTTTCAGCTTTTCCTTATTTAAGTTTTCTTCCTTCTTGTCTACTGTTTCTTTTGCCATAATGTATAAGATTTAATATTATTTATTATTCAGTTCATTTAAGATTTGCATCGTGTGATCGCCTGTCTTTACTTTAGTGATAACGGCCTCGATAACCCCCTCTTCAGAAATAAGGAATGTGGTGCGGTTGATGCCGTCAAAGGTACGTCCCATAAATTTTTTCGGTCCCCAGACTCCGTAAATCCGGCATATAGTGATGTCGGTATCGGCAATCAAAGGGAATGGCAGATCATATTTTGCAATAAAATTTTTATGCGATTTTGGGCTATCGGCGCTGACACCAATAATTGCATAACCCTTGTCAAGCAGCATACTGTAATTATCGCGCAGGTTGCAGGCCTCGGCTGTACAACCTGGGGTGTTATCCTTTGGATAAAAATACAAAACTACTTTTTTACCGTAAAAACTTTTCAGGCTCAATCTGTTACCATCCTGATCATAACCCGAAAAATCAGGAGCCTTATCGCCCTTTTTTAATGTGATCATCGCAAATTTTTTATTGTACAAATTAAATGATTTTTATTGAATGTTTTGAGGTTTTTATGAAAAAAACAGAAAGAAACATCCTGACCGGTATACAAAATAATTCAATTCTTCAGCGGGATATAAACAACAATTTAATTCACATGACAAAGCTAAAAAAACAGTAATTTTGCCCCTCTCAAAAAAATTTATATTTATGACTGATAGCAAAAATCTTTTAATGCCCGATTATCTTTTTGAAGTAAGCTGGGAAGTATGCAACAAAGTAGGCGGGATTTATACGGTAATCGCCAGCAAAGCTGCCGGCATTGCTGAGACACTGAAAAATAATTACATTCTGATCGGGCCCGATGTTTGGAAGGAAACACGTGAAAACCCCGACTTTATTGAAGACAAATTCCTTTACAGATCCTGGAGGGAAGACGCGGAGAGCAAAGGATTGAAATTTAAGATCGGAAACTGGAACATTGCAGGTAAACCCGTGGTCATCCTGGTGGATTTCACACAATATTTTGCCACAAAAAATGAAATACTATCCCGACTGTGGGAAAAATACCAGGTTGATTCCATTTACGGACAATGGGATTACATAGAGCCCGCCCTCTTCGGTATCGCCGCATCGGTGGTCATCCGCAGCTTTTACGATTATCATGTCGTAGCCAGTGACCATATTGTCGCCCATTTTCACGAATGGCTCACCGGAGCCGGAGTGCTTCCGCTTAAGGACAATACGCCTCAGATCGCTACTGTATTTACCACCCATGCTACTGTACTTGGAAGATGCATTGCCGGAAACGGCATGCCGCTGTACAGCAGACTCCAGGATTATGAAAGCGAGTCACTGGCAAAAACATTGGGGGTTATTTCGAAATTTTCCCTCGAAAAAAGTGCGGCAAAATACACCGATTGTTTTACCACAGTTAGTGATATCACGGCCAATGAATGTGCACATTTTCTGGATAAAGAGGTAGACCTGGTCACTCCCAACGGATTCGATGATGCTGTGGTGGTTACGAATTCAAATTTCGATGAAAAAAGGCACCTCGCCCGTGAAACCATAAAAAAGATCACCGAAGGCCTCACCAACCAGCCTTTGAGTGATAATGCACTGTACCTGCTTAACAGCGGACGGTACGAGTTCCATAACAAGGGTATTGATCTGTACATAGATGCCCTGGGTCAATTGAATAAGGACGCATCATTGACTCATGATATTGTTGCCTTCATAACGATACCCGCCGACCATGGCGGACCTTTGCCCAACCTCGCCAGCCGTATGCTTCAGCCCGACTTCAACGAAGCGGTAACCGGAGAATTCTGCACGCACATCCTGAACAATTATCATGATGATCCGATGATCCAGCGTATAAAAGGTAACAATCTGAATAATGCACCCACCGATAAAGTGAAAATTATCATTGTGCCCTGTTATCTTGACGGAAAAGATGGTATTGTTGACCTGGGATATTATGATTTTCTCATTGGCTTCGATATGACTGTTTTCCCATCTTATTATGAACCGTGGGGGTATACACCTCTGGAAAGCATTGCCTTTCATATACCGACTATCACTACCACGCTTGCCGGATTCGGCCTCTGGGCACTCTCACAATCACCCGACCCGGAAAAATTCGTCACCGTTATTGACCGTAACGATGAGAATGACGAGCATGTTACCGCCATGATCACGCAAAGAATCCTCGGATTTGTCAACAGCTCTGATGAAGAAAAAGAAGCTGCACGGGCAAGCGCTTATGAATTATCGCGAAAAGCATTATGGAGCAAACTGGTGGAGAACTATTATGATGCTTACGACATCGCCCTTCAGAAATCCCTTTCGCGCTATGAATTATATAAAACCAAATCCCAGTCGATACAATTCGAGATCAAGCCTCCTAAACAACTGATACCCAATTGGAACAAGATCCTTGTCCGTCCCAGTATCATCGAAAAACTCTCGCCGCTCTACAAACTCACACAAAACCTCTGGTGGACGTGGAATTCAGAAGCCATTGAGCTTTTTGAGATGATCAACCCGGAATTATGGGAAGAATGCCGGCAAAACCCCATTACACTCCTGGAATCACTCTCTTTAGAAGATTATCATAAGCTGGTGAATGACAAAGATTTCCGAAAAAAACTGGATTCCGTTTTTAAACAATTTACCGATTATTTAGCCTACGGCCCCAAAAAACCAAAAGAACAGGTTGCCTATTTCAGCATGGAATTTGGGTTGCACCATTCGCTGAAAACCTACTCGGGCGGATTAGGCATACTGGCAGGAGATTATCTGAAACAGGCCAGCGATTCAAATGCCAACATCGTGGGTGTGAGCCTGTTGTACCGTTACGGATATTTTGACCAGAATATTTCTTTACTTGGTGACCAGATTGCCTGCTATCATCCTCAGAAATATTCGCATTTACCGCTGATTCCGGTCCGGAAAAAACAGACGGATGATGATAAATCGAGCACCTGGTTAAAAGTACATATTGCTGCTCCGGGAAGAACTATTACAGCGAAGGTTTGGCGTGTTGATGTCGGCAGGGCTTCATTGTACCTGCTCGATACGGATATTGAAGAGAATCTGCCTGAAGATAAAATCATCACTCATTGCCTGTATGGCGATGGTACCGATCTCCGGTTCAAACAGGAATTGCTGCTCGGTATTGGCGGAATAAGACTGCTGGATATTGTTGGCATCAAACCCGACATCTATCATTGTAACGAAGGCCATGCCGCCTTCATGGGCATCGAAAGACTCCGGAAATATGTCCAGGAAGAAAACCTCACCTTCAACGAAGCTGTGGAGGTAGTGAAAGCGTCTTCACTGTTCACGACACATACGGCAGTTCCTGCCGGTCACGACCTTTTCAGCGAAGACTTGCTGAGGACCTATATGCCTCATTATGCCGACCGCCTGAAAATAAGCTGGGAGACGTTCATGAACCTGGGAAAGGCCAACGAAAACGATCCAAACGAAAAGTTCAGCATGAGTATACTGGCAGCGACTTTATCTGCCGAAACCAATGGTGTGAGCAGAATTCACGGAAAAGTAACCTGCAACATCTTATCACAGATGTATCCCGGCTATTTTCCCGAAGAGCTGCATATCGGTTATGTGACCAACGGAGTACATTTCCCGACATGGGTGGCCAAGCGTTGGAAACAATTATATGATGCGACTTTTGACCCCAAGTATGTCAATGACCTTTCCAATCATAGTTACTGGAAAAAAATCTTTGACGTTCCCGATGAAACGATCTGGGATATTCGTCAGCAACAAAGAGCCGAACTCATCGATTTCCTTCGTAAAAGACTGATGAATGAAATGACTCTGAGGCAGAATAACCCTCAGCAGATTTTCAAAGTTTCGGAAACCATCGACGACCAGGTCCTTACCATTGGCTTCGCCCGCCGCTTCGCAACCTATAAAAGGGCAAACATGATCTTTTCGAACCTGGAACGTCTTTCCAGAATACTGAACAATACAAAATATCCTGTACAATTTGTCTATGCCGGAAAAGCCCATCCCAAAGATATTGAAGGACAAAAACTTATCACCAAGATATACGAGATATCCACTATGCCGGAGTTTGTCGGCAAAATCCTGCTCGTTGAAAACTATGACATTGAATTAGGAAAAAAACTGGTACAGGGCGTCGATATCTGGCTTAACACCCCCACCCGGCCGCTGGAAGCTTCAGGAACCAGCGGAGAGAAGGCCGTTATGAACGGGATCATCAATTTCAGTGTACTCGACGGATGGTGGGCGGAAGGATACCTTCCTGAAGCCGGCTGGGCGCTGAAAGAAGAACGTACGTATCAGAACCAGGATGCACAGGATGCTCTTGACGCAGTGACTATTTACAACATCCTTGAAAACGAAATAGCTCCGATGTTTTATAACCGCAACAAGAATAATGTTCCGGTAAAATGGGTGCAGAAAATCAAGAATACCATTGCACATATTGCGCCCGAGTACACGACAAAACGTATGCTTGACGATTACCGGAGCAAATTCTACAACCCGCTTTATAAGCGAATAATGCTGATAAATCATGATAATTACCTGAATGCCCGTAAACTGGCATCCTGGAAACAAAAAATCCTCAGGGCGTGGGAAAGCATCGAAGTTGTCTCCGTAACCACCATTGATTCAAATAAAAAGCCCCTGGGACTGGGCGAAAAATTTCATGCGGAGATAAAACTTAAATTAAACGAACTGAACAAAAACGATGTGGGTATCGAAATGGTCATGGGGCAAAAAGTAAATGATGTCGTAAATAAAATCATTTACAGACACGAATTAAAAATCACCGAAACCCATCACAACATGGTGACCTTTACTATCGAAATGCCCACGGACAGGATAGGCGTATTTGATTATGCATTCAGATTGTTCCCTAAAAATAACCTGCTCGCCCACCGTCAGGATTTCAGCCTGATGAGGTGGATCTGAACTGGTGGATCGTGTTTTGTCTGAACGGCGGAACAATTAACAATGTATTGTTAGCACCTTGTAGCGGACACTATTGCTTGTGTGGCTAATGGTTTGAAAAAATCTTGAAAACTTTATCATTACTACAACTTATAGGTGGCACCCTTAGGGCTGCCGATATTTCTGCTTGCCGTGCTCAACCCATATCAGATCTGCTGTATCATATCCGATTTCTTCGGCAATCTTAAGATATTTATCTTTTATCTCCACAGGTATGTTAGTCTCGCGGGACAAAATCCATAAATACTTGAGACTTTTTCCGGCAACCAGAGCATATCTGTACTCATCATCAATGGCGATTACATTGTACCCGGAATAAAAGGGTCCAAAGAATGATACTTTAAGCATAGCGATATGGTCTTCTCCAACAAACTTTGCCTTACCAATTGCCTGAGTCCATTCTCCTTTTTTTGTATTATATCCTTGATTGTCAACCTTTATAGTTCCGTTGTTGTTTAAAGAGTATGCTGCTGTGGTATTACTCAAATCCCGTTCATATTTAAAATCTTTTCTGGCAATCTCATACCATTTACCAAGATATCTTTCTTTATTAAAAGGTTTTACCGCTACTGCCCCCTTAGGAATAGTAGCGCAAGAAAATAATCCTGTCATAATAGTGCATATTAAGAGTGAATAAATATTTTGTCTGGTAATCATATATTAAAAAATGGGCTGAAAACTATATTTTGTATCCGTGGAATTTTATGGCCAGGCTTGCATACCTTGTTTATTAGTATCACATAATCACGCATATTCATCAATTTTAAATAAGTATGTGCTGGTATCATAATTAATGATGAAATCAAAGTTACTATACTATTTTGAAGGAATCGGGAAAAAGGGATTATTTTTATGTGCGTTGTTGTCGAAGTTACTCCGCAGGAGGGCATGTAGCACAAAACCCGCACAACGGGAGATATCAGTTATTCAAGTGCTTAAAAAAGTTGTTTAAGGTCTGTTACCTCGGTCTGAGCAAATAAAAACCACTCGTCATTCCAATAACTCACAAGTTTGATAGGGTTAATGTAACATCTTTAAAGTCAAACTTTTAGACAGATTCTGTCCGTTATATTCGAACCGGAAAATATACATCCCTGCGGGCAAATCACCGGGCGAAAATTCAACCGTATGTTTACCGTTTTCACGGTACTCATTCAACAGTATGGCCAGCAGTCTGCCCATCGTGTTATAGACTTCGATTTTTACACTCCCCTGTTCCGGAATATAGTACGTGAGTTTTACATCACCACCAAACGGGTTGGGGTATCCCATAAATTCAAACCCGGCTTCCGGATTATCACCCTGAACAAATATCTTTGGCTTCAGAAGATACAGATTATCATTCTCTTCACCATAGCGGTTTCCGAATACACCTGTACCCGAAAGGTTAAAGTCAAGTTCACCCTGAGTCGGGTTCCGTAGGGCACGAAAACCGAGCACCATCATTTCATCGCCGGCTGCCACGTCAAAATGGCTGGTGGTGGCATAAACCACTCTCACCACGCCATGTTCATCCGTTACCAGCAGGTCGTCATCGCTGGCGATGATCTCCTCCAGCGTCGGGTTGATCTTAACCGGAATATCTTTACCTGCGCCCTTTGACATAGATGCTTGCTCCAGACGGTAATCATCAGCAGGATAATGCAGTTCGAGCCCCATAGCGGAAAACTCATTCATCTTATCGCTGATTCGCAAAGGCACCTCAAACCAGGAAGGCTGGCCTGCAGTGATATACTCATCCGAATTCATAATAATCTCATTTTCAATAGATTTGGCCATACTCCATGTTGACAGAGAGTCTTTATATTTGAAACTCGACGCATTGAAATCGCCGTAGCAGATGACCGGCAGGCTGAGGTTCAGGTCGGAACCGGAAATACTGACTACAGAATCATAAGCGGGCCAGTTACCTTTCGGAAAGTTCTTTACGGCTGAAGAAGGCGATCCTATTTTAGCCTTGATCCTTGAGACATCAATAGCATTAAGTGCCATATTATTATCTACATCTGCCGCCCGCTTGTATTTTTCTGAGAAATAAAAAGACGGATCCATTGCGGGATCACTGGCTATTAAATACTTAAGCTGCGAGATATCTATGGCATTTATATCATTTCCCCATTGCATGGTGTCGGCAGTGATTTTATCATAGTAAACCGTATAACTGCCATACGGAACATTGTTAAAACGGAAAAATCCGGAAGCATCGGTAGTATCTTTGGCCGCAACAGTCCCTGAAGGATAGTTTTTCAGTAACACCAATACTTTATTAATAGCATATTTTTCAGTGTCATATGTCGGATAATTCCCGTACGTTCCGGCATATGCCTTGCCTGCATAACGTACCCTTCCACTGATGATGGGCCCGGTGCCGCAAAGGGACGAAGGCACTACCATGGGAGGGCTTAAGGTAACAAAATTTGAATCAACCGTAATGATACGGTAACTGCCTTCATTAGCATTTGCAATCTGTGAATACCGGGTTCCGCCGGCCCAGTTTTCAGGCACCACATTGCCATTGCGGTCAGCAACCACACACTGGTGCACATGCCCTGACAGGGTTACATCTACATTGTTGGAATCACAAATATTCAGGAAATTCACCCTGTTGTAGCGGAATGAATTGGATGCAGGTCCTGAAATATAACCTGTATAAGGACTTCCATCAACTTCGGTACCCGCAGCATTGGCCGCCGGATGATGCATAATAATAATTTTCCTGCGATCAGGTGGCGGCCATCCTCCGGCCGGGTTGAGCACATTCCTGAGCCATTGACATTGGGAATTCGTAATCCCGGCGCCATCTTCGGGAGAATTCCACAGGGAAACGTCGCTTCCCGTTCTCATAAAGATCAGCTGTGCATTATTATAAGTAAAAGTATAATCCACATCGGGGGCAATACGTGCAGGATAATAGGTAAGAGTACTTGTCTGATCGAGCGCAAGTAATATAGATTCATAATATTCATGGTTACCGGAAACAAAATAAATCGGGATGGTCTGGTCCTGGTCAATAAAATAGGCGCCGTTTGCCGGATTGGTTATGCCGCCCTGCGGATAAAGATGCTGTGTAAGTGCAGGGTACATCCCATTGGGACTTTTTGATCCGATATTGGACACATCGCCTGAAACAACAATAAAGGCCGGTTTGGGATTCAACAGTTTAAATTGCCTGGCATTACAAAGAAACTGCTCACCATCATCGTCATAATTTCCTATATTTCCAGAACCATCTGAAATATGCATATCAGAAATATGAACAAACGTAAAAGACTGAGAATAAGCACATCTATTGGAAATGACAAAAACAAACAGTAAAAATAAATGAGGTAAAAATCGCTTTTTCATAGGCGTTATTGTTAGAAATAATTTTTTGACTATAGATCCGAATCCCACCTCAAACTTACAAATTTTTCTTATAAAATTGAACATTATCATGATTAAATAATAATAAATCCAAGATCATAAGCACAATACGCGATAATGTTCCTATTAAATTTATCAGTCAAACTCAGACTCAAAAAAAACAGCAACAGAAATCCTAATACTACAAATATTGCATTGTTTAGTATTGAAAACTAATCAGTAATGATCAGCTTCCCGCTACTAGTCTTTCCTTTGAAATCCGAGATCAAATAAAAATAGACGCCCGCTACGAGGCCGTCCCTCTCGATGATGGTCTTTTCTTCGCTGATACCTGTCACTGATTTCACTACTCTGCCCATTACATCAAAAATCCTTAAATCATAATTTTTAACCTCTGCCGTGCCGGAAATTTGCAGTATGGCACGATCGGTAAAAGGATTCGGGTAAATCTTAAACGATGCCCTACCGGGTGCTTTCGCAGCAAGAGATAGGCAATTGACCAGCGAAGGCGATCCGATACTTACAATGTTCGAATCAACCGTGATAATGCGATAAGCACCTTCAAATTCCTGTGCCGTCTGACAATACCGTGTACCGCCTGACCAGTTCTCAGTCACCACATTAGCATTACGGTCAGCCACCACAAACTGATGAACATGACCGGCAAGCACCACATCCACATGGTTAGAGTCGCAGATATTCATAAAGGTTTGCCTGTTATACAGGAAAGAGCCGTCATCGGGTCCCGCAATAGAGCCGGTATTCGGCGATCCGTCGTATTCCGTTCCGTTCACGTTCACCACCGGATGATGCATGACAATGATTTTCCGGGTATTTGCAGAAGGCACCCCTGCAGGGTTAAGTGCAGTCCGGAGCCACTGGCACTGTGCATCGGTAATTCCCTTGCCTTCCACACAAAAGGGATGCATATCCTGCCATATAGGGCGGTCGCCACCTGTCCGCAAAAAAGCGACCACAGTATTGTTATGTGTTATGGTATAATCAGCATCGGGTCCCACATACTCCTCATAATGCCCTATGGTTGAAGAAACGATAGGTGGGACAAGATATTCATAGTATTCGTGATTACCTGGGACAAAATAAATAGGTATGGTCTGCGCAGAATCTATATAATAATCTCCGTTGTCCGGGTAGGAAAGCCCTTGCGGATACAAATGCCGGACAAGGGCATCGTACATCCCGTCGGAACCGATTTCTCCCACATTGGAAATATCTCCCGATACAACCACAAAAGCCGGTTTGGGATGTATATAATTGAATTCCTGTAAACTGCACGAAAACTGTTCACCGTCGGGATCGTCATTGCCTATGGTCCCGACCAGCGTACCATCAGAAACATGAACATCGCTGATATGAACAAAGGAAAATGGCTGTGCCCCGGCAGGAAAACACAAACTTATCAGAAAACAATAATAAATGAAAATGAATGGAATGTTTTTGTTTTTCATAGATTAATAAGACATATTTGCAAACCAAACACTTAATATCGCGCACAAAATTTTTACAAACTTACAAAAAAAATCTGAAATGGCGCATACATTTTCACTATAATTATCCGCAGATAACTTCATTTATAACTGACGGTACGACGTTTCTCCTGTGAATTTTTTCTACTAGTATTATGTACCTATGGCACAACATATTGTAGTTCATCTCTTCCATTATTTATAAGATATTTACTGCAAAAATGAATTATCTGACAAGAGGTCTACAGATGGTTCAAATTTTTCGGATGTTACATTTAAATACAAAGTTAATTGAGTTGAAGTGTGCTTCTAACACTTATATCATAGTCTCGTCGTCAGGGGTTCTTCAACAGGCATAACCACAGAAGATGGCAGGTTCAGCCACCTGGGGATTAGCTGGAAGAACGGAAGATTTTAATTTTATGGCAGTGAAAGAAAAATCAATTTGTTGGCCCCGGTCCGAAGGGAGCAATTTGTTTTTCAATATACCTTTCTGATTCAGCAAAATAACGGTGGATTCGAGGACCTCAGACACCTGCGGAAAAACACTATCGGTGGCTTCGAGAACCTCAGCCACCGTAAAACACAAGCTCTGCACCGGGAAATTAGATGTGGAAGAAGAAAAACAGTTTATTGATCCGGTATAAAAACAAGTTTGACCGATGGTATTAAGAAAATCATAGCTTATGCCATAAACATAATGGACAAAAACATAATATTCAACAATAAAATGTGAATATTTGGTCAATTTAATAAATCTAAAAATATTTTTTATATTTTTTTAACAAAATATATCAGGTTTTCTTTGTAAAAGACAACTATTTTTATTAAATTTGTAAATAATACAACAAACTGAAATAAAGAACTTTAATTCAAGTATTAAACCCAAAAAACAAATCTATATATCATGAAAATAAAAACATTAATTAAACTGCTTTCATTATTGTTTTTTATAGCTGTTAATTTGTGTGACAGTTATGCCCAGAAACGTCCGAAAGAATATTACATTAAGTGGGGGATCAATGACAATATTAGTTACTATATCGGGAACGAAAATCCGGGGGGAGGCTGTCCTTCTGTCAGTGGACTGAACCGAAGTAGTTATGGTAACAGCCCACAATTATTCAATTACTATTATGATCCCTATATTTTTGAAATTATTAATGACGCTCACCCCCGGAATTGTGATTGCAGTTATTATGATCCCTTGACTGGTGATATACTTAATCCATCTTATTTGTGGTATGACGACGATCGCCCGCCTGATCTGGGAACACTGGGTGGAGTTCATTGTGACCCGTGTTTGGTTGGTATGCCATTTATGGGAGGTGATGAGGTAACCTGGTTTCCCGGCGAGAGGCCGCCCGATATCAAAAAGCCCAACATCGTCGGACCTGCCGGGCTGACAGTGAACAGTTATTCCGGCGGGTTGTTCTACCAGCGTCAGGACCTTTATATTCCCGGCAAAGGATTATCCCTTGACCTGACTTTTTCATACAACAGTACCGCCACAGCCCTGGACTTCGGTTACGGCCCGGGGTGGACCATGACCTATAATATGATATGCAAACCAGAAGGCGGTAATATAACCATCCGAAGAGGTGACGGACGAAAAGACAGCTATGTCTTCAATGGTATTGCCTATGTTCCGCCGGAAGGAGTTTCTGACTCACTGACTGAATACCAGCCCGGAAAATACCGTCTCACCACAAAATATGGCATCAATTATTTTTTCGATGATCTCTCCCACCACAGACTCACAGGTATAACGGATCCCAACTATAATGAAATCCACATAGTTTACACCGACTCACTTCCATATATGATAACAGATGCCTCTGGCAGAAGTCTGTATATGAGTTATTTAAACGGACACCTTGCCGAAATATTCGATATGAACACCATGCCTCCACGACACATCAGTTATGCTTATGATACGAATTGGAATCCTGTGGCCGTCATCGGGCCGGAAGGCGACAGCATTCAATATGCATACGACGCGGCACGCAGCATGATCATGCTCACTGACCAGCTTGACAATGAGTTTTTTATAAGTTATATCAATTGCAGCCAGGTCGAAAACATTATGGCTCCCATGAGGCAAATGCATTTTTCTTATGATCCGTCGCTATTAACAACAACCCTTACGGAAATGGTGGATACGTCCATGCAATCAACGACCTTTCGTTTTGATACGGATGGAAATCTGCGGGAGAAAGCCGGCGGCTGCTGCGGATACCACCAGCTCTATGATTATGATGTACACAATAATTTACAACAGTTGACCGATGCAAATGGAAATGTGTACCACTTTTCGTTTGGTGCAAAAAGCACTCTTGTCCAGCTGATCTATCCGACGGGAGCCATTTCATCCTGGGCATACGGCCCGTTCAACAGGGTACTCAGTTATACCGATGCTAACGGCAACGTATACTCGGCCATTTATGATGCTTCCGGCAACCTGCTGACACTGATCAAGCCCCTGGGAATTATCGAACACTTCACGTATGATGCAGCAGGAAACGTAGTTTCATACACCGATGGGAAGGGAAATGTAACGCAATATATCCGTAATGGGTATGGATATGTAACCCAGATAATTTATGCCGACGGCACAACCAATTCATTCACCTGGGATAATGCCGGAAACAAACTTAGCTATACGGATGCTAACAGTAATACAACAAATTATATCTACGATCTTGCTAACCACATGGTACAGCGTAACGATGCCCTAGGCTTCCCGACATTCTTTGTATATAATGGCCGTGGAGAACTTATCTCTGAAACCAACGCATTGGGACAGTCAATTACATGGGCTTACGATGCATTGGGCAATATAACCGCCAGAACAACACCTGCGGGCACTTCATACCGGACTTTTAACGCAATGGGAAATATTCGTACCTATACCGACAACAACGGGAATGTCTGGAACTTTTTTTACAATGCTCAAAACCTGCTTTCATCATTAAGAAATCCTTTGAACAAATCACGGAGTTTCACGTATGATGCCAACGGCAACAGGCTGACCCAAACAGATTTCATTGGAAACCCGACCACTTTTACTTACAACACATTGAACAGGCTGGTACAGGTCACGGATGCACTTTCCAACAACACTACCCTTGCCTATGACAACAACGGCAACCTGACCTCTTTAACCGACGGCAACAGTCATACCACCACCTTTGTGTATGACGGGCTGGATCGTTTGACACAGGTGCAGCGGCCCATAGGAATAATTAATTATGTATATGATGCCAATGACAACCTTACCTCGGTTACCGATCCCCTGGGACATAACACCTCCTTTGCTTATAACAACAGGGACAGAATGATAACCATGACTGATGCCCTGAGCAATAGCGCAGCAAAAGTATATGATAATGAAGGAAATGTTATTTCCTATACAGACCGTAACGGGCTTACCACCAGCCAAACCTTTGATGCGCTGGGCAGGAATACATCGGTTACCAACCCTGCCGGCGAAACGTCAACCTATACGTATAATGCGGTCAGCAATATGATTGCAGGCAGCATTCCCAATGGCAATAATTATACTTATAACTATGATGCGGCAGGACGCCTGACTTCTTTTGCCGATAATATGGGTACACTGGCCTCATATACCTATGATGCAAATTCAAATGTACTCACTGCTGCTGACGCAGGCGGGCATACCACACTACTTACCTATGATGCCCTGAACCGGCTGACACAGACAACAGATCCCATGGGCCGGCCAACAATATTCGGATATAACGACAACTCGAGCATAACAAGCGTGCAAGACCGCAATTCCGGTATTACCACCCATCAGTATGATAACCTCGAAAGAGAAATTTCAATTACTTATCCGGCCGGAAATGCTATCACTTCGGCATATGACGGCACGGGAAATCTGACCTCCGCAACGGACGACAACGGAAATACGACCACTTATTCATACGATGCTAACGACAACCTGATTCTGGAAACTTTTGCCGATGGAACAACCAAATCATATACCTATGATGCTGAAGACAAGATCACTTCAAGAACCGATAACAATGCAGCCATTACATATTATTCCCGGGATGCATTGCATATGCTGACCGGCAGGAATTACCCGGGGGCCAATGATGATGTTTACACTTACGACAATGAAGGCCGGATGCTTACAGCCAATAACAACAATGCCAATATTTCATGGTCATGGGATAATGCCGGCCGCATGCTCAGTGAAAACATAAACGGGAAGACAAGCACGTACACCTATAATATACCGGTCGGTAAGCGTAATATTACTTATCCCGGAGGAAGAGCCATAGAAGAAAACTTTGATTTACGACAGCGTCTTTCTCTGATTAAAGAAAACTCAGCCAACATGGTCTCCTACGCATACGATGCCGGAAACCGTATCGTATCGCGCACATACAACAACGGTGCGGTTGCGGTATATTCATATAACAATAATGACCAGATGACAGCATTGACACATAACTCAAGCGGCACCCTTCCACCCAATATCGCAGGGTTCAATTATACCATTGATAATGAAGGTAATATACTCACAGCCCAAAAGTCGCATCATCCGGCTAACTCCGAACAATATATTTACAATCCGGATAATTGGCTGATCACCTATAAAGAAGGAACCCTGGCAGGCGGAAACATCCCATCACCGCTTACCCAAACCCAATATAATTACGACGGAGTGCTGAACAGGACTACTACGGTGAAAGACGGTATAAACACAACATATACAGTAAATTCACTGAACGAATACACAGCCATAAACTCTGGCACCATTATCAATCCGACCTACGATGCCGACGGAAATACCCTTGCCGACGGCACACACACCTTTACCTACGATTTTGAGAACCGCCTGCTCACTGTAGATGGCGGAGCAACAGCCACTTATACATACGACGCCCTGGGAAGAAGAATCCGTAAAGTGACTCCCGGAGGAACGGTCAACTATTACTTCGACAAAAAAAAGGTCATTGAAGAACGCAATGCCACCGATGTGGTGCAGGCCACCTATGTCTACGGAACACAACTGGATGATATCCTGCACATGAGACGCAGCGGTACCGATTATTTTTACCATCAGAATGTGCTGGGCTCTGTGTCGGCCGTTACCGATGTTACCGGAAGCGTTACAGAACGGTATGAATATGATGGTTACGGCAACATCTCAATATATGACGCCTCTTATGTGCCAAGAAGTGCCACGGCGATTGGCAATACTTATATGTTTACCGGCAGGGAATACGACGCGGAAACCGGGTACTATTATTATAGAGCGCGAACATATAACCCTTTATGGGGAAGATTTCTGCAACGGGATCCCGTAGGTATATGGCTTGATGAAATAAATATCGGAAACGGTTATGGTTATGTTGGTAATAACCCGATAATCAGGGTGGATCCCAATGGCGATCTGTTCTGGGTTATTGCCGGAGTGGTGGTTGCGGGCGTAGCCCTTACTGTAGCTGTGATAGACCTTGTGTATGAGCCGGCACCAAGTTGTGTGGAAAACCAGATTAATCCGATACGGACATATAAAGAAGATTGTTATGTAACAAAGAACATAACTGAGAGTTCTACCTCTTACCAAGAACAAGAAAACGCAGAGGGTGAAACAAGATGGGTACAGGTGGTGACTACAAAAACAACAAAGAAAAAAGTAAAAGGGAAACGAACAATTTGGGAACGCCAGAAATGCGTGAACGGCGCATGGAAGGACGATACAAAAAAAGGAAAGTGTGTAACTCCATGAGTTTAAAAAAATATGCCATGAAAAAATCAAAATTTGTACATGTTAAATCCCTGAATATGAATATTCAAAGATTTGCAGAACTATTCTGCACACTAATTTTTATTGCTGTTTTGAGTATTGATGCCCTTGGCCAGAAATCAGGCTGTTGTAGTCCTGCCGGTGGTTACCAGGTGGGCGGATATGCACAGATAAGTCCGGAAGCATTTGCAGTGCCGGCACAGATCACACCTACCCCCGGAGGCACACAAACGGTATTGATCAATACGCCCGTCACTACCACTACATATTCGGTCACAGGAGCCACTGCGGCTTTAGTTACCGGTTTACCTGCCGGTGTAGTATTTACCTGGGCTTCAGGTATCATTACCATAAACGGTATTCCGGTGGTATCCGGTACATTTGATTACGAGGTGATAGCTTACGGATCATGCGGAACGACTACATCAGGAGGAACAATAGTGGTACTTACAGGTACGGAATTTATCATATCCGGAAAAACACGTTATGCAGGCAAAGCCTTGTCAGGCACTTATGGTAATTTTCCTTCTTATGATTCCGATATATACACTATCGGCCAGGTGATCGTAATCCTTAAAAACTTCCCGGCAAACGATGAACTGGCAAGGGATACCAGTGATGCTTCCGGAAATTTCCAGTTCGATCATGTTACGGATGGGATCTATATGCTGTCGTACGACAAATATACCGTTGATTCTATGCAGTGGGGCAACGGCATCGATGCCATAGACATTACGTTGCTGAAATATTTCATTGGCGCCGATTCCGTTGCGGACCCGTCAAGATGTTTTTCGGCAAAATATAAGAAAGCCGGTGATGTGGATAACAGCACGGCTATCAATGCCATCGATATCTCCAGAATTAAAGCCAAGATCGGCGCACCGTACAATGTAACCCGGAACTTCCCCAAAGGTAACTGGGTGGCATTGGATACCCTTGTCATTGTTGCCGGCGCAGACCTTAACATAGCGCTGAAAACAATATGTTACGGCGACTACAACGCTTCCAGCTCCAGGTACCGTGATTCATTAGTGAACTGGAGTATGGCTAAATTCATACCTGAAAATATTATCGCCGTTTCGGATGAATATATCACCACCGGCGACCGGACCTATTTTGAAGTGCCGTTGTGCATCAGCTCCAAAATGGATGAGTTCTCTGCCATGGGCCTTGAATTGAGTTATCTCGCGGATGAATTCAGGCTGGTCAGCGCCTCCATGCCGAAAGCCGGCGGCAAAAACAAGGCAGTGAAGATCAACCCTACCCTGGAGGAGATCATAGCTAACGACAATGACCTGCTGGTGACCGACGAAGACGGAGTGATCAGGGTGGTATACGCCACGACCAGCTATTTTGATGTGGCTGCCGGCGACGAAATGATCAGGCTGGGTTTTCGCCCGGTAAAAGATATGCCTCCCGGTGAACTTGATTTTGTGCTTGCGGGCACAGGTATTGTGGGTAACCGCTATGGCGAAGAAAATCAAGACGCCCGTCTCATGATGCCCAGGGTCTTTGTGCAGGGCACCATACATGAGGACGGATTTGAATTTGCCGCCTATCCCAACCCGGTCAGCGATGAAGCTACCCTAACCTATAGCATCCCGGAAGACGGAAAAGTAAAACTCAGGATATATAACGTAATCGGAGGAATTTTATTTGAATTAATCAATGAAACCCAGGTCCGCGGCAGGCATTCAACGGTATTCTCATCTAAATATCTGCCATCAGGAATGTACTCGGTCAAGTTAGACTTTTCAGGCATAAATGAATCCGGTTGCCTGATCCTGAAGTTGATACATTAAGCAAGTGTTTTGAATTTTGAATTTTTTGATGTCAAAATATAAAGATTACAACCATGAGAAAGTCTTATCTGCAAATTATTTCATTTTTATTTTTGCTCATTCCATGTCTTTCAGTTAGTGCTCAACCTCCCATACAATGGCAAAAATCGTTGGGAGGATCCAATCAAGACCGTGCATATTCAGTTCAACAAACTTCTGACGGAGGATATATTGTTGCTGGAAATGCCCGCTCAACTGACGGTGATTTAACAGGAGTATCCTATACCAACAAATATTGGGTAGTAAAGCTGAACAACCTGGGAACGATAGAATGGCAAAAAACTTTTGGAGGCCTTGGCGCAGACAATGCTTATTCTGTTCAACAGACCATAGACGGGGGTTACATTGTTGCAGGAGAAAGCGAAACTAACGGATTGGATGTGACAGGTAACCATGGTTATGATTTCTGGGTGGTGAAACTCGACGATCTGGGAACGCTCCAGTGGCAAAAAGCGTTGGGCGGATCAAGTTATGACGAGGCGCGATCTGTCAGGCAAACGTCGGACAAGGGATATATTATAGCCGGTTACTCCTACTCAACGGATGGTGACGTGACTGGCAACCATGGAAGTACAGACGCATGGGTAACGAAACTCGACAGCCTTGGGACCCTGCAGTGGCAAAAGGCACTTGGTGGTAATGACTCTGAATATGGCTGGTCAATTCAGCAAACATCCGACGGGGGATATATTCTGGCCGCCTCGACGTTTTCAGATAATAATGGTAATGTTCCTCAAAATAATATGGGCAACTATTATATAACCAGCGATTGTTGGCTTGTAAAACTATACAGCACAGGGAACATACAATGGTCCTTCTGTCTGGGAGATTCCAGTGATAATTATGCGTTTTCTGCTCAGCAGACGGCAGATGGCGGGTTCGTCGTTGCCGGAACCAATGGGCCGACGGATAACAATATTTCTGGTAATCACGGAGGGGAAGATTACTGGGTTGTTAAGCTGAGCGTGGCACTCAACATAGAATGGGAAAAATCTTTCGGCGGCTCCAGTGATGATGAAGCGTATTCTGTGCAGCAGACAAGTGACGGCGGTTATATTGTTGCCGGATATTCAAACTCCAATGATGGTGATGTGACAGGTAATCATGGCTCATGGGATTGCTGGCTGGTGAAACTGGACAGCGCTGGAACATTGCAATGGCAACGATCTTTCGGGGGCACAGGCTGGGAGCAGGCATGGTCTGTGCGTCAAACCTCCGATGGGGGATGTGTCTTTGCCGGCTTTTCTGCTTCCAATGATGGAGATGTTTCCGGAAATCATTTAGGAAGTGATGATTATTGGGTGGTTAAATTAGGCAACATCATTACGGACATTGATAACACAAAAATTCATGAAAATATTTCAATTTATCCCAATCCGGCAACAACCATGATAAACATTCGGCTAAATCGAAACACGACCGGGACATTTTATAACATCAAAGATATTTATGGACAGATAATTCTTACAGGACAGCTGATGAATGAAAACTCTGAAATTGATATTTCAGGTCTTACAAATGGTTTGTATTTAATAAGCATTTGCGAAAACTTCAAACAGACATTTAAAATTATAAAACAATAAATTAGCTTTTAATCGGTTAGACAGCTGGTGAATAAATATACCCTCCGGAGTGCCTCTCTCACAAATGCATATATGAGTCAAGTTCTGCTGAATCGGGTCGCCTATACCGATAGTGCCAACTATACAAAGACAGCCGGCCATCATTAAAAAATAAACAAAAACTATCGGCCGATAGAAATTTTCTATAAATTTGTCTCATGGCGACAGACGGTAAAAATAATAACCCTTTAGCGGAAGTTTTTGGTTTCCCTATCATAAATGAAACAGCAAAAGCGAAGCGTTACCGGGACAAGAAGCTATGTCCTTTTAACAACAAAGTTCCCAATTGCACCAAAGACAAAGCAAACGACCCCTTGGGCGTTTGCAGTGTTTTTCACAACAATAACCCGGTAATTACTTGTCCGACAAGATTTCGTGAAGACTGGCTAATAATTGAAAATGCTGCAAAGTTTGCATTTGACGAAAAGTCTAAGTGGACTTCCTTGTCAGAGATTAAACTACTCGATAAAAACGGCCAATCTGCCGGCAACATTGACTTCGTATTGGTTGCTTACAATGACAAAGGACACCTGACCGATTTTGCGTCACTTGAAGTACAAGGTGTTTACATTTCAGGCAATCTGCGAAACCCATTTGACATATACATGAACAAACCGTCCAGTAAATTTAATTGGACAACCGGCTATAATTCCCCAAAGCCCGACTACCTTTCTTCTTCAAGAAAACGGCTGATTCCACAAATGTTGTACAAAGGAGGGATTTTTCAGACCTGGAAAAAGAAACAAACTGTTGCATTGCAAAAATCTTTCTTTGACACATTACCGAAAATGCCGACCGTAAGTAAGGAAAAAGCTGACATCGCTTGGTTTTTGTATGACTTGGTTCTTGATAAAACAACCAAACAGTATAACCTGAATCTGGCTGAAACTGTATACACAGAATTTGAAGCAGCTTTATTTAGAGTGACAACTCCCGAGCCAGGAAATATTAATGACTTCATTTATATTCTTCAAGACAGGCTCGACGACAGACTGGAAGGAAATTCTCCTGATACTCCAAGTTTAACTGACCTGATTAACTGTTAAAATGGGTGAACAATTATCCATATTTGAAAAGTCACCGATTCAAAGACAAAGGCCCGGTGTTGTCAATGTAGCTTCTGTCCCGCAAAGAAGTCCATTTCGTTATCCCGGTGGAAAAACCTGGTTAATACCAACCGTAAGGGAATGGTTAAGACAAGATAAATTTGTCGAAGAATTAATTGAACCATTTGCAGGAGGAGGGATTGTTAGCTTAACCGCAGCTTTTGAAAATCTTGCAAACCAGATCACAATGGTCGAATTAGACGAAGAAATTGCCGCTGTCTGGGAAGTAATCCTTAATGAAAAAAATGAATGGCTGGTTGATAAAATTCTGAGTTTTGAACTTTCACACGAAAATGTAAATAAGGAATTAAGCAACCCAGACAAGGAAACAAAGGACCTGGCCTTTTGCACAATTCTTAAAAACAGAGTTTTTCATGGTGGAATTATCGCTAAGGGTTCCGGGATGCTGAAACACGGAGAAAATGGAAAGGGCATTGCATCAAGATGGTATGCCAAAACCCTTGCAAACAGGATTAAAGCTATAAACTATATAAGACATAAAATTAAGTTTAAACAGGCAGACGCTTTCAACGTAATTGAAGAGAACAAAAACAATAAAAAAGCATATTTTTTTATTGACCCTCCTTACACATTAGCCGGAAAACGACTTTACAACTATTTTAACATAGACCACGAAAAATTGTTTTATCTGAGTTCAAAAATTCAGGGCAGGTTTATGCTGACATATGATGACACAGAAGAAATCAGAGCATTGGCCGATAAATACCATTTAGAATTCAGAAACATTCCAATGAAGACTACACATCATCTGGAGAAAAACGAAATCATTATTTCGGATAACTTCTCATGGTGGACCAAACAGATGTCGCCAATTGAGTAGCAGCCTTAGCTATCCAATGTGACATATCAGACGGAGCGAAAACCTCTCACAGTTACATTATGTTTATCGTAGTGCCACTATACCCCGATATACATGGTTATAGAAGGCCCGCTCCAGTGTCATGTTCCACCGTTGTGAACAGCCCAGCCCTACAGTCCATACGGGCAAGAAATTGATGTTTCTTTGCAAATAAAACCATTTGCATTTGCACCAAAACATCCGTTTAAGCAACCCTTGCATAGAAACCGCCATCCGGTGACTACCCTCCCATCCCGAATTTCTTCATTTTTTTCCATAATGCCACAGTGCTGACGCCAAGTTGCTTTGCGGTATTCTTTCTGCTGAATTTGTTCCGGGCAAGGGCATGCTGCAACTGTTCTCTGGTAATGTATCTGAAAGAGTCCTGACCGGTCAGAGTAACATTTTCAGGAACAATGTTAGCGGGTGCAGAATCAGGCGGATTCATTTTTACGCAAAGCTCACGGCGTACCGAGGACACCCTGAGCTCTTGCGGAAGGTCAAACACATCAATCAGCTTTTTGTTGCAAACCACAAAGGCGTGTTCAATGCTGTTTTCGAGTTCACGCACATTGCCGGGCCAGCAGTAATCCATAATTACGCGGTATGCATTTTCGGTCAGCCCCTGTATGTGCTTACCCGTATATTTGTTAAATCTCGAAATAAAATATTCAACCAGCAGCGGGATATCATTCATACGATTACGCAAAGGTGTGGTAAAAATCGGAAAAACATTCAGCCTGTAAAACAGGTCTTCCCTGAACAAGCCTTTGTTTACCAATTCCCTGAGGTTCTTATTGGTAGCCGTGATGATCCGCATGTCCACCTTAACTGGTTTATTATCTCCGACACGTTCTATGGTTTTTTCCTGGATCACGCGCAGCAGTTTTACCTGTATCATCTGGCTGATCTCCCCTATTTCGTCCAGAAATACCGTGCCTCCGCCAGCGGCTTCAAATCTCCCGGCCTTGTCCTTATAAGCACCTGTAAAAGAACCCTTTACATGACCGAACAACTCGCTTTCCAGCAGGGTTTCGGTCAGGGCTGAACAATTCACCTTGATAAAAGGTTTGTTCTTTCGCGGAGACAACTGGTGTATGGCGTTTGCAATAAGCTCTTTGCCCGTACCGCTTTCGCCGTAAATATTTACAATGGCCATCGAATCGGCCGCTAATTCAATCATACGGTACAACTCATATATTTTTTCATCATGGCCCACAATTTTCTGTAACGGTTCTTTCTCCTGGACAATAAGCGGTGCGGCCGATACCGTGCTGCAGGCGATCTCTCTTGAAATATCAGTGATCAGAATGAACAATTCCTGCGATGCCCCGGTATTAATGAATTTTGCGTTGATAAATACCAGCGTTTGTTTGTCATCTCTCCCTTCGAGAAATACCGTTTTGGCAATATTGGCTTTTTCTCCCACAAGGCATTGCTTGAAATCCAGAGGCTTTTTGTCCGAGTGACGGATATCGTAAAACTTCAGCAGGGAGAGCTTTTCCCCCGCTGCCGTATCGGCGTCAATTCCTGTGAGCCGCAGCATCTCACGGTTCCAGAACGTGATCGTAAGGTCACGGTCGGCTATTACCATACCGCAGGGTGATTCGGTCATCAAGGGTAACCAGGTCTGATTTTTCATACGTCGTAAAAATTTATTAACTTAATTAATGCAAAGTTAATGAAATTAATCTTTGGTTAACTAAAAATAAACTTCTTTTCTTCAAAGTTCTATCCCAAATCGTGTATAATCAACTGTATTTTACCTATTTAAAAAAACTGGCACGACAGTTGAATAAACGGTATCGAAATTAAAAAAATAAGCACAATGTTTTTTAAAAAGAAAAATGTCATTAACCTCACGGCAGAGAATTTCGATAACGTGATCAAAGAAAAAGCAGCGCTGGTGGACTTCTGGGCTGACTGGTGCGTTCCCTGCCGCATACAGGCGCCCATACTCGAAGAAGTAGCATCGGAAATGAAAGACAAGATTACCATTGCAAAACTTAATGTGGAAAAATTCCGTGCCATCGCTTCGCGTTACGGTATCAGCAGCATCCCTACCATGATGCTCTTCAGAAACGGTAAAATGGTAAAACAGTTTGTGGGTGTTCAGCAAAAGCAAACACTGCTGAATGCCTTCGACCGGATGTTTTATAAATAAAAAACGCTCTAAACCATAAACAAATACAAAGAATATGAAAACATTAAAAAAATACACCTGGGCTTTTATAGTGGCAACGCTGATAGCCGCAGTGGTAACAGCCTATACCTGCGAAACAGGAAATGCATCGAACAAAAAAGTCACAAGAATCAACAAGCTGAATACAGTGGCCACAGGCTCAGAAAATAATGGCGGAGTGATCATTTTAAACGACAAATCATTTGACGAAAAGATCAATAAAGGGCTAACACTGGTGGATTTCTGGGCTACATGGTGTATGCCGTGCCGTATACAGGCCCCCATACTCGACCAGGTCAGCACCGAAATGAATGGAAAAGCACTGATTGGCAAGCTGGATATAGACCAGAACCCGAAAATCAGGGACAGATACTTTATTCAAAGCATTCCGACCATGATTTTATTTAAAGACGGCAAAGTAGTGAAAACATTTATCGGTGTTACGTCCAAAGAAGTGATCATTGCTGAGATAAATAAGTTTTTGTGAGAATACAGTGTCTCGGTTTAAAAATAAAGATATTTCAAATAATTAATAATTATAAAAATCAAAAAAATGGAACATTTAACAGCTGAAACTTTCAAACAAAAAGTTTTCAATTACGAGATCAACACAGAATGGAAATTTGAAGGAAGCAAACCCTGCATCATTGACTTCTATGCCGACTGGTGCGGCCCATGCAGGATGGTGGCTCCGGTGCTCGAAGAACTTTCGAACGAATACAAAGACCAGATAGATATTTTCAAAATTGATACGGAACAGGAACAGGAACTTGCCGGCGCTTTTGGCATTCAGAGCATACCTTCCATACTCTTTGTTCCGATGCAGGGACCACCTCAGATGACTATGGGCGCACTGCCGAAACAAACCTTCATACAGGTGATCAACGAGGTACTCCTGCCAAAAAAGCAAAACTGATATGGAAAACATCAACGAAGTAAAAGAGCCATTAAAGCAGAAGCTGCTCCGGCTGATTAAAAAATCGCCGGGCGCTATCATCGGAACGATCATAGGCGGCGCCGGAGGTTATTTGTACTACCTGTTCGTTGGCTGTTCTTCGGGCGCCTGCGCCATAACCTCCAATCCCTTTATGAGTGTTTTATGGGGAGCCCTTTTAGGGTACCTGATCGGTGACACATTTAAAAAAAACAAAAAAACTTCAGACCATGAACCAGAATAAAATATTTATTGAACAGCCCAGCCCTTTCGACGTGAGTGCCACCGTCGAAAAAATTGTTGCCGAAGCAACACAACGGGGCTGGCAAAACCCCGCTATCCACGATCTGCAGCAATCCCTTGCCAGGGCAGGTAAAGAAGTAAGACCGGTGCGGGTGGTAGAAATCTGCAAACCGGAATATTCCGGAAAGATGCTTGAGAAAAATGACGAAAGAATAGTATCTGTGATGATGCCCTGCCGGATTTCGGTATACGAAAAAGACGACGGCAAAACCTATACGGCATTATTGAATATGGAAGCTATGGCTTCAGGCCTGCCTCCGTCAGTCATAGATGCAGTCCGCGGAGCTTCTCAGGAATCGGCGGAGATAGTGAAAACCGTGACGGGCAAATGAAAAACACCTCTTTTTACTATTATTCCAGCTTAGTGTCTCTTAGTGCCTTATAGTCTTCGTGACACATAGAATTTAACCCTTGATTCACTAATGTATTGGTTTTAAACGATAACCAATAATTCAATAATCAAAAAAGTAAGGAGAACTCATCATGCCCATAACTGTTAATAAAGCAAAATGTCCACAGAATCACCGATGCCCCTTGCTGATGGTTTGCCCGGCTCAAGCCATCTCACAGGAAGGATCGGGACTGCCGGTTATTAACGAATCGAAATGCACCCATTGCGGAAAATGCACCCGGTTTTGCGGTATGGGTGCTGTAGAAATGAAATAAAACAAAAGGTCGCCTCGCCTTATCATGTCAAACCGATAACTTGCCTGGTGACCTTTTGTTTATTATATTTGCAACGTTATTTTTTTTAGTATGAATGAATTTGATCTGAAAGCGAAAGAATGGGACCAGAATTCCATGCATGCGGAACGTTCGGCGTTTATTGCAAAAGGAATTACAGAACATTTACCTGTAATGCAGCATATGAGGGCGATGGAATACGGAGCGGGTACCGGGATACTCAGCTTTCTGCTGAAAGATCATTTCAATGAAATTGTATTAATTGACAGCTCGCCGGAAATGATAAAAGTGACTGATGAAAAAATTTCAGCAAGCGGTGCAGCAAACATGAAAACCCTGCTTTTTGATCTCGAAAAAAATGATTGGAACACCGAAAAATTTGATGTAATCTATACCCAGATGACACTTCATCACATTGAGGATATTAATATAATATTTGATCGTTTTTACCGCTTGCTGAAAAGGGGCGGATACCTCGCTGTCGCCGACCTTTGCCCCGAAGACGGGACATTTCATGATCAAAGCTTCAAAGGGCACTACGGATTTGATGTAGCTGAACTCGCCAAAATACTTGCAAATCACCATTTTACGGAAATTACCCACAGCATATGTTACACCATAAAACGGGCCACCGGTAACGACATATTAAAGGAATACCCGGTATTTTTGCTGAACGCTGAACGAAACTGAACCACATGCGTTTACGCCCGAAATTACAAGGATATTGAAAAAATGCAAACAACACATATCTCCTCTGACGAATTAAAAAATCATGACAAATGAAATAGCAGGTATCATAGTATCAGGTATTGACCTGTCGGGCATGGGGGGGTACGTTGTCAGAGTGATAGAAAAACTGATGATTATATATTTCACCAGTTATTTTCTTATTGATATTTTTTTATTTGTGTTCGCACTGATCCTTCATCAAAGAATTAACATCAAAAAAAATTTCGGAACAGATTACAGCGGACATTCTGTATCCATTATTGTTCCTGCCTATAACGAAGATGTTTCCATTGCCTCCTGCATAAAAATGCTCGCCGGTATCGATTACGAAGATTTTGAGATCATCGTCGTAAACGACGGATCCAAAGATGCGACACTTAAAACCATGCTGGGCTCCTTTTCATTTAATGAAATCACTCCTGAGTGTTACGGGCAAATCAAAACAGGCGCCATTAAAAAAGTTTACCGGGACGACAGCAACAAAATCATACTGATAGACAAGGAAAACGGGGGTAAGGCCGACTCCGTCAACGCCGGGCTTAATCTTTCAACAAAAAAATATATCTGCACCATCGACGCGGATTCCATCCTTGACGACCAGGCCATGAAAATGGTACTTCAACCCATGATCAACAACAGTAAGGTTTTTGTTGCAGGGGGATTTTTAGCGGCATCCAACGGCCTGGCCATTGCAAACGGGAAAATTACCAATATGAAAATGCCCGGCAACATCTGGGTGTTATGGCAAATCGTCGAATACCTGAAATCATTCATGATCGCCCGCCTCAGTTTAAGCAAAATGAATATGCTGCTTATCATGTCAGGCGCGTTTTCCCTGTATCGAAAAGAAGACCTGCTCCATGTGGGCGGTTTGCTCACTTCAGCCAACGATCATCCCTACATTGTCAGGACTGTAGGCGCAAACAACAAGACCGTATGCGAAGACATGGAGATCGTGATCAGGCTCTGGAGGTACTACCGCGAAAAAAAAATCAAAGGAAAGGTAACCTATTTACCTTATCCGGTATGCTGGACCGAAGTTCCTGACAATCATAGAAGCCTGTTCAAACAAAGGGCTCGCTGGCATCAGGGGCTGGGAGAATCATTGAAACTTCACCGAAGAATAATGTTTGAACCGTCATACGGAGCCACCGGCTTACTGGCGCTTCCCTATTATTTTATCTTTGAATTTCTGGCCCCGTTCATCAAACTGTTCAGCCTGGTGTTTTTAATCATACTCTCCGCAGTGAAAGACATCAACGCTCAATGGATATTATTACTGCTTGTCAGCGTCCTGCTGATCACCACCATCATCATGAGCATCATTTCCGTAGTACTGGAATCAAAAAGCAGGAACAGCCATACCATCGACAGAAAAACCCTGAGATACAACACCTTTGGTGACTGGCTCTTACTACTGGTCACCAGCATCATTGGCAGTGTAAGCTACGAATTTTTTAAGATGTTTGCACAATTAAAAGGCATCACCTACATTCTACAAAGGAAAAGCAACTGGAACAAATTCGACCGTAAAGGAATTAAAACATTGAAAAACTGAGCATGAAAAACACCGGGCTTCTAACACTTTTATTTCTTGCATTGACATGCTCTTTTGCCCCACTGTCCGGGCAGGAGGCAGGCGACACCACATCGGTGAGATATCTGGTCGACAAAGGACAGGAGGCGTATTCATCGGGCAACTACACCTTATCGAATCAGTATTATCAAAAAGTCTTACTGATGGACAAAGATAATTATGATGCAAAATATGCTATAGCCAACAACTTATACAGACTTAAAGAATATGATCATTCTGTCAAAGTCTTTCAGGAACTGCTAGAGAAATCGCCCGGCAATACAGATGTACTGAATGGCATGGCAAGATCATATACGAAGAAAGAAGAATACGGCAAGGCGAAGGACTGCTTAAAAAAGTCACTTGCTGTAAACCGGCAGGATCCGACGGTTTTTTCCGACCTTGCCTTTCTTTATATAGTCAATGATGAACTTGATTCTGCAAAATATGCCTATAAGGAGGTTCTGAAAATAGACAGCACCGTTGCCGAAGCCTGGGCCGGGCTCGGAAAGATGTATTACTGGCAGGACAAGCCGGCTACGGCCATGAAATACTATAAGAAAGCGCTGTCGCTTGATCCCGGAAACCCGGAAATAAAAACTATATACGAAAAAGTAAAAAACGAACTTGCCTATACCCTGTCCGCAACGTTGATGTATCTTACCGAAGAGGAGCCGTCAGCAATAGCAGATAAACCATCCTATAAAATTTCCGCCTTCATCCAAAAATATGGTTTACAGAAACGTATCACTAACCACTTTTCGTTATCGGTAATGACACTTTGGGATTATTCGCAAAGGGATAACCTGTACCTCGATGATGTCCGCCGCTGGTACGACAATACGCTGATCAATCCCGTCTTTATCCTGAATTCGCACAGGATCAGCGTGTATGCAGGTGCAAGCATTAATGATTCCAGGTTGACTTCGTACGGCGCTACATGGAGTTTTGCTTATTCCATTAAAAAATTCAAAATCAGGAATTATCTCACGGCAGCTTACGATTATTTCTATTATTGGAACAAGGTTGGACATAATTTTGCTCAAAACACCCTTATCCTCTCCTATCGCGGCATCATTCTGGGCGGCACATACAGATTCGGCATCATCAGGGACAACAGCGTATTCGTGACTGAGGAGCGGGATACCATAGAAAAACGGGATAATACAGGTATCCGGTACAATATCGAACTTAAATATGAATTCAGCGAATTACTCTCCAACCCCAAAATTACGCTGGGCGCATTTTTACAACATATGGATTATGAATATGTTTCACCCTTGTACTACTCACCTTCCAACAGGATGGTTGCAGGAGCCATGATATCTGAATTTTATAAATATAAAGGATTTTATAATTATTTTGAATTCTCTTACGGGATGGATAACAATAAAACCGGGCAGTATAACGGTTCCCTTGAACTCGGATATGACTGGAAAAAAACCAGTTTTTCGATCGGAGGCAGTTACTTTTACAACAAATATTATCAAAACATGAATCTGCAATTCTCTGTAAAACAATCTTTCTGATGAAAGCAAAGTACTTAATAATACTTGCTCTGATCGTAATTCTTGGCTTCCTGGTGTATCAGATGCTGAGGGTGGAGAATTTACGGAACAAAAAAGAATCGGCTGTGCCTGAGGTTGATACAGAACAGCCTGTTGAACTGCTGTCAAAAGAAGAACTGGCCGATATCTGCAACAGGGTAAATTATTATTCAATGGCATCCGGTGATTATTTTAAGATCCGGCAGCCTGCAATAATTGACGGGAGTAAGAAAAACATCTGGAACAACATATACCTGAAAGGTGTAAACATCGGGGTTGCTATGCCGGGTTATTTTCCGGTGGAGTTTTCAATGACTTTTAACGATTACCTGGAATGGTTCAGGATGATCGGTGAGATGAATTCCAACGTTATTCGTATATACACCATCCTGCCCCCGGAGTTCTATGCCGCATTGGCTTATTATAACTTCAACCACCAAAACAGATGCCTTTACCTGCTGCAGGGTGTCTGGGCTGAAGAGCCCCGCAACAGGAATTATTTTGATGCAGACTTTACAAAAACATTCCAGAAGGAAATCAGAAAAGCTGTGGATGTGGTGAACGGCAACGCCTATATCAAACCCCGACCCGGACATGCCGGCGGAACCTATGCAGTCAGCGTTTCTGATTATCTGATCGGGTACCTGATCGGCAGGGAATGGGAACCCAAATCCGTCATGTTCACCGATAATATGAATAAAACCGCCACAAAATATACCGGAAACTTCATCACCATAAACGAAGGTTCGGCTATGGAAGTCTGGCTGGCCAAAATGATGGACTATACCGTGCATTATGAAACACAAACATACCTGATGCAGCATCCCATGTCCTTTGTCAACTGGCTTCCCCTGGACCCAATGTATCATAACTCAGAGTTTATCGACAATGAAAAGATCAGGGAATACGATAACGACCTTGTCAGCATCGATTTTACAAAATTCAACACCACAGACTGGTTCGTACCGGGCATCTTCGCTTCATATCATGTTTATCCCTATTATCCCGACTATATCTACCTGGAAGAAAAATACAGGAATACCAAAAACAGCCGTGGCCAGGATGATAATTTTCTGGGTTATTTACACGATCTGAAAAGCAGGAACGCAGGTATCCCACTGCTGATCGCCGAGTACGGACTTCCGTCAAGCAGGGGCAATAGTCACTTCAGCACCCTGGGGTATCATCAGGGCGGGCACAGCGAACTTGCCCAGGCGGAATTATCCGCTGTGCTGGCTACCGATATTCACGAGTCGAAATGTGCCGGAGGCCTTTACTTTGAATGGATTGATGAGTGGTACAAACACAACTGGCTGGTCATGGATTTTCAGCAGCCTGCCGAACGCCGCAAACTTTGGCATAACATGGAAAATCCAGAACAGAATTATGGAATACTGGCTGTTGAAAGCCGCACAAAGACCATTGACGGAAAACTCAACGACTGGAAAGATATTCCTCAGGGGAATAAAAAATTCATCCGGGCGGATGCCGATGCTTCTTATTTCTATCTCGCCCTGCGCCTGCCAGAAACAAACCTTGACCGTCAGAATCTTTACATCGCTTTTGATACCTACGACAAGAAAAAAGGTGATCACCGGCTTCCTTACATCAGTAAGGAAATTGATTATGGTATTGAGTTTCTGTTAAAAATCGAATCTGCTGCCAATGCGAATATTCTGGTTGACGATCAATATTCCTTATACACGGATGTGGTAAAAAACATCGTCCCCGTTTATGCGTCAAAGAACAACAACAACGGCCTGTTCGTTGAACAGCTCCTGCTTGCCAACAGAGGCAAAGAAACTATTACAGGAGAAAAAATCGATTCCGTGTGTTTTAACCAGGGCATCCTGCATTACGGCAACAGCAGTATAGCGGCACAATCCAATGCCGACTGGTATATGGATAAAAAAACCGGGGTGATCGAACTGCGTCTGCCCTGGCTTTTGCTCCATGTCAGCGACCCCTCTTCACGATCTGTACTCGACGATGTTGATAATACCGGGGCCATCGAAAGTTCGGAAACATCCGGATTTAATATTTTTTACTATACCACAGATAAAAAAGGCAACTTAACCGACAAAGAACCTACGTTAAAGCCCAACCATTTCCATTGGAAAAAATGGGAAATGCCGGCATATACAGTCCGGTTAAAACCACTCTACGATACTTTGGCCGTGTTATTCGCCAAAATGGAGGTTCCGGCAGATACAGACGGGATGAATTCAGATTCCCCCACTACATTCTCGGTTTGTGATTATTATAATAACATGCCCGGAGCTATTTCCATTACATTTGATGATGCCGATTACAACCAGTATGAGTATGCATTGCCTGTGCTGGGCAAATACAATATAAAGGCAAACTTTGGACTGGTCAGGGCCTGGCTGAGCGAAATACCTTCGCTTATCGCCGAAGAAGGCAGTTTCTCTATTAAAAGGCTCGGATTCAGGCAGGTTCATGATATCATTTACGAAGGCCACGAAATTTCTTTCCATGGAAACGAACATATCAGATATGAGCTGTTGTCCCTGGAGCAGATCACTAAGGAATTTCAGGATGCCAAAAAAAGCCTCGAAGCAAAGCTTGGCATTAAAATCCCCGTCATACATTATACGTATTCTAATTCGCCGCCAAAAGTTATAAAGGCAGCGCAAAATGCCGGTTTTCTTTTTGGCAGGACCGGTAACGAAACATCGGTACCTAATAATGTTGCTAACTTAATGAACCTGAACAGCATAGTTTTTTTAAATTCACAGGAACCCGGCATAGCTGAACTGGATTCCATTGTTAACCAAAACAAAGGTTTATGGACGGTGCTATTATATCATCATATTTTTCCCAAGGTGGCCAAAGAATATAAATTGTATGAGGCCCACCATGTGGTCAATACCTATACGGTCACGCCTGAAGATTTCGTAAAACAAATACGAATAGTCAGAAATTCAGGGTACTGGATCGCACCGGTTTCTGCTATAGGAAAATACATCATAGAAAGAACCAAAGCCGTGATAAAAACCACCCTTAATAAAAACACCATATTTCTGCGTGCTGAAGTAAATTTAGACCCGGATATTTACAATCATCCCATGACCATACAGGCCTCGACACCCTATAAGAAATTCAGGATAACCAACTGTGCCTCCGATGGTATTTACAACGCCAGAGAAAATAAGTTATTTTTTAACGTATATCCGAATCAGGATGTAACCATTGAAATTTTAGATTAATGAAAATATTAAGATTTATTTTATTCTTCCTCATTTCCATCACCATACTGTCATCCTGCCGGGACAGACAGGCACAAAAGGAAGCGCACCAAACAACAGAGGAAGGTTATATGCTGCCACGGGTGCTGATCGTCACCACAGGCTCCAATGCCGGCAATGGTGTCCTTCCCGAAGGAGTGATTATAGCAGCGCAGACTTTCAATCAGCTCGGCGCCTTTGTCACAATGAAATCAAGGGATATATTATTGAATCCCAAAGAACTCAGCCAGTACAATATTATGATATTATCCACAGCTGCAGGTTACCATGATGCCGACCGGAAATATTCACTGACCTATATGTCTGATGATGAACTGAAAACCATACGCGACTGGGTAAAAAACGGCGGGGTGCTGGTGGCTGGCGATAATATAGGCCGAAACTTTCCGGATGCTACCGACAGGACCAGTTTATACGGGATGATAACACCGGGCAACTGGGCGCTGGGCGAATGTTTCGGAGTGTCGCTGGTAGAAAAGGATATGAAAGGTTACCGAAGTGACGGATATATATCGGAAGACCTGAAAGGAAATTTTATTCCTGAGTTTAAAGAAGATATCTGGATACTCGTAACGGATACCATAGTTTCAGACAGCCTGAACGTGCTTGCAAACTGGATCAGCGCTGATGACAGCATCCCGGCACTAATGCAGAACAGATATTACAAAGGCATGACTTTTTTACTGCCGACCTCATACCTGCTTCATCCGGCCAACGCAGGCGGATACTGGGGAGCCGCACAGATACGGGAGTTTTATCAATATGTATTGGCCGCATTTTACAGGATCAACCATTGTTCTTTTCGTTTAAATATATGGCCTGATGCACACAGGTATGCATTCTGCGCTACACTGAATTCGTCGGGCAACGTAAGTGAATACAAAAGAGTAACCGGCTTTTTTAATAATGAAAATATCATTCCGACAATATTTGTTAACGAACAACCCGACAGCAACGTCAGGAATTTCTTAACCGAGTATTCATTACAATCCAACGGTTTTACGAAACTCAACCATCAAACGGCACAGTATTATGAGATAAACAAAAATGTCATTTCCAATGAGATTTTCTGGAACAGAGGTTTTTCCGGTTTCAGATTTCCTTTTACCAAAAGCAGCTACCCCGGATTTGAGTGTTTATCGGGGCGGAAATACCGCTTCGATTCAAGCATAGGGGTTGATAACCTGGAAACTATTTATGGCTGCGTTTTCCCTTACAACATCTGCATTTCAGCAAACGGACTATACAAGTATACCGGTATGCTTGAGATATCACCTATATTAAATGACGATTATTTTTTCTACAAAAAGGTTCTTGCCGGCAACTATTCTGAAGATAACATTGAAAAAGATTCTAAACTTTATGAGCAGTACCTGATGAACACCTGGGAATATGCCATAAAGCCTTACAACGGCCTGATGGTTTACCTGGGACACCCCATGTATGTCGGCTATAACGATTCCACCATGGTTCCTTTGATTCGCTTAGTGAGCAAAGTAAAATTGGACAACACCTGGATCACCACCATTGAATCCGTGGCAGATTACTGGGAAAAACTCGGACAAACCCGGTTTTTCATAAATGATAATGGCGAAACGGCCACGATAACAGTCAAGGCTCCCGATGGTATAAGCCTCAAAAATATGGCTGTGGCTGCCGTTAAAAAGCCTTCTTCAGCAGAAGCACGGACAGGCAGGGCCAGAATTGTTGAAAAAGATCACACAAACTTCATAATATTTGATGCCGTGAATGAGCAGCAAATTACAGTAAGGTATTAACTAAAAACACCCCAAACCTTACAATCCGGCAATTCAATTCGTTTTCCGTGATAACAAAATGCTTTTCCTCAAAGCCTTTTGTTTAATAAGCTTATTTTATTAATTTTGTATTCAGGAAAAAGATTGAAAAGTTTTTCATAGGTGATAAAAATGAAAAATTTCATACAAAATAAGATTTGGATCATATTAACTGCAATTTTTTTGTTGTCCGTTTATTTTTTAATGTTTTCCTGTAAAAAAACCGACCCGCTCCCCGAACCTAAAGATGAAGGATATAACCCTGCACCATACACCATCACCCGGCCATGGTACTTTCCCACCACCATGAATATTCCTGCCGACAACCCCATGACGGTGGAAGGTGTTGAACTGGGCCGCTACCTTTTTTATGACGGCCGTTTTGGAGGGCGGTCTCATCCAGACTCACTGATGACTTGTGCAACATGTCACCTTCAGGAAAATGCTTTTGAATGTGGCATAAACCATCCTGATTATCCGGGAGGCTTCACCCATGGCATAACAGGAGTCCCCACTCCTCATGTTATGTTGCCGCTTTTCAACCTTGTATATAATTCAAACGGATATTTATGGAACGGCATCATACATTCCAGCAACCCAAATACATCAAGAAGGCGCCTCGAAGACCTGTGCTGGATGGGTGTGCATGCTGCTCACGAAATGTTTAATGACACCAATAAATCCAAAGCTTTGATTAGCAGCATCCCGGGATATAAGCCACTCTTTAAAAAAGCCTTTGGCACCGAAGAAATAACTTTTGAACGTATGGCAAAAGCCGTATCACAGTTTATCCGCAGCATCGTTTCCTATAATTCAAAATGTGACCGGTGGCTCAGGGGTGATGGATCGCTGACGCCATCGGAACTCAATGGTTTTGTGCTTTTTGTTACCGAAGAAGGCGCCGATTGTTTTCACTGCCACGGCGGGGATGGCAATCCGCTGTTTACCACCAATCTTTTTTACAACAATGGCGGCGATTCTGTTTTTGACGATCCGCGCGACAGGTATTCGGTGACGGGCGATCCCATGGACCATGGGGCATACAAAGCGCCTACCCTTCGCAACATTGAGCTGACAGGCCCCTATATGCACGACGGACGGTATGCCACCCTGGATGAAGTTATTGAATTTTACAGCCATCACCTGATATGGTCACCTAATATCAACCCGCTGATGCACCATATAGGTGAAAACGGTGCACAACTGACCGTTCAGGAAAAAGCAGACCTGAAAGCTTTTCTCCTGACATTGACCGATGAAACCCTGCTGACCAATCCGGACTACGGACCTCCGGCCAGCCTGCCACAATAATATTAAACAATAAATTACGAACCAAAAACTATATTTCATGAAAATCCGATCTGTCTTTTTTATTCTGTTTATCACAATGGCATCCTTTGCTGTAGCGCAGGAAACCAGGGACACGATATTCCTTGAAACTGTTGAAATTACCGAATACGCGACAAAGCGAATCCCTTTTATCAGGAATGTTGTTGTAAAATCCGAAATGGAAGAAAATATGCTGCGCGATGTGGGTGATGCTTTACGCAATATCCCTAACGTATCCGGGTTGCGAAAGGGCGGGGCAAACATCGACCCGGTGGTGCGCGGCTTTAAATACAGCCAGCTAATGACACTGATAAACGGAGCCATAGAAATTGAAGGAGGCTGTCCTAACCGCATGGATCCCACCACTTCGCATATCGATATTGATGATGTGGAACAAATAGAAATCATCAAAGGACCTTATGCCTTACGTTATGGTCCGTCGTTTGGCGGGGTAATAAACTTATCGACCTACCAGCCTAAATTCGGTGAAAATTTCGAGATCCACTCCCGGATATCCACAGGCTATGAATCAAACTGGAACGGCAACAAAGAACACCTGGCGGTTACAGGCGGCACAAAAAAAATCAATTTTCTGCTCACCGGAAACCGCATGCAATACGGAAATTACGACGACGGAAACGACAACATCTATAAATCCTCATTTCTGAAATACAGTTACAGCGGAAAAGTTGGCTTCTCCCCTGCTGAAAAACACAATTTCAGCCTTTTCTACCAGGGAACACTGCATAAAAACGTTTATTTTCCTGCCCTGCCCATGGACGAACGTGAAGATAATTCAAACATCATGGGCCTGACCTATAGCACAAGCCAACATCAGGGAATATTCAGCGGGGCTTACTTCAAAGCGAACTATGCCATGGTAAATCACATCATGGATAACAAATCCAGGGCCAATGCCGACACCAATATGGTTGCTGTTTCGGATGTTGATGCTAATACCCTGGGTATGCGCACGGGCGTAAACCTGAAATTCAAAGATCAGTATTTTTTGTTTTTTGGAGCTGATTATCAATATATTACTAAAGACGGCGACCGCACCAAGACGTTGATAATGCAACCTCCCGTAAACGGCAAGATCCCTCAAAAAATTGAAGCATTGTGGAATAAAGCCCGCATACAAAATATCGGGATCATCAGCGAATTTAAAACTGCATTAGGCACCTTCGACCTGATAGGTGCGGTACGACTGGATATAAACTCGGCCAATTCAGAGAAAATAGAAGTTCTTGGCATGCCATCAGGCGGAATAACTCCGGTACTGTTATCCAATGAAGACACCAAAAGCAGCTTTGTCAACTTCAGCTTCAATGTGGGCGCTACCAAACAACTGGGCAGGCACTTTTCCCTGGGATTATGCATAGGCCGCGGCACACGCAGTCCGAATATGGTTGAACGCTTCATCATTTTACTGCCTGTAGGTTATGATAATTATGACTATTTCGGCAATCCCAAACTCAAACCGGAAAATAACAATGAAGCAGACCTGTCACTAAAATTCCAACACGAAAAATATGGAGCAGCAGAATTTAATGTTTTTTATTCGCTGGTACAGAATTACATTACCGGCCGGCTGATCCCGCCATCATTACAAAAGCCACTGAGTATGAACGTTTTGGGAGTTAAAGAGTTTTATAATGCCGGACATGCCTCTTTCACGGGCTTTGAGTTTGGTTATACTCTGCCCGAAACATACAAACTGGGTGCACATGTGACGGTAGCCTATACTCATGCCACCATTTATGATGTAACCAAACAAATCCTCGACCCTACCCGGGTAATCAGCCAGCAGGTGGTGGGAGAAGAAGTCCTGAAAAAAGACGCCATATCCGAGATACCTCCGCTGGAAGCCAACATAAATATTAGTTATAAGTTTTTTAAGAAAAAACTCATCCCCAAAATAGGTGCCCGTATCGTACTGGACCAAGGGTATGTGTCGAAGGCCTTTTACGAGCCATCTACGCCAGGCTTCGCACTGTTTGACATGGGCATCAGCTATACATATAATGACCATATACGTGTCAGTGGAGGGGTGAATAACCTGTTCGACAAGGCGTATTACGAACACCTGAACCGCAAGATGTTAGGCTTGCCAACCAAGTTGTATGAACCTGGACGCGTGTTTTATATCAATTTATGTTTCAACATTTAACACTTATAAACCATGAAAAATATTTTCATCCTCATAAGCCTTGTTACCCTGATAATTCTTTCGGGATGTGAAAAGAAAAATGCCCACAAGGTAACCTATTATGTGACCAACTCACAGCAGGGATTCACCGCTTCCTATCTTGACGAAACAGGAACCCTGCAAACCGAATATATTCCAACCCAGAGCGCCAGTGAAAAGAAAATTATCAAAACATATTGGGCTGATGCCGGCGATATTGTTTATATTTCGGTCAGGGACACGGCCACCTTATCGTTCGTCAAAGCGACTATCTTTGTGGATGATAGAGTTTACAAAGAAGCCTCCCGCACGGATGACAATACAAAACCGTTAACCGTTTCGGGAACTATACCCTATTAAAATCAAATAATACGCATGAAAAAAACATTTTTAATCCCTGTGGCCTTATTTATTATTGTGGTTTTATTTTCAGCATGTAAAAAAGAAAAACCAATACCGGAAGATAAAAATACAGGAAAAATTGTGTTGAAGTTTGCCCACAAAGTTGACGGCCAGTCTGTTGAGGTGGATACTTTAAAATACGTCAATGCCGCCGGCAACCATTACATGGTGAACGAAATACAGTATTTTATTTCTGATGTCACGCTGCACAACGCTGACGGAAGCAACTTTATGATAAAAGCCTGGGACGACATACATTATGTTGACACCGACCTGCCTTCGACCTGTACCTGGAATGTGCTGGATTCGATACCCGCCGGAACCTACAACTCCATTTCGTTTACTTTTGGCATTTCGCAAGCCAAAAACCAGTCTTTTATGTTTGTAAACCCACCGGAAAACAATATGTTCTGGCCCGAATTTCTCGGAGGCGGCTATCACTATCTTAAACTCAACGGCAAGTGGAGTGACGGCGTATCACAAACCATGCCCTACGAGTTTCACCTTGGCATTGGACAGATTTACTCAGGAACAGGTACCAGCATTGATTCAATAATTGGTTTTGTACAAAACTATTTTACTGTTGATTTGCCCGGTTCATCCTTCAGTCTTGCCAAAAATGAAACGCGCACCATTGAACTGGTGATGAATGTGGAGAGTTGGTTCGAAACTCCCCATGTATGGGATTTTAACGTACAAGGCACTTATATCATGCAGAATCAGGCAGCTATGCAGTTGGCCAAAGAAAATGGTTTTGATGTTTTCAGCATCAGCTCAATACAGTAAACCTATCGGTTGCAATATTTTTTCAGGCTCTCCCATGGTCCGCCGTTGAAGGCTTCATATCCCTGAGCTTTCAGCACGTTTTTCGCCACCCCGCTGCGTGCACCCGAAGCACAACAGGTAATCACCGGCTTGTCTTTTTTTATTTTTGAAAGATTATCGGACAGATTTTTCAACGGTAGGTTGATGGAGCCTTTCAAATGTCCGGCCTGAAATTCTCCTTTTGACCTGACGTCGATAATGGTTGCGCCCTGTTTAATCAATGCAGCAAAATCGGCAGCGGGTTTCGGGGAAAACAAGTTTTTTAGGAATGTTAGCATGTTATGGGTTTAGGCTGTTAGACTGTTAGGGTTATTCGATGATTTTTGATTTAACTGACAGTTCGGGAGCTGACATCAACTGTTGTTTTACTTTGCATAGGCTTGCCACATGAATAAGTGAATCCACATACTTTTCAGGGAAGTCTTTTGGCACGTTAATGCATAATTCCACTTTGTTCAGCAAGCCTTTTTCGTTGAATTCGTGGCTTTGTGTCAGGGTAATGTTTTCGGCAGGAATGTTCCTGTTGTCGCAAAAGCCCTTAACATAAATGCCGGCACAGGTTGCCAATGAAGCTAAAAATAATTCATAAGGTGACACTGCTGTGTCGTCTCCTCCGCCATTTACAGGCTGGTCGGTTTTTACGATATGGTTACGTACATGGGCGTTTACTTTTTTGTTTCCGTCGAAAGTTACTATAATTTCCATTTTTATAATTATTTAAGTTTATTATTTTTTTGATTTATTGTTGTTTGAGAAACAAGGATATTTGAAAAATACATGGCAAAAGAACGGTACAGAAAATGTGTCCATTTGCCAAAGGGAACGATTATCAGCGCCCACTGAACCAGCACGGTAATATGAAAAAGGTACATCCAGAAATGGTTTTCGAGAATGCCGGTATCAATAAACAGGCGCACCAGAAAAGCGCTGAACCCCATCATAAAAAGCCAGATAACAAAAAACCAGTCGGACGGATGTGAAAAAGAGCTTTTCTGGCTGCGTTTGCGTATCCTGCGGATAACAAAATCAAATGTTACTATGAAAATAATTGCACTGACCAGATAACCTAAAACTATAACAAAAAGACTTTGTGAGCCAAACCAATCGAGAAAAACAGTGGTAAATAACAATGTGAGATAACCTATAACGAGAATGAAATGCTCAAACCACCATAGTTTATCAGGTTTTTTTTCATCACACGACAAGGACCTTTTTTGGGTAAACATATGGACAAACAGTTCTTTTAGAGAAACAAAATAGGTTTTGATGTCGAATTTTTTTGTCTTTTTCCAAACTATCATATACCACATACGCAACAGGTTTGGAACAAAAATTATCAGGAATACCCCGCCGATAGCAAACATTTCAAACAAATGGCCATATTCCATCCATTCTTCCTGGCTGAAACCGCCAGAAACAAACAAACCAAGAATGCCTGCGATAACTATTAAAAAAGCAATGATATATCCTGCCAGGTTGCGGTACAATAGCCCCGACAGCCCTGTCCAATCGTATTTTGAGATCAGGTACCTCCGCACAGCCATCATCAGATTACCGGGATCGGCCTGACGCGGGCAGTTCGTTGAACAGTCACCGCAATAATAGCACAACCAGGGATCTACAGATGATTTTAGCTCGCTTTCAAGCCCCAGCATAGTATGCCGGATCATCTTCCTTGGGAATGAATTGTCCTTATCGGTAAGCGAACAAATGGCTGTGCAGGTTCCGCAACTGTAACATGCACTAAAATCGTCCGCTCCGTATTTACGGATACTTTTTACAAAATCGGGATTTACTCTTGCCATTTCTTAGTATTTTCTTTTATAATAATAATATGCTTCTTTTTCGTCCATGCCATCGGCCATCACAACACTGTATTTATTCATTGTCATCATATGGTATGTGACAATATCTTTGTTAATGTTAAGTTCTTCTGCAATCTGAGGAATGGTTTTTTTACCGCCATCAATTGACGCAAGTATCGTTTTCCATATCTGCGGAAACTCCTTCATCATCAGTACGCCGGTTTCTTCTGACTTTTCCTCAGTTGTTTCTGACCTTTCCGGAATTACTGCCTGCTCCATAAACCCGTCAATCATCCCTTCAATTTCGGCATCGGTATACTGAGCTATTTCAATGGCATTCACCGGGCAAACAGGAGCGCAGATTCCACAGCCAGTACAAATAGCTTTGTTAACAAAGGCAACATGCTTGCCATTCTGTTCAATCTCCCTTATAGCCGTATATTCACACACTTCGGCGCATTTGCCGCACCATAAGCAGGCATCTGTATTCACCCGGGCAACGATCGGATCGAGAGAAATGGTTCCGCTTTTCAGTAATGCATTTATCTTTGCTGCGGCTGAAAGCGAGGATTGAACTGATTCTGAAATATTTTTGGGTCCCTGGCAGGAACCACCAATATAAACGCCTTTGATAACCGTTTCAACCGGCTTGAGTTTTGGGTGTATCTCATTGAAAAACTTATCACTACCAATAGGAATTTTAAATTTTTCAGAGATATGCTGGCTGTCTTCACGCGATACCATTCCTGTGACCAAAACCACCAGATCGGCATCAATTTCGAGTTCAGTTTTTGAGGTCAGGTAATCCTTTACCTTTATCAAAGCTGTCTTCCCGTTACCTTCCACTACCGGAGGTTCCTTTTCATCGTAACGAATATAAATATCACCCTGCTTCGACGATTTCTCATAAAGCAGCTCCTGTTTCCCGTAAGTCCTGATATCCCTGTAAAGATGAAAAGCAGTGATGTCTTTATATTTTTCTTTTAGCTGGATGGAAGTCTGAATAGTTGACGTACAGCATGTTCTTGAACAATACTTATTTTCGCCTTTTTTCTGGCGCATTCCTACACAGTAGATGAAAGCTACTTTGGTGATTTCCTTATTGTTATATATCAGCCTTTCAGGACTTTGCTCCATCATACGGTTGAACTCATGAATGGTAACTACCTGTGGTATAACCCCATAACCAAACTCATTTTCCTTGGGTTTGTAATGGTCGAAACCTGTCGAAACAAGCACGGCGCCCGCAGTCAGTGAAATTGATTCCGGCTGCTGATTGAGATCAATACAGGCAGCATGTTTCTGAACAAAATCAGGGTGGTCTTTCAGTGCTTGGGCATCTACCACAGGAATATCGGGCAAAGCCCCGTCGTAATTTTTATAAATAGCTTTGCGCTGGCTTAAGCCATAATTGAACGTATCGGGCACCATCACATCACAGTCCTGCATTGCCTGAAGCAGAGGAGCCGTATCTTTTTTAACCTTGAAATATCGTGGGCGTATGCTTATATCAATGGTAAAATTGCCAAGGCTTCCGGATACTTTTTCGATTTCAGCTCCAGTAAAAAGCGTGATATTGGAATAGGATTTCATTTGCTCATAAAGCTTTGCAACGATCTCTTTCCCGTTTTGTCCGCTCATAAACAGCTTATCATTATGAGTGATATGTCCTCCAACAAAGTATTCTTTTTCAAGAAGATACACCTCTATCCCCATTTGCGCCAGATCTATGGCAGCTTTCATTCCTGCTACTCCCGCTCCTACAACCAAAGCTGATTTCTTCACGGTAATATCAATATTTTCAAGTGATTCCGACTGTTCCACCCGCCTGATACCGGCTTTGATAAGCCCCAGGGCTTTTACGGTGGCCTCACGGGGTTGGTCGGAATGTGGCCAAGAACATTGTTCGCGCACATTTACCTGGACATAATTCGAAGGATTCAGCCCTGCCCGGTTGGCAACGCCCTTAAAAGTATGGAGATGGAGCTTGGGGGAACAGGAGGCGACGACAATGGCATCCAGATTATAATCCTGTATATCCTTCACCATGTCTTTCTGGTTTGAGTCGGCACAAGCAAACATCACATCTTTGGAAATGACCACCCCGTTCTCGTCTTTCAGCAATTTGCTCAATTCTTCCACATCCACATAATCAGAGATGTTTCCCCCGCAATGACAAATATAAACGCCTATTCTTTCTTTCATAATTTTATTATTTATTTAGCCACGAAGGCACGAAGACACTATGTTTTATTGTTCTCGCAAAGACGCTAAGTCGCAAATTTCATTATAAATTGTTAACAATTCTGGTAAATCCATTTTTTATTAAAGGCTCATTGAAATTAATTAGTAATCCCAGTTTAAGACCAGTTAACTTTAAATAAGTCAGCAATTGTTTCGGATGAACCGGAGCAATTGCTTCTACTGATTTTAATTCAATGATTACTTTTCTTTCGATAATTAAATCTGCTCTAAAACCAATTTCCATTCTCAGCTCATCCCAAATTACAGGTATTCCTTTTTGTCGTTCAACATTCAACCCCTGTTTACTCAATTCATAATACATTATTTCTTCATAAACTGATTCTAGTAAACCCGGACCAAGTTTATTATGAATCCGGAAAGCAGTGTTTACAATAATTTTTGACAATTCGTTTTCTGTCATAATTTATGTTCTCTTATCTTTGCGCCTTTGCGTCTTTGCGAGATAATATTTCTATTAATAAATTAGTTTCTTTAATATAATTGTTTCAATTGATTCTTAAGATTATTTTGGCTTTGCTAAGTAACCCGCCACCTCGGTAGCAGCGCAACCGGCAGATAATATCGAATCAGGAATGTCTTTAGGCCCGGAAGCAGCACCAGCCACAAAAACTCCTTCAATGCTTGTCAATGAGGGACTTACCAATTCATCAACCTGTTTCACAAAATTGAAGTCGTCCAGTAGAAGCGCCTCGTTTTTAAACATTTGAGGAATCTCCTTATTCGGAAGAACGCCAACGGACAACACTACCAGGTCGTGTTTTGCTTCTTTCAGCATCCCTGTGGTAATATCTTCATAACGAAGTATCAAATCGCCGCTCTTATCGTCTTTCCCGGTAACTTTTGCTACTTTTCCTTTCACAAAATTCACCCCCATGGACTTTGACTGCTGGAAGAATTCCTCATAACCCTTGCCAAAAGCCCTGATATCAATGTAATAGATCGTAATGTCCGCCATGGGCAGCGCACCCATGAGCAACTGTGCCTGTTTAATAGAATACATGCAGCAAATCTGAGAACATATCGGGTTGTTGCCGCATTCAATGCTGCACGCACGGTTTTCAATAGCGGAATCCCTTGATCCCGTGCATAATATATAGGCGATATTATCAGGAGTTTTTCCATCGCCCGGGCGCAGCACATTGTTAAAAGGCCTTGTCGGGGCTATCAATCTGTCCATTTGCATGGAATCGATCACGTTGGGATATTTTCCATACCCAAAATCGGGTTTTCCTTCGGGAGGGAATAATTTATAACCGGTAGTTACGATAACAGATTTTGCACTAATAGTATGAACTTCTTTTTTCTGTGAAAAGTCGATGGCATTTGCCGGGCAAATGTTCAGGCACTGATGACATTCGCGGCAGTTGCTGCAATCGAGGCAGCGCTGCGTACTGTCCATGAGTTCCTGCTCGGTATATGTCAGTTCAACTTCTTCAAAATCTTTTGCCCGTTCTTTTGGCGCCCGCATCCCTCCATGCACCGAAGGTATTTTGCTGCCTTTATAGTTTTCCAGCACCTTCGTTTTATCAATAGCAGGAAGTTTATCTCCAAATTCAACATCTAAACTTTGGTTGTTTAAAAACCTATCGATATAAAAAGCGGCTCTTTTACCCTGACCGGCGGCTTCAATAATTGTGGAGGAACCACTGACGCTGTCACCGCCTGCAAAAACAGCGGGTGTTTTTGTCTGTAACGTTATTTTATTTGTTTTGATCGTTCCGTTTTTATTGAGTTCCAACTCCCTGGCAAATACTGAAGTGGATGGCTGAAGCCCGATAGCCTCCACAACAAAATCGACATCTTCAAGATATTCAGATCCTTCTATGGGAACCGGAATTTTCCGGCCACTTTCATCGGGAGTGGAAAGCCTCATTTTTATCAGTTGGGCTTTGGTTACCCTATTGTTTTCGCCAATAAATTTTATCGGATTACGTAGAATTAAAATTTCAACACCTTCTTCTTCCGCTTCTCTGATTTCCGGTGCAAAGCAGGGCATCTCTTCGCGACTGCGGCGGTATACCACGATAACCCTGGCTGCTCCCAGCCTGAGCGATGTACGGGCAGCATCGATAGCCGTGTTGCCGCCGCCAATGATCATTACTTTTTTACCGTTCAGATCTTCTTTTTTCCCAATGTTGGCATCACGCAGGAAATCGAGACAGGAAACGATACCTTCCAGTTTGGAACCTTCCACATGAAGCTTTGTGGTTTCGTGGGTACCAACCGAAACAAAGACTACGTCAAACCCCTGATGTTTCAGTTCTTCGATATTCGTAATTTTTTTATTGAGTTCTATTTCAACACCCAGTGAGGTAATATTTTTAATGTCCCTGTCAACAACATCTTTAGGTAAACGGTATTCGGGCAAAGTGAGTTTTAACATGCCTCCAGCCTGTGAAGCGGATTCAAATATCTTGACCGTATGGCCTTTCAATGCGAGATGATAAGCGGCTGTCAGTCCTGCCGGGCCGGAGCCAATAACCGCAATTTTTTTCCCGCTTTTTATTTCAATATTCTGAACCGGAGCCTCGGGAAATTTTTCGTAGTAATAATCAGTAAAAAATCTTTTTATTTTTCTTATATCCACAGATTGGTCGAGGCCTGAGCGCGTACAGGCATTCTGACAAGGCGAGTAGCAAGCCCTCCCGAGACTGCCCGGGATAGGAATATCTTCGAGGTGCAGTTTCATGGCTTCTTCGTACTGCCCGTTTCTTGCCAGTGTGATGTACCCGTACGGTTTTACACCGCCCGGACATTCGTTGATACAGGGTGCAGAAGTGTCCTTGCGTTCGATGGTGGCGATCCGGGGATTTGCAAGGCTGAAAGGGATATAAGCCACTTTGCGTCCGGCAAGATTGCAATTATATTCATCATTACGGATTTCGGGACATACCACCTCACATTCCTGGCAGCCGGTGCAGGCTTCGGGAATGACATAACGGGGATTTTTTACAATATCAACCAGAAAATCGTTTCCCGATTTGGTGATGCCCTCAATTTCGCTGTTGAGCATCAGCGTAATATTCGGATGGCGGGCCGTTTCCGACATTTTTGGGGTGGTGATGCAGGCAGCACAATCAAGTGTTGGAAACACCTTGCTAAGCTGTATCATCTTACCACCGATAGAAAGGCCTTTTTCTACCAGCAGCACCTGGTGGTTCATATCGGCAAGACTCAACGCTGCCTCTTGCCCCGCGATACCTCCGCCTATTACCAGTGTGTCAAATTTTTTATTTTTTTCTGACATATGAATCGAAATCAATGTTTAATTCAATTATTGAGCTTTGTTAATTTCAGAGTTGATATCTCCCAGTTCGGCCAAAATTCGACTAAACGTGTCCATGTGGTTCGAGAATGGCTCAGCACATACCGAACAGATAGCGGCCATACGGATACGCTTGGGACTGATGTTTTTGGTTTTCATCATTTCCTGGGCTTCGGTGATGATCCTATTGGTATGCTCGGCACATTTAGGGCTGTAAGAACATTCGTGCCCGTCGGCAGCGATAAATACGCCATCAAAACCTTTTTCCAGGGCATGCATGATCCATTTTGGCTTGATACCCGAAGAACAAGGCATACTGATCACATACACCGAAGGGGAATAATGTATTTTGCGCAGGCCCGCCTGGTCGATGCCCGGGTCAGAGATTTTATCCGTTGAGAACACCAGGATTTTCGGTTTGTAAGTTTCGTTTGACATACTAATAATATATATGATAAATTAATACAAGAACACCGCCGGCACCTTAATAATGAAGTAAACTACTGATAGGAAATAATAGGCTATTAGGCTATTAGGGTATTAGGCTATTAGACTGTTAGACTGTTAGGTTGTTAGGTTGTTAGGCTGTTAGCGATGGCGAACTGTTATGCCTTTTTCAAGAACAATCTTGAATAGCTGTCTTCTTCAAGTATTCCCAGAAATTCATGTTCCATTTTTTCGCACCATCTGGGAATGTCGTGTTTGGTACCTTCGTCTGAAGATAAAATCTCCATAATTTCTCCTGATTCAATCTCGCCGATTGCTTTTTTTGCTGCCAATAATGGGCCCGGGCATGCAGTTCCGCGTGCGTCCACAACCTGATTTGCTGTAATGTTTTTTAATTCTTCTGTTGTCATGATTTTTATTTTTTATTGGTTTATAATTATTTCCTTTTAACCGCAAAGGCGCTTTGCGCTTCGCAAAGATTTTACGCAAAGAGCGCAAAGAATTTACAAATTATTTACCACCCTTTTGATACCATCTTTTAGTTTTAGTACATTAAAATTAATTAGCAGACCGAGCTTAAAATCGCCAAGTTTCAGATAAGTCAAGGTTTGAGCCAAATGAATATCATTTATAGCTTCAACACTTTTGATTTCGATAACTAATTTATTTTCAACAAGCAGATCTATTCTGTAACCACAATCAAGTTTCACCTCATTAAATACCAAAGGCATCGCCTTTTCTTTTATGACAAATAATCCATTTTGTTTAATTGAATAAAATAAACATTCTTTATAAGCGCTTTCAAGAAGACCCGGGCCCAATGCATTATGAACATCAATTGCAAGCCCAATAACTTTATTTGATAGCTCGTTCTCTGTCATTTCTTCCTTCGCGTCCTTTGCGGTAAATCTTAGCGTCCTTTGCGGTTAAAAAAAATGCCTGTTTAAATAAATAACTGAACTTTACTTTCCTGTGCATCCGCCAAAAATGTAGCCACACCACAGACATTCATGTGGGGATAATCGATCATTTCCTCGCGTTTAAATCCCATCAGATCCATGGACATCTCGCAAATGTTTATTTCCACACCCAGATCGCCCGCGGTTTTAAACATCTCAGGCAGGGAGGCCACTTTTTTCTTTTTCATCAGTCCTTTTATCATGCTTGTTCCCATACCCATCATGTGCATTTTTGATAATTTTATTTTGTTCATACCTTTGGGCAGCATCATGCCAAACATTTTAGCCATAAAGTTTTTGCCGGAAACTGATTTTTTGGGGTCTCGCAATGCAGCAGTGGCCCAGAACGTAAAAAAGAGTTTCACTTTCATATCATATGCAGCCGCACCTGTAGAGATAATCATGGCTGCCAGAATCTTATCCAGGTCACCTGAAAATACAACCATCGAAAGCTGATCCTTTGTTCCTTTTTCTATTTTGCCGATCTTTTTCTGCAACTCAAGAATCTGATTTTCTAGTTCATTGCTCATAGTTTTGTTTTTTTATTATTTACGGCAAAATTAAACATGTTATACATACATTGAACAAAACTTCATGTGAGGTATTGCAACAAATAATGTGATTTAAATCACATTTTGTCATTTTTATTTCTTACTTTTAGAATCAAAAAATACGATATGGATAAATGCAATCAATGCACAATAAAGTGCGCAGCTGCCAGCAGCCTGCCTCCCGAGCAGATGGAAGTGATGGAGAAGAACAGCGTTGAGGTTCATTTCAAAAAGGGCGATAATATTTTCCGTCAGGGCGCCTTATCTCTCAATGTTGCCTTTCTGAAAAGCGGTATAGCAAAGATCCACATGCACGGGCCTGTACGCGAAAAAATATTGCGTATCGTAAAAGCGCCTTCTTATTTAGGACTCCCTACCAGTCTCGGAGATAAAATCAACCAGTTTTCGGCATCAGCCATTACCGAGGCTTCCGTGTGCTTCATTGATATCAACCTTTTCCGTGCTTTTATTTACAATAATGGGAAATTTGCCTATGAGATCATCATCGAATTATGTCAGAATGAACTGAATGACTACCAGCGTTATACCAGCCAGTCGCAAAAACAGATACCCGGCCTGGTAGCTGAAACATTGCTGTGTATGTCTGAAAAAATTTTTGATGGCACTCATTTCATTTTTCCACTCACCCGAAACGAACTGGGCGACCTGGTAGGCACCTCACGCGAAAGCGTCAGCCGGGTGCTTTCCGATTTCAGCAATAATAAAATCATAGAATTCAAGGGAAAAGAATTAAAAATTTTAAAAAAAGATGTTTTAATGTACATCAGTGAAAAAGGATAGATCAATCTGTATCAGACAAATAAATTCCTGCACATGAAAAAACTATTAATAATTCTTACTACTCTGGCACAGATGACCGTGATCAGCGGGCAGCAATACTTTCCTTTCCCCGATTCAAACGCGGTCTGGAATCAGTATTTTCAATTCAACGACCAGGTTAATCCTGCGGCATACTTTTTCAGTTATGGGTTGGTCGGAGATACGGTGATCGGTTCCCGGCAGTACTCAAAAGTATATCAGTTGTTTGACACTTTAGTGAGTTCCAATTCGCTATACATGGGCTGCCTGAGGGAAGATTCCTCCAAAAGGGTATTTTATACCGGATGGGATTTCTGGAGAATGGAATATTTTCCGCAGGAAATTCAGCTTTACGATTTCTCAAAAAACACGGGGGACTCCATTATTTACGGCATTTGGGGTAAATGCCCTGTATGGTCCGTTGACTCGGTGCTGGTCGGAACAAATTACCGCAAAAGGTTCCATGTCTTATGGGAAACTTACATCGAAGGAATAGGTTCTGTAAGTCAATTATTATCACCTGTTACCGACATTCCCACAAAAGTCTTTACAAAATGGGATGTAAGCTGTTTCAGGCAGGATGGACAGTTAGTCTATCTGAATCCCATGTTCCCCAATTGTTTTACTGTTTCAGACATTTGCAATGACAACACAGAGAACCGGTTTCAGGAAATAACTATATACCCGCAACCACTGGCATCAAACAGTGTTCTCGACCTGACATCCGCAGGAACAGGTTTTCGGCACATGACCATATACAATCTGTTGGGTAATGTAATACGATATACAGATATCTCCGAAAAAAGCGTAATACACTTAAATTCAGACGATTTCGTGTCGGGCATATACCTGGCCAGATTGTCCGATGCGGATGACCGCACGGCCACTATTAAATTCATCGTGAAATAAACTTTAGCACAAGTGCAACCTGCTTAGCACAAGCCGAAAGGGATTACTATTATCGGTTCATCACTTCAGGAATCATCTTATTCCCTCGACAGCAGCCTCAGAATTGCATTAATTGACATGAGGTATTAATTATCCCATCAGGATTCTAACGTTTTTGCTATCGCTGGTTAAGGAGGGAATGTGTGCCTGGAAATGTGCCCATATGACCGGAATAATCGCAAGGCTACCTGTTTTATTCTTAAGGTTTTTTCTTGCTGACAAAATAGAAAGACCTATTTGTTTATTATCACCAGTTTGTCTTTGGCAATAAGATTTCCATGTTCTGAAATTACCGTGTATAAATAAACCCCGTTAAGCAGGCCGGAGGCGCTTATCTGTATTTTACCCGTTAACAGCGGAATTGGTTTTCTATAAACCGCTCTACCGGTGATATCGTATATAACCAGGCGGCAGCCCTCTTCGTGAGTACCCTTTGATAAAAGCCACATCTCGCCGTTATTAGGATTTGGTACGATGCTGATGGCAGCGTCAGAAGCTGACGACGAGGTTGTCTGCTCCTGTGTCCCGGTCTGTGTGCCGCAATCTGGTACTTCGAGAACAATTTTCATGGTATCTGCCACTCCGTTGGTATCGGTGAGTATGAGAGTGAAATTATAGGTTCCGGGCTGGTAATAAACCACAGGGTCAACCTCAGTGGACGTTATTCCGTTACCAAAATCCCAGTAATAAGTGTACAATTCATCAATGGTATCTCCGTTAATGCCTTTGAATCTCAGTGTGTCGACGGGACATTCCAGCGCCAGAAAATCGTTGTCACCGGTGGAATCTTCAACCTCGAGGTCGTAGGGCGTTTTGGGCGACGAGATCAGGGAATCGAAGTAGGGGGTGTACATGTTGTGGGGATAATCGTTTTCATCTGATGGTTTTGAATTTCCGTACTCTGAACAATCAATATCTCCAATATAGGCATGAAAATATGATCCTTCTTCAACACGGAAGCCCGGCTTGAGATGAATAGTTTCACCGGCTTTGTACGTGACATTGGCTGCTACCGATGTATAAACTATTTCTTCATAATCTGTATCTGGATGTAAAATGTAATCAATAACATGGTTATAGGCATTGATCCTTTGTGTTGAACTGATCGTATTAAAGGCGATAAATCTGAGAGGAGTATCATTTGTTCCGTAATAGTCATAATAGATCGGAGCCCCCGTGCCTGTTTCATCGGAATGGCTGGAAACAGGAATATGTCCTACTATATTCCTGTCAATATAATTCACATAACAAGGACATTTTGCGTAGTTTACTATATGGTATAAATTATATAAAAGCATATAATCAGTACCATTATAATTACCTGTCCATGCGCTTCCATGATCTTGTTCTTTTATTTCTTTACACCATCTATATGTTGATGCCCAACCTCCATCGGGATGGATACCTCCTAATTGCCAATGACCCTCAGAATCATAATCTGAACGGTAACAATATGTACCTTCGCAAGGAGAGGAATTCATTTGGTCGATTGTTTCAATCATTATTTCTTTTTGTATATTTCCTGGCCTTTTCTTATTTTGTAATACTTCCCAAAGCAATGTAAAAAACGTATGTGTTTTGGTGTTATCCGATATGGCTTTGATTCGTGCACCAGTATTATTCCATGAATCTGTCATAGCTGCTAATGAACATGTTAAATCCCAATCACCAGTTGGAACTATTGATGCAAGTGTCCACATAATACTTTGTTCATATTGCAGGATTTCTGAAACATCAGATTCTGAATAAGTATTAAATGGGTTTGGAGTTGAAAAATATAATTTACATAGTGGTTTGCCATAATTCCAGGTGTTTCCACCTTGATTCATACAAATTGCATAATTGTTAGGTTCATATATTTGAAAATGGGAGCAGCAATACTCCTGTTCTATATTTGTTAATTGGTTAAGTATTTTTGTTTTCATTTCTAATGCCATTTCCCCTAAACTTCCTCCTACTAATTTTGTTGTTAATTCACAACCAAGCATAATCCAAATGGCCTCATCCTGACTCATACTTTCAGGATGTTGTTGGGTATCATGATGGAAACATTCTGGATGATTGGTATTACTGCCGTCATTATTATAGTTATTTGTCGGTACCGCTGATGCATAAGGATGATATTTACAATAATCTGAGGTTCTATGATCAGCATACCCTGGATGTCCACGAGGCAAAAATATTCCTGTTTGTGAATTTCCAAACTTATATATTGGGGCGTCATGCCAAATATCATTTGACGTCAGATCCTTATTCAATAAACTGACATGAGATAGTCCTGTAACTGTGAATGCATTTGGATGATATGTGGGATTATTGTCAATATTAGTTTCAGGATATAGAAAATCGCAGGGGACGCTTCCTCTGGTAAAAAAGCCATTAAATTGATTTGAATATCCAAAATAACTCTCAGCATACTCATCCCAGTAAATTTTGATAGCATTTAATGCATAAAATAGTTCCTGTTTTGTTCTATTTGCATCATAATATTGCCCATTTCTGTTTAATAAATAATATTCTGTTGCTAAAACCCCAATATATAATCCTGTATATTTACCATGTTGTCCATAATCAACATTTTTTTGGTTACCGTATGACCACTCATACGGGATAATATTTCTGATGCAAATTATTTGGCTTTCGCCATGTTGCTCTCCAGGGATTACAAAATAATTATTTAAACGATTTCTATAATACCAATACTTAACCATATCGGTTGAAATCTGTGGAAAAGCCATAAATGCATTAAATATAAAAAAAACTAATATAAATGCTGAATTGATTTTTTTTAATTTATTGTCTATATTAGTTTTATTTATTGATAAGACATAATACATACTCTTTATTGTTATAGTTGGTTTTAAGTTTTACAATATCATTTTTTATTTTAATAATTTCCCAGTCTGGGGTTTTGTTCCCTCCAATAGGCCCAATGCCGCTTGTAAATGAATAAGTCTCAAATACTACCAAATTATTATAATTATTATGAAATGACCAATGCCAGATAATTAAATGATCGTCATAAACGTCGCTATATCCTAATATGTGTGCTTTATAGCGTTCATAAAGATCATCATAAAAAAAATAGAATTCTGTTCCCAATGAGTCTTTATATGATTGCAATGAATCTATTCCATTAACAGTATATTCTGTAAGTATATGTCTGCCCAATAATCTATTAAATGTCCGTTCTTTTTTACAGCTACTTACCAATGCTGCAATTACAATAAAAATCAACAATATTTTTTTCATTTCTGTTTCAAGTTTTTTAATTCATTAATCTCGTTTTGTAAACTGACGTTTTGTGCTTTCACCAATTCCAGTTGTTTGTTCATCTCAATAATATAAACCGTCAACTCCTCAATTTTCTGCAACAGCACGGCCTGTGAATTGCCCAGCGCCACACCGTTTTTCTCTACCTCTGCAGCTGATGGCACGCCCGGAAGATGATGGTGTTCATTTATATATTTTTCCACCTCAGGTAGCGGCATCAATTTATAATCTTTTTCAAAAACAAAATCAGACCAGTTGGTTTCAACCACTATTTCTTTCGCCCTGATCTTCCCGTTCACTGATAAGCGGAAGTCGGGATGAGGCGTAACGGTGCCTATGCCTACGTTGGTTTTATCAATCCGCATAGATTCTGTTCCACCGTTGGTAAATGCAATGACATCTGCAGCCGGGTGAAACATTCCGGTCATGTCATTGTTAAACCATGTATAATCAGGATTTGCCGATGAGGAAAAAGTATTGTTTCCCCTGATAAATGCTGAAGAAATAATGGCATTAGCTGTTTCGGAAAAAATACCGTTGCCGGTTACATGCAGATCCGACAAAGGATTATTTGTCCCTATGCCGACACTGCCGTTAATTCCAACTTTGCCTGCATTTAGTAGGGACATAATAGTATGGTCATCGAGGATAAAATACATATCGCCATCTTCCTGTAATGTAAAAATAGCATTTTTATCCTTCACTCCCATAAGTAATCCATCTGTGGCCAGCGAATCCGTTGCGTGATTGGTGATCTGAAAGGTGGTAATGGCATAATATTGTGAAAGCGGGATTGATGGTAAACTTTTAGTACTGCCGTGTTCATTGACAACAATATTATCCGACATTCTCATCTCATCAGAATGGATATGTAATTTTGACTTAGGTGTACTGGTGCCCAGCCCGATAAAATCACCGTTATCAAAAAACTGGCTTATCCCATAAGTAAAGGCTGCATCATTCAGAGATTTGACCAGATAATTTGCGGGAAGGCTGGGTTGCTGGGCCAGAAGAGGTAAGGATGCAATAAAACACAACATAGCAATCCCCTTTTTCATTATGCCGGAAAAACGAAAGACGAACCTTTTGATGAAAATTCTTAATCTGCTCATTATCATATCTTTATAATTTATGAGTTTATATATTATTTTAGTAATGATATTATTTAAACAAATATAAACCGGCAAAAAACATTTGTCAACTTTTTTAACATTTTTTTTATTGTTCTTAAAACCGGGTGACAGATTATTCATGAAAATATTTTATTAGAGCCAGACGTATCATAAAAAGAAGTGGTTTTCATGTGTAATAATTATTGCAGACTGATTCAATTAGCTGCTTGTGGGTGTCGCAAAAATATTTTGTTTTGAATTATCTTTTTTTGTGATCGCAGCAGAGAACGTAGTGGTTCAATTACTTGACTTACCACAAAGCACAAAGGGGTGCACAAAGTGGCACAAAGTGATTTAAATGATTTTCGTTGCCCTCTCCCCCCCCCCAAATGGTAGAAGTTGCTGAAAATCAGCACACCTTTCAGGTGTGGGCAATGATGATTTTCAGAAAAGGCTATGTTTGAAACAGTCTCAACAATTATTGGGGTCTGCATTGACGTGTTTTATACTTTTAATCGATGTGCTGCCAGGCACAAGCGGCGGAATAATAGTACGTTCCATTACAACAACTCCCAAAGTTAATAAACGTATCCATGCCTTTCAAGTTTTTACCCACCTCTCCATAGTGCCAGGCATTATTCTTACCGGCTGGTTTTCATTCTATCAAGAGAGTTTAATTTTCTGGTCAAGCAATTCAACATTGAGCCCACTCCGAAAAACATGATTTTCTGCGACTTCCCTTTGGGATAAAGGGCAAAAAGTCCCAGGATAAGAAAAACGGAGCTTTTCAGAGGGTACTCAAGAATAAAAATAAAACGTATCTATCCGTCAATTCATGATTGACATAACAGTAGAAATAATCGAAAACAGTGAAACGCTAACAACAAGCATTTAAAAAAAAGCGGGCATGGCTCAGGTATATTGTCGTTTCTCGCTTGTGCGGTTTTAGCTCGGGTGATAGATTACGATTCACGAATACAGCTTCATTATATGCTTGCAGACGTTATACTTGTTTTTCAATTCATTCACTCACAGGGCAACCCTCAAAAAACCATATTCTAAGGTTAGGTAATTCTTTTTCTTCAAAGCCATCACCATCCTGATGTTTTTATTAAGGCCATCCGGCACGCCTGTACCGACGAAATTTTTAATACCTTTGCCCTTGTCAAAAAACCGAAATGAAGCGCTTACCTTTTCTCATATATGCCGTGCTCACCATCTTGCCTTTTTTCGCCATAAGCCAGAGCAGCGATACGCTTCTTACCCGCAAAGACTCCATTAAAGTTGTCAGCTTCAGCATAAATAAAATTGATACCACCGCAGCCCCGCAGAACTCTGCTGCACCAATTGACACCAGTATCTTTGGCTTCCAGAACTACGACCCGCTAAGCACATCATATGTGTTTAATGCCAACCTCGGCAATGTGGGACTGGCTTCAGCAGATATGATGTTTGAAACGTCCCCGGCCTGTGGTTTCTCGTACGGCCTGAAATCTTTTGACGCATACAGGTTCAATACATCGCAGCATATAAATTACTTTTCGCTACTGCCGTATACCAACCTGTTCTGGACGCTGGGGATGAAACGTGAGCAGACCTTCCGAGTCACCCACTATCATCATGTGCACAACCAGGTGTTCATGGGGGTGGATTACCGTATCGTCAATTCGCCGGGACGCGACAATTTCCGGCAGAAAACCAACGACCATGCCTTATCGTTATTCACATGGTATGCCACCCGGAACAAGCGCTACGGTGTGTTTGTCAACTATATTTTTAACAGGATCAAAGCCCAGGAAAACGGCGGAGTGACCGACGATACCGCTTATATCAATTACCGCAAAGGCGATAATGCCGGCGCCTTCGACATCAACCTGAAAACCGCTGAAACCAACTGGCGTGAGTCGTCGGTGGTACTGAAGCATTATGTTACCTTGTCGCGCGAAAATGAATTTAACAAAAAAGACAGCCTCCGTCCCCTGAAAAAATTCAACCTGGGCAGGTTAGTGCATACCCTTGATTTCAGCCGGCAGCGCTTTAAATTCACCGACGAAACACCCAACCTTGCTTATTATCCCCTCTTGCCCGACGATACTACCACGCTGAACGATTCCACCTGGTTTTATAAGCTGGAAAATACCCTGGCATGGACGAACTCAGAACAAAAACCGGACAGTGCAATGCGGAGGCTGCGTTATTTTGTCGGGGTAAAACATGCCTATATACGTGTACGGCAGTTAAACGAAAGTCATTATATCTCCAACCTGATCCCCTCGCTGGGCATAAGTATAGAGCCTTACAAAACCCTGAAAATGAACCTGTCGGGTGAGTATGTTTTTATGGATTACAACAAAAACGATTTTGCGCTCCATGCCTCGGCAGTCCAGCAATTCATTTTTCATGAAAAATATTATGGCGCCTTGCAGCTTAAGGCAAGGTACAATAAGTCCGAACCTGCATGGTTTTACGAACATTTTTATTCAAAATATTACCAGTGGGATTATGACTTTGCGAAACAGTCCACCCTCTGTGCAGGACTTAACTACACCTACCGGAATTTAAGCGCCGGGCTTGATTATTATAATCTTTACAACTATGTATATATGGGCGCTGATGCCCGTCCGAGGCAGTATACCAGCAGAACTATAAATGTTCTGTTGGCCTATATTTATAAGGATTTTGTGATCGGCAAGTTCCGTATTGATAATAAGGTAGTGTATCAGTATACCGATAAGCCGGGATTGATCCGTAAACCCCAGCTTATGGCTATGCAGTCGTATATGTTCACCACCCCCATGTTCAAAAAGGCTTTGCTGGCGCAGATAGGGATTGACTTATTATATAACACGACATATTACGCCGATAGTTATCATCCGGAACTGGGCGCTTTTGTCCTTCAGAACACTAATAAGACAGGAAATTACCTCAATGCCGATGTGTTTATCAACCTGAAGGTAAAACGGATGAGGGTGTTTTTGAAATTATCCAATTTCTTGAGCGGCCTTATCGGTTATAATTATTTCACCGTTCCTCATTATCCCATGCAGGACCGGCTGTTCCGGTTTGGCATCAGCTGGAGGTTCCACGACTAGTTTTTTTCTGGCAAGTGAGAATTTCACTAACGACCTGAACTTAAAATGCATGTCCGATAAGCAAGTGAAACTCTCACTAAAAACACCTATTCAATCCTCTCATACTTCCCTATCGCCTCAGCCCCGCGATGTGCAAGTGAGAGCTTCACTAAAAGCTTTCACTTCAGCTGCAAATCCGATAAGCAAGTGAAACTCTCACTAAAAACACAAACCTATTCAATCCTCTCATACTTCCCTATCGCCTCAGCCCCGGCTCACGTATTAAAACGCCACCTCTCGGTCTGGAGATTGAAAAATCCTGCTTTTATCATCACCTGCCTTAACAGTTCGGGTTGTCCAACTTTTGCGGTACCAGATTCAGAAAAAGAATTTTTTTCTTTTTAACAGGTAATCCACAAAATCATTAAATTTGTTTTATGAAAATTTCAGATAACTTATTCTGGGATGTAGATGTTAATAGCATAGATTATAAAAAGCATGCTTCTTTTATTGTGCAAAGAGTTCTGGAATCAGGAACTCTGGAAGATTTTTTTGCTATCAGGGATTTTTATGGAAAACCGAGGTTAAAACAAATCATAAAAAAGTTACGATATCTTGATGAGAGAACCCTGAGCTTTTGCAGTATCTATTTTAAGATTAAACCCGAGGATTTCAGATGTTACACACTGAATCAATTGAACCAGTCACACTGGAACTGTTAAAGAGTTTTATGCAAAAAAACTACCTGGCGGATTTTGTTCTGGCCGGTGGAACTGCACTGGCATTTCAAATAGGGCATAGAAGATCGATTGATCTGGATATGTTTACGGGTAAGGATTTCGATTCCGATGTGTTATTATCAAAGTTGCTAAACGATTACGAGATTCTTGTATTGCTGAAAATGCCCAATACATTGATTTGTAATATCAACAATATCAAAGTTGATTTTATCCGGTTTAAATATCCACCTATCCGGCCATTAATTGAAGTTGATGATTTCAGATTGTTTGATATTATTGACATTGCCGCAATGAAAATTGATGCAATTACCGGCAGAGGCAATAAGAAAGATTTTTTTGATTTGTATTTTTTATTAAAGCAATTCAAACTAACATCCTTACTGGAGTTTTATAAAGAAAAATATCAGCATCAGACATTGTTTCATGTAATAAGAAGCATATCGTACTTTAAAGATGCCGAAAACAACCCGGAGCCACTGGTTTTTGATACAAAAGTCACTTGGTCTAAGGTTAAAAAGCAAATAAGCAAAGAGCTTCAAAATCTTTAAATTAAATGCAGGTAAGAGCTTCACTAAGAGCTTCAACTATAGATGCAAACCCAATAAGAAAGTGAAACTCTCACCAAAAAACACAATCCTATTCAATCCTCTCATACTTCCCTATCGCCTCAGCCCCGCGATGTGCAGGTGAGAGCTTCACAAAAAGCTTTCACTTCAGCTGCAAATCCGATAAGCAAGTGAAAATCTCACTAAAAACAAAACCTATTCAATCCTCTCATACTTTCCTATCGCCTCAGCCCCGCGATGTGCAGGTGAGAGATTCACTAAAAGCTTTCACTTCAGCTGCAAATCCGATAAGCAAGTGAAACTCTCACTAAAAAAACACAATCCTATTCAATCCTCTCATACTTCCCTATCGCCTCAGCGCTGGTGTACGAATTAAAATACCAAAAATGTCTTGAGTTCTAAAAAGATTCGATTACAGTCGAAATTTTTGTGTTTTATAAGAAATATTCGATTATAGTCGAAACTTTTTTATTTTTTTAAAGAATATCTGGTAAAGCCTGTGAATATCAGACAGAATCATTCGAAACAATAATACAAATAGCTATTTGTTTTACAATTCACTTATGATTACCCGATCTACCCTCAGTTTCGGTAGGATGTGAGGCAGATTCTGAGGAAATGAGAACAAAGACGATCTGGTACAGATTTTTACAGCACATAGGTCAATCCACCGCGTATCGAAGGATTTTTTTGCGGTGAATCAGCCCCGATATTTATGTCAAGGAAAGGATCGTACAGTATCATGGTCTTGATCCACAGTCCGCCAGAGATTTCATGTTCATAACCCACACCTATCGGGGCGCCAATGATCCATTTTCCCTTGATCAGATCGCCTACATTATTATGGATATAACCTGCATTGGTAGCCTGGCATTCGGCATGGGCAAAAATTCCTTTATAGATAGCAAACTCAGCAAATATTCTGCCTCCATAGGAAAACTGCCCGGTAAGCCCGCTGGTAGGGGAAGCCGCGGTATATAGTATAACCGGCGAAATTCCAGCGCTGAAATTTTTATACTTATATCCGGCTATCGGAGCTATGTCAATATTAACGCCATTGAGGAAGGTTATATTAAAATCTCCTCCTGTAAAAAACTGTGCTGATGCACGATAGCTAAAAGTTGATAAACAGATCAATGTGATCGCACACGTTAAAGATATTTTTTTCACCAGGTTTTTCATATTTTTTAAAATTTTGTGATAAGGAACAACAAAAATAATACCTTTTTCAATAATTAAGATTTTTTTACATACGAACGATAAATTCTTTTCCTTACGTTTTGATAATCAGATCAATTATTAATGTTCATTTAAAACCAATAATCCGGATAACAATCGCTATCCTCTTAAAATTTTTCATTACTTCCTTACCGGATTATGAAAATTGAGTAATTTCACTTTTTAAACCGGTCCGTTTCATTCCGGTCTGAAGCCCGGTATGTTCAATGTATCCAAAGGATGCCTGGCTTCATCACCGCATTGCGATACGGTTGGGACTATCGGGTATCCGGTAAATGAGACTGTCTCAAAAGCTACCTGTGTGGCTGCGTGTTTTCTCAGTGTCTGTGTAATCTCTATTGTGCTATTACACAGAAGTTCACAGAGATGTCACAGAGAACCACAGAGCAATAAATCAGTGAAAAATGGCTTTTGAGTCATCCTCTTCCGGAAGACACAAGATTGACCAGGTTTAAAAGAATGAAACATAGAATTATGCTCATAAGAATAAATAATTATATTTAATATGTATTTGATTGTCTGATACCTGATTGCAGTGAATGAAGCGAATGAAAATATCACTCCTGAAAGAAAATTCGGGCAATTTCCATGGAAATTCCGGGAAAGTATTTTAATATCCGCCGGGCTGTTGCTTTCGGGCTTTATCATTGAACTCCTCAGCGGTGGTAAAGGATTTTCGATGCCGGGCTGGCCTTCAAATATTTTGATATTACTTCTGTTCATAGCTTATATTGTTGCTTTTCACTTACTGGTAAAACATCCCTTAAAAAAATGGTTATCAAGCACATATGCAGCTATTTCTGCCGTCGGGGTCTTTGCATTGCTGCTGTTGCTCATGGGTATCATCCCGCAGAATAATGTAAATGCAGATTCCTTTCTGACCAAATCCGGCCTTGATCATATCACCCGAAGCTGGCCTTTTTTGCTCTGCAGCTTCAACCTGTTGCTTGTCCTCAGCCTCACCATTATCAGAAGGCTATGGCCTTTCTCTCTTAAAAATGCGGCTTTCATTCTGAATCATTTCGGCTTATGGATTGTTATTGTTGCCGCTTCACTGGGCGCTACGGATTCCATAAAGCTGAATATGGTGCTCCAGGAGAATAAAACGGTTTTTATTGCTTCTGATGACCAGGGACGTACCTTTGATGTGAACATAGGGCTTAAACTGTTGAAATTCAGTATGGATGAATATCCTCCGGAACTTGGATTGATCAATGCCTCCGACGGTAGTCTGAAAATTCCGGCCAAAAACCTCCTTACGGTAAAAAAGGGCAACAAAGGTATGATGGGCGGCTGGATAGTCGGGATAGAGAATTATATTGAAAACGCATACCAGGATTCGGCAGGTTTTGTCCCTACGGCGTCGTATGGGAGCGCGCCGGCAGTTTTTATCAATGTCAGCCACAAAGATAGTGGTAAGACATACACCGGCTGGGTGAGTTCCGGCAGTCCATACATATACCCCCAGGTTCTTGATTTACAGAATGGTGAAGCTATCGCTATGACGGTAAGCAAGCCCAGGAGGTTCGTCTCTCTCGTCAGAGCGTACAGCACGATGAATGAATCCCGGGATTTCGTGGTGGAAGTGAACAAACCTGCCAAATACAAAGGCTGGACTGTTTATCAGGCCGGATATGACCAGCAGATGGGAAAATGGTCGAGAAGAAGCGTGCTGCAGCTGGTCAGGGATCCCTGGCTGCCGGTAGTTTACACCGGGATTTTTATGATCATGGCCGGTGCCTTATATTTGCTATGGTGCGGCAGACCCAAAAGAACAACGGAATAAAAATTTATAAAATGAACTGGACCAATTATCCGTTTTTCATGTTTCTTAGTTGTGGTTTATGGCTGGCAGGGCTGCTGTTGATGATCCCAAAGAAAAAAAGCGCCGAAAAGCTTGCTTTAGCGTTGATCGTTGCGGGGATACTGGCGCTGGCCGTATACATTGCCGGATTGTGGATCGCGCTCGAAAGGCCTGTCTTCAGGACGCTTGGCGAAACACGGATGTGGTATTCCATATTTCTGTCCGTAATAAGCATCGTCATTTATTTTATCTGGCGTTATAAATGGATGCTCGTATACGGCCTGCTGATGGCGGTACTTTTTCTTTTTCTGAATTACCTCCATCCCGATAATTTCGACAAGACCCTGATGCCTGCCCTGCAAAGCCCGTGGTTCATACCGCACGTCATTGTGTATATGATCAGTTATGCGTTTATGGCTGCCGCCTCGGTGACAGCGGTCAAAGGACTTTATCTTTCCTTTAGATCAAGGCCTTGCGAAAAGACCTTGCAGTTGGCCGATACTATTGTTTATTCAGGTTTTGCCTTTCTGACCTTTGGCTTATTATTCGGTGCCTTGTGGGCAAAAGTAGCATGGGGAAGCTATTGGACATGGGATCCCAAAGAAACATGGGCCTTATTAACATGGCTGGTGTACCTCCTCTACCTTCATTTCAGAATCGACAAGAACCGGCATGTAAAATTTTCGCTCTGGATACTGGCCATTTCATTTATTGTGCTGCTGATCTGCTGGTTCGGCATCAATTACCTTCCCTCAGCCATGAACAGTGTTCATGTATACTCGCGATAGGGATATGAGAACTTGCGTGTAACTAATCATTGTGCTTTTTAAGTCATAAGGAAATTGGCCTCTGTTAAGTGACCATTCCGGTATGTACTATATCCGCCAGGTCAGCAATTTTTATATTCTTTAAATCTAAATGTTTATTGAAAACAAATTCATTTGAATATCCCGCAACCGGTAAATTTAACTTGATTTAACTAAAAAAAGCCTTTATATTTGTACTAAATATTTTAAACATGGCAAATTTAAATAAGATTCTTAAAGATCAGGGGCTTGATTATATAGATGGCCCCGTACGCAATCAGTTACTGCTATCCGTCTGGAATAAAAAAGACAACAACAGGATCACTTTTTTCCAGATGCTGCCTGACCTGTATGCAAGCCCGTATGTGCTGAAAAAGTATGTGGCGCCTGCTTTGTTTGTAGATTATTCAGCAAAGAGAGATTACGATATAGGTATTGGTATCACTGCCTTAGAAGAATTGTTGAGCAAACTCAACCTCGGCAATTTAGGGTTAAACGTAAAAATCAAAGGCGGCAAAAATGTGAGTATTGCTTTCAATGATGCGCAACTGACCGAATATCCCCATGCCGATTTCAGCAATTATTTCTATCAAAAAGATGGTGGTTTTGTCAGTTCCAACCCGGAAATTATTGACCAGGCAAATCAGAATAATTTAATACTGATCAGTGGGATACTGTATGCCAAAAACTTTGAAGCCCATATAAAAACGGATACAGATGTTGATGTGAACCTTGGACTCGAGTTAACGGAACTGGCAAAAGGCAAAATTGACTTTTCCCTGAAAAACTCAAAGGATCTCGTTATGAAATCCAACAAGGGAGAAGAAATACCCATTGCGGTAAAAGCGTTCCGGCTGAATTTCTTCAAAGGAAAATACAAATCCGCCAAACTGGTCACCGATCACCGGAACTGGTACTAATAACCCTTGCAGGGCATGTTTGTATTTGTAACTATGTCCTGCAACAAAGATTTTCAGGTGCAATAAGAAGGACTGATCTTAGGCGTGTTATAAACAGTCCTTTAAGGAAAAACATCCTGTTAGCGAAAATCTCCATCAGGCAACTTCCTCAATACCTTTACGACTGATATGCCCCCATGAGTACATACCGCCCCTGACAGCCCTGAACAATGATTTTATGGCTACAAAATACATGAGTTGACGGTAATAAAATTTCTGTGGGAAAAGATAAATGAGTTTTAAAAATTTCTCTTTTTCAAATGAAAAAGCCACCACTCCTGCAATAAATTCAAAAACAACAAATATCAGGTAATACAGGAGTACCGTACCAAAGTTTCCGAAAATAAAAGATATCAACAGCACCACATCGGCCAGCGGAGCAATAAGCGGCATAAAGATCTGAAATACCGCCATGTTGGGCAGAGCCACTAACCCCAATGCTTTATACTTTGGATTCATCAGGCATTGGCGGTGCTTCCAGAAACTCTGGAGTATACCGTAATTCCAGCGCAACCGCTGCCGTTGCAACATATTGGCTGTCAGCGGGGCTTCTGTGTAAGCGATGGCCGCAGAATCCGAAACAACTTTATAACCTTTACGGATCATCTGTATGGTGATGTCGCAATCTTCGGCCATGGTATTGGTGGCGTAATAGCCGCAGTCGATAACAGCCTGTTTCCGGAAGGCGCCGATAGCCCCGGGGACTACGGTGATGCAGTTCAGCAGGTTGAAGGCCCTCCGGTCAAAATTCTGGGTTGTGATATACTCTATACTCTGCCAGTGCGACAACAGATTTATTTCATTGCCTATCTTGACATTTCCCGCCACAGCGCCAACACGGGGATCGGCGAAATGCCTCACCAGAAAACCTATGGCGGATGGCAACAACTGGGTGTCGGCATCTATGCACACCAGTATCGTTCCGGACGATCGTTCAACACCGAAATTCAAGGCAGAGGCTTTGCCACCGTTTTCTTTCCGGTAAGTGTGGAAATGCGGGTCGTCCTTAAATTCATTACAGACCAGTTCGTAGGTGTTATCCTGTGAACCATCGTCCACCAGAATGATTTCAAAATCAGGATAGGTGGTTTTCCGCAGGTTGCTGAGGTTTCTGATGATACCCGTTTGTTCATTGTAAGCGGGAACAATAATGCTGACCTTAGGTAATTCAGTTTCGGGGATTTCTGGGAATACCTTACGATTGTGTTTCTTTTTATCAATAAATGCGAGGATCATTATGAATATACAACGCAGGGTTGAAATTGCGACTATAAATAAAAAAAATGCAAATATAACCTTCCTGAAAAGATACATTCCCATGAAACTGATCCAATTTGTTTTCGCCAGGTATTTGTCTGCCGGTGCTTTGACTTCAGGCATCAGGTAGCTTTTATCTTTTTGCATCAGCTGGGCCAGCGATACGAACTCATAGCCCTCAGCCCTGAAATAATCAATGATCTCGGGAAGCGCATCCACGGTGGCCTTACGGTTTCCGCCTGCATCGTGAAAGATCATGACCGACCCCCTGCTTATTTCCCTGTTGATGCTCCTGATAATGCTGTCTTTAGTAAACCCCGGCTTCCAGTCGTATGCCCCCACCGATTCGGTGACACAGAAATAATGTAAGTCCTCAGCCCATTTCACCGCCATGATATCATTATAACTCACAGCATTATAGGTCGTGTTGAACGGAGTCCGGAATATAATGGTAGAATGTCCGGTCACACTTTCGATCAGGCGCCGGGTGGCATTTAATTCCAGTTCAAACCTTGAGTTACTGACCTTATTGACATTCGGATGTGTGAATGTATGGTTGCCGATTTCGTGGCCTTCATCATAGATGCGTTTCACTAAGGGTAAATATTTCTGAGCATTTTCACCGATAATGAAAAACACAGCAGGGACATTTTTACTTCGTAATATCTCCAGGATTTTGGGCGTATAATCGGGATCGGGACCATCATCGAAGGTGATCACCAATTTCCGGGGATCATAGCCCTTTCTGTCTACCACACAGGTGGCCGGAAGTTTTTTATACACTTCCCCGGTAATCAGGAGCTTGTTACGGTCGCAGGTAAACGTTATTTCCCCTTTGCCGGGAACACTTTTGATATCCCAAACATCGCCCTGACCGTTATAATTGATATTATCCTGAACCTCCGAGGCATCGGTGACTTTCAACGTTAACGGATGGCGACTGATGCTGTCGTAACACAGGCTGTTCTCATAAAATTCCCATAGCCGCATATCTTCAACTCCTAAACGCCATAGTGCTGCACCGGCCAAACCATAGTCTTCGGCCAGTCTGATCGTATTGAAATTTGAAGCAGCATCGGGAAGCCATACCGTATGAATCCGGTTGCTGTCGTCAAGATATTGAAAATTAAGATTATATGAATAACAATCGAAGTTGATTTCAGTGTTATACTGCGAGGCCAGCGTTATCGCCTGTATATAAGAGATACTTTTGCCAGATATGCCCTCTGTCCAGTCATAACCATAACCGGCAAATCCGAGGATGAACTTCTGCAGGCCGCAACATTCCCCGATGGTGTCGAGCAGGTGTTCTGTCCAGGGATAGGCTGACACAGGCCCCGGCGAGCCTAAGGAATAATGCTGGTCGTAAGCCATAAGCACAAAATAATCACAATAATCCTTGACTTCATTAATAAACTCAGGATCAAGGTTTTTTGGAGAAATATCACATACAATGATATACTTTTTTTCGGCAAATGTATCATGCAATTCCCTGTAAAAATTGATGAGGGGTCCATTATCGGAGGGTGTCATTTCTTCAAAGTCAATATTGATCCCAAAGAAATTATACTGATCCATTATCCGGACGAGGTTATAAATAAATTTTTTTCTTTTCACAGGTGAATTCAACACATCTCTCACGTTTTCAGGATTAAAGCCCTGTGAGAAATTACTCAGTACCGGCACAATTTCCAGGTTGAAATCGCGCATAAGGCGGAGCGCCGCGGTGTCGATCTGCCGGTACGCCGTATCCTTTCCCTGGTGAACAAAGAACCACTCAGGAAAGATCATGTTCAGCGATCCGCCAAAATCCTCCAGTGTGGTAAAAGAACTTTTATCCCAGTTCACGTAGAATCCCGCTCTAATCCTGTCTCCGGCAGGAGCACATAGCCGCTTTCTTTTTCCGGGCTTGGTCCGTGGTGTCCGATATATCGTACCGGCAGGTTCTTTTACAGTTTCATGAAATGAATCCTGCCGGGCAAACCTCTTAAGTGCGGCATGGTCTGTTTCATCTTCAAAATCTGTAAGTGAGGGTTGAACAAGTGAAATACCGAGAACGAATATGCAAATTAAAACCATTGCCCCCAAAAGCCCGGTGATCCAAAGAAAACTGTTCCAACGGGTTTTGTGCGAGGTCTGAAAAACCTGTGCCTTGTTTTTATTTTTCTTTTTTGTACCGAACTTCACGAAAACTTAGTTCAAGAGGTTTGCAAGATTATGAATAGACGGGGTTTAACGGATCAGACAAAACAGAATAAAGGGAAAAACTTGTAATATCATATTTCCCAATCATTATTAATATATATACGATTCCACAATTATCCATATTTTATAATTATATGCAAATTTAACATTTTTTTTGCTTATTTAAAAATCCCGATGATAAATAATTATCTTATAAAGAGCAGGACCATATCCGGCTTGCTCTTTCCGGCAGAAATACAAAGGAAAAGGGATGCGGATCGGGATTTTTATGAAAATAAGGCCAGAAAATAAAAATACAGACAGATGCTGAAGCGAGCGGGCGATGTAGTTGACAATTTATTGCATATAGGTATGATACCAGAATATACCTATATTTTAGCCGGTACAGAGCCTTAACAGATTATACACTTGAGTACCGGCATATAATTCCTTATATTTGCCGTTGAAAGAGAAATGGTTTTCAAAAGTAAAAACAACTAACAATCCGTATTCATGAAGATATTTTGGTGCTTTTTGGTTTTATCCGTCATTATTTTTTCGTGCTGTACCGGTCAAATCTACCAGACGGCGCCAATATCCATTTCTAAACGAGATAATAGTGTACATGAAGAAAATACAAAGCATAATGAACGGATCATAAAAATTGACTCTTTTGTCATCCGGACTGTTACGGATAAACATCTTGCTTTTCCGGATGTGGCCCAGCTTCCCGACGGACGTTTTCTGCTGGTGTATCGTGAAGGGGCAGGACATGTGGATTCTACAGGAAGGATAATGTGCCAGCTGAGCAGGGATGGATACTCCTGGACAGAGCCGCAGGTTTTTTACGATGATTCGGTTTATGACGACCGCGATCCCTCCATCACGGTATTGCCCGATTCTACCGTTGGCCTGGTTTTTTTTAAATATAGAAAAGGAATAAAAAATAAAACTCCGAATGTTCATCATTTGTTTTTTGGATGTTGCCGGTTCCCGGCGCTGAAAATAGTGAAAGCCATTCAGCTTGATCCGGGCGAAATGAATATTACCGAGGCAATAACTGAAGGGAGCATATGGCAAACCATGTCCGGCAAAGAAATAAAAGTTGAAGCAGCATCAAGCAAAATGATCATCTATGGTAACAAATGGATCATCCCCGCCTACGGGGGATATCCCCTGTTACGCAGAGACACGGTATTCACCTCACCGGCATCGCGTATTTCACTCTTTATAAGTGCCGATAAGGGAAAAACATTTGTTCAGCACATGATACATCCCGGTGAAAAGAAAGACGTTTATTTACAGGAGCCCTGCCTGCTGGCATTGGATGACAGTACGATGCTCATGCACATACGCACTGCAACCGGAAGCCCCTACCTGGCCGGGCCAATGATGCAGTCCCGCTCGGGCGATGGCGGGCATACATGGTCGGGATGGACGGAATTACCCGTGATCGGTCATGCCCCCTTCCTTTATAAATGTGAGGGATGCCTAATTTCTGCTTTCAGGATGTTGAATCAGGAATATACGAGGGAATACACCGCTTTTATGGTTTCCTATGACCAGGGGCGGAGCTGGTCGGATCCGCAAATAGTGGAGGACTACGGAGAAGACGAATGTGGATATCCTTCCATTGTGAGTATTTCAGAAACAAAATTCCTGATGGTATATTATTCAGATGGAGGAAAATCAGTCAAAGGCGCTGTTTTTGAATTGAAGCAAAGTAAATAATACCGACAGAGCAGCTTTGTGAGTTCAAAGTGCTAATGCCCATATTGACCATAACAGAGAATATATGGGTATTATTCAATTATCTTATACTTAATCCAGGCCTCAGCCCGTGTGCACGAATTAAAGTGCCACCATTCCGTCTGTATATTGAAAAATCCTGCCTTATGCATCACCTGTCTCAGCAGTTTTCTGTTGTCGACCTGTTGTTGAGTGAGGCTGCCATCGGCAAGAAATTTTGTTTCCATGACCGGATAGGCCAAAGCGCCCATAAAGTCGTAGGGTGTTCCCATGTCTAATTCTTTGCCCTCCTCATCAAGGATGCTCAGATCAACGGCGGCGCCGAAATTATGTAAGGATCCTCTGGCCGGATTAGAGGCAAATTTTCCCTTTTCCCATACCGGCAGCTTCAGGGAATCCCAGATCATCTTCTGGAAAATTAACGGACGGGCAGCATCAAAAACGACAAGGCTGTAGCCGGGCTGCAATTCAGCAAGACCGGCCTGTGCTATTTTTAATTTGTCAGCCACCTCCGCCTGCAAGTATGCTTTATCGTATTCACCGTAGATGTCGGTTTTCAGAAAATTATCCGTTGTGGAATACCTGATATCAACCTGAATGTTGGTGTCCGCATTCTGAATATCTGTAAGCCCCATATGGATCATCTCCAGTTCAATGGCCGAAATGCCTTCCGTAGTATCCTCCGAAGGCTTGTTGTGCGAGGAATTTGGAGCGTTTAACTCATATTTATTTTCAGGTGAATGGCATGAAACTCCCAACATGGCTGGCAGCATCACGATGGTAAAAAGAAAGTACAGCAGATCAGTTTTTCGGCAGCAGGACGGCATGAACCGGGATAATGTATTTTGCTTTGGGTGTATTGGTGTAAATGGTGATGGTTTCTTTGTATTTTCCCGCATCTTCGCTGGTATTGAATGATAGTTTCATCGACCCTTCCTTTCCGGGGGCAAGGGCTTCTATGGGCCTGTCGGCGGTGATGCAACTGCAGCTGGTTTCGATGCCCGCAATGGTCAGCGGGGCTTTGCCCGTGTTCTTAAACTTTATTGTGATAGCGGTTTCGCTGCCTTGTGTAACAGAACCGAAATCAAAAACTTTTTCAGTAAAAAGAATATCCGGAAAATTTCCGGCTGCTGGCAAACCCTGGTGATCACTTTCATAGAGAATAATCTGAACTTTACGTTCAAAAGCAGCGGCACGGCTGTAAACAGAATTGCGCTGGTCATTGGGGTTGTCACTCACCAGCAGGCTGGCGGTTGATTTACCCAGCGGATCGCGGATGATGGTAAGTTTGGCGCCATTACGTGCGGTACCGTTGAGATATTCAAGCAATGCGCCGCTTTGGTATTCCTTCAGAAAATTGACTACGGAAGCTATGCGTCTTTTGGAAAGCCTGTAATTGTAGTTCGAGGTGTGCAGCGGGCTGCAGAAACCCTTGATCTTGATTTTGATGCTGTTGCCGCGCGACAGGTCGTTTTGCAGCATTTTGGCAAAAAGTTCAAGTTGCGTAAACCCTTTGGCAACATAATTTTCGAAGAAATCATGGATATCCTTTTCGGCTTTGGACTTCTCATGGCCTGACAGCCCCCCGGAATATTCTTCGGTATAGTTGCCTTTCATGGCATAGTAGCTGTTCAGCAGGTCCTGGTAGTTTTGTTTTGTAGTTGTATCATTCGACCGGGGATCCGGTTCATCATTATGAAAGTACAGGGTGAGCGGAAGTGTGGGTTTAATGGGTTCTTCAATGATGACAGTATCTTTGGGTATGTCCACCGGAACGATTACCACCGGTTTGGGTTTGACCGTATCCTGCCATTCATAGGAATAGATGTCATAGCAGCATGTTTCGCTTTTGATGGATAGCGAGCCCGGGCGGTTAGATGTGAAATAGCCATCGTTATCTACTTCTGTCACCGTGAAATAGGTGTCGTTGCAACTGCTGTTTATCGGATATCCGATGTTGAGCGGCAGCGACCAGGTATTGAAGTGTCCCTGTGAATAAAAAACATCAAAACCTCCGAGCCCTTTGTGGTAGTCGGAACTGAAATAAAGCATCTGCGTGCTGTCAAAGTAAAAAGGTGTGATCTCATCGCCGGGAGTGTTAATCAGACTGCCAAGGTTGACAGGATCCTGAAACACGCCGTCTTTGACAAGGCAGTACCAGATGTCGAGTCCGCCTATACCTCCCGGGCGGTTGGAAACGAAGTACAGCATGTTATAATCGCTGGTTTCCACGAAACAGGGATGTGTGGAGGTGTAACCTTCCAGATTTATTTTTTCTGAAAGTTTTTTCGCTTTTTGCCATTTACCGTCGGTGAGTTCCGAAACATAAATTTCCGCTTTCAGGCTGTTGTTATCTTCAGCTTTGGCACGGGTAAAAAACACCTTTTTATGGTCTTTGGAAAAACAGATATTAGCATTATGAGTCGCTTTATCATTGATCTTAGCGTCGAGTTCGATGGCTTTGTCCCAGCCCGAAACAGTAGCCCTGGCCATATATATCTTTGATATGTATGCATTGGGAATATAGGCATCGAAACTCCCCTGCGAAACGGGTTTAAGGGCTGAAAAAACCAATGCGGTATCGCTGAGCTGAACGGCGTTGAATTCTGAAAATTCCGTGTTTACCGAGGTTTCGGCAAGATGTTGAATAACTACATTTTTTTTATCTGCAATGATCTTCGGGGCATCCTGACAGGCAATAATTTCGTTACGGGCTTTTTCGATGAAAAATTCATCGGCTTTATTTATATTTTCATTATAATAAGCCCTGAATTGTAGTAGTGCCTCGGTATAATTGCCCAGCGATTTCTCCATCAGTCCAAGATAAAACTGCGACAGGGGCAGTTCTTTTTTTGAGTCGGCATTAAAGACATAATTGTACCACCGCCGTGCCTGCTGATAATTATTGAAAAAACGGTTGGCTTCGGCACATTTGTATGCAAGTTTTAAATCGGAGGAATCATGCCACAGTGCATTGTTATAAAAGGTGGAAGCCGAATAATAATCTCCTTCTTTAAAAGCTTCGTCGCCGATGCTGATGCTTTCTTCATAGTTTTGCGAACGGGTAGTTTCAGCCTGAAACAGGAATAACCCACCAAATAAAATGAGAAATATTATATGTAAATTCCAGAGTTTCATATTTATCAAAAAATTGGACATGGGATCTCTCTGATTCGTTTGTATTTGTTCTTATCGTAACAGTAGCTTATTGAAAACTCAAATCCGCCTCTGACATGGCTGGCAGGTTTCAACCGTGATAAATTGATGTCGTAACTGACGCCGAAATTGATATTTTTATAATCAAATCCTGCCACCACGATCAGGGCATCCGAAACACGTCCGAATACGCCCAGATTTATAGAGGTCTGGTCGAGAAAATGTTTGCTCCGGTTATACTTCAGCAACGTACCAAACACTATTTCCGAATAGGGTTGCTGAAAGGATGCCATGATGCTCGGGATCATATCCAGATCCTGTCCTACAGTGAACCGGGAACCTCCGTAAAGCGTGTGTTTAATACCCAGCCTGATGTTGTCATCATTCATATAACTCACCCTGGGCCGTGTGAGGTGGAAAGCCGAATAGCCGGCATAATAAGAGCTGTTTTTAGTATGCTGATATACCCAATGTGCTCCGGCGGCAAGGTCGAAATTGATAAAACTTCGTCTCCCGTACTCTTCCCCGTGATCGATATCCGGATCATAATAGTTACCATTATATTGGTTGTCGTAATAGAGTGCAGTATAGTCAATGCTTTGTTGAATGATGCCGGGCATCACGCCGACAGCAATAAAATTATTGTTCTGGTAAGAGAGGGATTTGATGTAGGATATGGCCAGTCCTGAATTAATTATTGAGTATTTTGAATCGCCGGCGATGTCGGCATTGAATACGATACCGGCACCCAGGGCATCTTTGCGGTATTTGCGCCGCACAGCCTGCATATCAAAATATGCTGCAATATTCTGATAAGGCTTGGTAACTGAACTCCACTGGCTCTTTGAGTTGATGCCCACACGGAACCGGCCCTTTATCAGGCCGGCATTGGCCGGATTAAGCTGGAGCGGCGCCGCATAATACTGAGAATAATGAACATCCTGGCTGAGCACCTCAGCAGCAATCATGGAAAAAATTATGAGGATAAAAATTTTTCTCAAAAACTCAGTTTTTAAATTTTAGTACAAAAATGCTAATTGTTTGTGTAAAAATAAACAATTAATACAGATTTTTTTCAAGCTTATTAAAAAAAATGGGAATTTTCTCCCGGCAAAATTACCGAAAAGAGTATTTTTGTAAAAAAAACTATGATACAGCGCATTCAAAGTCTTTACCTGCTGCTTGCCGTTGTGGCTTATGTCTTATTGTTTTTCTTTCCAATAGCCGAATTTGTTCATCAGGATACCGTGAGTTCTTTTTCATTGCTGGAAATCACAAATGCCAAAAGCAACAGCACCTTTCCTCTGATGATTGTTGACGGATTATTGGCAATTACATGTCTTGTAACCATATTTCTGTTCAAAAAACGTCTGTTGCAGATAAGAATAACTGCTGTAACGCTGTTGGTTCATATGGGATTTATCGCCGCTGTATTTTATTCAGCTGACTTTGTGGCAAAAAAACTGGGAACTGTGGCCGCCTACCAGACCGGTATGTATATTGCTCTGATTCCTCTGGTGTTGATTGTCCTTGCCTACCGTGCTATCAGGAAGGATGAAAAGATGGTTAATTCTTCCGACCGGCTCCGCTAACAGGCACTCAATAAAATATATTCGCCTTTTCTGCAGATATAATTTCCTTTAATGTCTGATGTGGCGCAAAAAATCAGTGCTTTTCCAATTCAAGGATTTCCATATCTTTAATAGTGCCGCCCTCAATCACAAAGCGCAGCAGGGTGATCTTCAGATGAAAACCGTATTTGCCTGCAGCGCCGGGGTTAAGGTACATTAGTTTATGTTTATGATCGTATTGTATTTTGCAGATGTGGGAATGGCCGCAAACAAAAATGCCGGGCCCCGTATTTTCTATTATTCTTTTGGCATCTTCATGATACCTGCCGGGTGTACCACCGATATGAGTGATAAATATACGTTGCTGTTCCACCCTGATCAGTTGTCTGACGGGGAAACGGAGCCGGAGTTCCTGTCCGTCGATATTGCCATAGACGGCAATCAGGGGCTTAAATTTTTCAAGACGGTCGGCGGTTTCCATGTTGCCGATATCGCCGGCATGCCATAGCTGGTCGCAGGATGCAAAGAATTCAAATATCTTGTCATGAAGAAAACAATGCGTGTCGGATAGCAGGCCAATGCGCGTCATACTAATTTTTTCTATCAGATTACCCGGAAATACATTAATCCAGCATAGTAAGCAGAAAATGCTGCATTAACGGGCATGAACAATTTCAGCGTAAAATTAGCATTTTAATCCATTGCCTATATTAATTTCGAACACTATGTGTCTTAGGTTTTCAGGAAATATGGCATTAATAAAGAACTCAAGAAAACACTGCCTGAGTTTTTCCGTAAAGGGGCTGCCGCAACGATTCTCCCTGATGATTCTGTACTGGCTGATCAAGCCGCTGCTGTCTATCTGCAGATCCACAGTGAGCAGAACTTTTGAGCATCGGGCACAACTGAGTTTGATATTGCTCTGCTTGAGGCAATCATAAAAACAACACGACAGCCATTGGTCGGTCATGTCGTTCCATGCCTGGCGCGCTTCATCCGTACTCAGTTCACTATACGTAATTATGGAGTCTTTTTTTTGATATTGTTCATCTTCCTGGGCATTCAGCCTGTTGCCTGTATGGCTGAGAAGAATTACGAATATGAGTGTGGTAATTTTTTTCATTTTTTTGCTTTTTATGAAACCCTGATCCTGGTATCAACATTTTTTTTATTAAAAACAGTCCAGCCATGCATGAGTTCGGAAGAAAGAATATAATACCATATCTTTGCATTATAAAAGTACAAAAAAATGCGGTATATCATCAAACAAAAAGTTTGGTCGTTAGCTGATCGTTTTACGATAAAGGATGAATATGAAAATGATAAATTCTTCGTGACTTCAAAGTATTTTACGCTGGGAAGAAAACTATATCTGGAAGATGTTCATGGTAACTCATTGTTTTACATTGAACAGAAGTTGTTTAAAATCCTTCCAGTATACGAAATATATAAGGGTGATCAATTATTTGCGGTACTCAGGAAAAAACTGGCATTTCTTAAGGCCAGAATTGAGATTGATCAAAATGGAACACCTTATTTTATCGCCGGAGATGTCCTGTCGCATGAGTTCACCATTGTGAGGGCAGACACGGTTGTGGCATGTGTTTCTAAAACATGGTTTGCCTTTGCTGATACTTATGGTGTAGAAATATCCACAGGTGAAAACGATGCTTTTATCATTGCCCTGACCATTTGCATCGATCAGATCTTATATGATAAAAAATCATGGCTCTAAGAACGAAAAATCGCTGAATCAGACAGTATGCAGATAAAGAAGTATCTAATATATATCATTTTGTTATTATACCTGGCCTGTGGCATACTGACGATTTGGTATTACGATGGTACAGGTGATGCCGGTGACAGTATGCTGCATTATTTATTTGCAAGGTATGCGCTTCAGCATCCCGGAAATTTTTTCGATCATTGGGCAAAACCAGTGTTTGTGCTCTTAAGCTCGCCCTTTGCACAATTTGGTTTCAACGGGATGAAGTTGTTTAACCTGGTGGTAACTGCCACTGCACTATATATTACGTATCTGTCCTGTAATTTATTGAAAATCAAAAATGCTGAGGTAGTTGCTTTGTTGATGATCTTTGCACCTTATGCATATGCACAGACGTTCTCAGGACTGACCGAACCTCTGTTTGCACTTTTCCTGATCACTGGTATTTACTTGGTATTGAAGCAAAAGCCACTGTCTGCTGCCATTGTCATTTCCTTCATGCCCTTTGTACGTTCTGAGGGATTGATGATACTGGTAATTTTTGCATTGTATTTTGTTGTCAGAAAAAAATGGAAATGCCTGTTATTTCTTTTGTGCGGGCATGTGTTGTATTCCATAGCCGGATTTTTCATTCATCATGATTTTTTATGGGTTTTCAGTAAAATACCTTATACGAGATTATCGAGTGCCTACGGAAGCGGCAATGCATTACATTTTGTGACTCAATTGATGTATGTGGCGGGCGTGCCTGTCTATATACTTTTCTGGTTGGGGATAGTAAGTTATATTTCTCTTTGGATCAGAAAAAAAGAAAAAATGATCTCAGAAAACACCCTGTTGGTAATGGGTTGTGCTGTAACTTTTATTTTTGCACACAGTCTTTTCTGGGCTTTGGGTATTTTTAACTCGATGGGACTGAAACGCGTGCTGATCGGCATCCTACCGCTGATAGCTATTATTTCTCTTCAAGGATTCAACTTTATTACGGAGCAAAAAAGTATCCACAGAAACTTAAAATCTGTCATTCAACTGCTTATTGTAATTTTTATCTGTCTGTTCCCATTTACAAAGAATCCGGCAGCATTAAATTTCAAAAAAGACCTGTCTCTGGACGAAAGTCAAAAATGTGCACGGGAAGTGACAAAGTTTGTTACGAGTAATTTCCGAACAATCGGTAAACTGTATTATTCCTACCCATATTTTTCGGAAACGTTTGGCATTGACTATTTTGATAAAACCAAACATTTAGAATTAAAAACCGGAAATCTTGATGAACTTTGCAGGGGCGACCTGATCATATGGGATGATTGGTTTGCGCTGCACACTTCAGGTACTACAACTTCATCTATTGAACAAATTCCCGGGATCGGGAAAATAGTAGAGTTTTCGGTTGACGGAAGGGTAAATGTATTTATTTTATACAGATATGATTAATAATAAAGTACTTATCCAATGGCTCAATTTTTGTGGCAATTTGTACTGCCTCTAAAAAATTAGAAAATCCCTGAAAATGAAAAAATTAATACATTTTATAGTTTTGTTTTCTATTGGTTATTTTGTTGCAGCACAGTCGAATATTCAGAAAAGTGTCAGTAACACCTATTCATCACACACCTCCTGTCCGGCTGGCGATGCTCAGAAAACCAGTATAACTATGGGACATGCGCCGGCAACTTATCAGCAGGTCAGTGCACCAACAAACAACGCCCCGGCCTCGTCCGTGCCTGCCAGTAATCAGTATGAAAATCATAATCAATATGAAACATACAATCAATATGTTGCACCAACATCCAGAGGTTATAAAAAAGGATATTATTCAAAACCCGAACAAGGACAGCTTCTGCATATTCCTGATTATTACATACCGGTAATAAGAAAAAGCGTTTTACCGGTGAACAGGCCCGATAAATGCATTGTTGTCCGGAAACCTGATGTGCTGCTTAGCCAAAGTTTTGACTCTGTAAGTCCGGCCGTTATAAAACCTGTTATGCAGCCTGAAATCAGTACCGGACACTCCCGGTATGGATCAACCACAAACCTTAAACCGAAAAGCAAGAGCTCCACCCCTGAATTGCCGGGCTACAGATGTGTGTATGGAGATTTTACGGAATGTAATGGTTTAAACTGGTATAGTATTCATGTTGCTTCATTTAAAAATCCTGATTTTTGCAGGACTGCTATACGTTATTTTAAAGGCCGCTACAAGCTGGAAGTGTTTGTTTTTTACGACTTTTCTGTCAACATGCGGTATCACCTCGTCATAGGCAAATACAGGAAACACTTTGCAGCAGAAAATATCCTCCGGAAAATGATCAAAGAAATGCCCGGCGCTTTTATTGTGAACTGGAACAGGTTTTCAAAGATGATCATATTTTAAAAAATACTATTTATTAGTCAATAACCATTACAATGAAAAGAAACCGGTTATTTATTCGTGTGACGATTTTGCTATTAATAACCAGTCTGTATTCGTGCCGGATTTTATATGTTCCGAACGCCGTGCATGCACCTATGCTGACAGAAAAAAACGAGTTTAACGGATCTGTTTTAGTAGGCTCTTCAGGTCTTGATATTGAAGCTGCTTTTTCTCCGGGCAAAAACTGGGGGATCATGGTTGATGGTAGTTTTTACAATAGTTCTGCTAATGCGGAGGATGCAGATATCACCTCCAACCATAAGCATTTATTTGGCGAAATTGGCGCCGGATATCATACCACATTTGGTGGAATCGGAAGGTTTGACGTATACGGTGGCGGCGGTTTGGGAACTTCCTCTACGACCAATCGCTGGTTTAGATCTTTCGGAGGAACATCCGAAGGTAATTACAACAGGTTTTTTATGCAACCATCGGTTGGCATTGGCACCGACTATGCAGATGTAAACCTGGCTACACGCATATCTTACTTATCGTTTAATGATATTTATAACTCCAACAGAACTTTTTATCATACGCGGGCTTTTTTCTGGGAGCCGGCGCTTACGGCCAGGGCCGGTTATAAATGGGTGAAATATTTTGTACAGATAGGGTTTTCCGTTCCTTTGGATACCTATTTTGATATACAGTACCAGCCATTTATGTTTTCCACAGGTATAAACCTGAATTTTGGAAAGTGGAAAGCTGCCGGGATCCAAAAATAAATTCATTTTCTTAGAAACTGTTTTGATTTTATGTTACATAAGATTTATGATGGATTTTTTAGC
>ENA-UOWO01000172-UOWO01000172.1-activated-sludge-metagenome-genome-assembly--contig:-NODE-172-length-93765-cov-15.467282_pt1 | contig 93765 bp, 84 predicted proteins | sample MGYA00238148_ERZ761564 | MGnify/ENA primary metagenome ERZ761564 (study PRJEB28885, sample SAMN05720194) | activated sludge metagenome | isolation source: Anaerobic digester | place: USA... | reverse complement strand
CATATTTTATAATGCTTTACAGCATTTTTACCAACTATTTTTGACTATTAAACCGGAATAAAAAAAGTCTCTTTTTTGGAAAAGAGACTTTTTTAAAACTATCTTAAACTGTGAAATTTATTTTATAAATTCAATTTTCTGAACTTCTTCTTCATTAATACTATCAAAGAAACCTTGTTCGTTCATCCAGTCATCACTAAACACTTTGCTCATATAACGAGAACCGTGATCTGGGAAAATAGCAATTACATTACTATTCTTGTCAAACTCACCTTCTTCGGCATATTGTTTTATAGCTTGAAGAACCGCTCCCGAAGTATAACCTACGAATAAGCCTTCGGTTTTGGCTAATTCTCTAGTTGCGTGAGCACTTTCCTCATCGGTAACTTTCATAAACTTGTCGATAACGTCAAAATCTGTAGCAGAAGGAATCAAGTTTTTTCCTAAACCTTCAATTCTGTAAGGATAGATTTCGCTGTTATCAAATTCTTTAGTTTCGTGGTATTTTTTCAATACAGAACCAAAAGCATCAACGCCTAAAATTCTAATATTTGGATTTTTTTCTTTTAAGTATTTTGCCGTCCCAGAAATGGTTCCTCCTGTCCCGCTACAAGCAATAAGATGGGTGATTTTACCATTAGTTTGATTCCAAATTTCTGGCCCAGTAGATTTGTAATGTGCATCAACATTAAGCTGATTGAAGTATTGATTGATATAAACAGAACCTTTTGTTTCTTCGTGCAAACGTTTGGCTACATTGTAATAAGAACGCTCATCATCGGCAGAAACGTGTGCAGGACAAACATAAACTTTTGCTCCTAAGGCACGCAACATATCGATTTTGTCTTTAGAAGATTTTGAAGTAACAGCCAAAATACAATTGTATCCTTTGATGATACTAACCATTGCTAAACTAAAACCAGTATTTCCTGAAGTAGTTTCGATGATTGTATCGCCTGGAGTAAGGATTCCTCTTTTTTCGGCTTCTTCAATAATAAATAAAGCTATTCTATCTTTAGTGGAATGACCGGGATTAAAAGCTTCTACTTTAGCGTAAAAATTTCCTTTTAATTCTTCGGTAACTTTATTCAATTTAATGAGCGGTGTGTTGCCTATTAATTCTAAAATATTATTATAAGCTTTTATTTCTTCTTTCATAAAAAAATAGTTAATCAAGGACTCTTTTTTATTCAACCTCAAATCCCTGCAAATTTAACAAAAATAATCTAATTACTTTTCAATTTTTTCTAAATCTAATAAAAAACAATATTCTTTTGCTAATTCCTTAATAGCTTCAAACCTTCCAGAAGCTCCTCCGTGACCTGCATCCATATTGGTATCGAGAAATAAAACAGAATCATCTGCTTTTTCACTTCGCAACTTAGCCACCCATTTAGCTGGTTCCCAGTACTGTACCTGAGAATCATGCAATCCTGTTGAAACATACATATTGGGATACTTCTGTTTTTTAACATTATCATAAGGCGAATAAGAAGCCATGTACTTGTAATATTTTTTAACATTTGGATTGCCCCATTCGTCATATTCTCCTGTCGTAAGTGGGATGCTTTCGTCCAACATTGTGGTTATAACATCTACAAAAGGTACTTGAGCGATGATTCCGTGATACAATTCGGGAGCCATATTTACAATTGCTCCCATCAGCAATCCTCCTGCCGAACCACCTTCGGCATACAAATGTTCAGACGAAGTATATCCCTGTTCAATGACAAATTTAGAACAGTCAATAAAATCAGTAAACGTATTTTTCTTTTTTAACAATTTACCATCTTCATACCATTGCCTTCCCAAATCTTCGCCTCCGCGAATGTGTGCTATAGCAAAAACAAATCCTCTGTCTAATAAAGACAATCGTGTAGATGAAAAAGTAGCATCCATCGAATGTCCGTAAGAACCATAGGCATATAACAACAACGGATTCTTTCCGTTTTTCTCCAATCCGTTTCTGTAAACTACCGAAATTGGTACTTTCGTTCCATCTTTTGCCGTAGCCCAAATTCGCTCTTCGGTATAATTATTTTTATCAAATTTACCTCCTAAAACCTGTTGTTCCTTCTTGATTTCCTTGGTTTTAGTCCTCATGTTAAAATCAATCACAGAAGAAGGAGTTGTCATCGATTGATAGGAATAACGCAAAATATCCGTGTCAAAATCTACGTTGGTCGATGTGTATGCCGTATAGGTTTCGCTCTCGAAAGGCAAATAATATTCCCCTTCTCCACTCCAAGGCATAATTCGGATTTTATTCAAACCATTGGTGCGCTCTTCAAGAACCAAAAAATCTTTAAAAATCTCAATATCTTCTAATAAAACATCCTCGCGATGCGGAATAACTTCTGTCCAATTTTGTTTGGCAGTAGCTGTTTCCAAGGTCTTCATCAATTTGAAATTCGTGGCTTTATCGGCATTGGTCATAATGTAAAAACTATCACCATAATGATTGATGCTGTATTCCAAACCTCGAATTCTTTTTTGAAAAACTCTAAATTTTCCATCTGGATTATCAGCTTCTAATATTTGATATTCCGTAGTTAATGTACTCCCAGATTCTATCGCAAGGTATTTTCTGGATTTTGATTTGGCAACCTCAACATTATAAGTTTCGTCCTTTTCAAAATAAACCAATACATCATCCGCCTGAGTTGTTCCTAATTTATGCTTGAAAATTTTATCCGAACGCAAAGTCACTTCGTCTTGACTGGAATAAAAAATAGTCTTATTATCATTCGCCCAAACTGCATTTCCAGAGACTTTTTCGATTTTATCGGATAAAATTTTACCGGTTTCTAAATTTTTGATTTGAATATCATAAATTCTACGCCCAACAACATCCGTACTAAAAACTGCCAATTTATTGTCGGGACTAATACTCAAACCACCTAATTGAAAATAAGATTGTCCTTTGGCTAATTTGTTGCAATCGAATAAAATTTCTTCTTTGGCCGAAAGGCTTTCTTTTTTTCGGGAATAAATAGGGTAATTTTTTCCTTTTTCGAATCGAGTGATGTAATAATAACCGTTATACAAATACGGAACCGACTCATCATCTTCCTTGATTCTGCTCTTCATTTCTTCAAATAATTCCTTCTGAAATGCTTTGGTGTGAGCCGTCATTTTTTTATAATAGGCATTCTCTTTATTCAGATAATCAATAACTTCTGGATTTTCTCGATCATTCAACCAATAATAATTATCAATTCGTACATCGCCGAACTTTTCTAATTTTTTAGGGATTATTTTAGCGATTGGTGGTTGAATTTTTTTAGACATATTGCAATCTTTCTATTTATATTGTGTTAACCACAAAAATACACAAACCACTATAAAACGAGCCTATTTTTAGTTAAAAAATTAAATTGAATATCAAGCTACAAAAGAGTAAATTTGCATTTCACATTTTAAAAAAACAACAATGGATTTAATGGGAATGATGGGTAAATTGAAAGAAACCCAAAGAAAAATGGAAGAAACAAAACTGCGAATGGATTCAGTTTTAATAGACGAACAAAGCAATGACGGCGCATTGAAAGTAACCTTTACAGCAAACGGAAAATTAAAGTCTATTGCCATTGCTGATTCATTATTAGAAGACAAAGAACAACTAGAAGATTATTTAATTGTAACCTTAAACAAAGCCATCGAAAAAGCAGCAAAAGTAAACCAAGCCGAATTGGATGCTGTCGCAAAAGTCGATATGCCAATGATTCCAGGAATGGATGAAATGTTTAAATAATTTAAATTATGAGTTATGAATTATTCAACTCATAACTCATAATTTCCCTAAAGTTTCCAATACGTAAGAATGCATCACTTCGCGATAATCCAGATGGGTGACAATTCGGAGTTTTCCTTGTCCCATCGAGCTTATCCCAATTCCTTTTTGATGTAATTTTTCTAATAAAACAGCTTCGCTAATTTGCGGATGCAACGAAAAAATTAAAATATTTGTTTCTATAGGTTCAACCTTAGCAACCCAATTCAGTTTTTCTAAAACAGCACCTATTTCTTTGGCACGACGGTGATCTTCTGCTAATCTTTCGATATTATTTTCCAAAGCATAAAGTCCGGCTGCCGCCAAATAACCTACTTGTCGCATTCCACCACCTAATATTTTCCTAATTCGCAAAGCTCTGTGAATAGTGGCTTTGTCAGAAATTAATACTGAACCTATTGGTGCGCCCAAACCTTTAGACAAACAAACCGATATAGTATCAAATAGTTTTCCGTATGCCAATGGATTGTCATTAGTAGCAACCAAAGCATTCCAAATTCGGGCACCATCTAAATGAAATTTTAAATTATTGGCATCACAAACTTGGTGGATTTTCTTGAATTCTTCAAAATCATAACAAGCACCACCTCCTTTATTAGTGGTATTTTCAACACAAACCAAACTCGTAAGCGGACTGTGATAAAATTCTGGATCATTGATAGAACCAGCCACTTGTTCGGCCGTAATCATTCCGCGATTTCCGTCCAATAAACAGCAGGAAACGCCACTATTAAATGAGGCTCCACCACCTTCATAATTGTAAACGTGAGCCCATTTATCAGCAATTAATTGCTCTCCGGGTTGAGTATGTAGCTTGATTGCCGTTTGATTGGCCATCGTTCCTGACGGAAAAAAAAGACCTGCTTCCATTCCAAACATTTCGGCAACTCTGGCTTCCAATTCGATGACTGTTGGATCTTGTTTGTAAACATCATCTCCTACTTCTGCTCGAAACATTGCCCGCAACATTTCCTGAGTTGGTTTGGTTACAGTATCACTAATTAAATTTATTCGCATTTTTGAATTTATATTTAAAAATAGCCCTACCGGATTAGGGCTGTACATAAAATTTTCTATTTTTGTGCCACAAAATTACTATAATTTATGACAACTACCGAACAAATAAAAGGTATTGTAGAGCGCCTTGGTGCGTTGAGGAGGTATCTTTGACGTTGATGCCAAGCTTATCGAAATTACCAACGAAGAAGAAAAAACCTTGGCACCCGATTTTTGGAACAATCCCAAAGAAGCCGAAAGCTATGTAAAAATCCTTCGTTCGAAGAAAAAATGGATTGAAGATTACAATAAAGCAGTTGAAATGACTGATGAATTGCAATTAGCCTACGAATTCTACCGAGAAGGGGAACTTTCTGTGGAAGAATTAGACGAACAGTTCAACTTGACAAACAACCATATTGAAGCTATTGAATTCAAGAATATGCTTTCGGATGAAGGCGATAGTTTGAGTGCGGTTTTGCAAATTACGGCTGGTGCTGGTGGAACCGAAAGTTGCGACTGGGCTTCGATGTTGATGCGAATGTATATGATGTGGGCCGAAAAATCGGGTTACAAATTACGAGAACTGAATTACCAAGAAGGCGATGCAGCGGGTATAAAAACGGTAACATTAGAAATTGAAGGTGATTATGCTTTTGGTTACCTAAAAGGTGAAAACGGAGTGCATCGATTGGTACGAATTTCTCCTTTTGACAGCAATGCGAAGCGACACACGTCTTTTGCTTCAGTTTACGTTTATCCGCTAGTTGATGATACGATTGAAATTGAAATCAATCCAGCAGATATTGTAATCACAACGGCTCGTTCGAGTGGTGCCGGAGGGCAGAATGTGAATAAAGTAGAAACTAAGGTTCAATTGGTTCACAAACCTTCGGGAATTCAGATTCAATGTTCGGAAACACGTTCGCAACACGACAACCGAAATCGGGCAATGCAAATGCTGAAATCACAATTGTATGAAATTGAATTGAAAAAACAACAAGAACAACGCTCGGATATTGAAGCCGGAAAAATGAAAATCGAATGGGGTTCGCAAATCCGAAATTATGTGATGCAGCCCTATAAATTAGTCAAAGACGTCCGCACCGGTTTTGAAACCAGCAATGTTGATGGGGTAATGAATGGCGAAATCGACGAATTCCTGAAAGCTTTCTTGATGATGATGGGACAGCGCGAGGAGGAATAGATGACAGAATACCAAAGGCAAATTGCAATCTGAGCTTTAAATAATTAACCCGACACGTTTTGAAAACAGGTCGGGTTTGTTGTTTTTAAGCCGTATTTACTACAACGTGGTAGTTAAATTTATTCAAAAAATATCATTTTTTTAGGTAGATTTCACCCTTTTGATTGCATTTCTTTTATATAAATATCTTAAGTTTGCGCAAACATTTAATATTAAATTACATTTAAAATGAGCAAGATACTACCTGAAAAATATAAACATCCCTACGCTTTTAATCCAAAATACAAAAAATCAGCTGTGTATTTTTCGATGGAATTTGCCATCGATCAATCTTTGAAAATTTATTCTGGAGGCTTGGGTTTTTTGGCTGGTTCTCATATGAGAAGTGCCTACGATTTAAAACAGAACGTGATTGGAATTGGTATTTTATGGAAAAAAGGATATTATGACCAATTTAAAAAAGAAGACCTATCGATGGGAGTTCAATTTCAAGAAAAAATATATCATTTCTTGGAAGAAACAAATTTAAAATTTACCATAAAAATCAATAATGCCGATGTTTGGGTAACTGCTTATTATTTGAATCCGAAAACTTTTGGTACCGTTCCAATGTTTTTCCTTTCGACTGATTTGCCTGAAAATGATTATTTAGCACAATCAACCACTTTCCGATTGTATGATTCTGACCCGATAGCCAAAATTGCACAAACCATGGTTTTAGGACTCGGTGGTGCTAAATTACTTGATGCATTAGACTATGAACCGGATGTATATCATTTGAATGAAGCGCACGCACTGTCTTGTGTTTTCCATTTGTACAATAAATTCAATAGTGTTGAAGCCATACGAGAAAAAATGGTTTTTACGACACATACGCCTGAAGAAGCTGGAAACGAAAAACATAATATTCACTTATTAAACTCTTTGAGTTTCTTCGATGGAATTCCATTAGAAAAAGTTAGAGAAATTACAGGAATTTGGGATGATACTTTCAATCATACTTTGGTTGGACTTCGAATGAGTCGAATAGCCAATGGAGTTTCAAAACTACACGGAGAAGTTTCAAGAGATATGTGGAAAGATTATCCAGGAATTTGTCCTATCATTCATATTACCAATGCTCAAAACAAGAAATATTGGGCTGATGCTTGGTTAGACGAAGCATTTCAAAACAAAGACAGAGCAGCATTGATCAAAAGAAAAATGAGATTGAAATCGAAACTTTTTGATGTGGTGGCAGACCAAACCGGAAAATTATTTGATCCCAATATTTTCACTATTGTTTGGGCGAGAAGATTTGCCGATTACAAACGACCTGATTTAATCACCAGAGATTACGACCGTTTTATCAAATTGTTGTCAAATACAAAGAGACCTGTTCAAATTATTTTTGCCGGAAAACCATATCCTATGGATTATGGAGCTATTCATAATTTTGACAAACTTACCTATATAAGCAAAAACATCAAAAATATGGCTGTCCTTACAGGTCACGAACTGAAATTATCGCGTCAATTAAAAGAAGGAGCCGATGTTTGGTTGAATAATCCAAGAGTTACAAGAGAAGCTTCTGGAACCTCTGGAATGACCGCTGCTATGAATGGAGCAATCAACTTTTCGACAAATGATGGTTGGGTTCGAGAATTCAAAGACTTAAATAAAACCCAAAATTCTTTCGTGTTACCTATCGTAGATCATACACTAACAACACATCAACAAGATGAAATGGATTTGAAAAATCTATATGAAATGCTTGAAAACAAAGTCCTTCCGTTGTATTATAACGATCCAAAAAAATGGTGGGATTTAGTAGAAACCAGCATGAAGCAGATTGTTCCGTTTTTTGATTCCGCCAGAATGGTCGATGAATATTATAAAAAACTGTACAAATAAATTATAATAAAAAAGCTCATTTGCGAAGGTAAATGAGCTTTTATAACTTCTAATATTTTTAGTAGTTTGTCATTTCGACGAAGCAGAAATCTCATTTGTTGCTCTCGTTATGTGATTTCTGCTTCGTCGAAATGACAAAATAGTTTACAAACTCGCTTTCAAAACATCTAGATTTCCCATAATAATAGTTGGATTTTGTTTTGGATTGAGCCAATTTACCATCAACTTCATATATTCTTCATTAATGGCAACACAACCTGAAGTGAAAGAAGCTGGCTTTAAAGCCAAATGAAAAAATATGGCACTTCCTTTTCCTTTTACAACTGGATTTGTATTGTATTCTATCACCGTGCAATACTTGTAAACATCAGTATTCAACAATAAATTTTCATACGATTTTGCATTTGTAGTTCCAATAATATGCTTGTTATAATCCGGTGAATTTACATCATCAATCCATTTATCATCCTTTGTTGTTTGCTGATTTTCCAAAAGTGTATGAAATTGTTTTTCATACGAAAATAATTTTCCCAACCTAAAAATTCCAGTTGGTGATTTACCATCACCTTCTACTTTTTGATTGGGTAATGCAAAACCATTTTTACCAATCCCAGCTTCAATCGGGTTTTGTTTTACTTCCCAATTCTTATCCTTTTTTTCTAAAGCCACAAAAACAGCCGTAAAACTTTCAGATTTTTCGTTGAAAACCACTAACAATTGGTTAACGTTTTCTAATTGATTTTTATTTTTATCAACAATCGATAATGCGTTTTCAATATTCTTATTTTTTGTTTGTGAATGAAGATTATTGATAGTAAAAAGTAGAATTATCAATACCAAAAATTGATTTGAACTTTTCATCATATTAAATTTTTATTTCATTGTAGATTAATGCAAAGTTTATTTGATTTCCAAATATAAAAATTAAACGTAAGATTAATCAATTGTTTATCATTTATTATTTATTGGCAAATCGAATAAATCTAGGTTCCCTACTATTTATTAGGAATTCAATTCCAAATTCGTTTTATTTGATAATTAAATCCCCAATCTACCTCAATAATTCAAAAATGACCTATACAATTCAAGAAATAAACGAAGTTCTAAAAGGTACTATTGTTGGCGATACTTCTACAAAAATAACTGCTCCTGAACAATTAGAATTGGCAAGTGCTTCCGAAATTTCTTTTATTGGAAACAAGAAATACGAAAAATATTGGGAAACTTCCATAGCCTGCGCAGCGGTTGTCAACGAAGATATTTCGATAGAACCCGGAGAAAATAGAGTATTTATAAAAGTAAAAAATGCTGATTTAGCAATGTCTCAAGTCCTAGAACTTTTTGCTCCTCCCACTCCATTATTCACTACTGATATTCATCCCAATGCAATTATTGATGTAACGGCAAGTATAGGAAATGGAACTCGAATTGGTGCGGGAAGTTATATTGGCCCGAAAGTACAACTTGGTGAAAATGTTACGATATATCCAAATGTTACTATCCTTGACGAATGTACTATTGGAAAAAACACTGTAATCTGGTCAGGTACAGTAGTTAGAGAACGTTGTCATGTTGGCAACAATTGTATCATTCACCCTAATGCCACTATTGGTGCCGATGGTTTTGGATTTCGCCCTTGTCCCGAAAGAGGATTGGTCAAAATTCCACAAATTGGAAATGTGATTATTGGAAACGGTGTCGAAATTGGTGCGAATTCTTGTGTGGATAGAGGAAAATTTAGTTCAACCGTTCTTGGAGATGGATGCAAAATTGACAATTTAGTTCAAATTGGCCATAATAGCCGATTGGGTAAATTTTGTATAATGGCTGGAAATTCTGGATTAGCAGGTTCGGTAACTTTAGGAAACGGCGTTGTCATTGGCGGAAGCGCCTCTATAAAAGATCACACCACCATTGGAGACGGCGCAATGGTTGGAGCAGGTTCTGGTGTTACGGGCGATATTCCAGCTGGAAAAACAATGTTAGGTTATCCCGCAGTTGAAGCTCGTGATGCTTTAAAACAATGGGCAATTTTAAAACGATTGGTTAACGATTCTAAGAAATAAATTAGTCACAATAAAATTGACCACAAATTCGCAACTTTTAAAGTTATTTTTTAATTTTTTGAATTTGCAGTTAAATATTTCTGTTGATTATTCTAAAATTTGTTTCAACAGATTTAGTAATTTAGCAATCGCTATTTTTTAGACAAATACAATTTTTATTATGGATTTGAACTTCAATAAAAACGAAGACCACAACAAACTACTTCTTGCTGACTTGCGTCAAAAATTTTCCAAAGTAAAACTTGGTGGTGGAGAAAAGCGCATTCAAAAATTACATTCCGAAGGTAAAATGACCGCGCGGGAACGCATCGATTATTTATTGGATAGCAAAGTAAAATCTATTGAAATTGGAGCCTTTGTGGGCGAAGGAATGTACGAAGCATTTGGAGGTTGTCCTTCTGGCGGCGTAATTGTAAAAATAGGCTACATCAAAGGAAAACAATGCATCGTCGTTGCCAATGATGCTACTGTAAAAGCTGGAGCTTGGTTTCCGATTACAGCAAAGAAAAATCTAAGAGCGCAAGAAATTGCGATGGAAAACAAATTGCCTATCATTTATTTAGTCGATTCGGCTGGTGTTTTTTTGCCGTTACAAGACGAAATTTTCCCAGACAAAGAACATTTTGGACGTATTTTTAGAAACAATGCCTTGATGAGTAGTATGGGAATTACCCAAATTTCGGCTGTTATGGGAAGCTGCGTTGCTGGTGGTGCTTATCTTCCGATTATGAGCGACGAAGCTTTGATTGTCGATAAAACAGGAAGTATTTTCTTGGCTGGAAGTTATTTAGTCAAAGCAGCCATTGGCGAAAATATAGACAACGAAACCCTTGGCGGAGCAACAACACATTGCGAAATTTCAGGTGTTACCGATTATAAAGCCAAAGACGATAAAGACGCTTTGGACAAAATAAAAAACATCATTGACAAAATTGGTGATTACGATAAGGCCGGTTTTAGCCGAGCGAAGTCTGCAAAACCAACGTTAGAAGAAAAAGAAATTTACGGCATTTTGCCAAAAGCTCGCAATGAACAATACGATATGATGGAAATCATCAATCGATTAGTCGATAATTCAGAATTTGAAGCTTACAAAGAAGGATACGGAAAAACCATCATTACGGGTTATGCTCGAATTGACGGATGGGCTGTAGGAATAGTAGCCAATCAACGTAAAGTATTAAAAACCAAAACTGGCGAAATGCAATTTGGAGGTGTTATTTATTCTGATTCTGCCGATAAAGCTACTCGATTTATTGCCAATTGCAACCAAAAGAAAATACCATTGGTTTTCCTGCAAGACGTCACCGGATTTATGGTAGGTTCTAAGTCAGAACAAGGCGGAATCATAAAAGACGGTGCCAAAATGGTGAATGCTGTTTCAAATTCGGTGGTGCCAAAATTTACTATAATTGTTGGTAATTCGTATGGTGCAGGAAATTATGCCATGTGTGGAAAAGCCTATGACCCTAGATTAATAGTGGCTTGGCCAAGTGCTGAACTCGCTGTTATGGGAGGAACACAAGCCGCAAAAGTTTTGGCACAAATTGAAGCTTCTTCGCTAAAAGCAAAAGGAGAAATCGTAGATGAAGAAAAAGAGGCAGCGTTATTCGACAAAATAAAAGCACGTTATGATGCCCAAACTTCTCCTTATTATGCTGCTTCCCGACTTTGGACTGATGCTATCATTGACCCATTAGACACTAGAACTTGGATTTCGATGGGAATTGAAGCGGCAAACCACTCACCAATTGAGAAAAAATTTAACTTAGGTGTAATTCAGGTTTAACGATGAAAAAAATAATCTTTTTAGCAATTGCTTTTATTTCATTAAATATAAGTGCTCAAAAACTTCATGAAAACGGAAAATATGTTGCTGTCAATGGCGTAAAACTATTTTACGAAATCTATGGCGAAGGCGAACCCTTATTAATGATTCACGGAAACGGTGGCTCCTTTTCTTGCTTTGAAAATCAAGTGACAGAATTCTCGAAACATTTTAAAGTGATATTAGTTGATTGCCGAGGAAGAGGAAATTCAAGTTATCAAGAAGGAGTTGAATTGACTTTTGACTTGCAAGTGGAAGATATAAATTCATTTCTTGACAAATTAAATATCGAAAAAACAAATATTTTGGGTTGGAGTGATGGCGGAATAATTGGATTATTATTAGCCATAAAACATCCCGAAAAAGTTAATAAATTAGTGACATCAGGAGCCAATATTTTTCCCGAAGGTGTTATTGATTTTGAAGATATGAAGAAAACTGCTATTGATTTAGAAACTAAAAATGTAAATCACAAAAATGATTTAGCCATAGATTTGAATAATTTAGATTTGAAATACCCCAATTTGAAATTCACGGATTTGAATATTATAAAATCTAAAACTTTAATTATAGCTGGTGATCACGATATGATTAAGGGAGAACACACCCTTAAAATTTATGAATCTATTCCCAATGCACAATTAGCTATTTTACCAAATAGTTCACATTCAGCTTTGATAGAGAATTCAAAACTTTTTAATGAAATAACATTACATTTCTTAATGCATTAATTTAATTATTTATAAGTCTAATTATAAGTAGCGTTCAGCTTTTAAAATTTCAAACCTTTTTCGTCTTTATTACATTAAAAATTAGTAACTTAGTATGTAATTTTTAAATCTGATGTATTATGAACAACGTAAAAAGCTTGAATAAATGGGCCAATGCGCACACTTATTTTCCAGTAGATTTGATTCGAATGGCACTTGGGGTTTTCTTGTTCTCGAAAGGTGTCACTTTCATCACAAACATCCAATATTTAGTAGATTTAATATCTCCTTTTGATAAAATCAATGAAATGTTTGGAATGTTTCTTGTACATTATATTGCTTCGACCCATTTTCTTGGAGGTATCTTAATTTTTTTCGGATTGCTTACTAGATGGGCTCTCATTGTACAATTACCTATATTAATCGGTGCTGTAATTATCAATTTCTGGGGACAAATGCATTCCCAAAACTTATTCTTATCCTTGCTAACCCTCATAATTTGCATTGCTTTTATCGTTTATGGCAGTGGCAAACATTCGGCAGATTACTTTTTTAAAATGCAGGAATAAGCTATAAATAAAAAGAGAGGAACCAAAGCCCTCTCTTTTTACTAAATTTTTGGTTTATTTTATAAAGACAAAACACTTTCGTTTCTCATAATTTTACCAGTTGCTGTCTCTTGAAACTTAGAAATAAATATAATTTCCTTCGGGATTTCATATTTATTTAGAACATTAAAAACGGAGTCTTCAATCACCATTGGCTCTCCTTCGACATAAAGCACAGCTTTTTCACCTAAAGTTTCATCAGCTTTTCCAAAAACAAAATAACGTCTCGGAATAAGTTTTGAAAGTTTTTCTTCGATTTGTTCTGGAATCAATTTTACACCTCCACTATTAATAATATTGTCGAGCCTGCCCTCCCAAATGAATTGTGTATCCGATATTAGCTTTACAATATCATTTGTTACAATTTCTTTCTTACTTATTTTTTTGGCATTTATCACTAAACATTGTCTATCATCGGAAGAGACAGTCACATTAGGCAAAGTTGTGAATGCTACGGCACCAATTTTCTTTGCAGCTATATGAGTTATAGTCTCAGTCATTCCGTAAGTTTCGTAAATCTCCATAGGCAATTTTACTAATTCTTCTTCTAATGCCTTGTGAATTCTTACACCACCAATAATCAACTTTTTAATCTTTTTTTGTTTGAGTTTTTTCAAAGAATTTTTGGCTTGTAATGGCACCATTGCACAAAAATCAAAACTTTCGTCAATTTTCTCCAAAGGGTTAGAATTAGGTTCTACGAATTTCATGTCTAATCCCAAAATAAAAGAACGAACCCACATCATTTTTCCTGCCACATAATTGGTTGGTAAACAATGCAACATAGTATCTCCTGGCTCTAAACCAAAGAAATCGCCAGTTGCCAAAGCCGAATCAAGCATGGCTTGTTTTTCGATTCTAATGACTTTAGGAACTCCTGTAGTGCCAGAAGTACTCAATTCTATATAAGATTTTTCGTCAAACCAATCTAATAAGAAAGTACCAATATGTTGTTCAAAAGGTTTTCCCTCTTTGATAAAACTATAGGCCACATAAAACATTTCTTCTCGAGTGATGTGGATACCATTCAACTTAAAACGGTTGTGAATGTTTTTATACGTTATTTGATGCATTGTGTTGTGTTTCATGATTTATTAATTTGGTGGTAGAACTTTACCTGTAAGTTTTGATGACCAATCCTTCCAATTGTATCTTTTTGCAAAGATATATAAGATTATCGGATACACAATTGCAATCGAAATTATCATTTCATTTAATACAGAAGCTGGATTTTCGGCACCAGAATATTTAAAAACCGCATCGGTATGAATTGCCGAATAATCGGAAGTAATTAATAAAGCCGCCATCATATTATTTCCCAGATGAAAACCCAATGCTAGCTCCAAACTTTCATCCATTAATGTAATTATTCCGAGCAATAATCCTGTTCCAATATAAAACACCATAACTCCATAACCCATTTTGTCAACTTCGGGATTGGCACTATGAAATAAGCCAAAAACAATTGAAGTAAAAACCAAAGGAAACCACCTATTCTTAACAACAATTCCTATTTGCTGCATCAAATATCCTCTAAATAAATATTCTTCAAGCCCAATTTGACAAGGAAATAACAAAATACTAATGAGAAATAAAATCCCAAATTTCATCGGATTAAAATTCCAAATAATATTAGAATTATCGATAAAATAAGTAACTATAAATAAAATAATTGTCAACAAAACGATTACTGAAAACGAAAAGAAAACTCTTTTAAAATCTATTTTATTTCTGCAAGTGGTTAGCGAAAGAATATTTCTATGGTGCAAATTATGAACCAATAAAAATAGCAATCCAAGCAAAAAAACAAAGGGTGACAAATTAATAAAAAGTGATAAATTGTTGGGAATTTCACTCATCGATTGATAGACCTCATCCATTTGCTCTTTGGACATCATAAAATAGGCAACAAAATTTCCTATAAAAATTCCAGCAGTACATAGTGTCGTAATTAAAACGCGCCACCAAGTGTTATTTCCTTTATATGCTTGTTCTATAAACATTTTAAAATTGAATTAATTAAAACTATTGTAAGCCCGAAAGTAACCTAATTTTGCTTTTTAATCCCTTACTTTGCAAAAAAAAATAACAATTAATATTATGATTCAAATATATCATAATTCTCGATGTGGAAAATCACGTGAATGTCTGGCTTTTATTGAAGATTCTGGTAAAGAATTTGAAGTAATAAAATATTTAGAAAACGTTCCAACTTTGGATGAATTAAAGTCAATTATTAAAAAATTAGATATAAAACCTATTGAATTGGTGCGCCAAAAAGAAAAAATTTGGATAGATAATTTCAAAAATAAAACAATGTCAAACGATGAAATCATTCAAGCTATGATTTTAAATCCAATTCTAATCGAAAGACCTATTGTCATCAACGGAAATAACGCTGTTATAGCACGTCCGTTAGAAAAAGCAATTGCAATTATTTAATTTTTTGCAGTTGCATTTTAACAAACCTTTATGATTTGCTGCTTAAACCAAAGGCTACTTTTGCAGTCCAAAAGCAAAAAATAATTCTAAATTAATGAAAAACGTAAAATTTACACTTATTGTATTATTGATATTGACATCAATTCACAATTATTCTCAACAAAGACCTCAGATTTCAAAAATAAAAATCTCAGGAACTGTCATCGAAAAAGTTAGTAAACAGCATCTTGAATATGCAACAATCACATTTACCAACGGAACATCTGCTAAATCAATTGCAGGTGGAATAACCAATCCGAAAGGTGAATTTAGCATTGATATTACTCCAGGAACTTATGACATAAAATTAGAATTCATTTCTTTTAAACCCATTATCATCAAAGATAAAAAACTTGAAGTAAGTACTAATCTGGGATTAATTGCTTTAGAAGAAGATGCCACACAATTGAACGAAGTCATGGTTCGTGCCGAAAAATCTTCAGTAGAAATCAAACTGGACAAAAAAGTGTATAATGTGGGTCAGGATATGATGGTGAAAGGTGGGACTGTAAGTGATGTTCTGGACAATGTCCCCTCTGTTTCGGTCGATACCGAAGGAAATGTAAGTTTAAGAGGAAGTGATAATATCCGAATTTTAATCGACGGAAGACCATCATACGCAGTAAATATTGCTGAAGCTTTAAGACAACTTCCCGCAGATGCCATTGATAAAGTCGAAGTTATTACTAATCCATCTGCAAGATATGATGCCGAAGGTGGTTCTGGATTAATTAATATCATTCTAAAAAAAGGAAAAAATCAAGGTTTTAATGGAACCTTTATAGCTTCAACAGGTATTCCTGAAACTTATGGTTTAAGTGCCAATGTGAATTATAAAACAGAAAAACTTAACTATTTTACTACTGCGGGTTTCAATCACAGAACAAACGAAGGTAGTGGTATAACTAATTCTCAGTATTTTAATGATGATGGTTCTACTAAAAACTTTTTAGATGAAGACCGTGAAACAGAGAGAACCAGAGATGGTTTTAATACTAGAGTCGGCGTTGAATGGACCATAGCACCAAATATGTATTGGACAAATGCCATCAATTACGAAAAAAATACTGGTGAAGACAATGATTTAATCAACTTCAACAACTACGATGCAAATCATCTTTTTACACGTTCATCATACCGTTTGAACACTGGAGACACTGGCGGTGAAAACACCTCATTCACTTCAAACTTAATTAAAAACTTCGACGATAAAGGACACAAACTTACAGTTGATGCGTCCCTTTCAAGAAATACTGATGATAGTCAAAGTATTATTACAGGTTCTAACAATTACAACAATACTTTAAACGACCAAGTTCAAAAACAAGGGCAATTTCAGGCTGATTATGTACTTCCAATAGGAAAAGGAAGTCAGTTTGAAGCTGGATATAAAGGAAATTTTGCTGATTTAAATAGTGAATATTATGTTCTTGATGAACAAGGTTTGAGAATTGATAATTTATCAAACACTTTAGAATACAAAGAAAACATCAACGCACTTTATACTTCATATGGTTTTAAAGTAAATAAATTCTCTTATTTATTTGGCTTACGTTGGGAAGACACTAATATTGAAGTGAACTTACTAGATACTAATGATTTCAATACTAAAAAGTACAATAATTTATTTCCAAGTGCCTTTGTAAGTTATGAAATTTCAGATCAAAGTAACATTACTACAAGCTATAGCAAACGTTTAACAAGACCTAGAGGACGTTTTATGAACCCTGCGGTAAATTATGCAAGTAATGTTAATATTTTTCAAGGAAATCCTGACTTAGATCCCTCTTTAACAGACAAATTTGATTTTGGATATATCAAACGTTGGGACAAAATAACCTTTAATACCTCGGCTTATTTTGAAAATACCAAAGATGTTTTCAGTTTTGTGCGATCTCCTACGGGTGATGAAGTAAACGGAATTCCAGTTATTAAAAGTTCCCCTGTTAACTTAGGAAAAGAACAAAAGTTTGGTTTTGAATTTACTTTAAATTATAACCCATTTAAAATATGGAGAGTAAACAGTAATTTCAATTTTTATAATGTAAAAACTACTGGCGAAAACAGTTATACTGATACTCAAGGCGATCTAATAGTTCAAAATCTGGACAACCAAGCTACAACTTGGTCTGCAAGAATTAGTTCCAAACTGACATTACCATACAAAATTGACTGGCAGTTGAATGGGAACTACAATGGCGAACAAAAAACCGCACAAGGTAAAAACTTAGGTCAATTTGGTATGAACACCTCTTTCAGTAAAGATGTGCTAAAAGACAAAGCAACCATTGCGTTCAATATTAGTGATGTTTTCAACTCGAGAGTCATGAGATCTTATACGTATCTTGAAAACCAAACCTCCTATAGCGAAATGCAATGGCGTAAACGTCAATTTAATTTATCGTTCACTTACCGTTTTAACAAACCAAAAAATGAAAGAGAAAAGAATCAACAACAACCCAGAAATGATGATGGTGGAGGAGAATTCCCAGGATAACAAATTCACTAAAATAGGTTAAAAGCTGTAGCTTATTAATTTTTAGAAAGACTTATAAAGTGTAAAAACTTTATAAGTCTTTTTGTTTAAAATAACTTACCACAAACCTATTTTAAATCTACAAGAAAAACTATCTTAGCTTCAAATTGAAATCCATCAAATTGAAATTATGACCCAAATATTAGTTTTAGGAGCCGGAATGGTTGGAAGTGCAATGGCTGTTGATTTATCAAAAAAATATGCTGTATCATTGGCGGATATAAATATCCAAAGATTAAAACACATCCAAGAAAAACATCCAAAAATTAAAATTTTAGAATTGGACTTTTGTTCCAAAGATAAACTGCAATCGGTTCTTAAAGACTATGATTTTGTAGTTTGTGCAGTTCCAGGATTTCTTGGTTTCGAAACCATAAAATCCGTAATCGAAGCCGGAAAAAATGTAGTGGACATTTCCTTTTTCCCAGAAAACGCGCTCGATTTAGATGCATTAGCAAAAGCCAAAGGAGTCACAGCTATTGTCGATTGTGGTGTTGCACCCGGAATGCACAATATCATTCTGGGATATTATAATGAAAAACTAAAACTTACTGATTTTGAAACTTTGGTTGGAGGCTTGCCAAAAGTAAAAAAATGGCCGTTCAATTATAAAGCCCCTTTTTCACCCATTGATGTAATCGAAGAATATACGCGTCCTGCCCGTTATGTCGAAAACGGAAAAATCATCACGCGCGAAGCATTAACCGATTGTGAATTGGTCAATTTTGACAAAGTAGGAACTTTAGAGTCTTTTAATTCTGACGGATTGCGCTCTATATTATTTACGATGCCACACATCAAAAACATGAAAGAAAAAACCCTGAGATATCCTGGCCACGTTGAATATATTAGAGTTTTGAAAGACAGCGGATTCTTTATCGAAAACAAAATTAGTGTCAATGGAACCGAAATTTCTCCACTAGATTTTACCAGTAAAATACTGTTTAACGAATGGAAATTAGGCGAAACCGAAGAAGAATTAACCGTAATGCGCGTCAGCCTGAAAGGAGAAAATCCAAAAGGACAAACGATAGAAATAGTTTATAATTTGTTTGACGAATATTGTCCTGAAACCCAAACGTCATCAATGGCGAGGACCACAGGATATACAGCCACAGCAGTTGCGAATCTCTTTTTGGAAGGTTTATTTACAGAAAAAGGAATATTTCCACCAGAATTAATTGGAAAACACGAAACTTGTTTTAACTATATATTAAACTATTTGAAAGAACGAAATGTGAATTACATAAAAATGCAAACCGTTCTTTAAGTACAACTTAGGGTTTATTTCTATATCTTTGAAACACTAAAAATCAATCTTATGAACTCTAAAAAAAGAACCTCAGTTATAGCCATAATGCTTCTGATTGCAATTGGAAATTACTCAAGAATTATCGAGCAAAGCTCAATCAGAACTGTCGAATTTCTATCCATTTTTGTTGTTGGTGCTTTGACTTCTTTATTGATTAGAGAAATAGCCACAATTATTAAGGGAAAATAAATTATGAAAAATGCACAAATCCTAGTCTTGTTCCTCATTGGAGCAGTTCTCACAATTATTGGAGCACTATTCAAAATAACGCACGAACGAAAAGATTGGACGACTTTTTTTCTAATCTTAGGAATGACTTTTGAAGCCGTTGCAGTGATACTATTAATTCTAAAATTATTTAAGAAAAAAAACAATACCGATTCGTTTTTGGACAGTTAATCGATCGATAACTAAACAAAAAGGGCTCCATTCTTAATTGAATGAAGCCCTTTTCTCATGCAATATTTTCTTATCGTTGTTGCCTTGCAATTTCGCCGTGATGCGACAAATCAAGTCCAAGTTCCTGATCTTCATCCGTAACTTTCACAGGAATAAATTTGTTGATTGTTTTAAACAATAATAAGGTGAAAAAGAACGCATAACTGGTTGCAAACAAAATCGCAGCACATTCTTTAAATAGCAACATTCCGTCACCACCAAAAAATAATCCATTCGGAATCGCATCGTTTATTGTACTATTGGCAAAGAAACCCACACAAATAGTTCCAATAATTCCTCCCATTCCGTGAACACCCCAAACATCGAGTGCATCATCCCAACCTTTCTTTTCTTTATATTTTACAGCAGCAAAACAACCAAAAGCAGCAATGATTCCAATAAGTGCCGCAGAATAAATATCAACAAATCCAGCCGCTGGAGTAATAGTAGCTAAACCAGCAACAGCGCCTGTCATTAATCCAATAAAAGTAGGTTTCTTTTTTCCAGTGTTCCATTCGATTAGCAACCAAGTAACCGCTGCAAAAGAGGCTGCTGTATCTGTGTTTAAAAAAGACGAAATAGTAATAGAATTTACTGCCAATTCACTTCCTGCATTAAATCCGTACCAACCAAACCAAAGCAAGGCTGTACCAATGGCAACCAACGGAATATTGTTGGGTTCGTGTGTAGCTTGTCGGCGACCCACAAAATATACCGATGCCAATGCGGCGAATCCAGCAGTTGCGTGAACCGTAATTCCTCCTGCAAAGTCAAAAACGCCCCATTCAGCAAGGATACCACCACCCCACACCATATGAACGAACGGATAATACACAAAAATTTGCCAAAATATTAGAAACAAAACATACGATTTAAACGAAACCCTATTAATAAATGCTCCAGTTATCAAAGCGGGTGTAATGATGGCAAACATCATTTGATACGCAATAAAAATATACTCTGGAAAGGGCTTGTCTGCTGAATAAAGTGTTGAAGGCGTAATTCCGTGATAAAATGCTTTGTCTAAATTCCCAATGATTCCAAAAAAGTCACTTCCAGAACTCATATTCCCGCTAAAACAAAGCGAATATCCAAAGGCAAACCAAAGCACCGTTCCTATTCCCATAGAAACAAAACTCTGCATCATTATACTCAAAATGTTTTTATTACAGCCCAATCCGCCGTAGAAAAAAGCGAGTCCAGGAGTCATTAGCATCACTAAACTAGTGGCAAGAATCATAAAAGTGGTCAATCCTACATCTAACATAATTATTATATTTATTTTTGACACAAAATTAACTAATCATATCACAATAACTCCAACGTTTATTTTACAAATTCCATAAATTTTGTTATGTTTAATTAATTATAGACGGTATAACAATCTAAATTAGCGCAATATTTTAATCAACCCCCTAAAAAATAGGGGTATGTTGTATTTTTAATCGCTATTTATTTTTGTTTTAAATTAATACCACAAAATAACCAATCAAAAACCAAACATTATTATTTAATTCTCAATTTATACCTTTATTTTTCAAAATTCAGCAAAATGAACATCAAACTCATCGCCATTGGCAAAACCGACAATAAAAATTTGCAATCTTTAATTGACGAATATCAAAAACGTTTATCGTTTTATATCAAATTCGATTTAGAAATAATTCCCGACATCAAGAATGTTAAAAGCCTATCGGAAAGCCAGCAAAAAGAGAAAGAAGGCGAATTGATTTTGGCAAAAATTACCCCAACCGACCAACTCATTTTATTGGACGAAAACGGAAAAACTTTTTCTAGTGTTGGATTTTCAGAGGAATTGCAGAAGAAAATGAATTCGGGTGTAAAGACTTTGGTTTTTGTAATTGGTGGTCCTTATGGCTTTTCGGAAACGGTTTATGCCAAAGCACAAGGCAAAATCTCGCTTTCGCTAATGACTTTTTCCCACCAAATGGTTCGACTATTTTTTATTGAACAATTGTATCGTGGATTCACGATTTTGAAGAATGAACCGTATCATCATCAGTGATTTTAGATTTTAAAAAATAAACTCTTGAAAATTAATATAATTAATTTTAAGGGAAGAAATAAAAATTTTGTCTTCAATGTAAACTCCATAACTCAAATTTTTATCGAAACATAATTCATATAAATTTGGTGCTTCTGACGTTTTTCCGTTTAAGTATTCTTTTAATTCTTCTCTTTTCACTAAAACATTATTTACTAATATTTGATTCTGTTTTGTGAAAAATATTTCATCTCCAAATTCTGGTCTTCCCTTTTTATAATACACTTTCGTGAAAGGCAAAAACGCTAAATTTTTGCCAATGCTGTCCGCATACGAAAAATAATTTTCGGCTAACTCATTTTTGTGTGCTACTTCAGCTCGCTTTTTTTCCTGCAATTTCATCACTTCGGGAATGACCAATCGTAACGGCAATCGTTTGTCGATATTGAGAATCCAATTGGTCGAAATAATGGAATTGTTTCGGTTTACTTCCGCTAAAGTATCGTTTCCTTTGGTTCTAAAAAAAATATAAATCGGCGAATGATCAACCACTTCAGAAACGATTGTCACATTCGATTTTGGCAGCAAAATATCTTCTTTATTTCCACAAGAAAACAAAAATAAAAGCAAAATTAACGAACAATATTTCATTACTAACTATTGATTTTATTGAATAAAGTAACACATTCCATTGCTTCTTTCACATCGTGAACCCTGAGAATATTAGCTCCTTTGGTCAACGCAACGGTATTCAAAACTGTGGTTCCGTTCAAAGCTTCATCCGCAGAAGTTTGCAATGTTTTATAAATCATAGATTTTCTAGAAAAACCTGCTAACAAAGGCAATTCCAAGATTTCGAACCGTTCCATTTTTTGTAAAACTTCATAGTTTTGATCCAATGTTTTGGCAAAACCAAATCCGGGATCAATAATCAAATCGTTAATACCATAACTTCTCGCATTAGCTACTTTTTCAGAAAAATAGAAAAGGATTTCTTTGACAATATCGTCATAAGTTGTCATCTTTTGCATCGTTTCTGGAGTGCCTCGCATGTGCATCATTATGTAAGGAACATTATATTTTGCAATGGTTTCCAGCATTTTATCATCAAGATTTCCTGCCGAAATATCGTTGATAATTGCTGCTCCATTTTCGATGCAAACTTTGGCGACTTCGCTTCTAAAAGTATCTACAGAAAGTAAAGCTTCTGGATAATATTCTAAAATCAAATTGATGATTGGAATTATTCTTTGCAACTCTTCCTCTTCCGAAACATATTCGGCACTTGGCTTGCTGGAATAGGCACCAACATCAATAAATGTCGCGCCTTCGCTGAGCATTTTTCCCACTTTAGTCAGCATTTCACTGTTGCTTTTATACATTCCGCCATCATAAAATGAATTGGGAGTTACATTCAAAATCCCCATCACTTTGGGCGTTGTCAAATCGATAAGTTGTCCTTTGCAGTTTATTGTCATCTTAAATCAAATTTCGTTAATTATCATTTTTACATCCCATAAATATTCCTTATTTTTGAGGAAATTTTTTGACAAATATAACCAATAAATGAACATAACTTCGCAACAATATGATAGCGTAATTGCAATTTGTCGCTCGCTATTTATCAACAAAATGAAAGATTACGGTAGTGCATGGCGCATTTTGAGATTGCCTTCCCTCACAGACCAAATCTTTATCAAAGCCCAAAGAATAAGAAGTTTACAGGAAAACGAAGTTCGGAAAATAGACGAAGACGAAACCGGCGAATTCATCGGAATCATCAATTATTCGATTATGGCGTTGATTCAATTGGAATTAGGAGTTGTCGATCAACCCGATTTGAATGTAGAAGAAGCTAGTATTTTATATGACGAAAAAGTAAAATTGACCAAAGAGTTAATGGAAGCCAAAAACCACGATTATGGAGAAGCTTGGCGCGAAATGCGAGTAAGTTCATTGACCGATTTAATTTTACAAAAACTGCTCCGCGTGAAACAAATTGAAGACAATAAAGGAAAAACATTAGTCTCTGAAGGCATCGATGCAAATTATCAGGATATGATTAATTATGCTGTTTTTGCCTTGATTCTAATGAAAAAATAAATCGATAACCTTTGTCAAAGTTTTAATTTTTTACAAAGTATTTTTAAATTAAACATAAATAATGAAAAATTTCATCACCCAATTCTCCAGACTTTTCGTAGGGATTTTATTTATTATTTCGGGATTGATAAAACTCAATGATCCCTTAGGTTTTTCGTATAAACTGGACGAATATTTTAGTGAAGCCGTTTTCAACCTGCCTGTTTTTATTCCATTTACATTGGCTATTGCCTTGTTTTTGGTAATTCTAGAAGTAGTTTTAGGTGTGATGTTGCTCATTGGTTACAAATCAAAAGTAACGATTTGGAGCTTGCTGCTTTTGGTTGTATTGTTTTCATTTTTAACTTTTTATTCCGCTTATTTTGATGTGGTAAAAGACTGTGGATGCTTTGGCGATGCTTTACATTTAACTCCTTGGCAATCTTTTTCGAAAGATTTAATCTTATTGTTTTTTATTCTAATTTTATTTTACAATCAAAAATATATCAAACCATTATTTACTGATAAAATCCAAACTATTATAGTTTTAGCAAGCATTGCTTTGTGTTCCTTTATGGGATATTGGGTTATCAATCATTTGCCTTTGAAAGATTTTAGACCTTATCAAGTGGGAACAAACATCAAAAAAGCAATGGAAATTCCTGAAAATGCTCCAAAAAGTGTGGTGGAAATGATTTTCATCTATAAAGTAAATGGTGTTAACAAAGAATTTACCGAAAACGATTTGATGAATCTTCCTGAAGGAGCCGAATTTGTGGATCGAAAAGACAAAATAATTGTTCAAGGTTACTTGCCTCCTATTCACGATTTCAAATTAGAACTCGACGGAGAAGATAAAACAGATTTGGTATTATCTAAAGAAAAAGTAATGCTAATTTTAGCTTATGATTTTGAAAAAGCAGATTCTGATGGTTTGCAAAAAATGAAAGATTTGTATAAAAAAGCTACTGCAAATGGATTTTATGTCGCTATCTTAACTGGTTCTTCACCAGATGCAATCGCTAGTGCCAAAAAGAAATACCAAATTAATTACGACATCCTTTTTTGTGATGCTACTGCAATAAAAACAATAGAAAGAGCGAATCCAAGTATTATGCTTTTGCATTTTGGAAAAGTCGCCCAAAAAGTACATTATAATGATATTGATGATCTTAATTTTCAATTTACCAAATTTTTAGTAGATCATGAGTAGTAGAACAGAAAGAAGAAGAAAAAAATTGTTGCTGATTTTAGTGAGTTGCTTTGTTTTTGGAATAGGATATTATTTCCTAAATGAAGTTTCAACTTGGTTTGAAGTACCTTTGGGAGTTACATTTCACGTTATTTTTGGATGCACTTTAATGGCAATTTCTGGAATTTATATTGGCTACACCCTAAAACAATTGTATTTCACCAAGAAAAGAAAAAGAACTAAACGGATCTATTTAGACGATACTACAGATAAAAAATCTACCTAAAAGGGAATTCTTTTTTCTTATAGACACCTAAACTATTTACGAAATCGAAATAGTATAAATCCCTGAAATAATGTCTTTTAGTTTTACATATTTTAGTTTTAAAACGTAACTTTGGGAAAATTTTAAAAATGAAAAAAATACTTGTATTGCTTTTAGCTGTTATTAGTTTTTCTTGTTCTCAAGCTCAAAAAACTACCTTTTCTAAAGAAGCTTTATCCGAAAAATTATTGGCTACAGATGGAAAACAGGTTGCTTTTAAAGACATTCTAAAAAGCCACAAAGGCAAAACCCTCGTTATCGAAATATGGGCGTCTTGGTGTGGTGATTGTGTCAAAGCAATGCCCAAAGTAAAAGAATTGCAAGCCAATAATCCTGAAGTTGATTATGTATTCATTTCAATGGATAAAACATCCGATAAATGGAAAGAAGGAATAACAAAGCACGAAATTAAAGGCGAGCATTTTATGGCAAATGACCAGATGAAAGGCGTTTTTGGAAAAGCAATTGATTTAGATTGGATTCCAAGATACATTATTATTGACAAAACTGGAAAAATCGTGATTTACAGAGCTATTGAAACCGATTTTGAAAAAATAAATACAACCTTGAAAGATTTGAATAAATAAATTTCAATAAACAACAAATAATAAAACAATAAACACAATTAAAATGAGAAAGAAGATTGTAGCAGGAAACTGGAAAATGCATAAAAATGCGACTCAAACCACAGAATTATTAAACGAATTAAAAACACAAGTTTCAACTGAAAATAATGCACAAGTAATTGTAGCACCAACTTTTGTTAATTTGGCTTTGGCGACAAGCTTATTAGAAGGAACTTCAATTCAAGTTTCGGCTCAAAATATGCATCAAGCGGCTAGTGGAGCTTACACTGGCGAAATAGCAGCCGACATGTTGAAAAGCGTGGGTGTTAACACTGTAATTCTTGGACATTCAGAGCGTAGAGCGATTTTTCACGAAACTGACGCCTTGATTGCTAGCAAAGTAGATACTGCTTTACAAAATGACATGACTGTTATTTTTTGCTTTGGCGAAGAATTGAAAGATCGTCAATCTGCAAATCATTTTAACATTGTTGAAAACCAATTGAAAGATGGTTTGTTTCATCTTCAAGCTAAAGATTGGGAAAAAATTGTTTTGGCTTATGAGCCAGTTTGGGCTATTGGAACAGGAGAAACTGCAAGTCCAGAACAAGCTCAAGATATGCACGAATTTATAAGAGAAACAGTTCGTAAAGCTTTTGGAAGCGATATCGCCGAAGATGTTTCGATTCTTTACGGTGGAAGTGTAAAACCAGACAATGCGAAAGAAATTTTCTCTAAACCAGATGTTGACGGAGGTCTAATTGGTGGAGCGGCGCTTAACGCAAAAGATTTCTTAGCCATAGTAAACGCTATCTAAAATTTAGATTATATTTCAAAAAAGAGTCCTCAATTACGAAAGTAGTTGGGGACTTTTAATTTCGTTTATAACCGATTTAAGCAATATTTTCGTAAATTTGAGTTTGCATCATTTTTCTCAAAATTTAAATGCTAACATCAAACGAATCTAAATCCATTCCCCAAACTATAACACTTGTTCATAGTGGCGAAGACTATTTTTCACGATTAGAAAGGATAATTTTAGAATCAGAATTCGAAATTCATATTCAAACTTATATTTTTGATTATGACTCAACTGGCAAAAAAATAATTGAAGCACTAAAAATAGCCGCTTCCAAAAATGTCAAAATATACATTCTACTAGATGGTTTTGGCTCTCTATTATTTCCAACAGAAATCATCGATGAGTTATCAAAAATTGGAATCGAACTAAGGATTTTCTCCCCATTTTTCTCTGCAAATTCATTATACATTGGTCGTAGGTTACACCACAAAATAATAGTTTCCGATGCAAAAACGGCTTTAATTGGCGGAATTAACATTGCCGATAAATACCACGGAACTTCAAAAATAGCCCCTTGGCTTGACTATGCAGTTGAAATCAATGATGAAAACATTGCTAAATCCCTGCAAGAATTATGCAGAGATATTTTTTTCAAAAACAGAATCATCCGAAGAAAAAAAATCATATCACTTTATGAAAAAGCCAATATAAATAGTGTTTCCGTACTTCAAAATGATTGGCTAAAAAGAAAAAATGAGATTTTCAAAAGCTACATCGACAAAATTAGTACTGCCGAAAAAGAAATTGTAATTGTCAGTAGCTATTTTCTTCCAGGTAAAAGATTGATAAATACACTAAAAAAAGCATCCCAAAAAGGAGTAAAAATCAAATTGATTCTTTCTGGAATATCCGATGTTCCAATGGCAAGGCTTGCTAGCTGTCATTTGTATTCAAAACTTTTACGCTACAATATTGAATTATTCGAATGGAAAAAATCGGTTTTGCATGGAAAAATCGCTGTGATTGATAACAATTGGAGCACCATTGGTTCTTTCAATCTGAATAATTTGAGTTCATTTGCGAGCATCGAAATGAATGTAGCCATCGATTCAGAGGAATTTGCAAAGGATTATTTAATCCATCTCAATGAAATTATCACTCAATGCGAAAGAATTACACCAGAAACTTTAAAATCAACCCATGGCTTGACTTCAAAATTCACTAATTGGGTTTCGTATTGGATTTCCAGAACCATTGAAATTATCATTACCTATTTCCCTCATAAAAGATTCAGGAAATTTTATTAGAGTAACATTAAATGCTTATTCCTCTAATAACGAGTAAAAATTCACTAAATTTATAGTGAAATTGAACCGCACTAATTACACAAATTCAAAGGCCAATTTAGTGTTGTCTAATTAGCTTTTAAACCAACTTTTAAAAGAATTTCAAGTATAAAATTTAGCTAAAAAAACATAACAATGGCATTTATAGACTATTACAAAGTTTTGGGAATCGATAAAACTGCTACCGAAGCCGAGGTGAAAAAAGCCTACCGAAAACTCGCCCGAAAATACCATCCCGACTTGAATCCCAATGATAAAGCAGCGGAACAAAAATTCAAGGAAGCCAACGAAGCCAATGAAGTTTTGAGTCATCCCGAAAATCGAAAGAAATACGATCAATACGGCGAAAACTGGCAACATTCAGAAGAATTCGAGAAACAAAGACAACAACAATCTCGTGGCGGCGGACAACAAGGAGGATTTGGCGGTTTTGAAGGTTTTTCTGGCGGTGGCGATTATTCCGATTTCTTTGAATCGATGTTTGGAGGTCGTGCTTCAGGAGGCAGAAGACAAACCCGACAATCCAAAGGTGGCGATTACAATGCAGAACTAAATCTAGAACTGAAAGACGTTTACACTACTCAAAAGCGCGAATTAACCATCAATGGCAAAAAAATAAGACTAACCATTCCCGCTGGAGTGGAAAATGGTCAAGTCATAAAAATTAGTGGAATGGGTGCCGAAGATGCTAATGGCGGTCCAAAAGGCGATTTATACATTACATTCACCATTCAAAATAATACCAAATTCAAATTAGACAAACACAATCTACATTCTACAGTAGATTTAGATTTATACACTGCTATTTTGGGCGGAGAAATAACCGTCGATACCTTTGACGGCAAAGTAAAACTAAAAGTTTTGCCTGGAACCCAAAATGGAACCAAAGTAAAACTAAAAGGAAAAGGCTTTCCTGTTTACAAAAAAGAAGGTGTTTTTGGAGATTTATACATTACTTATCAAATCGTAATTCCCACCCAACTCACAGAAAAAGAAAAAGAATTATTCTATGAGTTGGTTAAGTTAGGAACTAAATAATGGTTAAATACACCCGATAGATAACAACATCAATGTAGCCTATTTTAGCTCGTTGGTAGCCTAAGAATGCACCCGAAAGTCAGCCAACGGACAGATTAATTTGACGGTATCCATTGTTAATCAGAATTTTTATTAATTTCCACAAGGTCAAGGTAAATAATTTGGGGTACAATGTAGTTCCCGACTCAAGCGGTGTTTTTACGAGATAAATGTTCTATCAAATCGCTGTACAACTGATTGTTTGAAAGTGTAATTACCTCCTTTTTTTCAATAGATCAAAACTATTCTATCAACTATTTTTTGATGAATTTTACAACTTGAGCTTTTGATTCGGATAATATTTTCATAAAAAACATTCCACTTGGTAATGCGTCTAAATTATTTATTGTAATACTATTTTGAGAATTTAAAACTGGATTTGCAAGCGAATACACTTCTTTGCCTAAAACATCATAAATATGAATTTTAATTTTTCCGTTTAATTCATTTTCAAATTGAAGATTCAAGCTATTAGAAACGGGGCTAGGTGATAAAATGATTTCGTTTACACCTTTAAACGATGCTGTCTTTAAAGAAGTCTCCATTATTCTGGTGTAAAAACCTTTATAGTCGTTTTCGCCAACAAGCAAAATTTTTCCATCATTTTGCATTGCCATATCATAAATAACATCATCGCCAGAACTTAAATCATAAAAACCTTGGGTTGTTCCAGTTTTAAAATTAAAGTTGGTATCAACATTTCCAACAGAATTAAATCGTTGCAAATACAAACCTTTGTTATTTGTTGCAACAGAAAATCCGCCCAAATAGAAAGATTCGTTGGGTGTAGGCAAAATTTTATAAGCACTTCCATCAACATTAAAAAGGGATGTTTCTGTAGTGTGTGTTAAATCACTCATACTAATCCAATCGACGCCCGATGCTGTAAAACCGCGGAATGCTGGAATTTGTTTTCCGTTCCATAAATTTGCTGCACTTCCAGCTCCACACAAATAAATATTGTCTGAACTAGCTATAAACATCGAGTACACTTCAGAAGAAGCACTCAACAAAAAATAATTGTTTTGAGTATTTACTTCATAGTAAAATACTTTCGACCCGTTATCACCAAAAGTGGTGTCGAGTGTTCCGTTAGTATTTAATCGAGCTACAATTCCTTGTGAACCTGGCGAGGTGCGATGTCCTGCTACTATTATTTTTCCTTCCGATTGCACGCCAATGGCTCTGGCTTGACAATCACTTCCAAAGGCCAATTTTACATAGCCCGTACTGTTGAATGTAGTGTCAAAAGTATAATCAGTATTCAAACGAATAATAATCATTCGACCTTGTGAGAGAATACATCGTCCAGCCAATAGTATTTTTCCATCGGCTTGAGTAGTTGCTGCAAAAATATCAAAATCATTTTCTCCAATATCAAATGGAATAATCGTTGCTTTTAAAACACTCGGATTGGTAATTTCTCTAATTTCTATTCCTTTTAAGTTTATTCCTTCGCCTATCAAATTAGCAACATAATCATTTCCTACTATAGGTAATGGGAAATTTTTGTTGAGATTTGTACCTCCATTAGAAGATTCAACATCCCATTGATAATCAAGTACTCCATTTGAAACAATACCGGTAGACCCGCCATGAGAATAGGTAGCACCCTCATAATTCCAATTTGTAGTCATATAAAATGCATTGGTAGATGGATTCAACTTTATCCCACGATTTGCAGTTTTTAAATAGTTTCTGGAGCTAATGTTATTTTTAATACCGTAACTCGGTTCGACAAAATAGGTTCCTGAAGGTGTGAGTACACAGCCTACACAACCGGGTGTACCATCGCATTCTTCGCCATCTTCAACAATTCCGTTACCGCAAATTGAAACTGTAGTTTTAGACGAAGTGTTTTGAGCTATACTAGCATAGCTACAACAGAAAATTGAAATAAGTAGAATTTTTTTCATAATGTGTTGATTTATATTTTTGACAAATTTTCAACTTTAAACTATGTTAAAAAAAACACCAATAGACCAACGACATTATAAATAGACAGAAGCAATCTATTTGAAAGTATTCTTCATATAATCATCAAAACTAGGCAGTGATTTATCTTCAAAAATTGCTATGAATTGACCAAATTGCATATAAGCATACACATACGGATTGCTTGCTGCTTGCTCATAATTTTGGGTAAAATAATCTTCTTTTGCCATTCCCTCAGGAACAGGATTGGGCAATTTTGCAAATATTGTTTTGGCTAATTCATAACATTGCAGAAGTTCTGTTTTTTTACCTATTTTTTTCCAATACAAAATAGCAATAGTATTAGCTAAATATTCGTTTTGGTAACTTACTTTACTATTTTCCCGATCGTAAGTTTCTTGGTACGCATGACCATATTCATGAATTAAATAAAACCGTTGAAAAATAATCCAAACATTCTTTTCCCTTCTTCTTCACTCCCGGTCACTTCTTTTGTAAAATCTTTTAACTCAGGTAAAACTTGACTCCATATCGGAATAGTAACCCGATTTTGACCATCGAAAAAAATTAAATAAGGCGTAGTATTTACAATGATTGTGGTTTGAAACTTGTCATCTTTTGAATTTTTCAGCATTTTTTGTTGCGTCATTTACTAGCGTAACAGCATCATACTAAAGGGTAAACCATTTATTTTGAATATAAATAGTTTGCAAAAAAAGGTATAATATGAAAAATTAGAGTTTTTTCAATTTAAAATTATTTAAACAATATATTTGCTGTTGTATTGGATATGGATAAACTAATGTTTTCACTGATGGTTAGTATTCTATTAAGTAAAGACTTTGTCAAATTGATTTCAATATTTTTGAGTTGTGTTTGTTTGGCATTTTTACTGACTTTGTAATATATTTTAAATTCATTACAATTGATAAATTTTCGACTGTATTTAAACTGAAATTGATGAGCAAATTGCCTTAATTCCCTTTCACCCTCTTGGCTAACTTCAATTGTAATTGATTTAAAAGATTTGAATAATTTAGGATAAAGATGGTTTTGATAGACAATTGCATTGAATTTTTCAGGCGTAATTTCGCTATCTATTTCTTCATTTGAAAAACCAAGTTGCTGCAGATAATCAGAACTGTATTCCAATATTGAAAGTTCTAAATTTGTGGTTGAAGTTTTATTTTTTAAAGCAGTGTACCATAAGGATTTCTCGTCTTCAGTAGATATATCATAAGTATTTTCGGCTATCAATGAATTGTCTTTGTTGTCTTTCAAAATTTTGTTCAATTCATTTCGGTTTCTTGTTTTAAATTCAATAGCAATATCCCCCAAATGGTCACCAAATTTATTTTTTTGGGAGGGTTGAAAAAATTCAATAGTTCCAAATTCGCCAATAAAGTACTTACCCGTGTAAACATCAGAATCTGTTTTGGTAGTAGTTTCTTTAGATACAAACAAAGTGTCTTTTACAAACGAATTTGAAAACAGTGAAGCATAATCCTCTGCTGGAATGCAAGCAAAAATAGTATTTACATCCATTTTATATTGAGAATAAACCGAACTTAGGGAACACAAAAACAGACTGAAAATCAATAAATTCATTCTTTGCATCATGAGTTTTTTTTGTAAATTTATGATAAAAGTATTTATTTGAAAATCGAAATCGACCAATAACATTTTTAATAGACCTATGTAAATCATAACAAAAAATTGATACTTTTGAAAAAGTTATTTTGAGGCGTATGAATCTTTTCAATTGCATAATTATCGATGACGATGAAATTGACCGACTAACGGTCGTTTCATTTTCCAAAAGATTTCCAAATTTGAAAATTATTGGTGTTTTTGAAGATGCACAAGAAGCACTACTTCTTTTAGAAAAAGAAAAAATTGACATTTTATTTTTAGATATAGATATGCCTTCGTTAAACGGGTTGGAATTTCGCAAAAAAGCACTAGAAGTCCCCGTTTGTATTTATATCACTGCACACCCAGAGCACGCTGTTGAAAGCTTTGAATTGGATACCTTAGACTTTATTGTAAAACCCATAAAAATAGATCGATTTACCCAAACTATGCGTAAAATTGAAGATTATATGGAGTTAAAACAAAAAGCCAAATTATTTGAATCGACCATTGGTGGCGATGTGATTTATATCAAAGAAGGTCATACAGAAACTAAAGTGAAATTGCACGATATTTTGTATCTCGAAGCCTTGAAAGATTATACAAAAATTGTAACTGCATCCAAAAGGCATTGTGTGTTGAGCAGCTTAGGAAATCTTTTGAAAGAACCTCACTTTCAATCATTTATTCGAATTCACCGCAGTTTTGCCGTTCAAAAACAATATATTGATAAAAAAATGACAAACGAACTTTTGCTCAACAATGGAACACTTATTCCAATTGGTAGAAGTTATAAAGAGAATTTGAGTTTATGAGAAAACTGACTTTTTTGTTCCTTATTTCTATCCATTTTTTAAGTTATTCTCAAACGGAATCAGATAAGAAGTTAGATTCTTTGATGCAAAAATTCTCGAGTCAAAAGAGTGTCGAAAAAGCAGAAACAGCTAAGAAAATAGGTTCCTATTATAAAAACAACAGTCAATATTATAAAGCAATTGAATACCAGCAAATTGCACGTGATTTATTTGAAAATGAAACAGTATTATCATCAAAGGAGAAAGCTAAAAATAAAGCCTTATGTGATATCAATATTGGCGTAGAATATTTCTTTATTGGTGATCACAAGAAAGCGATGGAGTATTACATAAAAGCTTATAAAGTAGTTCCAGAAAACATTGATTTATTACTTAATATGGAAGGTGTTTTTTCTAGTCAAGATAATCTTGAAAAAGCATTTTATTATGCTGAATTAGCCGAAAAAGTTGCTAAAAAAACTAAAGATTTATCGCAATTCGATAGAATTTGGTCTATTAAAAGTGATATTTATTTTAGCAAAAAAGATTCTGTCAAAGCCTTTGAGGCACTTGAAAAAAGTATTGAATTTTCTAAAAAAGAAAAAGATTTTGAGCAGTTAGCAATCACCTATACTAATTATGGAGATTTGTTGAAAGATTCAAGTAAAAAAATTGAGTATTATTTAAAATCCAAAGCGTTATGGGACAAATACCAACCTAGTAGTTTATTAGCAATATCTAACAATATCTCAATAGCTAATTTTTACAGAGAAATAGCAGAGGATGAGAAGTTGCAAAAAGAAAATAAAATATCTAGAACAGAAGCTTTAAATAAAGCTGAAAATTTACTTCTAGAACAAGTTAACAATTGTAAAAAAATTAAGCATAGAGGTAAAAACTTACAGTATTCCTTAGAATGCTTGAGTTATGTTTATGAATCAAAGAAGAATTATAAAAACGCCAATGATTATTTTAAGGAATGTGTCATACTTTATGATTCATTAAATTCAATTGACACTAAAAATAAGATTTTAAACGTTGAATCTTCATTCAGAATCGGTGAAAAAGACAAAGAAATACAACTCAACCAAAAAATAATTGAGCAAGAAAAAAAGCAAAAATGGTTTTATATTTTTGGGATTGTACTACTCACCATCATCGGGGGGCTATTATTTTACCAAAGTAGAAATCGCAAAAAAACAAACGAAAAATTGCAACTTTTAAACACTGAACTCGATCAAGCGAACAGAATAAAAACTCGTTTTTTCACTATCTTGAATCACGATTTAAGAAGTCCAGTGGCTAACTTGATTCATTTTTTACATTTGCAAAAGGAAAGTCCAGAATTATTGGATGAAGAAACAAAAACTAGAATGCAAGACAAAACCATTTCAGGTGCCGAAGATTTGCTTTCGTCAATGGAAGATATTTTACTGTGGAGCAAGGGACAAATGGAAAACTTTAAACCGCAACCAAAAAATGTGAAGGTAAATCAATTGTTTGAAGATACTAAAAAAGTCTTTTCAGGGTATTACGAAATTCAGTTTGAATATCAAAATCTTGATAATATAGAAATTTTAACAGATGAAAATTATCTAAAAACCATTGTACGAAATTTGACTAGTAATGCTATAAATGCCTTTGCAACTACCGCCAATGCAAAAATTACGTGGAAATCTTGGCAAGAAAATAATCAATACTTTTTATCAATTTCTGATAACGGAAATGGCGCATCCGAGCAACAATTGAAAGCCTTGTACGATGATAAAGAAGTCGTAGGTATTCAATCGGGCTTGGGATTGCATCTAATTCGCGATTTGGCAAAAGCTATTGATTGTGAAATTGAAGTGCGTTCAACAATGAATGTCGGAACAACTTTTGTACTAAGTTTCAAATAAAAAATAACACAATTTATTCTTAATGATGGTTTTAGAATCCCTTTTCCCGCATTCAGATATAATGGATTTTACTGCAAATAAATATTTGTTTTGACTGACTAACTCTACGAACTCATTGTACTGGGGAAACAATAGTAAATACCTTTGACGGAAAAACAAAACTAAAAGGAAAAGGTTTTCCTGTGTACAAAAAAGAAGGCATATTTGGTGATTTATACATTACTTACCAAATCTTGATTCCTACCCAACTCACCGAAAAAGAGAAAGAATTATTTGAGGAGTTGGCTAAGTTGAGGGCTAAATAACATAGTTAAACTATTTGAAAAATTTCTTTTGAAAAAATTAAATAAAGCTGAAATACTGACATAAATACCGTGAAAAATTCTAGGAATGTAATGTTTCCAAAATATTCTTCTAAATTAAGTTGCTTATAAATATTGACTCTTTGGTTGTTATATTTTTTAACTAAATTCATTATAGATATACCCCAACTAAAACTTAATAGAACAGAAAAACTATTGCTACTGGGTAAGGTTTTTAGATTGAAATAACTATAAGCTTTTGTCATTAATGCAATAATAAAGAATATTAAAATGACATAAAAGAATAATTCCATTAAATTTTCTTTATATTTTAAAAGTGTATAGATTGCAAAGTTCAAAAGAAATATTGCACTTATTAAGATTATGTAATACATTATTTTAAGGAATTAAACCCGATCGCTCGAATATTAAAAAAAACTTATGTAAATGTGCAGAATTACTTCGTCAGTTCGCTGTCGCATTCTATTCCTACTCCAATTGGCAACTACAATACCACGGACTTTAGCAAAATTTACGAAACAAATCTACCTAAATTACTCCTAACTCATAATCTAATTCTGTATAATTTCTTGCTGAACTAAAATAAAAATCCTCAAACAAGTCCACAATTATATAATTTCACATTAGTAAGATTATTCAAACGTTAAATTATTATTTTTTTGTAGTAAAATTCAAAAAATATTCTATTTTTGATAGGTAATTTAATATTAAAAATATGACAGCTCTTACAGATTATTGGTGGTTACTATTATTGCTTTTGTGCTTGGTTCTTTACAAATTCGTTTTACGAGTTTTCTTCGGAATGGTTATCGTTCCTGAAGATAAAATAGGTTTGGTAACCAAAAAATTCGTGCTCTTTGGCGCATCAAAATCATTACCCGACGGCAGAATTATCGCCACCAAAGGCGAAGCAGGTTTTCAAGCTAAAACATTGGCACCCGGATTGTATTGGGGAATGTGGCCTTGGCAATATTCTGTAAATATGACTTCGTTTACGATTATTCCAGAGGGAAATATCGGATTGCTGTTGAGTAAAGATGGTGCCGAAATTCCAACAGGTCGAATTCTTGCTCAAAAAGTCGCTTCCGATAATTTTCAAGATGCCACTTTATTTTTAGACAACGGCGGACAAAAAGGACGTCAATCGGCTTTTATAACCACAGGTTCGTATCGTATCAATACCTTCTTGTTTGAAGTTGTCGTAACTCCACAAATCGTGATTTCTGAAAATATGGTGGGAATCGTAACCGCAATGGACGGTGAACCCATTCCAATTGGACAAATTGCTGGTAAATTTGTCGATAATCACAACAACTTTCAGGATTTTGACCAGTTTCTAAAAAACGGAGGAAATCGTGGATTGCAACCTCAAGTGATGCTTGCCGGTTCGTATTACATCAATTCTTGGGCCATTCAAATTGAGCAAACCCCAATGACTGATGTTCCTATTGGATATGTTGGCGTGGTGATTTCTTACATAGGCGAAGACGGACAAGATGTGACAGGAGACACTTTCAAACACGGGAATATTGTTTCAAAAGGACAACGTGGCGTTTGGATGGAGCCTTTTGGACCTGGAAAATATGCTTTAAACAAATACACAACAAAACTGGAACCTGTTCCTACAACTAACTTGGTTTTAAACTGGGCTGATGCCAGAAGTGAATCGCATAATTTAGATCAAAACCTTTCTACCATTACGGTTCGTTCAAAAGATGGTTTCCCTTTTAATCTGGATGTTTCCCAAATCATTCACGTTCCAGCGAACGAAGCGCCAAAGGTAATTGCCCGTTTCGGAAGTATGAACAACTTGGTTTCTCAAGTTTTGGAACCCACTATTGGAAACTATTTTAGAAACTCGGCTCAGGAAAGCGACGTGATTTCGTTTCTTTCGACCAGAAAAGAGCGTCAAGAATCAGCCAAAAATCATATTAAAGTAGTTTTGGACGAATACAATGTCAATGCAGTTGATACTTTGATTGGTGATATTGTTCCGCCAGAATCTTTGATGAAAACTTTGACCGACAGAAAAATTGCCGAGGAAGAGCAAAAAACCTATCAAACCCAAAGAATGGCACAAGAACAACGCCAAGGGGTTGAAAAAGAAACGGCTATCGCCGATATGCAAAAAGAAATCGTGAAAGCATCTCAAAGTGTGGAAATCGCCCAAAGAACTGCCGATGCCACCGTTAAAAAAGCCGAAGGAGACGCCACCAGTTTAAAACTAAACGTGAATGCAGAAGCCGAAGCTACTAAAATGCGTGCCAATGCAGAAGCTGAAGCCACCAAAGCAAGAGCCGGAGCACAAGCTGAAGCCACAAAACTAACCGCAAGTGCAGAAGCCGAAAGAATCTCAAAAACTGGTTTGGCCGAAGCCGAGAAAATCAAAGCCATTGGTAAATCTACTGCCGAAGCGTATCAATTGCAGGTTTCAGCAATGGGTGGCGATAATTTTACCAAATACAAAATCACGGAAGAGATTGGAAAAGGTAAAATCAAAGTGATTCCAGATGTATTAATTTCAGGGAATTCAGGTTCCGATGGAGGAATTAGCGGACTTTTGGGTATGAAATTAATGGAAATGATGGATGCTAAAAGCGAAAAAGAAGAACCTAAAACCAAATAAAACCAATTTAAATTACCATTCAAAATCCGCTTTTCAGCGGATTTTTTATTATTCAGAATTTAACTTGTAAAATTATTGGATTCGAAAACAAAACGCATCTACAAGAACTGAAAATTAGTAGATTATTCGTAAATTTACTATGTCCGTTCGCTATGCTCGGGTGAGTGTGTTTTTTATAAAAATACCATCTTATAGATGAAAGCTATTTCAAAAATAATCGCATCTTTCAAGGCCTTCTTGCTTGAAATTGGAGAACTATCTAGTTTTGCAGGTCGCTTCTTTCAGGAAGTATTCAAACGCCCTTTCGAGTTCAAAGAATTTATCCGACAATGTTACAACATGGGAAACCGTTCCCTCCTATTAGTTGCAGTTACAGGTTTTATAATCGGATTGGTATTTACATTACAATCACGACCAACATTGCAGGAATTTGGTGCTGTCTCTTGGATGCCTTCTATGGTTAGCATTTCGATTATTCGAGAAATTGGACCAATCATTACTGCTTTGATTTGTGCTGGAAGAATTGGCTCTGGAATTGGCGCCGAATTAGGTTCGATGCGAGTGACCGAACAAATTGATGCAATGGAGGTTTCAGGAACGAATCCTTTTAAATATTTGGTCGTTACTAGGATTTTGGCAACGACTCTTATGCTTCCAATTCTGGTGTTTTTTGGCGATATTATTGCGCTTTACGGCTCCTATCTTGTCGAAAATACCAAAGGAAATGTATCGTTTTTATTGTATTTCAATAAAGTGGCAGAAGCTTTGGAATTTGGCGATTTAATCCCAGCCACCATTAAGTCTTTCTTCTTTGGTTTTGCCATCGGATTAGTCGGTTGTTTCAAAGGGTATAATTGCAAAAAAGGGACTGCTGGTGTTGGTCTTGCTGCCAATTCCGCTGTGGTTTTCACTTCGATGTTACTTTTTATAATCGATTTTATTGCCGTTTTTATAACTAATATTTTTTATGATCTATAAATTATGGAAGCCTTCTCACAAAATAATAAAACGATAATAGAAATCAAAGACCTGAAAAAAAGCTACGGTGACAACCACGTTTTGAATGGCTTCAATATGCGATTGGTCGAAGGCGAAAATCTCGTCATTATGGGCAAATCGGGTTCTGGAAAATCAGTAATGATAAAATGTTTGATTGGATTAGAAGAACCTGATAGCGGATCAATCATTGTAATGGGCAAAGATATAAGCACATTGGAACGCGATGAATTGGATGAATTGCGAACCGAAGTGGGTTTTCTTTTTCAAGGAAGCGCGCTTTATGATTCGATGACCGTTCGAGAAAATCTAGAATTTCCACTGAGACGACATACCAAGAAATTTGGCGTTATAAAAGATACTACGCCATTAGTTATGGAGGCTTTAGAAAATGTAGGTTTGGCAAAAACAATCGATTTGATGCCTGAAGAACTTTCGGGTGGAATGAAGCGACGAATAGCACTTGCCAGAACCTTGATTTTGCAACCAAAAATCATTTTGTACGACGAACCCACAACGGGATTAGACCCAATAACTGCCAAAGAAATTATTTTGTTAATGCAATCTATTCAAAAAAAATACAACACCTCAGCCATCATTATTACCCACGATGTAGATTGTGCGAGAGCTATTTCGAATCGAATGATTTTATTGATAGACGGGATAAATTATGCCGAAGGCACATTTAATGAATTACACGCCTCAAAAGACCCTAAAATACAAGCATTCTTTAAATAAAATTAAAATGGAAAAAACAGCTTCACAAAAAATAAACCTAGGCCTATTCGTAATCATTGGATTATTGATTTTTGTACTTGCCGTCTATTTTATTGGCAACAAACAAAATATGTTTGGAAAAACGAATCATTTGCAGACCGTTTTCAATAATGTCAACGGCTTGCAGCTAGGAAATAGCGTTCGGTATTCGGGAATTAGCGTTGGAACAGTTCGAGGAATCGAAATGATTAACGACACTACCATTCGAGTGGATATGATTATAGATAAATCTATTTTCTCCTACATCAAAAAAGATGCAATTGCCACCATTGGCTCCGACGGATTGGTGGGCAATATGATCATCAACATTATCCCTGGAAAAGGGAATCTGCCTTCGGTAGTTTCTGGCGACGAAATTCGTTCTTTCAATCGAATCCGAACCGAAGATATGTTGAGCACCCTGAATATTACCAATAAAAATGCAGCAACTCTAACGGCAAATTTGCTTAAAATTACCGATAAAATGATTGAAGGAAAAGGAACTTTGGCTTCTTTGCTCAATGACACAATGATTTCGAGAGACCTAGGAGAAACTATGCGCTATTTAAAATTAACTACCAAAAGTGCTTCTGAAACAGTATCAAAAATTGATAAAATCGTAGCTTCATTAGACAATAAAAACAATGTTGTAGGAGTCATAAAAGATACGGCTGTGGCCAATAATTTAAAAAATACTATTGCCAATTTAGAGAAATCTACCAATGAAATTAACAAAGTGGTGACCAACCTCAACGCCACGATTCTGAATATCAAAGAAGGAAAAGGCGCAATAAATTACTTAGCAAACGACCCAAAATTAGTTCAAAAAATAGATTCAACAATGACCAATCTTAATGCAGCCAGCATAAAACTAAACGAGGACTTAGAAGCAATGAAACATAATTTTCTGCTTCGTGGGTATTTCAAAAAACAAGAAAAAGAGAAAGCTAAAGCAGAAGAAAATAAAAAGTAATTAAAATAAAAGATTGAATTAATAACCTATTAATTTTAGAATAGCCCTTTGAGATTTTAAAAGGGGATGATGTAATTAGCTTAAAACCTTGTAAATACTTGGTTCTAATTAAGTAATTAGTTTACAAAAAAAATTCCGCTACTTGCGGAATTTTTTATAAACATAAATCAAATTATTGCAAAAGAAAATTAAGTCCTACGTTAAAACTTCCTCTACTATTTTTTGCGTCTGAACCAGAATTAACTTTGAAAATATCTGAAAGACCATCTTGCTCATCATATTCTAACGAAATTTTCAATTTATCTGAAACAGGTATTTTTACACCAATCCCAAATGAGATTCCAAAGTCTGTACTATTAAAAGCCTTTTTAACATTTCTGCTATTGGTCGTTTCATTTGCTCCCATTAAAAACCCTGCGTAAGGACCAAAATTTAAATACCAATTTCTTTTCCTCCCAAAATGCCAATTTGCCATTACTGGAACAGTTAAATAATCTAATTTATAATCTGTTGTGTAAACAATGCCACTATCTAAATCATTATAAAAGCCGTTGTCCCAACCTTTTTGATCATAAATCAATTTTCCCTTAATACTCCATCTATCTGAGAAAAAATAATCAGCTGCTAAACCAACATTAACTCCAGAGCCACTGTCTGAATTTCCGTTGGAGTTGCCAACATTAAATGCATTATAACCAATATTTACTCCAAATTCTACAATTCCTTTTTTATTTCTCTGACCGAAAGACGCTATGGAAAATAAAACTAAGACAACTACAATTACTTTTTTCATTTTTTTGATTTTTAAAATTCGAGCGAATTTAATAAAAAAAATAGTAAAAAAGTAATGTAATTCTTATTTATAATGATTCTTTATTCAAATACTTTTCAGGCTTTGAATCAACAAATCGATATCTTCTTTGGTGTTGAAATGACTAAAAGAAATGCGTAAACTGGGTTTCTTTAAATCTTCATTTGAAAGCATTTCGGCCAAAACGTGAGACGGCTTTATACTTCCCGATTGACAAGCACTGCCGCGAGAAACCGCAATTCCTTTCATATCCAAATGAAACAAAATCATAGCGGTTTTCGCTTCGGAAAAAGGCAATAATACATTCAAAATAGTATAAACCCCATCGATAGTTCCATTGATTTCAAAAGAAGGAAATTCGATTTCCAATTGATTAATCAAATAATTTTTCAATTCTTGAATATGATTCTTTTTGACTTCCAAATTAGTGTATGAAAGTTCCAAAGCCTTTGCCATTCCAGCAATTTGATGCACCGCTTCAGTTCCAGGACGCAACCCCTTTTCTTGTTCGCCTCCAAAAAAAAGAGGCTGTAATCCTGAATTTTTCTTGATATAAGCAAATCCAATTCCTTTTGGTCCGTGAAATTTATGCGCACTTGCTACCATAAAATGGATAGGAAAATGCTGTAAGTCAATTTCCAACTTACCCACAGATTGTACCATGTCCGAATGAAAAAGAGCGTTGTGTTGCTCACAAATTCTCCCAACTTTTTCAACATCCAAAACGGTTCCAATTTCGTTATTCACGTGCATTAGACTCACTAGCGTTTTGATTTCTTGCGAAAGCAAATCTACTAAATCAGTCAAGTCAATTTCGCCATTGGGTTTTACTGCAACATAATCTACTTGAATTTCAAATTCTTTTAGCAGGGCTTCAACAGTATGTAAAACAGCATGATGCTCTATTTTACTTAAAATTATTCTTTCAACTTTTAAATCCTTAACTACTGAGCGAAGAATCCAATTATTAGCTTCGGTTCCACAAGAAGTAAAGATTATTTCTGAAGCTGAAACGTTCAAATTCTTGGCAATAGACTTTCTGGAAAGTTCCAAAATACTTTTTGCATTCCGCCCAAAACTATGCGTGGACGATGGATTTCCAAAATCTTCGGTCAATACTTTTGTCATTTCTAAAATGACTTCAGGATGCAATTGCGTAGTGGAGGCGTTGTCGAGATATACTTTTTTCATCGATACAAAGTTATGAAATATCAATTGTGATTTCTGCACTATCAATTGCCAATTTTTTCACTATTTTTGCGACAAATATTTATACAATGAAAAGAGTATTTAGCCTATTGATTTTTGCGCTATTATTAAACGGATGTGATGACGGTAATTTGACTTTGGAAACTATTGATTTTGAAGATGCAGAAACAAAAAGTTGTAGCGACAATAATATCATTTACAAACTGAAAGAAAACGAAGCTTTATTGCTTGAGATTCCAAAAACGACATTTGAAAACGAACCTACAGATCCTGACTCTCCAACAGTTATAGATATCGACAATTCAACTAACCGAGTAGTTTATCGTTTTTATAACGGAACAGTTGCCACAGACAATATTTGCAACACAATTCCCCCAGCAACACCTTATGTTTCTGACCAATGGACAGCTAGTTCAGGCAAAATAGAAATTGCGACAACAACTAAAACTGTTGCAGGAACTATTGCTGGAAGTACTGTTATTACTGGCTACAACCATCGTATTGTTTTCAAAAATATAACATTTGCAAAAACAAATGGCACTCAAGTTTATGAAACCTTTGTTTTTGGGGATTACATTACACCAGCAACTCCATTACCGTTTGGATTTGACAAAACAGCAGATCAATGCCCTATTTCAAAAGATGTTTATAATTTTACTAGCGGCGAAGCATTAACACTAGAAAATCTAGATGCCTCTTTAATTGCCAATGTGGAAACATTACCGGATGCTCCCAGAACTGCAATAATTGGCTCCGTTAAAAACAAACTTATCTATCGTTTGTATTCAAATGGGGTGCTTAGTGCAGACTATTTTTGCAAAACAATTCCACCAACACTTCCAACAGTTAGCGAAGAATGGAATGGAGTAAATGGCGTTGTAAACGTTAGTGGTATCATAGAAGTTACCACTATAAAAAGCGGAACAACTGCATTTAAACACAACATTGTAATTAAAAATGCAACCTTAAAGAAAGACAATAGCACTTTCAAATTGGGTGATGTTTATATCTATGGAGAATTAATAACCTTCTAATTTACCCAATATTAAAAGCATTTTACCGCAAATTCGCAAATTAAATCAACCTTCCGGAATGTTTTATTTGTGACCCGAGCGAGAGCGAATAGACGAAGTAATTTGCGGTATATTTTTTTTATTCTAGACTTAAAATTTTAGTTCAAAACAAAACTATTTACTGTTTTGTTTGATGTAAACTTCGGTTGCACCTTGACCGTATTTTTGATAATTACCGTCTTGAAAAGCAATATTATCATAACGTCCCAACAAAAAATCCAACTCCGATTTTAGAACTCCTTCGCCAACACCGTGTATAAAAACAATCTTAGGAATACGATTTTTTATAGCAAATTCTATGTGTCTTTTTGCAGTTTCAGCTTGCAAAGTAAGTATATCATAATTAGACATTCCACGTTTATTGGGCACTAGTTTTTCGATGTGTAAATCGAATTCTGGAGCAGGAATTTCACGCTTATCTTTACGCTCTTTAACAAAACTTCTGGGTTTTGGGATTTCTTTTTCTTTAGCAATTTCAACTACATCAATTCTTCTGATAGAATCCATTAAGTTACTGGAATTGTTTATTTTAATCAATTCATTGACAAAATATGTCATCACAAAACCGTCTGTAGTTTCTATGGTAACTTGCTTATCTTTTACAGCTACTACTACTCCGTTTACATCTTCATCTAAAACCGAAACTTGGTCTCCTTTATTGAACATTTTTTATTTTTATATTTGATTATTATTTATTTTTTGGACATCAGAATTCAAAAGGAAGACGCTAAAAATCATTTTGATGAATTGAAAGTTTTCCATTTTATTTACATTATGCTAATCGACCAATTGCAAATATATCAAAGTTACAGCTGCCACCGTCATAATTAACAATGTTGTAAAACCAAGAATATTAGATGTCCTGCTATTTGTAAATTTACCCATTACTTTTTTGTTATTCGAAATATGAAGAATAATAGCAATTAAAATTGGAGCGGTCAATCCGTAAAGTATAGCTGTATAAATCAAAGCTTGAATTGGAGAAATGCCCACATAATTTAATGACAATCCAAGTAACAAAGAAATACCAATAATTATATAAAAAGCCTTTGCCTCGTGAAATTTTTTATCAAGACCTTGCTCCCATCCAAAAGTTTCGGTAATGATATAGGAAAGCGAACCACTTAAAACTGGAATTGCAATTAGCCCAGTTCCGATGATTCCAACAGCAAAAAGAAGGTAAGCAAAATCACCTGCCAATGGTTTTAATGCAATGGCAGCTTGTTCGACAGTATCAATTTGGTGAATACCATTATTGTACAAAACCGTTCCCGTAGTCAAAATAATAAAATACATTACAAATCCAGAAAAAGACATGCCAAAATCAACGTCTTCATTTATTTCGTGAATTATCTTTTTGTTTACAATAAGGTGTTTTTTATTTTGTTCCTCAACTTCCATTGAGGCTTGCCAAAAGAACAAATAAGGTGAAATTGTAGTTCCCAAAACACCTACTACAACCGCCATAAACTCTTTGTTAAATTCAATTGTGGGAATAAAAGTAGATTTAAAAATATGCAACAAATCCTGGTCGTACAAAAAAGGCACAATGAAATATACAATCATCACAATGCACAAATATTTTAGTGTAGCAGCAATTTTTTGATACGGCAAATAAATAATTAACCCCAAAAGTAATATGGTAAACAAAACACTAAAATAAGTAGCCTCAATGGACGGAAATAATAAATTCCCAACGGCTCCCATTCCAGCAATATCAGCACCAATATTCATCACAATAGCTGGAAAACTAAACAAAAGCATGAGATACAAAACAGGTTTAGGATAATTATTTTTGAGTGCACCCGTCAAACCATGAGAAGTCACAATACCAATCCTAGCACACATTTGTTGAATTGAAGCCATTAAAGGGAATGCAACAATCGAAGTCCATAAAGTCGATAGTCCAAAAGCTGCACCTGCCTGAGAATAGGTTGCTATGCCAGAAGGATCATCGTCACTAGCCCCAGTTACAAGACCAGGACCAAGAATTTTAAAATAGCCCGCAATTTTGTTTTTAAATTTTACTGCGTTGTTCATCTTTCTAAACATTCGTTACCAATTAAAATAAATCGACAAAAAAATCAAGAATACATGCTAATTTACGCATTTATAAAATCTATTCCGAATAAAATTGAAAGTATTGATTTGGATATCCTAAAACTACATGTTTAAAAATTATTTAGGAGATGTTGCAGTTGAATCTGTTTTTAAAATCGCAGGAACCTGAGAATTTAAATTAGAATTTGTAGCGGCAGGAACTGCATTGCTTGTTGGCGAATTCAATGGAGCTCCAACAGCAATATCACAGCGATGACCCGTTTGCCCGTGTGGAGGATTCATTCCCGGTTTGGTAACCACGGCAGTAGTATTAGATTTTATAATTGCTGGCACAGAAGAATTGGTTACCGATGGGTTTGAAATTGACTTCTCAGGCAACGTATTCAATGGAGCTCCCACAGCAATATCACAACGATGGCCAGGTTGACCGTGCGAAGGATTCTTTAACCCTAAGGCATTTTGATTTGCATTCTGTTGTAACAAAGATGGGTTTTGAGTTGAATTCATAGACACTCCCGGAGTTGCATTTGGTGAAATTGATGTGCTGTCAGCAGTCGAAGGATTATTGCCCACTGAACTTTCTTGTGGCTCTAATTCTTTTTTACAAGAAAAAATAATCGTTAAAAACAATAACAATAAACTTGAAATGTATTTAGTTTTCATCTTCAAAGTATTAAAATTTATAGCATTCAAATATAGTTTTTATACTAATATCTTCAACATAACTTCAATCGTTAAACAATTTACATCCATTCTGAATTTTATAAAAACAGTAATATTATTTAATTGACAGATTTATTTAAGCAAATTTATTTTCCGAATTATTACGGCAATTTCTAAAAACAACTTACTTTTACCTTTTATAGTAACATTTGAATTTTATTATTGTGAGTAAAGAACTAATCAGAAATTCTATTTCTGCCCTTAAAAGTCATTTTTCCATCAATTATGGGATTAAAACCTTGACCGAGGCTTTTACTGAAAAACTATTTTATACGCTTTTTGATTCCAATGCGCACTTGGACCAAAGCATTGACGAACTCGAAATCCTTTTTAAGAAAATCGCAAAAATTTCCTCTAAAAAACCCGATGCTTTATGCGATACTATTTGGGAAAAATTTCTTGAAAAACTGCCCTTAGTTTTAGATAATCTAAATCAAGATGCCGCTTACATTCTAGAAAACGACCCTGCTTCAAATAGTATTGATGAAGTTTTTTTAGCCTATCCAGGATTTCATGCCATCGCAATTTATAGGTTGAGTCACGAATTATATTTATTGGACATGTTGCTTTTTTCAAGACTGATGAGCGAATATGCGCATCGTATCACTGGAACCGATATTCATGCAGGAGCCGAAATTGCTTCTCCATTTTTTATTGACCACGCCACTGGAATTGTTATTGGAGAAACAACCGTAATCGAAAAACATGTAAAATTATACCAAGGTGTTACTTTGGGTGCATTGAGTGTTAGCAAAGACATGAAAAGTACCAAAAGACATCCTACCGTTGAAAAAAATGTGTGCATATATGCTAATGCTACTATTTTGGGCGGTGAAACCGTTATTGGAAAAAATAGTATTATCGGAGGGAATACGTGGATTACCAAATCGATTCCTGCAAAATCTGTTGTGACTAATACTACTATCACCGAAGTAAAAATAAAAGAGTTAAAATAGAATGAACGCACAAGATATATTAAAACTTATAGGAAACACACCTTTAGTTGAATCCCGAAATCTAGTTAAAAACAAAAACGTAAAACTGTTTTTCAAAATGGAAGGAAACAATCCAGGAGGCAGCGTAAAAGACCGCCCTGCTTACAATATGATTGTATCTGCATTAGAAAGAGGAGAGATAAAAAAAGGAGATAAACTCATTGAAGCCACCAGCGGAAACACTGGTATTGCCTTAGCGATGATTGCCCAATTATTAAACATAGAAATTGAACTTATTCTTCCTGAAGATTCGACTAAAGAACGCACCCAAACGATGAGAGCTTATGGTGCAAAAGTAATTCTAACACCTGCAAAAGAGGGAATTATTGGCTCCAGAGATTATGCAGATAAAAAAGTAGCCGAAGGCGGTTATGTAATGCTCAACCAATTTGCTAATGAGGACAATTGGAAAGCACATTACAAAACCACAGGTCCAGAAATATGGAATGATACTCACGGAACTGTAACCCATTTTGTTTCGGCAATGGGAACAACAGGAACTATAATTGGGACGTCAACTTATCTGAAAGAAAAGAATCCTACCATTCAAATCATTGGTGCACAACCAAGTGATGGATCGCAAATTCCTGGAATCCGAAAATGGCCAAAGGAATATTTGCCCAAAATATTTGACGCTTCAAAAGTGGACACCATAATGGAAGTTACCGAAAAAGAAGCTCGAGAAATGACCAAAAGATTAGCACTTGAAGAAGGTATATTTGCTGGAATGAGCAGCGGAGGTTCAGTTTCTGTAGCATTGAAGCATGCAGAACAAATGGAATCTGGAGTAATTGTTGCTATTATTTGTGACCGTGGTGATCGGTATTTATCTTCAGATTTGTTTGATTAAGAACAACTATTTTAAACATAAAAAAGGCTCGATTGTTTCTAATCGAGCCTTTTTTAGTATTTCAAAGATTAGCCTTAAACCAAACTAGCTTCGGTAGAAATTTCGGTGTCGAATAATTTTGAAATCGGACAATTTGCCTCAGCTTTGGTTACTAATTCTTGGAAAGTTTCATTTGAAATATCTTTAATTTTAGCACTTACCGTAAGATGAGAACTTACAATTTTTCCTTCTAGCAAATTGATATCGCATTTGGTTTCAATGCTATCAATCTCAAAACCGCCTTCGGTAATGTAAGCCGAAAGTTGCATTGTAAAACATCCTGAATGTGCCGCAGCGACTAATTCTTCTGGATTTGTACCAATTCCTTCTTCGAAACGAGATTTAAAAGAGTATTGTGTTTTTTCTAATATTCCACTTTGTGTAGATAAATGACCGGCTCCTTCTTTGAGTGAACCATTCCAAATTGCGGTTGCATGTCTTTTCATAATTTTTATTTTTATTTTCTCAAATTTAAGGTTTTAATGACAAATAATTTTAGTTTATTTTACTTTTTAACTAAACTTTAAGCCAAGATTCAATCCCGTTTTTTTACTACAAAATCAATTGAATCGGATAGGTTTTGCAGACTGAAAATAGTATTTTTGTTTACTAATTCTTAAAAATCCCAGTCGGGCGACTTATGAAAAACATAAAACCAATTTACTACATCATTATTTTATCACTATTCATGACAAAACAAATACAAGCGCAAGATTGGGCAAATTTGAATAAATACCAAACCGAAAATTCCACTCTTCAACCCTTGAAACCTGGACAAAAAAGAGCCGTATTTATGGGCGATTCTATTACTGAAGGTTGGTCATTAGCTGACTTTTTTACTGGAAAACCATATGTAAATAGAGGAATCAGCGGACAAACTACTCCACAAATGCTTATTCGATTTAGAGCCGATGTGATTGCATTACAACCCAGTGTGGTGTTGATTTTAGCAGGAATTAATGATATTGCTGGTAATACGGGTCCTTCGACATTAGAAATGATAGCCGACAATATATTTTCGATGGCAGAATTGGCCAAAGCCAACCAAATCAAAGTCATTTTATGTTCGGTTTTACCTGCTTCTGATTTTCCTTGGAGAAAAGGATTAGATCCAGCCGATAAGGTCATTACACTCAATAAAATGATAAAAACCTATGCTGATGTCCATGGAATTCTTTATTTAGATTATTATACCGTAATGGTCAATGACCAAAAGGGATTGAAAGCCGAATACTCTGGTGATGGCGTTCATCCGAATAAAACAGGTTATGAAGTGATGAGAATTGCCGAAAAAGCAATTGAAGAAGTGTTATCAAAAAAATAAATTTTCACAATAAAAATCAAAATAAAAAACATGAACTACAGAAAACTAGGAAAAACCAATTTCAACATCTCGGAAATAGCCCTTGGAACTTGGCAAGTAGGCGGAAAATGGGGTTCGCCCTTCAATGACAAAACCGCAGACGAATTAATCAATACTGCCATTGACAACGGCGTAAATTTTATTGACACCGCCGATGTATATGAAAATGGATTGAGCGAAACAGCCGTAGGAAGAGTGGTTCGTTCTCGTTCAGAGCGCATTTATGTGGCCACAAAATGCGGTCGCCACATTAATCCGCACGTGAATGAAGGATATCAACCCAAGATTTTACAAAAATTTGTTGAAGATAGTTTGAAAAGAACAGGACTCGAAACTTTAGATTTAATTCAATTGCATTGTCCTCCAACCGAAGTCTATTATCGTCCCGAAATCTTCGAATTGTTTGACCGTTTGAAAGAACAGGGAAAAATTCAAAACTTGGGCGTTAGTGTCGAAAAAGTGGAAGAAGGACTCAAAGCTATTGAATATCCAAACGTGACTACGGTTCAAATCATCTTCAACCTGTTCCGTCAGCGACCATCCGAATTATTTTTCAAAGAAGCACAGAAAAAAGACATTGGTATTATTGCCAGAGTTCCTTTGGCAAGCGGACTTTTGACTGGAAAATTCTCTTCTCAAACAACTTTCGAAGCACTAGATCACCGCAATTTCAATCGAAATGGAGCAGCATTCGACAAAGGGGAAACTTTCTCAGGGATTGATTATGAATTGGGCTTAAAAGCAGTCGAAGAATTGAAATCCTTATTTCCTGAGGTTTCTAATTTGGCTCCAATTGCTTTGCAATGGATTTTAAGTTTCAGCGAAATCAGTTGTATTATTCCAGGAGCATCAAAATCTAGTCACGTGCAATCGAATTTATCAGTTTATGATTTGCCTAAACTGAGCCCAGATAAAATTGCTGCAATGAATGCTATTTACGAAAAATACATTAAGCCAGAAGTGCATCAATTGTGGTAATAAATGTTTAAATATTTAGCCACAGATTTACAGATTTTTACAATTATTTAAAATCTGTAAATCTGCGGCTATTTTAAATAATATAAATGTTCAACAAATCCAATTTCAAAGAATGGTTTGATCGGTATAAATATGCCGAAATAGCAGCTACATCGGCAGCATTGGCAAGCTCGCAATTCAACCGAATCTTTGATGGATTGACAACAGCTTATTTAATCACTTTTGCCGAATACGCTGCGTTTTATGGGGTTATTTTATTTATTGGCTACCAAAAATTGGTCAAAGCCAATCGGTTATTAGATAAAAAAACGTCTTTAAAAGAAATCCTTTTTCTGGTTCGAAATTTACTACTTGAATTTGGTTATCCCGCTTTCCTCGACCTTTTCTTTATTCGCCCGTTTTGTATGTATTGGATGCCCATTTTGACAGGGAATCATTTTATAGGAATCATCTTTGGCAAAATTGCTGCCGATGCCGTTTTTTATGGTTTAGCAATTGTGAATTACGAATGGATTAAGAAGAAAAACTCAAAATTATGAGTCTCTTTTTGATACTTTACTCCTGAAAATTTCGTTATTTTATAGAAATATCAAATTATAATCTATGAAAAAATGTATTATTATAAGCTGTCTATTACTAATTATAGGCTGCAAAACAAAACAAATAAATGGCAAATTAATTCAAAAAGGTGTTGGTGCTAGCGAATTGAATGCAGTCGAAAACGCTCAAAAAGACAAAGCTTATGAACTCGGAAAAAGGCTTTTGATGACTTGCAACACCTCCAAATTTAAACCTTTTACAAAAAGTGAAGCCACAGACAAAGTTATTGCGAACTCATCGGAAAAGAACGTCAAAGCAATTGGAATCAGATACGGCTTAAAATATGGCAACTTCAAGGATCTTGAGTTTGTAGAAATGGTGAGAAACAAAACCGATGCCACCAACATTTACCGATTCAAAGCCCATTTTGATTATGCAAAAGCCAACAAGGAGCTTCGAGTGACGATGAACTCAGAAAACAAAATCTCTACCATTACTACCAAAGACTGGAAGGATGATTTTAATTAAAAAATGATGTTGTATTTTGTTCTTGTACACCATTAATTATCAACACATCCCTTGCTTTGTATTTCTTAATTCGTACTTAAAAAGTATTTGGTTTCATTTTTAGTAAAAATATTTCTCAATTTGAATTTATAAAACCATTCAAAGCGTTATTTTTGCGCTATGGCTAAGAAAAATACAGACAAGATCGTTTTTGATCATATAAAAGTCCTTGATGCAGGTGCAAAAGGCGTTTCGGTGGCAAAAGCCCCAGATGGAAAAGTAATCTTTATTCCCAATGTTGTTCCTGGTGACGTGGTCGATGTGCAAACTTTCAAAAAGCGCAAAGCCTATTACGAAGGGAAAGCGGTGAAATTTCACGAATTTTCAGAACACAGAATCGAACCTATTTGTGAACATTTTGGTGTTTGTGGTGGTTGCAAATGGCAAAATATGAAATACAACCAGCAATTGTATTACAAACAAAATGAGGTTTTCAACCATTTGCAACGCATTGGAAAAATTGAACTTCCTGAATTTGAACCGATTTTAGGTTCCGAAAAACAATTTTTCTACAGAAACAAAATGGAATTTTCGTTTTCGAACAGTCGATGGTTGACGGAAAAAGAAATTGATAGCACAGAAGATTTGGGCAACCGAAATGCTTTAGGTTTCCATATCCCGAAAATGTGGGACAAAATTTTAGATATTAATAAATGTCATTTGCAGGAAGATCCATCGAATGCTATTCGTAATGAAATCAGGGCTTTCGCCAATGAAAATAACCTCACATTTTTTAATCCAAGAAATCACGAAGGTTTGCTTAGAACCTTAATGATGCGAACCGCTTCAACGGGTGAAATTATGGTTTTGATTCAGTTTTTCGAAAATGATAAAGCCAATAGAGAATTGATTTTAGACCATATTTACGAAAAATTTCCTCAGATTACTTCATTACAATATGTAGTGAATAATAAGGCGAACGACACTTTATACGATCAAAATATAAAATTATACAAAGGAAGAGATTACATTTTAGAAGAAATGGAAGGTTTAAAATTTAGCATTAATGCCAAATCTTTTTACCAGACCAACTCCGACCAAGCATTCGAACTGTATAAAATTGCCCGAGATTTTGCTGGACTTACAGGTAACGAAATTGTATATGATTTATACACCGGAACTGGAACAATTGCACAATTTGTTTCCAAAAATGCTAAAAAAGTAATTGGTGTTGAAAGTGTTCCCGAAGCCATTATCGATGCCAAAGCCAACGCCGAACGCAACAATATCAAGAATTGCGAGTTTTATGTTGGTGATATGAAAGTAGTTTTCAACGAAAGTTTCATCGCGCAACACGGCAAACCTGACATTATTATTACCGATCCTCCAAGAGACGGAATGCACAAAGACGTGATAGAACAAATTATGAAAATTGAGCCTAAAAAAATTGTTTATGTAAGTTGTAACTCGGCTACTCAAGCAAGAGATTTGGCTTTAATGGACGAAAAATACAAAGTTTCACGCGTTCGACCCGTAGATATGTTTCCTCAAACACATCACGTAGAAAATGTTGTACTTTTGGAGAGAAGATAATTTTAGTCCCGATAGCTATCGGGAACAGGTTTTAGATTGCAGTTGTTGAAATTGATATTTAAAGAAATTTATGAAAAAAATACTTTCGCTTTTATTACTTGTAATATTCACTTCTTCCAGTTGTGAGAAAGATGATATTTGCGATGCCAATACACCTACAACTCCCCGTTTAGTAATTGATTTTTACAATATTTCGAATGCATCTGTTAAGAAAAATGTAAACAATCTGAAAGTTATTGGAGAAGGAATGACCGAAGGCATTGTTTTTAACTCTGGTGCTTCAGGCGAAGCGCAATATTTAACTAACGGTAGTAGCATTTCAATTCCATTAAAGACAGACTCCAATTCAACTAAATATAGTTTTATTCTGAATTCAGGCAATTCAAATCCAACATTGATAGATACTGATGAAGTCACATTCAATTACACAAAAGAAGATGTTTTTGTTTCAAGAGCTTGCGGTTTCAAAACCCTTTTTACTTTTGTGCCAAACAATCCCATAATTCATACTGCAGTACCAATAACCAAAGGAAAATGGATGCAAGTCATTTCTGTCGAAAAAAGTAATATAGCAAACGAAAATGAGACACACATTAAAGTATTTTTTTAGTTTTTGTTTTCTAATAGTACAGTTTTTGACACAGGCTCAAGAAACTACTGCAACCAAAACTACATCAGAAAAAAAGAAATCTGAAGGCAAAATTCCAGAGGCTCCAAAACAAGCAACTGCAAAATTGGATACAATAGTTCCCGTAAAAAAAGACTCTATTGTTCCTGTAAAAAAAGATCGATATGGACTTCGTGTGGGAGTCGATTTGTACAGACTCACTCGTGGTTTATATGATAAAAATTATAAAGGAATAGAACTAGTTGGTGATTACCGCTTAACTAAAAATTACTATGTAGCTGCTGAGTTAGGAAGTGAAGATAAAACAACCGAAGATGATCGATTAAATACCACTACCAAAGGAACTTACCTGAAAGTGGGTTTTGATTATAACGGCTACGAAAACTGGTTGGATATGGAAAACATTATCTCTATTGGATTACGTGCTGGTATTAGTACCTTTAGCCAGGAATTGAACAGTTACAAGATTTACAATGCACATCCTTATTGGGGAGAAATGCCTTCGAAAGATTCAGGAGAGACTTTCAGCGGACTAACAGCTGGCTGGATTGAAGTCGTTGCAGGTGTAAAAGTAAAAGTGTATAACAATATATTTGTGGGCTTTAGTCTTCGAATGAATACACTAATTTATGACAAAAAACCAAGTGAAAACTTCGAAAACCTATATATTCCTGGCTTCAACAGAACGTATGCTGGAAATTTTGGTGCTGGATTCAATTATACGGTTACCTATTTTATTCCTTTATACAAGAAAACGGTTAAGCCGAAAAAGGGTAAATAATAATTTTTCCTCTACCCTATTTCCTTAATTCCTTTGATAAAAATCCAAGACATGAAAAGTTTTTCGCCCTCTTTGGTTTTTGCTGCTTGAAATTTTGGAGCTAAAATTGTACCCACAACAAAAGCAGTGACAGAAACCCAGATACCTTCCAAATGGGTATAGTTTCCAATTAAAAATCGGAATAAAATAAATAATATTGCAAAACAACCTAGTTGGTATAGAAAAGCACGTACTTGTAATTTTGTCATTATTTTAATGTATTAAATTTCTGCAAATTGATTACTGAACACTGTCATCTGTAGTCTGAAACTTCGTTCTCTTACTTCCTTCGTACATTTCATATTTTACCAATCTCGCTTCAATACTAGCATTGAAAAGCTTGATTTTCCTGGAAGGTTTTAATCCAACATATTTCAAAGCTTCGAGATTTCCGGTGATAAACCAAGCATTGGTTCCTGGATAATTTTTCTTCAAAGTATCACCAATATTTTTGTAAAATTGTTCCATGTGAATGTCCAATCGCTCATCATAAGGCGGATTGAAAACCATATGTAATTTTCCTTGCGTATTTTTTTCTGTGTCAAAAAAGTTTCTTTCTTCGATAGAAATATATTCGTCTAAATTGGCATTTTTGATGTTGTCTTTGGCTTTCAAAACTGCCGATGGCGCTTTATCGTAGCCTATGATGGTATAATGAAATTCCCGAATTTTCTTCATCAGGGAATCCATAATTTGGTCGAATAAATCATTGTCCCAATCGTTCCATTTTTCGAAAGCAAATTCCTTACGGTTGATGTTTGCTGGAATATTACAAGCAATCATTGCGGCTTCCGCTAGGAAAGTTCCCGAACCACACATTGGATCCAAGAAATCCCCTTGTCCGTCCCAACCCGAAAGCAACAAAATTCCTGCTGCCAATACTTCGTTAATCGGCGCAATATTGGTGGCAGTTCTATAACCACGTTGGTGCAAGGAATTACCTGATGTGTCTAATGCTACCGAAACTTGGTCTTTGTCAATATGAATATTAATTCTTAAATCAGGATGAATTTTTTCGATACTCGGACGTTGTCCAGTTCTTTCGCGAAACTGATCTACAATAGCATCTTTACATTTTTGAGAAACAAATTCCGAATGATTAAAATACTCCGAATGCACGGTCGCATCAATCACAAAAGTCTGATTGGCACTGAGAAATTTCGACCAGTTCACTCCCGAAATCCCTTTGTATAAACCATTTTCATCTCTTGCTTTGAAGAAATAAATTGGTTTCAGGATTTTCAAAGCGGTTCGCAAAGACAAATTGGCTTTGTACATAAAACCTTTGTCCCCTTTGAAACTAACCATTCTCACACCCTGCTCCACATCTTGTGCACCCAGCATTTTCAATTCGTTTGCCAGTATTTCTTCAAAACCAAAAAAGGTTTTGGCAATCATTCTAAAATTATTTTCCATCGTAAAATCAAGTATTCGGTGCAAAAATACACTAAATTTGCTGACTTGAATTAATAGAAAAAGAATAAATGCCGAATTCCCACGAACAACAAGCAACAAACAATAAACCATTAACTAAAAACTGGTTCGCCTCCTGGTTTGACACTCCGTATTATCACATTCTTTATAAAGAACGAAATTATAGAGAAGCCCAGATTTTTATGGACAATTTGACGCACTACCTCAACCTTCCGGAAAAAGCAAAAGTACTGGATTTGGCTTGTGGAAAAGGACGTCATTCCATTTATCTGAACCAATTGGGTTATGAAGTTGTGGGTGCCGATTTGTCTGAAAACAGTATTGCCGAAGCCAATAAAAACAAAAACGAAACCCTTCATTTTGAGGTTCACGATATGCGCGAAACTTTCGGAGATAAGTTTGACGCTATTTTCAATTTGTTTACTAGTTTTGGTTATTTCGAAAATGATGAAGACAATCTGACCACTTTAAAGGCGATGAAAGATAGTTTGACAGAACACGGTTTTGCCGTAATCGATTTTATGAATGTAAATCAAGTCATTGGTAATTTAGTTCCCGAAGAAGTAAAAACTGTAGATGGAATTGAATTTCACATCAAACGATATTTGAGTGACGGTCATATTTACAAAGAAATTGACTTTGAAGACCAAGGCGAAAAATTTCATTTCACCGAAAAAGTAAAAGCATTAACACTCCAAGATTTTGAGGAAATGATGGAAGAAGCGGGGATTTTTCTTTTGGATATTTTTGGAGATTATAAACTGAAAAAATTCCACAAAACCGATAGCGAACGATTAATTATGATATTCAAATAAGTAGATTAATCGGATAGAAAAAGTTTAATTGATACATCGATTAACTCAACGACTAAGCCGCTAACCAATTAAACGATTAATCAAATAATCTATTAAAAAGTTAAACAACTTTAAACAAAAAATGAACTACCTTTTACCCTTATTTTCTGTCCTTCTTGGTTATAGTATTGCTTTGTTTTTGAAACCAAAAAGCAAAACTAACCTTAAATTATTGCTAGCCTTTAGCGGTTCTTTCCTACTTTCTTTAACTGTGATTCATTTGTTACCAGAAGTATATGAAAGTCAAAATCAAAATGTTGGGCTTTTTATTATGGCGGGAATTTTATTCCAAATCATCTTAGAATTTTTCTCCAAAGGTGCCGAACACGGTCACGTTCACGGTCACGAAACAATGGCTCATATTCCGTGGTTGCTTTTTATCAGCCTTTGTATTCACGCTTTTTTAGAAGGATTTCCTGTAAGCCATCACCACAATTTAGCCTTGGGAATTGCCATTCATCATTTGCCTATAGCCATTATCTTGACGGTATTTTTTGTCAATTCAAGTTTGAATAAAAAAGCCATTTTTGCCTTTATGCTAACTTTCGCCATTATGACTCCGTTAGGAACCATTATTTCAGACTATTTGCCAATACTAAATGATTATTACACCGAAATAACCGCCGTCGTAATCGGGATATTATTCCATATTTCGTCTACCATTATTTTCGAAAGTAGCGAAGGACATAAGTTTAATGTTGCGAAAGTTTCGATGATTATTGTTGGAGTTATTTTGGCGTATTTTATATAAATTTGCGCGTGACCGCAAGGGTCGGGCTATACGCTACAATCCACGCAAAAAAGCGTGGGATTTCCGCTGCTATCCCTCACGCAAAAAAAAACACATAATTTTATAAATAACTCGCGAGTTGTCCTTACAAAAAACATACATTTAAATGACCTTTACCAAAACCACTGAACAATCCTCGAAATACGAACATTTAGAAAAAATGTCGGTTCAGGAATTACTGTCCAATATCAATCGAGAAGACAAAACCGTACCTCTTGCTGTCGAAAAAGCCTTGCCTCAAATCGAAATTTTGGTCGCTGAAATAGTTGCTAAAATGAAATTGGGTGGACGATTATTCTACATTGGTGCAGGAACCTCAGGGCGTTTGGGCGTTGTGGATGCTTCGGAATGTCCACCAACATTTGGCGTTCCTTTCGATTTAGTCAACGGAATCATTGCTGGTGGCGACAAAGCCATTCGACGTGCCGTAGAAAATGCCGAAGATGATGAAAACCAAGCTTGGATTGACTTACAAGAACATAATATCAACGAAAATGATGTCGTGATTGGAATCGCCGCTTCGGGAACCACGCCTTATGTAATTGGTGGTTTGCAAGCCTGTAACGAGAACAATATTATCACAGGAAGTATTTCTTGTAACGCAGGAAGTCCAATTTCGCTAACAGCAAAATTCCCTGTAGATGTTGTTGTTGGTCCAGAATTTGTTACTGGAAGTTCCAGAATGAAAGCTGGAACCGCACAAAAATTAGTACTCAATATGATTTCGACAGCCACAATGATTCAACTGGGGAAAGTGAAAGGCAACAAAATGGTCGATATGCAATTGAGCAACAGTAAACTTATAGATCGCGGCGTGAAAATGATTATGGGAGAAATTCCTGTTTCTTACGAAAAAGCATCTGAATTATTGGCAAAATACGGAAGCGTTCGAAAAGCAGTGGATAATTTTCAGTCTTAAATTCCAAAAAAAGGAACCCTAAATGGCAACAAATAAAGAACTTTTATCCAAATCCATCAAATATTTAGCTTGGGCTTTGCCTTTGCTTTTTATTGGGCCATCGCTGATTTACAATGCGTTTATGAACAAACAAAATGTTTGGCATTATTTAGTTTTGGTGATAGGAATTATGATTTGTTTAGGAGCAGTTTATTTAATGCTTTTAGGCCTAAAAACAATGATGCGAAGTTTATTCAACGACTAATGGAAAACCTGATACACATTCATAAAACCTTCGAAAAAGTCTCTTTTATTGACAAAAAAGTCAACAATCGGGAGTTTGAAGAGTGCGTTTTTAGAAACTGCGATTTTTCGAACAGCAATTTCTGCAACAACATTTTTATGGATTGCGAGTTCATCGATTGCAATTTATCGATGATGCTGTTAGACGGAACTAGCTTAAAAACGGTACATTTCAAAACTTGTAAATTAATGGGGATTCAATTTAATTCCTGTGCCGATTTCTTGTTTAATGTCAGTTTTCTGGATTGTGTCTTGGATTATTCGTCTTTTGCCAACAAGAAAATGCCGAAAACAAAATTCGATTCTTGTTCTATGAAAGAAGTTTCTTTTATTGGAACGAATCTCACGAATTCGGCTTTCGATAATTGTAATTTGGACAACGCCATTTTCAATGATACACAATTAGCAGGAGTCGATTTTAGAACGGCTTACAATTATAAAATTGATCCCGAATTCAATCCGATGCGAAAAGCCCAATTTTCGACACAGGGAATTGTGGGGCTTTTGGATAAATATGATATTAAAATTGAGTGAAATGGAAGCAACTAATTCCTATTTGGAAAGTGTAAAAAAGCAATTTCTTTATTATAAAACATTAGGCGAAAAAGCTATCAACCAGCTTGAGCCCGAGCAACTTTTTGTTTCAATAAACGATGACACTAACAGTATTGCAACAATTGTGAAACATCTTTCGGGAAATATGCTTTCGCGTTGGACTGATTTCCTAACTTCGGATGGCGAGAAAAAATGGCGAAATCGGGATGATGAATTTGTGGACACTATAAAAACCAAAGATGAATTATTCAATGTTTGGAACCTAGGATGGGATTGTTTTTTTGAAGCATTGAATGTATTACAAGCCGAACAACTTTCAGAAATTATCTATATTAGAAATGAAGGTCATAGCGTGATTGAAGCTATAAATCGCCAATTGGCACATTATCCGTATCATATAGGTCAAATTGTTTTTTATGCCAAAATATTAAAAAATAGCGAATGGACCAGTTTATCAATTCCAAAAAACAAATCGAATAATTACAACTCAGAAAAATTTTCCAAAGAAAAAAGCATACAGCATTTTACCGATGATGAGTTGAATAAATTAAAATAACAAACCTAGTCTTTAAAAGATTATGAGGTTTTATAAAATCAACAAATGAAAAAAATAATCTTCCTCCTCCCACTACTGCTATTAGTATCGTGTTACAATGTGGAACGCAATTGCAAGGATTTCAAAACCGGGAAATTCAAGTTTGAATATGAAGTAGATGGTGTCAAAAAAACCACCATTTTTGAACGCAATGACAGCATCGAAATTGAGACTTTTGAGGGCAAAACCGACACTTCGAGCATTCGATGGGTGAGTGATTGTGAATACATCCTGCAAAAAATTCACCCAAAGAATATGGCGGAAGAAAAAGCAATTTCGATGAAAATTTTGACTACAACTAAGAATTCCTATATCTTTGAATTCGGAATTGTGGGAAGTGACCAAAAACAACGTGGAACTGTTGAAAAGTTGGAAGATTGAAAATGCGAGATTTCAGATTACAGATTTCAAATTGCTCATCCTTTATAACTCATAACTAAAATAAAATGGAAGTATTTTTAAATCCTGATGCTTGGATTGCCTTATTAACATTGACCTTTCTGGAAATTATTCTTGGAATAGACAATATTATTTTCATATCGATTGTTACTGGAAAATTGCCTCCAGAAAAAAGAAAAAGTGCAACAAAAATTGGTATGTTCTTGGCTATGTTTATGCGAATTGCATTATTATTTGGTATCAGTTTTTTGATTCAAATGAAAAAGCCTTGGTTTTATATTGATTTCAGTTGGTTTTCAGCCGGAGTGACTGGTCAAAGTCTTATCCTATTATTAGGTGGATTATTCCTGATTTATAAAAGCACGAAGGAAATTCACGAAAAAGTGGATGAAAAAGGAGAAGAAGAAAAACAAATTGGTAAGGCGGCTTCCAAATCTTTTCAAGGTGTACTATTGCAAATTATTATGATTGATTTAGTGTTTTCATTCGATAGTATTCTAACGGCGGTTGGTATGACTAACGGTGTAGAAGGTGCACTTTATATTATGGTTACTGCTGTAATTATTTCTGTGTTGATTATGATGCAATTTGCGGTTCCGGTTGGGACTTTTGTCAACAATCACCCTTCGATTCAAATTCTGGGATTATCGTTTTTAATTCTTATTGGATTTATGTTAATTACTGAAAGTGCTCATTTATCGAATGCCTTAATCTTTGGCGGACACGTTACACCTGTGCAAAAAGGGTATTTGTATTTTGCGATTTCCTTCTCGCTATTTGTAGAGTTTTTGAATATGAAAGTCGATAAGAAAAAGAAATAAAATAATTAAATCAAAGCTCCTTTCGGGGCTTTTTTTATTCTAAATTATACAATTAAGTTATTGTAAATTAGCATTATGAAAAATACAATCTCACAAAGAGTTGCCGACTTTTTAAAAAACTTCCCTCCTTTTAGTTTTTTAAAACAAAAAGACTTAGAAATCATTTCAGAACAAATAACAATTATTTATAAAGAAAAAGACAGTGTTGTTTTTGCAATAAACGAAGATACACACGATAGTTTTTATGTGGTTCACAAAGGAGCAGTAGCGCTAAGAGCAGAGCATGAAAACGATATTTTGGATATGTGTGATGAAGGTGATATTTTTGGATTGAGGCCGCTTATAGCCAATGAAAACTACAAAATGGAAGCCCGAACCTATGAAGAAACCATACTTTATGCTATTCCTATTAGTGTTTTCAGACCTTATGCTCTTGAAAACAAATCTGTTGGAAATTTTTTAATAGAAAGTTTTGCATCCAATACATTAAACCCATTTTCTAAAAGTCATCGTGGCAAATTATATGGTGATGAATCTCTTGAAGCTGACACCAAACTCTTGGATTTGCAAGAAGTAAAATATTCAAAAAAAATAATAAGCTGTTTCTCTTCAACTACAGCAAAAGAAGTGGCTGAAATTATGCTTAATAAAAATGTGGGAGCCATTCTAGTTGTCGAAAATTCACTTCCAATTGGAATTATTACTGACAAAGATTTAAGAAACAAAATCGTAACAGGAGCATTCCCAATCACAACTCCAGCATCGGAAATAATGACTTCGCCAGTGATTACTTATCCCACAAAAATGACAGTAACTCAAGCCCAAATGGCTATGATGAAAAGCGATATCAGTCATTTATGCATTACTATTGATGGAACAACAAATTCGAAAGCCGTTGGAATGTTGTCCAAGCACGACGTCATGGTATCTATTGGTAACAATCCAGCAGTTTTGTTAAGAGCCATAAAAAGGGCTAAGAAATTCAAGAAAATCAAACTTATTAGAGCTGGTATTTTGCATTTATTACAAGGTTATTTGGATCAAAATATCCCGATGACGCTAACTTCTAAAATAATTTCAGAACTGAATGATGCGTGTACGAAACAAGTAATTGGAATAGTGTTAAAAAAAATGGATTCACCGCCACCAGTTAAATTTTCGTGGTTGGCAATGGGAAGTCAAGGAAGAAGTGAACAATTATTACAAACTGACCAAGACAATGCATTAATTTATGAAGATGTTCCTGAAGAATTCGAAGCATCAACTAAAAAATATTTTTTAGCCTTGGCAACTCGAATCAATAAAGGTCTTTTTGAAATTGGTTATGAATATTGCCCTGCCGAAATGATGGCATCAAATCCAAATTGGTGTTTAAGTCTTAGTGAATGTAAAAATAAAGTTCACCATTGGATTACCAATACTGGAAAAAATGAAGTACTATTATCGTTCATATTTTTTGATTATAGTTTATCTTATGGAGATAATGATTTAGTCAATAATTTGTCGGATTTTATTTTTGAAGATGTAAAAGCCAATCCAACATTTTATATACATTTAGTTAGCGGTGCGTTACAAAGCCCATCACCAACAGGATTTTTTAGAGAATTTTTATTAGAACAAGATGGTGCTCACAAAGATTTTTTTAATATCAAAAACCGAGCATTAATGCCACTTGCCGATGCAGCTAGAGTTTTGATTCTCTCCCACTCGGTTAAATCCATTAGCAATACTGCTGAACGTTTTGAAAAATTGGCAGAATTAGAACCTTACAACAGTGAGTTGTATTTGGCTTGCGCTTATTCGTACAAGGCCTTACTAAAATTCCGAACCAAACAAGGTCTTTTACACAAAGACTCTGGACAATACATTTCCTTAGAAACCTTGTCAAAATCCGAAAAAATAAAGCTAAAAAGTACGTTTAAAACCATCAAAGAATTACAGGAAATCATCCGAATTCGGTTTAATGCTTCAAACATTTTATAATGAACTTCTTTACTAAAATAAAAACCTTCCTATTAGAACTCTTGGGCAAGTCTGATACTTCATTAGACGATGAAATACAAGGAGATATAGATTCTACACGTTTTGTAGTTTTGGATACTGAAACTACTGGTTTTGATTATGAAAATGACCGAATATTATGCATTGGAGCCATCGTTTTGCAAAATTATAGGATTCCTATTCAGGAAAGTTTGGAGGTTTATATTCAGCAAGAACATTACAACAAAGCAACGGCCCAAATACACGGAATTTTAAGAGCATCTGTATTGAATCGTCCCAACGAAATAGAGGGTTTACAACAATTTATTGATTTTTTAGGCGATTCAATTATTGTGGCTCATCATACCTTTTTTGACGTCTCAATGATTAATAAAGCTTTGGAACGAAATGGTTTGCCAAAATTAAAAAACAAAACCTTGGACACTGCGCATCTTTACAAAAAAACCTTACTCTATTCTCCGCTTCTTGTCCACAAGGAGAGTTATACTTTAGATGACCTTGCCGATAAATTCGACATTTCAAAAAAGGACCGACATACAGCAATGGGAGATGCCTATATTACAGCTATTGCCTTTTTGAAAATCTTGAATAAATTGAAAGAAAAAAAAGATTTTAGCTTACAGCACTTATTCAAATATTGATAATAGAATGGTTTGATTTCTTTTGATGTAAATAAAATAAATTTATTTACTAATAATCACTTCTAAAGAGTTAAAATCCATTGAAAGATTTTTTTAAATCATTTTAATGTCATCTTCTGCCCTATTTCAAACTAGTCGCAAAAAAGGTAAGCTAATTTTAGCTGTCTTAAAGTCTCTATTATGGTTTGTAAATCAATTATTATTACAAAAAAATGAAGTAGAGAGAAAAAAAACTCGTTAAAAAATTGGAATTGAAAAAATAAAACTTAATTTTGTGTAATCGATTACATCAAACGTTTTTTGTTATGACAAATCATAGCTCTAGATATGCTTTCAGTCCACAAGCAGTAAAACAATATAATCCATAACAATTAAGAGAGGAATCCTTGATTGATAATCCAATGAAAGAAGGGAAAATTACATTTACTCATTTCATCACGATAAGTATATTGCAGTTCAGCTGTATATCAACGCCATTAAACTAGAAACTATTGATGTTTTTAAAATAACCGATTTAAAATAAAATAAAATAAAAAAATGTCAATAAACTTATTCGATTTAACTGGAAAAACTGCACTTGTAACTGGAGCTGTTCACGGGCTTGGGATGGCTATGGCTAAAGGGCTTGGTCACGCAGGAGCTAAAATTGTTATTAATGATCGCAGCTCGCGAGAAACAGTAGACAATGCTGTTGCCGAATACAAATCGGTTGGAATTGAAGCCTACGGTTATATATTTGATGTAACAGATGAAGTTGCAGTTATCGAGAACATAAAAAAAATTGAAGCCGAAGTTGGTCCTATCGATATATTAATCAATAATGCAGGAATAATCAAACGAACTCCTATTATTGAGATGGAAGTTAGCGACTTTGCCGAAGTAATCAATGTCGATTTAATTAGTCCATTTATTATGTCAAAAGCCGTTGCTAAAGGAATGATAGGCCGCGGAAATGGGGGGAAAATCATCAATATTTGTTCGATGATGAGCGAGCTAGGAAGAGATTCTGTAAGTGCTTATGCTGCTGCCAAAGGAGGACTAAAAATGCTTACCAAAAATATGGCTACCGAATGGGCTAAATTCAACATTCAAACTAACGGAATTGGACCTGGCTATTTTGCAACAAGCCAAACGGCTCCAATAAGAGTTGACGGACATCCTTTTAATGAGTTCATCATTAGCAGAACACCTGCTGCTCGATGGGGAGAACCTGAAGATTTGCAAGGCGCTGCGGTTTTTTTGTCATCCAAAGCAAGTGATTTTGTAAACGGTCACATTCTTTATGTAGATGGAGGAATTCTTGCCACAATTGGTAAACCATCGAATGAATAACAATATTTAAGAGATTTATAATGAGCACAACATTTATACACGATAACTTTTTATTAGAAAATAAATTTGCTGAAGAATTGTATCATAATTATTCTAAAAATCAGCCAATTATCGATTATCACAATCATTTATCTCCGCAAGCTATCGCCGAAGATAAAATTTTTGACAATGTTACCCAAGTTTGGATCAACGGTGATCACTACAAATGGCGCGCGATGCGAACTTTGGGAATCAACGAACAATTTATTACAGGAAACGGTTCTGATAAAGATAAATTCTTGAATTGGGGAAAAACAGTTCCCTATACCATGCGTAATCCTTTGTACCATTGGACGCATTTAGAATTAGCTCGCTATTTTGATATTACTGGTTTATTAAACGAAAAATCAGCTGATAGAATTTATGAAGAAGCTTCCGCCAAAATAAATTCTCCTGAATACAGCACTCGAAACTTGCTTCGCAAAATAAATGCTGCCTACGTTTGTACTACCGAAGATCCAACGGACACTTTAGAATTTCATCAAAAAATCGCTAAAAGTGACTTCGAAATAAAAGTGGGAACTGCCTTCAGACCTGATAAAGCCATCCTGATTTCTAATGATGGATACAACGACTATGTTGATACATTGGGTCTAGCAGCAGGAATTTCAATTGATACTTATGCTGATTTATGTTCGGCTTTAAGAAATAGAATTGACTATTTTGACAAAAACGGTTGCAAAATATGTGACCACGGTTTAGACCAAGTTTATTTCGAAAACTATACTGAAAACGAAATCAATAGTATTTTCAAAAAGAAAAGAGAAAATGCAGAATTAAGCAATGAAGAAACCTTGAAATTTCAAAGTGCCGTTTTATTCTTTTTATTCGAAACCTATCACGAGTTTGGATGGGTGCAACAACTGCATTTGGGAGCTTTAAGGAATAATAATGCTCGTATGCATAGAATTTTAGGTCCCGATACAGGCTGGGATTCTATTAGTGATTTTCCACAAGCACAAAAATTATCTGCTTTCTTGAATGCATTGGATAGTAAAGATAAATTGGCGAAAACAATTATTTACAATCTAAATCCAGCCGATAATGAGGTTATGGCGACTATGATTGGCAATTTCAACGACGGAAGCGTGAAAGGAAAAGTACAGTTTGGTTCAGGTTGGTGGTTTTTAGATCAAAAAGACGGAATGACAAAACAACTCAACGCACTTTCTAATATGGGATTGATTAGCTGTTTTGTTGGAATGTTGACTGACTCAAGAAGTTTTTTATCATTCCCAAGACACGAATATTTCAGACGCATTCTTTGTAATCTTTTAGGGGATGAAATTAAAAGGGGCGAATTACCCAATGATATGGAATGGATTGGTAAAATGGTTTCGGATATTAGTTATAACAATGCCAAAGAATACTTCAAAATTTAAAAAAAAATGAAAAAATTAAATAGAATAAATACAGGTTTAGAAAAATTACAGCCCATAAAGGTGGTTCAATTTGGTGAAGGAAATTTTTTGAGAGCCTTTGTAGATTATGCTTTTCAAAGACTAAATAAAGAAGTCAATTTCAATGCAGGAATTGCAATTGTTCAACCATTGAAAGAAGGTATGATCAACATGATTAACGATCAAGACGGACTTTACACTTTGTTTATGAATGGAATCAAAAAAGGTGAGAAGATACAAGACATCGAGTTAATTTCTAATATTGTAAAAGCGATAAATCCGTATACTAATTTTGCAGATTATCTTGCGTTAGCCAAAGAACAGGAACTTCAATTTATTGTTTCCAATACTACTGAAGCTGGAATTGAATTTATCGAAACAGATACTCCAGACATGCAACCACCAGTTGCTTTTCCTGCAAAATTGACAGTTTTATTATACGAAAGATTCAAACATTTCAACGGAGATGCTGCTAAAGGATTGACAATCATTCCTTGTGAATTGATTGATTATAACTCAGAAACACTTAAAAAATATATTTTGCAATATTGTGATTTATGGCAATTAGAAGAGGCTTTTAAAACTTGGGCATCCGACGCTTGTACGTATCACAGTACTTTGGTGGACCGAATTGTTCCCGGATATCCAAGAGCTGAAATTGAAGAATACAACAACAAATTAGCCTATCAAGACAATTTAATTGTAGCTGCTGAACCCTTTTTCCTTTGGGCTATTGAAGGTGGCGATGCTTTAAAAGAAAAGCTACCTTTTCATAAAACGAATTTGAATGTGAAGATTGTTGATGATATTCGTCCTTTCAAAATGATAAAAGTTCGTATTTTGAACGGAGCACATACTGCAATGGTTCCTTTTTCTCTTTTGCATGGTAATAAATTAGTAATGGAAACCGTTAACGGAAGTTTTACTGGAAAATTTGTAAACAGCGTTATTGGAGAAATTAGTGAAACCCTTGCTATGGACAAAAATGAAATCCTTGCTTATACCGAAGAAGTAATGGATCGATTCAAAAATCCATTTATCAAACATGCTCTTGCAGATATTGCTTTAAATTCTATCTCAAAATTCAAAGTGAGAGTTTTACCTAGTTTATTGCAATATTATAATGCGAATAAAAATTTACCGACTCATTTAACTTTTTCATTAGCGTGTTTGATCCAATTCTACAAAGGAATTTGGAATAACGAGGTTTTACCGGTAAAAGATTCTCCAGAAATAGTCGAAGCCTTTAAAAAGGCTTGGCAATTAGGATCTTTAGACTTAGTTGTAACTGAAATTTTAGCAAATACTGAATTTTGGGGTGAAGATTTAACAAACGTTGAAGGATTATCGGAAGCCTTAGTAGTAGCTTTGAGCGCAATTGAAACCAATGGTATTGAAGAAGGTTTTTATAATTTTAAAAAATCTTTCAAAGAAATCCACTCTTAATAATTACTATTATGCAAAAGAAATTAATAAAAGTAAATCCTTCGGATAATGTTGCAGTAGCCTTGGTAAACCTTGTTGCTGGCGAAGTTATCGAATTTGAAGGAGAAGTAATTTCAATCGAATCGGATGTAAAAATGAAGCATAAAATTGCCTTACATCCATTTGAAGTGGGACAAAAAATTATTATGTATGGTGTTTTAGTTGGAAAAGCGAGTGCTCGAATTGAAAAAGGAGGATTACTTTCGACAGCAAATGTTAAACACGAAAGCGCTAAAGTAACCGCCAAAACCGAAACTATTGGTTGGACTGTTCCTAATGTCGATAAATGGAAAAACAGAACTTTTCAAGGATATCAGCGCGAAGACGGACAGGTCGGAACCGAGAATGTTTGGTTGTTTTTTCCATTGGTTTTTTGCGAAAATAGAAATATCGAAATCTTGAAAGACATTTTCGAAAAAGAATTGATGAAACCCAAAGAAAACGATTATCAATTATTGCTTCGTTCTCTTATAAGTTCAGAAAATGGTGCTGCGGAAGCTGCTGAAAAATCAGCAGAAGATAATTTATTCAAAAATATTGAAGTAAAATTCATCACTCATCAAGGGGGTTGCGGTGGAATTCGTCAAGATTCTCACAGTTTGGCAAAACTTTTGGCTGGATATGTCAACAATCCAAATGTGGCTGGAGCAACTGTTTTGAGTTTGGGTTGCCAAAATTTACAAATTCAAATTTTCAAAGATGCGATGGATGCCATCAATCCAAATAGCAAAAAACCCGTATTGATTTACGATCAACAATCTATTGGAACTATTGAGGCAATGTTGAATAGCGTTGTAAAAGATACTTTTGCCGCTATAAAAGAAGCGAATAAACTAGAAAGAACTCCATCCCCTTTATCCAAATTAAGAATTGGACTCGAATGTGGTGGTTCTGATGGATTCTCAGGAATTTCGGCAAACCCAACATTAGGTGTTTTATCTGATAAACTTGTTGCTTTGGGTGGAACAACAATTCTTTCGGAATTCCCTGAATTATGTGGTGTTGAACAAGAATTAGTAAACCGCTGTGTGGATGACAATGACGGAAAGCGTTTCTTAGAATTAATGCAATGGTACGAAAAAACGGTGGTTGATGCAGGTTCTGGATTTGATATGAATCCATCGCCAGGTAACATCAAAGACGGTTTGATTACCGATGCTATGAAATCAGCAGGTGCTGCCAAAAAAGGAGGAACTTCACCAATCGTAGGCGTTTTTGATTATGGAGAATACATCAATGAACCAGGATTTACCTTATTATGTACTCCAGGAAATGATGTAGAATGTACTACGGCAATGGTGGGTTCAGGAGCCAATATGGTTTTGTTTACCACCGGTTTAGGAACTCCAACAGGAAACCCAATTGCGCCCGTTGTAAAAGTTTCTTCAAACACACCATTGGCCGAAAAAATGTCGGATATAATTGATATTGATACGGGTGGAATTATCACAGGTGAAAAAACAATTGAAGAAATGGCCGACGAAATGCTTGAATTTATTATCAATGTGGCGAGTGGCGATATCAAAACCAAAGCGGCAATTTTGAACCAGAATGATTTTATTCCTTGGAAAAGAGGAGTTTCATTATAATATTTTTGTTATTGTTTAGGTTTTATTAAAAAAAGGTGGGAAAATTTATTCTTTCACCTTTTTTGTTTGTAGTTGTTTCTGGTACGTTTAATTCTTGTTATTTGTCACGTTGTAAGCGTGTCATTTAATTTGCTATCGTATCTTGAGACGCTTCCGACGCGACAATTGGAGCAGTATAATCTACGTCAATTTTATTTTATTTTTAAAAAGGTGGGAGAATTTATTCTTTCACCTTTTTGTTTGTAAATTAACTATTCCCATTTCTTTTGTCATTTCGACGAAGGAGAAATCACATTTGGTGATCACAATAATTGCTTTCGCTATATGATTTCTCCCTTTGGTCGAAATGACAAGTTGCACTTAATTTCAGAGTATGGTCAAAAAAAAAGGATACTCATTTCTGAATACCCTTTTTAGCATTATAAATTAATCTATTATTATTGTACTATAACTTTTACTGACTTTTCTCCGTCAGCTGATTTTGCATTTACTAAATAAATACCTCTATTGATATCCAAACTTGTATCAGCTTCTGCTTGAGTTGTTTTTACTAATGCACCCAACAGGTTGTAAACATTTATTTGTGTTCTTGATTTTAAGTTTGACAAGAAAATTTTGTTGTTTTTTGCATAAACAGTAATATCCAATTCTTTTTGGAAAACTTTAGTTGCAAGTGCAGGAGTTACAACATTTGCTCCTGTTACTTCAACTTTATAAAGGTTACTTGAAGCTGTATCACCGTAGATATAAATTTTCCCAACAGCTGCTTGAGCTGTAGATATATTAGCAGTGAAAATAACTAAATCTACTGGAGTAGCGCCACCAATTGAAGTACCAGAACCAAGAAGTTCAACACCATTCGTACACATCACTTTACGAGCAGTACCATTAGAACCTGTTTTGAACCATACTTTTACAGTACAGGCTCCATCAACATTGAAATAAATATAACGTTGTGTTGGCAATAAATTACCAGCAGTTCCACCGCCACCACCATTCAACTGAAAACGATTTACTGCTGTAAAACCGTCAGTAAATGTTGCTCCACTTGCAGTAACTGCACCAAAATTTGTATTAGTGGGAATAGGAAACAAACCTAACTGATCTTTTACAATTTCATCATATCCAATACCGGCAGATAAAGGCCAAGTAACAATATCATTACCAAAATCCCAAACTTTTGTTTGTGCATTAACAGATAATGCCGAAAACAGCATAGGAAGAATTAAAAGAAGTAATTTTTTTTTCATAATAAAATTTTTTAGTTGTTAATTTATAATTTGTAATCGATTGCATAAATGTACTATTTATTTTTAAAATAAAAAATAATTTATGATTTTTTTTGATAATTCTAAATCAATCCATTGTTTAACAATCTATTGCTGATAAAAAAAAGACTATGACATTTGCCATCTTCTTCATTATAAAAGAGCAATTATGCCATTTATGACTTTCTATATTTCTGCGGATATTTTTTGGTTTAAAAATCTCCCAATTCAAGAAAAAAAAAGGATAAAAAAAACCCTAATAAAAATATTAGGGCTTTCATATTAAACAAGAATTTTGACTAATAAGTCATCAGTTTGACTGTTTTTTGTCCATCGGCTGCTTTAACAACCACAATCCAAACGCCAGTATTAAAATTGAAATTGGCATCTGAATTCGTTTCAAATGATTTTACCAACGAACCATTTAGCCCATAAACGTAAACTTTGGTATTTGATTTTACGTTAGAAACCACAATGTTGTTTTTGTAAGCAAAAACATTTACAGAGGAATTTGCTTGATAGGGTTTGATTCCGAGTGTATCATCAGTAATTAACTGTGGAATTGGATCCCAGCCATCTGAACCTTTTGTAAATTCGAAGGTAGTAATCGGAGTTCCATCAGTCAAGGTTGGTGTCGATAATAAAGTAGCCCAACTAGCGCGACTTGCTGAATTATTTGCACCTGAATTTTCGATTGAACCATATTCGTACATTTTAGCAGATGTTCCACCCAAGGTGTTTTGCCATCCAAGAGGTGTTATCAAGGATTGATCTACAAATCCAGGGAAATTTGAAGTTTCGATTGTGGTGTTGTAAAAAACAACTTCACTGGTTGTTGCTTCCCAAGGACGACCAAAATAACCTGGTTTAGAACGGTATAATGATGCCGTTTCAGTACCTGGAATGGCTGTAGTAACATTACATTCATACATTAAATATCCTCTTCCTGATGCTTGTTGAGCAGCTGTAAGATAGGATTGGTCAGAAGCATTATCACTGGTGTTCATCGCTAAATCTGTTTGGTAAAAAACAGCATTCATTCCACCAAAAATATAATCAACAGCTCCCATCATTACTCCTTTATAAACCACAACTCTGGAATTTGAACCTCCAAAGAAAGAATCCTGACGTCCTATTACTCTACATTTATTCAAAATTACTTTGTCCACATTGTTGACAATTGAAATTGCTGCTGCTCTTTCTACAAAATTTCTGTCTTGAACCGCAGTACTTCCGATAGTTGTAGGTCTTAAACCCTTGCTTCCCGAAGTCCACATTACCACAACATCCTCAGATTCTTTTTTCGAAATATACTGATTGTAAGAGTTTTCAAAAATAATGTCATCTGCTTGAAAACCATTGGCATAAACCACAACCGTAGCGTTCCAATAAGAACCATTTGTAGTTCCAGACCCTTTGTTTTCATAGGTTAAATACCCATTTTCTTTGTTTACTCTTAAAACATCAGCATCCCATTTCTGGTTGTTTTTCATACTGTAGTAGTTGTAGCCGTGTCCGTAATAGGATGTAATTCGAACTGCACCGTCTTTGATATCGACACCTTTATTCAACAAGTCAATATTTGGTGTAGCCGCTGCATTTTTCAAAGTAACATTAGCTTGAGTTATATCTAACATTTCTTCGTAATTACCAGGATCAATCATAATAGTTACTCGTTCAGTATTGGTTCGAGTCATTTTGGAAACAGCATTAAGTGCTGCATTTATAGTTTGGTAATCTTTATCAACACCAACAGTAATTACTGATTGATAAGCGTTGCTTCCTCCGACAGCGATGTTTGTAAAATAAGTAGTCGCTGCACTTGCTCCAACGGTAATAGTTACAAATCCTGGAACAGAACCTAAATAGGAATATTCAACATTTTCATAAGTACTTGTGCTATTGGTAGTTGTTGTAATTGCTGCTCCTCCTTCGATAGAGAAATCGGCAGTATAGTAATACGTAATAGCCACTTTATCTCCAACATTTACTGGTACTTTGATTGTTGCTCCAGCTTTAGTTGTTAAATGGCCTTTGGCAATTTCATTGGCAACTGTACCTGTAAAGAGCATTCCTTTGTAGGCTGGAGTTCCATTTGCAATCACTTTGTCATCAAACGACCAATTCGTAACTGGTTTAAAATCAAAGTTTTTTGAAGTAGCTGCTCCATTCACATTTAGATTAGAAATCAAGCCTATTTCGACTGGGTATTCGTCTAATCCGCTATAAGCAACAGTGTAAACACCATTTCGTAAAGCAATCCCTGATACGGAACTGAAATTATAAACATAACCTGCTTCATTCAAATTAGTAAAAGTCAATGCTAATTTTGACAATTGAGTTGCATCCAATCCTGTTGTATTAATGGTTACATTATACACTGGTTTTGCAGTAAAGGCAACATCGGCATTAACATTGGCAGTTCCGATTGTAATTTTATTTGAAAGAATTTCATAATCGTTAACACCTTGACCAGAAATAGTGTACTCTACATTAGGTTCTAATTGTACAGTATATGTTGATGCGCCCGAGTTTATAACTGGGTTGGGTACATATATTTTATTGGCAGACGGATCAGGAGTATAGGTTAAAGCAAGGTTTGAAATTCCTGAACCTAAACCCGTAACATTACCCGATACTGTGTACAATTCAACTGCTTGAATTGCAATGTCATAAGTAGTTGTAGTATTTGTTACATCAAGAGAAGTTCCGTTGCTGATAACATATCCATTTGCCCCAGCTAAACTTAATGCATAAGTATATCCCTGAGGAAGGCTTACATTGTAGGTGCCACTTGAAACTGCTGACGACCAAGTTTTACCTGCTTGGTTTGTAAAAACAATTGTGTAACCACTTGGTATTCCAGAAGCTAATGAAACATCTACATTTCCTGTTAACGCTTTATAGACAGCATCTTTTCTCAAAATTCTATAATAACTTGGTTTACCTTGTGTGTCAAATATATGATAGGATCCTGCTTCTTTAGCTACAAAGTGAAGTTCTGTTAAGCCAACTGGAACAGTAACCTGATTCGTCTGCGAAGCTGGATTTGGAACATATTGAAAATTGATGATTCCGCCCGCATCTGTACTAGAAAATACTGTAACTTCATCGTCAGCACTTAAGGTTAAACTCATATATCTTCCTGAAGCAGCAGCGGCATTAACATAAACTCTACCTGTATAACCAACAGCTCCTGCAATATTTTGGTCATAACGGGTAAGATTAGTATTGGTGGTTCTCAATCTATCATTTGAACCTCCAACCCAACTCAATACACCAGCAGTAAATGGTGGTAAAACATTGGCTGAACTACCAACTACAATCGATGAACTATACCAAGAATTGATAATAGATTCTGTTAATTGATTGTTGTATAAATTGGTATCTAATTGTACTGCACCAAAATCCCAAACATCAGTTTTGCCATTTGAAACAATAATTTCCGCTGCATTTTCAATATTCATACCGTGAATATAAAATTCAGCATTTGGAAAACCTGCGCTTTTAAGTGTTGCGGTAATTACGCCTTTAGGTCCAGTATAAGTAAAACTCACTGCAGCACCATCAGCACCTCCAATGTTTTCAGCATTCACAGAACCTATTACATTTGAATTGGCATCTGTAAACTCAAAAACACCGTCAACTCCGCTACCATAAGTACAAACAACAAATGTAACAGTAGCATTACCCGCAACGATTATGTCCATAGAATTTCCAGGGAAGAATACTGCGCCGTGTGCTGCATCGTGATATCCAAATTTAGAAGCATCATTAGTAGTATTGCTTTTTAAATTAAGAATTCCATCACTTGTTAAAAAAGTGTTGTAACGCAATGCTTGGTAACTCGTTTGCGGAAGAACCGTGCCATTTGCAAAATTATAGGAATAGGTTTGTCCCGGAACAGCTTCAACCACTACGCTATTATCTGCAATATTCAACGAATAGGTTGTAGGATTTGATGAAGGACTGGAAAAAGTAAGAGTTAATAGATTTCCATTTGCAGAAACCGAAGCAATATCTCCCGTTAAAGTTGGTGTATATGAAGACAAAGCATTCCCGTTTAAAGGTATTTGTATTGATGCTGTTTCGTTTGTTGCGCTTATAACCGTACCCGTGCTTACTGTAACAGTAGCATTTGAACTAGAATCAGCTCCAGCGGTAAATCCAATTTCGGTACCATTGATGGTGATTGTTCCTGATTTTTGAACCCATTGAGTTAGTGAAACTGGAGTCGTTACCGGAACAACTTCTATGTACGGAACATAGTTTGTGCCTGTAAAATCCAATGTTACAATGCCCGCAGTACCCACATAAAGAAAATCTACTGAAGTTCTATTCGTATCGAAATTGGCTAAAGTAGTAGCTGATTGCGATGACTTATCAAAATTTCCTGTGGCACTTGAAACCGAAATAATTCCACCAGAATAAATACTTCCACCCACTTTGATATAGGAATTACCAAAAACTTGTAGTTTAATTTGATTTCCTGCTTTCAAAATAGAACCGTGTTGAGTTCCATTATAACCATAGGCATTACTCGCACCTGGAACAATTTCAACCAATCCTTTTGTTATTCCAATATTCCCTAGAGTGACTGTTGGAATAATACTTCCGTCTCTAAAGTCAAAGAAATAAGGGATGTTTTTTACAACTGTGCTATAAGCTGCTCCCATTTGAGCAGGTATAACACTTACTGAAGGAAGGTAAATATCAGTTCCAGGAGTAACGGCTTTAAAATTCAAAGCTTTGGAAGCTCCAGAATAAACATAATCATAAGTGTCTGTCAAATCCGTAGTAACTTTTGCAGCTTGAGTACCTAAATCTCCAGATACTGTAGCCGTTCCCAACATACTTAATGAAGAATATTGTGAACCTAGAAACTTTATTGCACTTGTTCCAGCGACAGTTATATTCATTTCCTGATTGGCTTTTAAATTAAGCCCATAAGTTGCACCGTGAAGCGAATAATCCCCACCCAAAGTTAGTAAACCATCAGTACTTTGTTTTGCTGTAATAATTGTTCCGTCTCTAAAATCATATTTTGTGGTTCCATTTAAATAACTATTGTCATATAATTTTATGGTATATGTTTTTGGATCTGTACTGCTGTTAGCATAGGTTATAACCAGATTATTGCCTGTAATCACCGCTGATGCAATATCACCCGAAACAGAAGGCGTAAGTGAAGCCATATTTCCCCCTAAATCAAGGGCAATATATCCAGTATCTTTTAATGAACTTAACACAATGCCACTGCTTAAAGTAATTGTAGCATTATCTGAAGCTGTAGCACCAGAAGCTAAGTTAATTGTAACACCATTCAGGGTTACTGTACCTGATTTTTGAACATAAGTACTTAAAGAAACATTGTAAGGATTAGGAGAAATTTCGATATAAGGCAAGTAGGTTGTTCCTCCACCTATATGATCAAGAACAACAGTTCCTGCTGCACCAACATAAAGAAAATCGACATACAATGGATTTCCATCACTAAAAGTAGCTCCTGTATTATTGCTTTGAGAAACTATATTAAAAGCTCCTGTTGTACTAGATGCAGTGATTGAACCTCCAGAATATTGGTCGGCACCAACTCTTATATAACTATTTCCAGCTACTTTTAGAGTAATTTTATTTCCATCTTTAAAAGTAATTCCGTGTTGAGAACCGTTAAGGCTGAGCCCATTACAACATCCAGCTTCAATTTTAAATAAGCCCACCTCAATATTATTCGGTGGACCTGAAGGTACAATGCTTTGATTTCTCAAATCAAAATAATAAGGAATATTTTTTTCTGCAACTGTAAAGTCCATTCCTAATTGAGCAGGAATCACTTGAATCGTTGGAAGATAGGTATCGCCTCCTGTTCCAGCAACTGTTTTGAAGTTAAGGGTAGCCGCAAGACCTGAATATACAAAATCATAAGTATCTACTTTATCAGCAACTACTTTGGTGACTTGAGTTCCTAAATCTCCTGCAACTGCTCCCGTACCAACCATCTTTAGTCCAGAATAAGCAGATCCGAGAAATCGAATCGTACAACTTCCAGCTACAGCGATGTTGATTTCTTGATTCACTTTTAAATCAAGACCATAACCTGTCCCGTGATAAACATATGCGCCTGCCAATGTAAGCTTACCATCTGTACTTTGTTGAGCCGAAATAATAGTTCCATCCCTAAAGTCATAGGTGACAGAATTTGTAATTTGCCCCTTTACTACTGATGTAAAAAGCATCAGAGTGATAAATAGTAAAATTTTTTCTTTCATAAAATAATTTTTAATGTTGGTTAATAGCTGCAGGTTTTTTAAAAAATTTCGAGTTTTTTTTGGCTATTTGTTTTTCATAATTAGTTCTTTTTGTGTGCGTTAAAAGCTTTATTTACAATGTAATCGATTGCGCAACTATATCGATTGATTTTAATTAAATAATACTAATTTAGTATTTGAAAGTGACTAAATTAGGAGAAATATTAAAAAATGGAGGTTAACATTAACAAACTTGAATAAAAGAAAAATCAATTAGGAAATTATAACTACAATACATTTTTAATTTCTTAGTTTTTAAAATTCAATTTTAATTAAATTTAAATTTCCAAATTTTTGTATTAATTAATTTATCAAGTTGTTGCTAAGAAAGGGACACAAAAACAATTGTTAAAGCATCCCTTATATTCTAATTTACTGGCAAATTTCTATGTAATATAAAAAATTATTCAATTCTTAATACCCATAATCATTTTTCAAAAGTCCATTACTTGAATCTAAAAAATTCTGCCAAATTGGCCAAAATTGTCTGTTATTTGGATCAATTCCTGGTTTGTAAAGTGATGCAGCTTTAGTAACAGCTGTAGTTCCTGTCCAATTCCAACTTACATTCAAAGTATATGCTGCTGGAGGAGTAATTTCGCCACGATTCAACCCAAAAATATCTAAAGTAACATTATCAGTTTGATATTTGTAATACAAAACGGCAGGCACATCAGCATACTCACCAGTTCTATCTTGCAAACGCGTCATTTTTGCTTTTGCTTCATCTAATTTAACTTTTAATAAATTCCAACGAATAAGTGCCATTTTACGTTCCATTTCACCTGTAAATTCAAATTTATGCTCGTCAACAATAGCATTAAACATAGCTTCTTTTGAAGTTAATGCATTGACATAAGCTTCTACTTTTACAGCTCTATCAGCAGGTAAAAATGCTCTATTTCGAATCATTTTCAAATAGGGTGCTGCTCCAGCCGGACCTTCAAGCTCATTAGCTGTTTCAGCTGCAATAAGTACAACTTCCGCAAAACGCATATACATTTTATTGATTCCATCATCATTCGTTGATATAACACGACGTGTCATCCATTCGTATCGGTATTTACCAAAATACCATGTATCTAATTTATCTTTTGTTAATTCTTGTTTGGCAATTGGATATGGTGATGCTGCAACTGCTGCTCCATATTTATAAGGCACACAAGTAATATTTCTTCGAGTATCAGCTTGATCATAATCGTAAAAAACGGTTGGCAAAGGTCCAGCTACTCCTCCTTTATTTGTTCCATTAGCTTGAAATTGGTCAATTGCATCGTGTCTAACAGCAAAAGTAAACAACATTCTTCCTCTACCTTCTGCAAAAGGAATTTCCCACAAAGACTCTCCACCATCTAATAAAATTTCTTTATTGTAGTTTTTCCATAATGTTTCAAAAGAAGATTCTAATCGAGTTTTTCCGCTTGTAATGACTTCTCGAGATTCTTTTAATGCTAAAGCATACATTTTAGCTACAGAAAGTTCTGGGTCGTTACTTCTTCTCACTCCATCAGGATATTGTTGGTATCCACTTGCCACCATGGCTAAACGAGCACGTAATCCTTTAACAAAAGCTCTATTTATTTGTTCAACGCTACCGGTTGTCCAAGGAACTAAAGTAGCCGCTTCGCCTAAATCTGCTATCAGTTGTTTGTAAATTATATCGCGATTTGTTTTAGGTAAATACAAAGTTTCATTAGAAATTGGTTCTAATCGCAAAGGTACATCTCCCCAAGTTTTCAATAAATCTGCATAATAAATTGCTCGCAAAGTAAGAGCAGTTCCTAAATAATACCCTAATTGATTTCCTGGTGCTGGGTTCCCAAATTTGCGCAATCCTCTAATACACAAATTTGCTCGTTCAATTCCAGAATACATCTGAGACCAAACATTATTTGCAGTGTTCATTTCACTATTTATTGGTTTTGCGTCATACACACATAAATCAGATTTGTCTCCTGCCGTTTGCGAAGCAGCGAGCCATTCAGTATCTGAATTTAATCCGTAATAAGGCAAATAACGTCCTCTATACGAGTTCGTTTCTCCAAAAGGAATTTTAATTCCATCTATTGCTGATTTAGCCAAATCGGCTGTCGAAAAAATAACCGATTCATCCAAGGACGATTTATTTTCAACAGTTAAAAAATCATCTGCAGCATCTTGACAAGAACTTAGAAGTCCCATTACGATTATTCCTGTTATTACAATTATTCGTTTCATATTTTGATGTTTTTTTAAATACATTTTTTCAATTAAAAATTAAGATTCAACCCAAAAACTATTTGTCTACTTCTTGGATAAGCTGAATAATCTACAGCAGGGGTAAGTGGTGTTTTTCTCCTTGTAGATGCTTCTGGATCTGGACCTGAATATTTAGTAATTACAAATACATTACTCATTGTTTGATAAAATCTTAATTTAGTAATCCCTAATTTAGAACTTACAGATTCTGGAAGTGTATAACCAAAAGTAAGTGTGTTTAATCTCAAGAATGAAGCGTCCTCAACTGCCCAATCACTAAAAACAAAACGAGGCATATTAGGTGACCACATTGTAGTATTTTCATTCAATTGTTGCAATCTAGTAGGATCGGTAGTTAATAATCCTGTTGTTGGGTCTAGATTAGTCCATCTTTTTCCGTCAGCCATTTCAGTGCTTAAATTTCTATAATTTCCACTTGGATTATCGGCTGAAGTTGTATATTCGATTTTGTTTGCGTTATAAGCATCATTGCCATAACTCCAGTTGAAAGCTGCCATAAAATCGAAACCATAAATGGTACTATTAACCACTAAACCTCCGGTACTTTTTGGATTTGCATTCCCAATAATACTCAGGTCTTTACCATCTACTTTACCATCACCATCTATATCTTTTAATTTCATCATACCAGGTAGAACTGAACCACTTGATACAATTCCTGCTGAATTTGCAACTCCAGTTTTTAGAACATATTTCCCAGCAACATAATCAAAATCAGAAACTTCATATCTTCCATCGTTTTTATAACCATACATTTGCCCTAAAGGTTGTCCCACATTGATTGCATAATCATTACCAATTGAAGACGAAGCCCAACCACTTGATGCTCCGAAATTACTCATAATTCCAAGTGAATTGACTTTGTTTTTATTCATTCCTATATTGAAAGAGAAATTAAGACTATAATCCTCTTTTTGAATAGCAGACCAGTTTACACTTGCTTCAAATCCAACATTTTGATTTTCTCCCATATTTCTATATTGAGTATCATATCCGGTTCCTGCCACAGGAAAATTAAGCAACAAATCCGAAATAACATTTTTGTAATACTCTAATGAGCCATTCAAACGGCCTTTGAATAAACCATAATCAAGACCAATATTTTGTGTTACTGTAGTTTCCCATTTCAAATCAGGATTAGCCATAACTTTGGAGGCAGACAAAATACTATTCACTCCATTTATCCACGCTCCAGGAACAGTAGGAACAAAGTTTTGGAATGTTTGCCCGGTTGGAATATTGTTATTTCCTGCTTCACCATAACTAACTCTAACTTTTAAAGAATTGATCCACGACACTTCTTTCAAAAAGCTTTCTTCCGAAATTTTCCAAGCTGCTGCTACAGAAGGAAAATATCCCCAAACATTATCCCCTAAAAATTTACTGGAACCATCGGCACGGAAAGTACCCGTCAAAAGATATTTATTTTTATAATCATAATTTAATCGACCAAAAAAGGATAATAAATTATCATCTGGTGCATAAAAATTATCTACCGATTGTGGGACTCCCAAAGAAGTAAGATTTTTGGCTTGTGTGAAAGTGAAATCTACCGGATAACCCTGAACTGCACTAGTTACAGTATTTGATTTAAAACCAATCATTTCTTCTCCTAAGAGAAGTTTTAAATTATGATTATCACTTTTAATAATATTTTTGAAATCATAATTCAATGTATTAGCATTTCTAAAACGTGTATTTTTTTCGTCAGTCAATACCAAAGCTGGTTTTGCTTGATAAGCTGGTGGTGGAGTATTATTTACATAATAAGTTGAACGACCATAGAAACGGTAATCTTGATAATAAAAGGTATCTAAACCAAAATCGGATTTGAATTGAAGATTATCAATAATTTTCCAAGAAAAACTACCCAACATATTAAAGTTATTTCTAACCTGATCACGGTCAGTATCAGCAATAGCAACATACGGATTGGTAAGATAGCCCGAAACTGCTTCGTCGGTATCATCGGTAGTTAAAGCAGGGATATCAATTGGCGAATACTGAACAGCATGTTTTAATCGAGAATCGGCAGAAGAAACTTCTTTTTGTTCGTTTGCTCCAGAACCTCCAATTTTAGTATTTGAATAACGCATCGTAAAAGTAAGATCTACTTTATCACTAGCCTTACTTTTTAAGTTCAACGACAAGTTATTTCTTTTAAAATCGGAACCAATTTGAATTGCAGACTCATCATAAAGAGCATAATTAAAACTATAGCTTAATTTATCTGATCCTCCTCTAATTCCTAAGTCATGACTTTGAACTTGACCGGTACGACCATAAATTCTATCCTGCCAATCAATTGCTTCTTGACCTGCATAGGTTTGATATGGAGCAAAATACTTATCATAACTAGAGGTACTTCCGGTAGGACTTTTTAGCATTGAATACTCATATTGCCATTTTGCATAATCCTCAGGGTTTAGAACATCTATTTTATTAGCTATATTTTTAGCGCCTAAAAACAAATTATATGAAACAGTAAGTTTATTGTCTTTTCCACTTTTAGTCGTAATGATAATTACTCCATTTGCGCCTCTAGAACCGTAGATTGCTGTTGATGATGCATCTTTTAAAACGGTAATATTTTCTACATCAGAAGGAGAAATATCACTCATACTATTCACTGGAAAACCATCTACTATATATAAAGGAGAACTATCTTGAGTTAATGAACCACCACCTCGAATTCTAATTTTTATTTCAGCATCAGGCGAACCTTCAGATGCAACTACCTGAACACCTGCAATTCGTCCTGTCATAGATTCGGCCACACTTGAAACCGCTACTTTTTTCAAATCTGATCCTGAAATAGAAGCAATTGAACCGGTTAAATCTGATTTTTTTGCTGTTCCGTATCCGATAACAATAACCTCATCTAGTTTAGACGTGGAGCTTTTTAAAACTACATTAATATTTGTTTTTTGCCCTACCGATTGAGTTAAAGTCTCAAAACCCAAAAATGAAAAAACCAATTCGCTTTTTGTTCCCGAAACCCGAATACTAAACTTCCCATCAAAATCAGTACTAGCTGAATTTTTTGTACCTTTCTCAACAATATTCACCCCAGGAATTGATAATCCTAATTCATCTTTTACCAAACCACTTATAGTCGTAGTTTTATTTTGAGCTTTTATTTCAATAGTAGCAAATAAGCTCAGCAGAAGTAGAATGACAAAACTTATTTTTTTGCCTTTTTTAAGTACTAGTTTAACAATCATTTGATTATGTTTTATTGGTTATTATTTAATTTTAATTGGTTATTTGAGGACTGGATTTAATTCATTTTTCATTTTATTTAATTATGATAATAAACTAATTCCTTTTTTAGCTATTCACAAGAAGAAAACTTGATTTTAAAATTCAAATGCAACTTTGAAAAACAGATTCATTTTTACTATTTTCCTCCATTATGTATTTTTTAAACATCAAAATTTCAAACCTATCGCATCGATTCTAAATCATTGTAATCGATTGCACAAACTTAAATATTAATTTTGAGAAAAAAAAATTTAATTTCCAAAAAAAAATGGTAAGTAAAAAAAAAGGTTGATTATTTGAGTATTGCGCAAAAATATTGGCAAAAAAAAATAATATCAATATTCAATTTGAATTATTAATTTAAAAAAAAATGATTTGACACAAGAACTTGAAACTAATCAAGAAAGAAGAACAAATAATAAAATTAAGTCAACAAAAACGAGATGATATATTGATAAAAATTTGCGTGAATAAATAAAGGTGAATATTCAAGTAAGATTAAAGCATTCAATTGCAATCAATACAATATAGTAAGTGGAAGAAAGTTGGAAAAAGTGAGAAATATGATTTAAAAATAAATCTTAAGACTATTCAATAAAAACAAAATAATCGCAAATTTTAATTTCTTGATGAAGATTTTCTAATGTACAATTCTGGTTTTAAAATCACTTTCTTTTCTATTTTTAAATTTTCGGCGTTATTAATTTGTTCCAAAAATACTTTGGCAGCCATTTTACCCATTTCAAGAGGAGATTGATCTACAGAGGAAATAGATAGCTCCATAAACTTTGTAAAAGGCTCGTTACCAAAACCAAAAACACAAAATTCTTCTGGAATCTTGATGCCATTTTCCTTAAGTACTTGGATTGCACCAAGAGCGGCAAAATCACTTGTAGAAAATAAAGCATCCGGTGGGTTTTCTAAACTCAGTAATTGTTCCATAGCCTGTCTTCCTGAATCTACATTACTTTTTATCGGGAATACATAATTGGGGTCAAATACAATTCCTTTGTCAGCTAAAGCCTTTTTATATCCTTTGGTTCTATTTTGGAAAATTTCTAAAGATTGATCTCCTGTAAAATGCGCAATACGAATACAACCTTCATTTATAAGTTGCTTTGTAGCCAAATATCCTCCTTCAAAGTCATCGATAGTAACCGAACTCACCCCATCAATTTGTTGTTTTCTGTCAAAAAATATTAAGGGTACGTTTTTATCCACGACACGTTTCATAATGTCATTATTTTCATTGACCCCTTTAGAAATTGATATTAAAATTCCATCAACTTGCGCGTTTAAGAGTGTATTTATGTTGTCTGATTCAATTTTCCCATCTTCGTGGGTCTGACATATTATGACGTGATAACCTACTGAATATAATTCCTCTTCAATACCACGGATGATAGAGGCAAAAAAGTTACTATCAATTCGCGGGACAATTACTCCCACATTGTTACTTTTCCCACTACGAAGCGCCAAAGCCAACCTATTTTGTTTATAATTCATTTTGGCTGCCGTTTCCAAAACAAGTTTTCGAGTACTTTCGCTTATTTTTGGATTATTATTTAGCGCTCTTGAAACCGAAGCTGCTGTAATATCAAGTGCTTTAGCAATGTCGTAAATTGTGGTCCTGCGGGTCATATCAAAAATATAGTAAATTTTTTGGTAAATATATATTAAAAAAATTAGAAATACTAAATCATAATGTTATCGATTACATAAATCATATCACTTTTTTAAAATAAGTAGAATGAATTAATAATTGTTGTATTGACGTAATTGCAAATTTAATATTGTGTTACAAGGTAAATAAGTACACATAAGCGATTCCTTTAAAAACTTAAATGGTCCAATATGCCTTAAATGCTTAAAAAAAGTGACACTATTTTTTTCAAATTACTTATATTTACAAGCAACATAAATATTTTATTATGTGTATTATTTCTTATAATTACACATAATGCTTTTTTAGGTATAATATTTGTTTATTTCAAACTTATTCGTATGTTTGCGTAATCGATTACATATACTAAAACTAATATAAAAATAAAAAAATGAAACATTTCAAAATATTTTCTTTCGCTAACAAAACCAATCTAATCATTCGATTCGCAATTGCCATGGTTTTAATTGTTTCTACAGCAGCAAAATCCCAAGAAATTCAGGATACAAAAGAAGTTTGGAACAAAATGGAATCCATAATCAAAAATGTAAAACCAGTTACTTTTCGAAATAAAACCTATAATATAATTAAATACGGTGCAAAATCGGACGGTACTTTCGACAATACACAAGCTATAAAAAAAGCAATTAAAGTTTGTTCAAAAAATGGTGGTGGAGTAGTTCTCATCCCAAAAGGGAAATTTTTATCGGGAGCAATTCACTTAGAAAGCAATGTGAATCTACATTTAGAAGAAGGAGCAGAAATAATCTTTAGTACTAATCCAAAAAATTATCCGGTAGTTCATACCACTTTTGAAGGAACTGAATGCATGAATTATTCTCCTCTAATATATGCGTATCAAAAAACAAATGTTGCCATTACTGGAAAAGGAACAATAAATGGTCAAGCCAATAATGATAATTGGTGGTCTTGGTGCGGAAAAGACACTTACGGTTGGAAAGAAGGAATGCCAAAACAACAAAAAGATATTGAAAATTTGATGAATATGGCTGAAAAAGGCATTGAAGTACCAAAAAGAATTTTTGGTGAAAATCATTATTTGAGACCCAATTTTGTAGAGTTTTTTGAATGTACAAATGTATTAGTTAAAGACATAAAAATCATTAATGCTCCTTTTTGGATTCTTCATCCAATGAAAGCTACTAATGTTACAATAGATGGTGTCGCAATAAATAGTCACGGCCCAAACAATGATGGTTGTGATCCTGAATATTCTAAAAATGTAATAATAAAGAATTGTACTTTCAATACTGGAGATGACTGTATTGCAATAAAAGCAGGCAGAGATGCTGATGGAAGAAGAGTTGGAATAAAAAGTGAAAATATAATTGTTCAAAATTGCAAAATGTATGATGGTCATGGCGGAGTAACCATTGGTAGTGAAATGTCAGCAGGAGTTAGCAATGTTTATGTAGAAAATTGTATTATGAGCAGCCCAAATCTTGATGTGGCAATTCGATTGAAAACCAACTCTAAAAGAGGTGGTTTAATCGAAAATTTTTATGTTAGAAATATAGAAATTGGTGAAGTTAGAGAAGCCGTTTTAAAAGTAGATATGTTTTATAATGTTCATGGCAATCAAGAAGGGAATTTCATTCCCCGCATCGAAAACATTAGCCTTGAAAATGTAAAAGTAAAATATGGCGGAAAATATAGCATTTTAGCTAGTGGTTATAAAGAATCTCCAATTAAAAATATTACTTTCAAAAATGTAATTATAGATAAAGTAGATACTCCGTTTTCTATCGAAAATGTTGAAAATCTTAAATTTGTGAACACCTTTATTAATGGTGAACTTGTAAAAACCAACAATTAATTAAAAGGATGGTAACAAAAATGAATTAAATTAATTATTTAAATTAGCTGAATCAAGAGTTTTCAATTTTACAAGTGGCACTCCTAAATTTTGGCAGAAAGTGTAATTCTTCAAATTAGAAAATGAAAAAAATTGTACTATTCCTATTTTTTTTCTCCAATTTTGTTTTTGCACAAGCGGATTATCCTATTGATACAACATACACCATAAAAAGTGTTTACGATAAAGTTAAAAAAGAATATCCTAACGTTAACCTTGTAGAACCTAGAAAATATAAATATGTAAAGCAAGAAAAAGAAATAGTTTACAAAATAATAAATGACCGTAAACTACATCTTGATGGGTATTTCAATACAACTAATAAACGAAATCCTGCTGTAGTAATTCTGCACGGAGGAGGTTGGAAATCAGGTAACAAATGGCAGATGGAAACATTTGCGATAGAATTGGCATCCAAAGGATATTCTTGCTTCACTATTGAATTCCGATTGTCACCAGAAGCACTATATCCAGCAGCTATTTTTGATGCTAAAAATGCAATACAATATCTAAGAAAAAATGCTATAAAATATAATATTGATGCTAATAAAATAGCTGTATTAGGTTGTTCCTCAGGTGGGCAAATGGCTACATTAATAGGAACAACAAACGGAAATACTAATTTTGAAAATGATGACAAAAACAATAAAACACGCTCAAACGTTCAAGCTATCATAAATATCGACGGGATTTTAGCATTCAAACATCCTGAATCCATCGAAGGAAAAGTAGCGGGTTTATGGTTAGGAGGAAGTTATGACGAAAAACCAACAGTTTGGCAACAAGCCTCTCCGTTAAATCATACTAATAAAAAAACACCTCCCACCCTATTTATAAATAGTAGTATTCCAAGATTTCACGCTGGAAGAGACGATATGATTCAAATTCTAAACAAACATGGAATATACAACGAAGTCAAAACGATTCCAAATTCACCTCATTCCTTTTGGTTTTTAAATCCTTGGTTTGATGAAACCATAAATTATACCACTGCATTTCTTGATAAAGTATTTAAAAAATAATATAAAATGAAAACAATAAAAATTGCTACAGCACTTCTCGTATTAGGTTTAACATCTTGTCAAGCCCAAAATAATAAAACCACAAGTACAAACCCAAAAACCTATGCCGAAATTTCAGTAAAAGAAGGCGGCAAATGGGAAGGTCGCAAATACATTGGTGGTACTTTCAAAAATGTTCAAAGTTTAAAATTGGCCCCAGAGCATACCGATCATTCTTTCGACATTCGATACGAAGGACCTGGTTGGGAAAGCAATAAAATAGGCTATCGTTTGTATCTTGATTGGCGAAATGCCATTGACATTTTTGGAAAAAAAACTGAAGCGATGGTTTTACAAAAAGTAGGAATTGATAATTTTGATTCCTACCATGAAATGAGCGATTGGGGTTCTGATATTCTAAAAGCTGGAAAAGGAATCGGAATTGGCTCCATCGACCGCTACCTAAACAAAGAAAGATTGCATTTTTATGCTGTAGATTCTACTATTGCCAAGGTTCAAAATAAAAGCAATGAATCGGGCGTAAAAATCAATTATTACGGTTGGAAAACCGCTGAAGATAAAATTGATTTTACATCAGAACTCAGCATAAAACCAGACCAAATTTACACTAAACACACTTTTCAAGCTTCGAAAGAAATCAAAGGGATTTGCACCGGAATTGTAAAACAAAAAAATACTGAATTTCTAAAAAAGGAAAGTGCTAACAAAAAATGGGGATACATTGCTACTTATGGACAACAATCCTTGGTTCCAGATAATTTAGGAATGGCTATTTTTTATGAAATCAGTACTGTAGAATCTTTGGAGGATGCTGAATTCGACCATTTATTGGTTTTCAAACCAAGTGCTAAATCAATTTCTTTTTACCTTTTAGGAGCTTGGGAACAACAAATTGGAGGTATTAAATCTAAAGAAGAATTCATTAAATATTTAGATGAAAAATTATCGGTTTTAAATAAAAAGAATAAACTTTAGATTAAAATAAAAGAAGTATTGGCAGTATAATTTTATAAAGAATAGAAAACATCCAAATTATGTTAAAAATAAAAACAAATCTTTTTAAGCTAACAACACTATTTATATCACTTGCTTTTTTTAGTTGTAAATCCAAAGCTCAGGAACCTATAAAAACGGTTGAATCACAAAATACTGAAATTTCAAAAGACGCAAAATGGTCCGATAAAATGGCTTTAACGTTAATGAAACGTCATCCCGAAGCCTATATGATTGACGATGCGAAAGCACCAAAATGGGATTATGTACACGCCTTAGTACTACATTCATTTGCAGAATTATACAAAAAAAATCCAGATCCTAAATATGCTGCTTACATAAAAAATTACGTAGATACTTTTGTTCAAAACGATGGAACGATTAAAACCTATGAATTAGAAAAATACAATATTGATCTTGTTTTACCGGGTCGTTTGTTGTTTAATTTATATGAAACTACCAAAGAAAAACGCTATTTAGCAGCGATGCAAACTCTAAAAAAACAATTGGAAGGACAACCCAGAACTTCAACTGGTGGATTTTGGCATAAACAAATTTATACCAACCAAATGTGGCTCGACGGCCTGTATATGGGAGAACCATTCTATGCACAATACACCGTTACATTTGAAAACGGAAAGAACTTGAATGATGTTGCCAAACAATTTGAAGAAATACAAAAACATGCAACCGATCCAAAAACAGGATTATTATTTCACGGTTGGGACGAAAAAAAATTAATGCCTTGGGCCAATAAAGCAACAGGTACTTCTCCAAATTTTTGGTCAAGATCATTAGGATGGTATGCTATGGCGCTCGTTGATGTCTTAGATTATTTTCCAAAAGACCATCCCAAACAAAAAGAATTAGTAGGTTATTTGAATAACGTTGCGGCTAGTTTAGCCAAATACCAAGACCAATCAGGCTTATGGTATCAAGTAACCGATAAGGGCGGAAAAGAAGGCAATTATTTAGAATCTTCGGGATCTTCAATGTTTGTTTATGCATTTGCGAAAGGTGCCAATAAAGGATATTTACCAGTCAAATATAAAAAATTAGCCAATAAAGCATTTGATGGTTTGACCAAACAATTGATAAAAGTAGATGCCGATGGTACAATTACTTTAACACAAGCTTGCGCGGTTGCTGGACTTGGAGGCAATCCATACCGAGATGGTTCTTATGAATATTATGTCAACGAAAGGAAAAAAGACAATGACCCAAAAGCAACTGGACCATTTATATTGGCTGCTTTAGAATTGAATAGATAAACATCAGATGTTTCAATGAATTTTTTTAAAATCATAGCTTTTATTTTATTCCTTATTTCAATTCAAACGATAAAAGGACAGGAAAATCATTCCCAAGTTTGGGTAGCTGATAACGGAGATGGTACCTATAAAAACCCCATCTTGTATGCTGACTATTCTGATCCGGACGCCATTCGAGTTGGAGATGATTATTATATGACTGCGTCTTCGTTTAATTGCATTCCTGGCTTACCGATTCTTCATTCTAAAGATTTGGCAAACTGGAAATTAATTGGTTATGCGCTTTCCAAACAAAAACCGTTGGAAGTTTTCAACAAACCTCAACACGGAAATGGTGTTTGGGCTCCTTGCATCCGCTATCATAACAATGAATTTTATATTTACTATCCTGATCCAGATTATGGCATTTATATGACAAAAGCAAAAAATGCCGCAGGTCCTTGGTCTGAACCCATTATGGTCAAAGAAGGAAAAGGATTAATCGATCCAACGCCTCTTTGGGACGAAGACGGAAAAATATATCTTGGATATGGTTTTGCTGGAAGCCGTGCTGGAATCAAAAGCCTTTTAGCAGTTTGTACTATGAATGCCGATGGTTCGTTGGCCAATAATAATGATGATGTAATGATTATTGACGGTCATACCGATGAAAATACCATTGAAGGACCAAAATTTTACAAACGCAACGGCTACTATTACATTTTTGCTCCAGCTGGTGGCGTGGCAACAGGATGGCAAACCGTTTTGAGATCTAAAAATGTTTTTGGCCCTTATGAAAAAAGAAAGGTTATGGATCAAGGAAAATCGACTGTAAACGGTCCACATCAAGGCGCTTGGGTACAAACCCAAACAGGAGAAGATTGGTTTATTCATTTTCAAGACCAATTTGCTTACGGAAGAGTGGTGCATTTACAACCTATGAAATGGGAAAAAGATTGGCCAATAATAGGAACTGATGAGGACAAAAATGGCATTGGCGAACCGGTTATGAATTATAAAAAACCTAATGTTGGTAAAAAATCATTCCCAATTGCAACACCTCCAGATAGTGATGAATTCAACGTTCCAAAACTAGGATTACAATGGCAATGGCACGCAAATCCTCAAATTACTTGGGGCTTTCCAACGAGTATTGGATATTACAACTTGAATTGTATTCCTGTGCCAAAGGATTATATTAATTTATTTGACATTCCCAATTTACTTTTGCAAAAATTCCCTGCAAACGAATTTATTGCCACAACTAAACTCACGTTCAATTCTCGATTTGATGGGGAATACACAGGATTGTTAATTATGGGATTGGATTATAGTTTTTTATGTCTGAAACAAGAAGGCGGAAAATTATATGTTTCTCAAAAAACAGCGCTGAAAGCAGATAAAAAAGGAGTAGAAACTGAAAGCAAACCCATTGCAATACAAAATAAAACAGTTTATTTACAAGTAAACGTAAAGGCTGGAGGCATTTGCAATTTCTTCTATAGCGAAGACGGTCAAAAATTCAATTCAATAGGCGAAAGTTTTACTGCTAGAGAAGGAAAATGGATTGGAGCAAAAATAGGACTTTTAGCACTTAGACAAGGAATAATTAACGATGCCGGAAGTGCATCAATCGATTGGTTTAGAATAACAAAATAAATTTTCTACAATGAAAAAATTAAAATTTACAATAGTGCTCACTTTGATATTTGTTTTAAAAACAAGTATTTACGCTCAAGTTCACGACCAAAAATGGGCTTCAATCATAAAAGACAAAGAAAGTACTTGGTTTGCATCCAATGAAGCGAAATTAGTTGCCGAAAATGTATTGTTATACCAACGAAATATTGGAGGTTGGCCAAAAAATATCCAAATGCAAAATCCACTTACTGAGGTAGAAAAGCAAAAATTAATTGCCCTAAAATCAAGCACGAAAGATGTGACTACAGATAATGGAGCAACCTATCAAGAGATGTTGTTTCTTTCAAAAATGTATGCACAAGTACAAGACGAAAGATACAAAAAAGCCTTTTTGTCCGGTTTAGATTATATTTTGGAAGCACAATATAAAAATGGAGGTTGGCCGCAATTTTATCCCCTTAAAAAAGGGTATTACACACACATTACTTATAATGATGATTCAATGGTAAACATTATGAATGTATTAGAAGAGTGCATAAACAAAACCGATTATTATTCCATAAAACCATCCGAAGCCACAATCGAAAGAGCCAAAAAGGCTTTCGATAAAGGAATAGACTGTATATTAAAAACACAATACAAACAAAATGGTGTATTAACGGCTTGGTGTGCACAACACGACGAAGTGACTTTGCTTCCAGCCAATGCTCGTGCTTATGAATTAGCTTCTTTGAGCGGGAAAGAATCAGCTAAAATTGTCTTGCTTTTAATGTCTATTGAAAACCCGTCGCCAGAAATAATTACAGCCGTAAACAGTGCGGTGACTTGGTTCGAAAAAACAAAAATCACGGATCTTAGAGAAGAACGTGTTCCAGTTCCGAATAGCAAAATTGTTGAAAAAGTAATGGTTAAAGATGCGAATGCCACTCCTCTTTGGGCTCGATTTATGGAATTGGAGGATAATAAACCGTTTTTCTGTGATAGAGATGGAATTAAAAAAGCATCCATTGCAGAAATCGGACAAGAACGAAGAACAGGATACGCTTGGTACACCAACGAACCAAAAGAGGTATTGAAAAAGTATCCAGCCTGGAAAAAAAAACTGAAGTTGTAACTGAAAAGCTAATTCCAAAGAAAACGACGGCTCTAAAAGATGAATTTAACATTGTTGTTGACAAAAACGGTAACGGTGATTTTACCACAATTCAAGAAGCTGTTAACGCTGCAAAAGCATACCCTTCGGAACGAATAACTATTTTTATAAAGAATGGCGTTTACTATGAAAAAGTAAAAATTCACTCTTGGAATCCTTACATTTCTTTAATTGGCGAAAGCCGCGAAAAAACAATTATTACCTATGATGACTATTTCAATAAAATAAATATAGGGAGAAATAGTACTTTTTACACTTACACTGTTTTAGTGGAAGGGAATGATTTTATTGCCAAAAATTTGACCATTCAAAACAGTTCGGGCGAAGTGGGTCAAGCTGTGGCGTTGAATGTAAATGCTGATAGAGTAATAATTAGCAACTGTTCTTTATTAGGAAATCAGGATACACTTTACACATCGGGTGAAGGAACCAAGAACTATTTTAAAGATTGTTATATCGAAGGAACGACTGATTTTATTTTTGGAGATGCCACTGTTTTATTCGAAAATTGTACCATTCACAGCAAAAGCAATTCTTATATAACAG
>ENA-UOWO01000170-UOWO01000170.1-activated-sludge-metagenome-genome-assembly--contig:-NODE-170-length-94147-cov-11.781618_pt1 | contig 94147 bp, 67 predicted proteins | sample MGYA00238148_ERZ761564 | MGnify/ENA primary metagenome ERZ761564 (study PRJEB28885, sample SAMN05720194) | activated sludge metagenome | isolation source: Anaerobic digester | place: USA... | reverse complement strand
ACTTTTTCGTCATTAAGCCGTATAAATACCTTGTAACACTGCATTTGTCATATTTTTTTCGCGACAAACGCACATTTTTCTGCCATACATAACTGCTGGCCCTTTTTTGATGGACGATAAATAAAAGTGCAAATGAACAGGTGGCTCCAAATATCAAAAGATGCATTTAATTATTTTTTGCATGGTTTATCAAGACCAATGAGGCCTTAATATAAAATTGTCTTAGTGGGAGGTAACAGTAAAAAGGTCACTGATTCATAGGGTATCTACGACATTGATAGTACAGACAGGATATTGAGACCACAATGCTACGGATTTTTTGTGATACATAATACATTTATCCCATACCTTTTTGGCAAAACAACCAAAAGATAATAAGGCAGACTGTACTTACAGATTTGATGTCCTCCATTCCTGTGGTGTTTCCCCATACTCTTGTTTAAATACCCTGGCAAAGTAGCCGGGATCGTTGTACCCACATTCATACGCAATGGTTGCGATACTGTTTGCCGGTTGCTTCAGCATCTCCTTTGCTTTATTCAACCGGATGATGCGGATGAATTTGTTGGGTGAACAGCCGGTAAGTGCATCCAGTTTCCGGTGCAGTTGGGAGTGGCTCATAAAAACCAGCCGGCACAATTGTTCAATCGTAAACTCTGCATTTGACAAATTTGCTTCCACAGCCATTCTTACTTTCTGTACAAATTCGTCCTCCAATTGATTTTGTAAAGCAGGGTCTTCACTTACGATAGCCTCTTCCATCATTGATAATGAAGTATTGTTAAGCCCTGCCTTATTAAGGTAATGCTGTTGCAGGCTTTGGCGCAATTCGAGCAGCTTTTTTATTCGTATTAGTAATTCCTCCCTGTTAAATGGCTTTTCAAGATAGGCATCTGCTCCCTGGAGCAAGCCCTCCATTTTGCTTTCAAAACCGGCCTTGGCCGTGAGCATTATTACAGGAATATGACTGGTGCGTTCATCTGCCCTCAACCGGCGGCACAATTCAAATCCATCTACAAAAGGCATCATTACATCGGTGATAATAAGATCAGGGATCATTTCAGCTGCTATTTCAAATCCTTCCCTTCCATCCTTACCCACTGCCAGCCGGTAGTCGGGCAGGCAGGAAGCTGTGTAGGCAACTACATCAGCATTATCTTCCACCAGTAGTATCAACGGCCTGCTACCCGCCTGCTTGTCGCCGGTAATTGGCGAGCTGCTCACCGGGGTAAACTCCTTTTGATACATATTGTCTTCATGGACAGTGTCCGGATATTCTGCTATACCATGCGACTTTGTTACTGGCAACAATACGGTAAACTCGGAGCCTTTATTGGCGCCTGTTGGCGGACTCTTCACCGTTATCTCCCCTTCCATCAGTTTCACCAGTTCTTTAGTAAGTGCCAAACCAATACCGGTACCATCGGCCTTTCTTGTATGACTGTTGTCGAGCTGGTAAAACCTGTCGAAAATATGCTGCAACTGGTTTTCGGGAATACCAATACCCGTATCTTTTACTTTAATGATCAATGTTGATCTCCCTTTTTCTCCTGGCACAGGCTGCTCCACGATGCTGATGTAAACATTCCCTTTTTCCGGGGTGAATTTTAGCGCATTAGATAATAAATTAGCAACGATCTGCCGGAGTTTTTCAGGATCGTAGGCAGTATGCAGCGCATCCACTTCTGATAAAAAATGTAATTGCTTTTTCTGGCTTTCCGCCAATGAATGAAAGGACTCTACGATATAACGGAGAAAATTGACAACATCACCATGTATCAGCTGCAGTTCCATTTTGCCTGTCTCCAGTTTTGACAGATCGAGCATTTCATTTACCAGGTTGAGCAGGCTTTGTCCATTGCGGATGATCATATTCATACCGTTGTCCAGATGGGCAGCCGGGTCAGTTTTTACCTGTTGCGCCATACCAAGTATCACAGTTAAGGGTGTACGAAATTCATGGGTGATATTAGTGTAGAGTTGTGTCTTTACAGAATCAAGTTCTTTTATCCTTTTAGCTTCCAGTTGTTCCACATTCAGTTGCGCTTTTAGTTTTTCCCGGTTAATGGTAAATCTAAAATAAGCTCTTACACCGAGGACTACCAGTAAGGCATAGCCCAAATAAGCCCACCAGCTGCCCCACCATGGCGGAAGCACGGTTATTTTCAATTGGGCTATTTTATCACTCCAGATACCCTGGCTGTTGCTGCCTTGAACTTTAAAAGTATAAGCGCCGGCCGGCAGATGTAAATAGGTTGCTGTTCGCCGGGTACCGCTTTCCACCCATTCCTTATCAACACCCACTAACTGGTAGCGGTATTTATTTTGTTCAGGTGCGGTAAAATCAAGTGATGAAAACTCCAGTGTTAAAATGTCCTGCAAGTAAGTAAGCGTAATTTCTTTTGATTGCTCAATGGTTGTTGTTAATACATTTGAATTGTCGCCGGTTGCAACAGCCTGGTTATTGATCAAAATATCTGTGATGAAAACACTGGGTGTAAAACCAGGCGTTAATATTTCCTTAGGGTCAAAAATATTGAGGCCATTTACGCCACCAAAAGCCAGATTACCATTGGATAATTTGGCATAAGCAGCAGTATTAAACTCATCATGCTGTAAGCCATTGGCTTTTGTGAAATTCCTGAAAACCCAGCTGTTACCGCTTTTTTGCTTTACTGCACTCATGCAAAAGATACCCTTATTGGTGCTGCCCCAGATATTGCCTGCATCGTCTGCCAAAATTCCATACACCACATCATCCACCAGCCCCTCTTTAGTGGTAAGGTGAAAAAAATCGTTGCTGTTTTTATCAAGCCTGTTGAGCCCGCCGCCTTTTGTACAAACCCATAAATATTTATTGGGTTCTGCAGGATCGTCCATAAAACAGGATACATGATTATAGTTGAGTGAATTCCTGTCGCTGCTGTTGTTGTAAAACCATTTTACCTGCGGTAAAGAAATTTTATCGCCTGTAAAAGACAGTTTTGCAAAGCCCTCCCGGGTAGCTATCCAGTAAACACCTTGTTTATCTTCATATAAAGCAGTACAAACTGCTTCAGCTTGCAGGGGTTTAGCTGCATCCGTATTAATACTAAAGCTGTCAATTTTTTCTGTAGCAATATTAATTATAGTAAACTTGCCACCAAGTCCGGGCATCCATACATTGCCCCTGCTGTCTTCCATCATCGGCTGCTTATCGCCCCAGCCTCCATAAAAATTTATTTGTGGGTATGCCGTTAACCTGTTGGTTAAGGGATTGTATTTATAATAACCGCTGTTGTCGCTTTTGATCCAGTAATCCCCGGTTTTAGCAGCGATGAAATTATCGATCTGCTTTATGGACGCAATTTTATTAAAAGGGTTTGTTGTAACAGAATCCCGTCCAAGCTTGCGCCAGCCATAGGCAAAATCTCCTAAAAAAATATCGCCTCCGCTAACAGGTACAATAAACCGCACACTATACCCTGGTATTTGCACTTTGAATTTGCTGCTGGTAGTGTTGAATTTACGTAAACCATATCCTACTGTACCCGACCAGGCAATGCCTGAACGGTCAAAAATAAAAGGATAGATCAGCCTCGTAGCCGGCGGTAGTTTTTTGTTCCACTGTAATGATTTACCGTTGCCCCACTCGCTCACATCGTAGTGGAAATGTTCCCTGTGGTGCTTATCCCATAGTGGACTGTTGGTTTTAAAAATGATATTCCCTTTCGGGCTTTCTACAGTATCAAACAGCGGTGTTATGTTGTTGCCATCATACAAGTACAGGTTATTATTTATAAGTATGTTTTCGTCATTTACAAAATAACCGTTGAATAAAAACTGGGCGCCCTCAGATGGCACAAAACTGTTGTTGGTTGCATCAAACCTGTACACAACGCCGTCCATACCCCCTATCCACATGTTGTTGTTCTTGTCTTTTCCCATACCATATACCGCCGTATTATTGGGTAGTTGTAATTTTACAATAAACGGTGCAGCATCATTCTCAAAAAAGCTATCGGTCACATGTACTATATCCAGCCCCTTATTATCGGTGGCTACTAAAATGCGGCCGTCCGCCATTTCTGTAATTCCTTTTATTTCATTTCCTGAAAGGCCAGCTGAACCGGAACCATTTTGTGAAATGCGATAAAACTTCCCATTTTTTTTATTATAAATATTCACACCAGCATTTTCGGTTCCTGCCCAAATCCTTCCTTTGGAATCTTCAAATAATTTTAAAATGGTATTGCGGCTAAGGCTATGAGGGTTGTAGGGGTCATTTGTAAAAACTTTAAATTGATAACCATCGTAGCGGTTGAGCCCGTTATTGGTGGCCGCCCAAATAAAACCTTCTTTATCCTGCAGCATATCGAAGATCATTCCCTGAGACAGGCCTTCTGCCGTGGAAATGGATTCGTATGCCTTAACTGCCTGTGAAGCAGCATTCATCCATACAGAAGTAATGGATGATACCAGGATAATAATAAACAGGTAAAGTTGCCGGTGCATTTCACTATAAAGATAGAGGCTAAGCAACTTGATATGTCAGCTGAATTTAAAAATTTAAGGGCCCCAATACAAAATGACGAATAAATCCTGTTGCTGCACAATTTGTCCGCATGATTGCAGTAAAAGTATTACAGGTTGACCTATATCTGCTGACACAAACCTGGCCCGTGTTCGAGATTTGTACAGTCATTATTTACCCATACCCACTACAGTTATTACCTAACAATTAAACCAAATTAAAATGAAAAAGAATCTCCGCAAGATCAACATGCTTGCCCTTTTGATGATGCTGCTGCCTTTTGCAGGTATCGGCCAGGTTAAAAATGTAATTTCCACCCACCGGGTATTTCCAAAAGTTGACAAAGTACTGGAGTTTGAAAAAGCGCTGGCTGTACATGCACAAAAATACCATACCGGCGATGCACATTGGCGTGTGTTTGAAATTCAGTCGGGACCAGACCTGGGAGGCTATCATATTACTGAAGGCCCAAAAAGCTGGGAGTCGGAAGATGAAAGAGGCACATTGGGTGAAGAGCATACCATTGACTGGAATAAAAATGTAGCGATTTATTTAACCGACAGGCAATCGGGTGGTTATTCAGTATATGTAGATTCACTAAGCACAATTGCCGTAGGTGACTTTTCAGATAAAATTCAAATTACTCATGTATATCCTAAAATTGGCTGGACCAGTAAAATAGTGAGTATGATAAAAAAATTGAAAGCAGCCTGGACAGCAGAAGGATCCACCATTGCAGTATATGCTGTCAACGGGTCGGGCCCGGCTCAATATGCAATCGTAAACCGGTATAAGCAGGGCCTGAAAGAAAAAGCATCCGGCTTCCGCAAGCCATTCAGGCAAACCTATGATGCCGTGCATGGTGCTGGTGCTTACGACGAATATGTAGAAGACCTGCGTTTATATGTGAATGAATCATGGAGTGAACTCCTTTTTATGCGTAAAGACCTGAGTTCGAAATAAGATCGAATTAAACCTATAAGGTTTTTAAAACCTTATAGGTTTATCTTCACAGTAGCCTTAAAAAAAACTAACGCAGCAATGAACAGCGCTTCTATTGACCTTTCTGCAAAAACAAGTAACCGCATTCCTTCTTTGTCGGAGAATGGTTTTTTACGGTATTTCAATTTCATCGCATTATATGTAGCACAAGGCATTCCTGAAGGCATGTGCTTTTTTGGTATCCCTGCCTGGATGGCCATGAACGGAAAAACACCCGGGCAAATTGGAAGTTTTGTGGCCGCTGTGGGTTTACCATGGAGTTTTAAAATTATCGTGGCGCCACTAATGGACAGGTTCAGTTATTTACCAATGGGCAGAAGAAGGCCATGGGTATTGTTTGGTCAGCTGGGCCTGATAGTAAGTTTTATTGCGATGGCATTAGTTCCCGATCCGCTCAATAATTTAAACCTGTTCATGGCAGCCGGATTTGCAGTGGGGTTCTTTGGTTCCTTCCAGGATGTGGCTACCGACGGCATGGCAATTGATATTGTACCTGCAGACCAACAGGCAAGAGCCAATGGCCTGATGTGGGGTGCCAAGATCATTGGCACATCTGTGTCATTGGCAGCCGGAAGCTGGCTAACTTATCAATATAGTTTCTCAACTGCTATTCTTACATTATCTGTTGCTGTTGGCTTGATCATGCTGGTGCCTCTTTTCCTTCGGGAAAGGGCAGGTGAAAAACTATTACCCTGGACTAACGGCAACGTGTCGCCCGAAACAAAAAAAATGCAGCTCAACAGCTGGAGTATCATCGGCAAATCATTGTATAAAGTATTTACGCTACGCAACAGCCTGTTATTTGCAGTAACTGGCTTTATTACACAGGGTGCATTCAATTATATGGATACCATCTTACCCATTTTTACAGTGCAGGAACTTGGCTGGACGGACAAAGCGTATTCGCAATTTTATGCTACCGCCTCATTGACCGGTGGTATTGGTGGAATGCTGATCGGTGGGCTGCTGATTGATAAGTTTGGTAAAATACGCATGCTGAATATTTACTGTTTTACAGCTATTGTATTGGTATCCATTTTTGTACTGTTGCAGCACTATTGGACAAACAAGTGGTTCGTAGGTGGCTTTATGATACTTTACCAGCTGCTGTTTGTATTTACCAGCATCGGCATATTTGCCACTGCCATGCAATGTTGCTGGAAAAAAGTATCCGCCACGCAGTTTACAATGTACATGGCCATCGCCAACCTGGGGCGAACAGCTGGTGCAAAATGCATCGGGCCCATGAAACTGCATTTCAGCTGGCAATACACATTGATAGCTTTTGCCCTGATGTTTGCCGTTGCATGGATACTGATACGCATTATTCACATAAACAAACAGGTGGAAAAAGTGCATGAATTAGAGAACCAGGAGCATGAGAACACTCTCACCTTACAGGTTTAAAAATACATTTGAATGTACACTCAAAAAGTTAATGACCATGATGAAATGTTTTTCATTTGCAGTGCTTTTTACAGGCAGTATCATTTTTTGGGGCTGCAGCAACACAACAACACCGGCTGAAAAGACTGATAGTACAGTAAAGCAATCTGTTAGCGAAACTCCGGAGTATTTTTCATTGCGGCCCGAAATTGAAAAAGCCTATGGCTATACTCACGCTGTGAAAATTGGCAACGATATAAAGGTATCCGGTGCCGTGAGTATGGATGACAAAGGAAATCCAATAGCCAAAGGAGATTTTTTACAGCAGATGAAAAACTGCTATTCCGACCTGGATAAAATACTAAAACATTACGGCTGTACTTTCGATGATGTAGTGGTTGAGAATGTATTTACTACCAATATGCCTGAGTTTTTAAAACATGCTGCCTATAGAAATGAGATCTATAAAAAGCAATTTCCTGCCGGGAGCTGGCTGGGCGTAAAAGAACTGGCACTGCCGGAATTTTTGATAGAGATAGAGCTGGAAGTGCATAAAACAAATTAAACGATCACAGCAGATCAAATTCAGAAAGCAATTTTCAATTATAAAAATAACTTTTATGCTGCAACTAATGGTATTGTATCCTCATCCGGCAGATGAGCAACAATTTGAAACAGCCTACACAAAACACCTTGCCCTGTTTCATGAAAAAACGGGCATTCCTGTAACGGAAAAACCTTATACACTTACAAAATTTTTGCCAGGCCCAATGGGATCCTCTCCCTTCTACAGAATGTTTAGCATGCCCTTTGAATCTGCAGAAGCATTACAGGCAGTATTGTCATCGGCAGGTATGCAGGAAGTGGCCGCAGATGCTAACCTCATTTCTACTGGAGGAACGCCGGTTATATTAGTTGGAACGGAGGGATAGAAATTCAATCGCAAACCAGCGTGCTACAGGTACCTGAGATAATACCCGGGATCATCCAGAAATGTTTTCGTGATCCGGTAGTGGTCTGTTTCTTTAAAATCAACCTGCTCCATACCATCGTCTGTTACCTGGTACAATGCTGCACCGGGTAATCCCATTAATATGGGTGAATGAGTGGCGAGGATAAACTGGGCATTTTTCCCCTTCAGCAGTTCCAGTATCAGGGACATGAGCGACAGTTGCTTTAAAGGAGACAGTGCAGCTTCCGGTTCATCCAGCAGGTAAATCCCTTTATCTCCAATGCGCATCTGCAGTATTTTAATATAAGCTTCACCGTGAGAGTAGGCCTGCATATTGTCGCCATAGTTCTTTCGCATTTCCCTTAATGAATGATTCATGCCTTCAGCCATCCTTTTGATGATATCATCATCTACCTGTCCTTTTAAATCATAGAGATCAAGGTTGATCTTCATTTTTTCCTTTTCCACTCCATCGATAAAATCACTAAAATCCTCTGCCCTGAAGAAAAAACCGTTTTTTGTTTGCCGCTGCCATTTCAGTTCTACAAAGGGTTGCAGCAGCCTGGCTGCTTCAAATCCGGGGTTGTTTGAAATAAAGCCGCCAATTAACGGGAGATTGCAATGCAGTGCTATACTTTCCAGCAAGGTTGATTTGCCACAGCCATTGTCACCCACAAATATGGTAATTCCATTTTCAATAGAAATGTCCTTTGCAAATTTTACTGCGGGAATATTGAAAGGAAAAGGTTGCGTTTTGCTGCTGTTGATATGGAATGAACGGAGAAAAGGCATGTGTAATAAGTGATTTCAAAATCATTAACTTTTACAAATCAATACAGGATAATTGTTCAAAATTATCCTGCCTGATTAGAATATAAATTCAAATATACAGGGACGTTTTTACATCTATGACTGTAATTTCAGCACACTGTTTCTTATGCTTACGCTGTTGAGTGCCAGGCAAAAGCCATACCTAAGTCGTCTACAGCACCCCTGCCAGTTCCAGACTCCTCCTGCTGATCTTCCTGTATTCCACATCCTCTACTATTGCATCCGGGCAGACAATCAATGAAATGCCTTTTTGTTTCCACCAGTTATTGGCCGCTAATTTTTCTGCATGAATAATGCCTACGAGCCAACTGTGTTTGAACTCATTGTGCCATTCCTCGATCCATTCAAATGCTTCCTTCTGAATATTGCTTACATCATCCACGCTGACAAATACTTTCAGGTAAAAATCATCTGACAATACCGTATCGGTTTGATGAAATATCTTTTTGTATTCGTATTTATAATCGTACCGTAATGCTGAAATATCACTCAGCACTGCAGAAGCCGTTGGAAATGCCCCCGCGCCTTTTCCCTTGAAGAAATGCTTATCTGCAAAACTGCTTTCCGTGATCACGGCATTAAACTCATTTTCTACAGAATACAGGTCATCCCCTTCATCCACAAACTGCGGCAATACAAATGCAGCCAGTTTTCCATCTTTCAATTTCTGTGCATTGGCTACCAGTTTTATGCGCCAGTTCCTGCTTTTAGCCACTATTGCATCCTGCAAGGAGATATTCTCTATGCCATTGAAAATAAATGCATCCGTTTTTGCAACGATTCCAAATGAGTGCGCCAGCAGGATCGCCAATTTATTGGCGGCATCATATCCGCCCACATCCAGCGCTGGATTACTCTCAGCAAAACCACTTTGCTGCGCCAGCAATAAGGCTTTATCAAAATCAAGTTGTTCCTTAAATATTTTAGTCAGGATAAAATTAGTACTCCCGTTGATGATACCACGAAAAGAATGAAGCAGGTCGTTATCGTAATATTCCTCGAGGTTCCGGATAATGGGCATGCTGGCACAGCAGGAGGCTTCATACAAAAAAGGCACTTGATGTTTTTGCTGCAATTGAAACAATTCTTCAAAGTGTTCTGCAATCATTTTTTTATTGGCGCTTACTACGGCTTTCCCATTTTGCAAGGCTGTCCGTACAATTTCAAAAGCCGCATCCGCATCATCTGTCAATTCCACAATCACATTGATGCTTTCATCATCCAATAACAAACCGGCATTGTTTGTAAAATTTTCAGCTGCAATACTTCTCGGCTTGTCGATATTTTTTATGCAGATCTTTTTAATGGAAGATTGCAATGCAGGTGTTGAGCGGAGCACTTCGTACAAACCTTTTCCTACTACGCCAAAGCCAAACAGGCCAATATTTAATTGTTTACTCATAATTAATTCCTCCATACCGCCGGGTTGCGGTGTGTTTATTAGTGATTAATAAAATGTAAACACTTTCAGAAGAAACAGGGGCAGGTAACAATAAAGCCCACCTGCTAAATCAGATGGGCTTGAATATGTTGAAATAATATTATAAGCTTGAATCTGACTTATCTCGCCCAGGCATGTATCGCCAGGGATGGAATTGGCACCTTTTTCCCAGCTTTAAACGCCGGGAAGAGGTTGTCAAGGCTTCACAGGGCCATTACCCTCTGCCTTTCTTGATAAGTGTTGTAAAGAACTCGCCGGTTACTATCGGCCGGTTGCAAAAGTATAAACGGTTGTGCTTACCCACCAAATTAATTTTTCTTTACACCCTATCTTTATGAAATATTTATGGATACTCCCAACTTAAAAGATTTTGTTCAACGTATTCATCCATTAAATGAAGTTGAATTAACTGCCTTCTGCAGCGGCTGGCAACCACTGACCGTAAAACGAAAGACTATTTTAACTGCTGCAGGTGAAACGGAACGGTACCTTTACTTTGTAAACGAAGGCATACAAAGGGCGTTTTACTTAGGAGATGACAATAAAGAAGCCACCATTGTGTTTACCTATCCGCCATCCTTCAGCGGGGTAGCCGATAGTTTTCTTACACAAACTCCCTCATTATACTTTTTAGAAACCATTACAGCCAGCAGTCTTCTTCGCATCAGTTATGACCAGGTGCAGCAATTGCAACAGCAATACGCCGGCATACAACAACTTATTTTTAAAGCAACCGCCTTTGCATTAAAAGGTGCATTACAAAGGCATATAGAACTGCAGTGTTTTAGCAACGAGGAAAAATTTAAAACACTTTTAAAAAGAAGCCCGCATATACTCAATCTTATTCCACATAAATACATTGCTTCTTACCTTGGTATGGATGCCACCAACTTTAGTAAACTAATAAACACCGTAAGCATATAATCTTGGTAAATACCAATATTTATATTACCTGATCATTAGAATTTTGTGTTATAAAATTAAAATAACATGAAAACAATTAACAGCAGTAACCTTTTAGAAAACCTGATGGAACAAACCAGGGAGATCATCCTGCAGGCAGAACATTTAAAGAAAATGCCTCTTGAAGCACTGGAGAAAAAGCCTTCAAAAGAAAAATGGAGTGTGGCACAGATACTGGAACATTTGAATATCTATTGCCGTTATTACCTAAATGAAATAGAAAATAAATTGCACCACAACCAAACAACTGCAACAACTAATTTTTCGCCAGGCTGGCTGGGCAACTATTTTACAAGACTGATGCAGCCGGAAAATTCCGGATTGATAAAAAAGAAAATGAAATCGCCTTCCAACGCACAGCCTGCCAACGTACCTGCTGCCAAAGAAATGCTGGATGAATTCATCCGCCACCAGTACCGGCTGCTTAATTTATTACAAATAGCGAGGCAACATGATCTAAATAAGAACCGCATACCAATATCCATCAACAAATGGATCACTTTAAAATTGGGGGATACATTCCGGTTTGTAACAGCACACCAGCAACGGCATTTTATACAGATCCACAACACAACTGAACTGGTTAAAACATGTCAATTGAAGAAGCTGCAGTTTGCGGAGTGAACACTTACTTTTCGCCTCCTGTTAGTGGTATCGTTTGCGTAGATAGTTTGACGGGTAACCGCTGCCGGGCATCATTTTGGTTGTATTTTGCTAGTTGCAAATCAAAAAAACTGCCCGGAAAAGCTTGTGTATGAAACAAAAAACCGCCTGCTATTTTTTAGCTATACTATTAATACTTGCAGTACAAATTTCCTTTGCAAGAACCTACTATGTTTCCCCCACCGGTAGCGATCTGAATCCCGGTTATGAGATCAATGCGCCTTTCAAGACGATGAAAAAGGCTTTGGGCAAAACGGATATGACAGAGATCCTGGTTCGTGGCGGTATTCATTATATCACCGGCGATTCTACCGTCAGTATCAATAAAATTGGTACTGCGCCAGGAGCTTATACCATCAGGAATTATCCGGGCGAAAGGCCATTGTTTGATTGCTCCGGTTTGAATGCTACTAAAAAAGGTTTTAGCGTTACCGGCAGGTACTGGCACATCATTGGCATTGATATCATGAAGGCAAAGGATAACGGTATGTACATAACCGGCGATGACAATATCATTGAGTTTTGCACTTTTTTTGAAAACGAAGATTCCGGGTTACAGCTTTCCGGTGGTGCCACCAATAACCAGATCATCAACTGTGATTCTTACTATAACAAAGATGCCACCAGCGAAAATGCAGATGGCTTTGCCTGCAAGCTGGATGTGGGCACCGGGAACTCTTTTAAAGGCTGCAGGGCATGGCAAAATTCAGATGATGGCTGGGACGGCTATCTCCGTGGTTCAGACAATATCAGCACCACGCTTGACAGCTGCTGGTCTTTCCGTAACGGCTACCTGAAAACAGGGGCTACCAGCGGCGCTAACGGTGACGGTAATGGTTTCAAAATGGGCGGCAGCGATGCAACAGACCTTAGTCACCACATGACACTTACCCGCTGTGTGGCATTTAATAACCGCAAACGTGGCTTTGATCAGAATAATAACCGTGGATCCATGACGTTGTATAACAATACTTCTTTTGCCAATGCTTCAGGTAATTATATTATGAATTCGATAGCGCTTGACGCAGGTAATGTGATGACAGTAAAAAACTGCATAGCTTTTACAGCAGCGGGTACTGCCGGCAGTAATAGTTTTGTAACCGGCGCTGTTATTCAAAGCAATAGCTGGCAAAGCCCTTTAGCCGCTTCCAATGCTGACTTTATTTCTCTTGATACTGTTGGCGCAAGATCCCCCCGCAAGGCCGATGGTTCCTTACCGGATATAAATTTTATGCACCTGGCAGAAGGAAGTGACCTGGTAGATGCAGGACAAATTGTGGGTCTTTCATTTTCTGGTACGGCACCGGAAATAGGTGCTTTTGAGATAGTGCCCACAGCTTCTCTTACTTTTACTTTTAATGGAAACGGCAATTGGAATGATGATGCCAACTGGCTGAATGCTGCAATGCCGCCTGCTGTTTTAAACACCGGTAATCAAATCATTATTAATCCCATTGAAGGTGGCCAGTGTTTGTTAAACATACCCTATACTGTGGCACCCGGCGCTGTTCTTACGGTGATGCCTGGAAAGACTTTAATCGTTCCCGGTAGTTTAATCATAACGCAGTAATCCGGAATTTATCTTACAGCCCCGGACCACCTCCCCGTGGCCTGTTGCCCCGCTCGCTTTTATTAACTGGTGCAGACCCAAAGTTTTTCAACTTGTAGGCAAATGTGAGCATAAAGTATTGGGTTAATACCTGGTTCTGTACATCCTCGATAAAACTTTCCGTTATAGTACGGTTGATACTCCGGTTTTGTTTTAGCAGATCAAACACTGATAATTTCAACTCAGCAGCCTGCCTTTTTAAAAACTTTTTACCAATACCGGCATTCCACAACCAGTAGCTTTGATTAAACCCGGCACTTAAACCACTATAGGAAACATTATTCAGGTCATTCTGAATAAACCAACCATTTTTGGAGATAAGATTGACTTGTGCGCCCGCACTTTGCATTGTGTAATTGTTACTGGTTTGCAATTGTATTGAATTATTTGCCCGGCTGTAATTGATACTGTAACTCAGGTTAAAATCAATATACTCACTGATATTACTTGACACAACAGCCCCCCCCGAATAAGTATAATTATTAGTGAGACTGTTGGCATAATTCACAATACCGGGAATTTTAGACCATGTGAAACCACCATTCAAATTAATATTTGACTTGATGAACTTTAATGGCATGGCATAAGTCAAAAATGAACGAAGGCTTACAAAGCCATCCAGATTTACAGGCTTTGTTAGCTGGGCTCCTTTGTATAAAACAACGCTGTTGTTGATCAAGGAATCACTGAAAGCAATAAAAGTCGCGTTTGCTACATAATCATTCGTTTGTTGCAGGTAAACATTTGCAAAAAAACTTTGCCCTTTGGAAGTGTTGGTAAAAGTGTACCTGGCACTGAGTGTATTAGTGAATTGCTGCCCGAGTTCAGGGTTACCGGTTGTGAAGAACAAGGGATTGTTGTTGTTAACAACATTTTGCAGCTGGTTCACAGAAGGTGCATTGGTACTGGCACGGTACATTAACCGGATATTGCTTTTTGCAGATAGCTTTTTTCGCCACATTAGATTTGGCAAGAAGTTACTAAAGCTTTTATTCACGTTTACCTGCGCCGGAAAAAGCTGGTCGCTGTTCAATTCTGAATACCGGTAGCTGATGCCTGCAGCAAACATATTGTCACGGTCACCGATCCGGTAGCTTACACCTGCATTATGGGTAGTTACAGTATTGTCAAATTTATTAGAAAGGCTTGTGTCAAATAAAGCATACTTATCAGCCAGCACATCAAATTTATTTACCTGCTGATCGGAACTGTTCTTTGAAACAGAAGGAGAATAACTAAACTGCAACTGCCCTTTTTTTCCAATGGGTTCCGTATAAGAAATATTACCAGAATAATTTTTACCATTTACCTGCTGGTTTGTTTGTTGCTGTATCGTATCACTGAGATTTGTAGTATCGTAATAACGGTTAACAGAGGTTAAAAAAATATCCCCTTGCCTGTTATTAACGCCAACACCCACATTCACAGAAAGTGTCCGCCCTTTTTTTGCAAAAGAGTGACGATATAGTAAATTATTATTGGTATTAAATCCGGAAGTATTACTGGTACGGTTATACGCTGTACTGCTTATCAAATCATTCAACGTGTAATAACGGACGCCGTCAACCGAATTCCCGCTGTTATTATCCTGGAAACTTACAGAGGGCGTAAAAATGAATGAGTTGGAAGAATCCAGTTTGTATTCTAACCTCATATTGATGCGGTGATTATTATTATTGGCACTGGCAAGGGAGGTTTCGTCATACAACTGGCTAATTGTATCCCTTTGAAAATATTCCATATTACTCAACTGGTCGTTATTGGTTTTGCTGTTATTAAAAAAATAACTTCCGGTAACATCCAGATTTTTGCCCCATTTATCACCGTAGTTAATTCCAATAGCGTTGGTTGTATTGATACCATTTTGCTGGCCAACCAAAAAATTATTTGCATTACCGCCACCACGGTTGCCACCACCTCGGTTGCCACCACCCTGCCTGCCGCCGCTGCCACTGCTGGTAACACCCAGCAGGTCTTCACTGCTAAAATTTTGCTGGTTGATATTATTAAACAATCCGGCAAACGATAAACGCCTGTCGCCATTAAAAAAACTTACGTTGCCACCAGCAGCATAGCGCTCATCTGTACCGTAGCCGGCATATACCCTACCAAACTGACCGTTCTTTACACCAGACTTGGTAACAATATTGATCGCTTTGTTTGTGTTACCGTCATCAAAACCTGTAAACTGTGCCTGGTCACTCAGCCTGTCAAACACCTGTATTTTGTCAATGATTTCTGCCGGCAGGTTTTTTAATGCCGCGGTGGCATCATCTCCAAAAAAATCTTTTCCATCCACCGTTACCTTTCTTACCTGGTCACCCTGTGCCGTTACAGTTCCGGCGTTATCTACTGTAATACCGGGCATCTTTTTTATCAAATCTTCAGCGGAAGCATCTACGTTTACTTTGTACTGGCTGGCATTATATTGTACGGTATCACCCTTTTGCGATACGGGTGGTGTCCTGGAAACTACAACCACATTGTCCAGGTCGGTACCCTTCCTGTTTATTGATAAAGCACCCAGGCTATTTTCCCCTTCTTTCAAAAAAACAAAAGACAAATAGGGCTGGTAGCTTAAAGCGTCCACTTTTACAATAAAACTGTCGATAAGTAAATTAGTGAAGACAAAATTCCCCAAGGAATCTGAAACGGTTGACAGCACTGTTGAAGAATCCTTTCGCTTTAAAAGATAGACAGAACTGCCTTTGAGCGGCTTTTTATCTACATCATCAATGAGTGAACCTGTGATGCTGTTTGATTGGGCTTTAGCCATCAAACTGATACAGATCAACAATAACAGCGAAACAAATTTTCTCATGTAATGATTTTACTTTTTTATAAGACTACAATAATGCCAAAGGTAAATTGTAAAGATCAACGATTTTTACAAGTATCCCATTTTTGGTGATAAGCGGTTTATTTCATTCTGTAAAACCATGCCTCTTTAACATGATGGAAATGATATTACCGGAAATGATCATTTAATAAGATTCTCTTTGAACAAACAACAGGCAAAAATTTGGTAGAGAAATATAAAGCAGCTGACTTTATAAAAAACAATGGGGCCCGCCTGCGGCGGGCCCCATTGTTACACTTATAAACATATTACCGTACAATCAAAAATGAATCGTACAGCGCAGTTTCGTTATTAATTACCGATACAAAATACCTTCCTGCAGGCAGGTTGCTTATTTTGAGCCTGATAGTTGTTTGCCCGACAGCAGTTTTTTGCATTAATACTTCCTTACCCGTGATGTCTGTAATTTTTACAACACTGTTTGGCATGGATGCCTGTGCAAGAGAAACGGCTATTTCATTTACAGCTGGATTAGGATAGATCCTGATATCTGTATTTCTACGGTTAAGTTTTACATTCACTGTTTTGCTGTATACAAAACGCCCATCGTTATCCATCATCTTTAACCTGTAAAAAACTGACCTGACATCCGGCAAATTAATATCCGTTAAATTGTAGATAGCCTTGTTTTGTGCAATTACAATACCCGTTTTGGTAAAGGATACTCCATCAATACTTCTTTCTACCTCATACTGTTTTAAATTGGTTTCAGCACCGGCCTTCCATTGCAGCAACACACCCTCATCATTTTTTACAGCAGTAAAATCAATCAGTGCAACTGGTAATACACCAGTGCAGCTCCAGATCAATTGCACATATTCGGGGTGGTCTATAAATGGATTCCTGTTTCCCTGAACACTGAACACACTGTCGTTCCTGGTTATTTCTTTCTGACTAACGGGATCCTGTACATGCCATTTGTACCACTGCCTGATGGCCCAGTTATCCAAAGAAGGCCAGGTAGTGCCGTCTAAAGCCGAATCTGCAGTGCTCAAATTTTTCCAGGCCGGCATAAAATTCTCATAGGCCGTTACCATAAAAAACATTGTACGTGCAAAATCACCTTTGTATTCATCAATCATCTCAAACACCGTTCCGTTGTAACCGGGAAAAGAACTGTTACCCAATTTAGCGCCGGCTGGTGAAGTCCAGGAGGCGAAGCCAACTTCTGCGTAAGGAAAATTAGCATGTCTCGAATTGCTTTCGCCATCCGTAGCATATACATTGTGAAGGTCTCCACGAATATGAAAATCATCACCAAACCATGCACGGGGATACGCATGCTCCCTGTTATAACAAGCCCCCACCTCGGGTGGAAAACTGCCACCACATTGATCCACTTCCGGGGTGAATGTATATAATTCAGGGCCGGTTGGATTGTCGGTGTACATGTCCCATATAATATCTGCAGTATTATCATCATTACGGCGGCGGTCGAAATTATTTACACCATTCTGCGTGTCATAGGAACCATCAGCAGAATTATAAGCTACATAATTCGTATCCTTAGAAACAATTCCAAACAAGGCTGTCTTTAAGGCAGCGCAGGTTTTGGGTACAGCACCCACATAAGCACTGTCGTAGTAACCTACAGGAATTTGTGCGGAAGAAACGGTGGTTGAAATAATCAGGATAGCGGCAAGTAAAAGTTTGTACATAATTCAGTTTTGGAAAAACAAAAATAGTGAATGACCTGCGGACAGGTGATAGTTTTTATACAGTGATTACACTGTAACAAAAAAACCTGTCAACAGTATTGACAGGCTGTAAATCTTTTAAACAAAGAGAACTGCTTACTTTGCTAAAGCGTTTACCTTTTTAGCCAATTTGCTTTTAAGGTTAGCCGCTTTATTTTTATGAATCGTACCTCTTTTTGCTAATTTGTCGATCATGGATGCAACCGATGGTAATTCTTTAGCAGCATCGCTTTTTCCCTCAATCGCCTTCAAATCACGGATAGCGTTACGGGTAGTTTTACCATAATAACGGTTACGCTCGTTACGCTTGCGGCTCTGACGTACATCTTTTTTAGTTGCTGAATGGTTTGCCATTATTTCTAATTTTGGGCTGCAAAGATAAGGGTTTGAATCAAAAACCAAGCTTTAAAATGAAAGGTTTTTTTTGAAACCTATAATTTCGGGGGCTTTTTTCCGGGCTAATACCATTCTTTCTCAAAATTAGGTAAGTATTTAACAGCAAATCCCTGTTCTAATCTACTAACTTTGTCCTCCTTAAAAATCATAATTCCCTTTCTATGAAGGATTTCCAATACATCACCAGTTCGCACCCGGCCTATATCGATAGTTTATACCAGGACTACGTAAAAAACCCTGAAAGTATTGATGCTGATCTAAGAAAATTCTTTGATGGCTTCGATTTTGCTGTTTCCAATGCCAATGGTGGCGCTGCCGTAGCTATAAATGGCCAACAGCCTACGGTTCCTACAGATTGGATGAAAGAGATAAGAGCCTACCGGATGATTCTCGGCTACAGGAACAAAGGGCATTTATTGGCCAAAACAAATCCTATACGTAAAAGAAAAGACCGGGGGGCCAATATAGAACTTGACTTTTATGGCTTAACAGAAGCTGACCTGGACGCCACTTACAATGCAGGTCAACTTTTAGGTCTTGGGCCAACTACACTAAGAAATATTCAAGCACACCTGGAAAAATGTTATGCTACCAATGTAGGCATTGAGTTCAAGTATATCAGCGATCAGAAAAAGATTGACTTCCTTACCACCGCAATGGAAAAAGAGTTTCAACAACCTTTGCCGTTGGAAAAGAGAAGGCGCATTCTGGAAAAACTGAATCAGGGGGTAATGTTTGAGAAATTCCTTCACACCAAGTATATAGGCCAAAAGCGATTTTCATTGGAGGGCGGAGAAACCACCATCGCAGCGCTGGATGCCATTATCAGCATGGCTGCCAATGGTGGTGTGGAAGAAGTGGTGATTGGTATGGCACATCGGGGAAGGCTCAACGTACTGGCCAATATCATGGGCAAAACCTACGAACAAATTTTTAGTGAATTTGAAGGTACGGCCAAGCTTGATCAGACGATGGGCAGCGGTGACGTGAAATATCATATGGGGTATGGCAGTGAAGTGCAAACTGCCGATGGCAAAACAATGCACCTTAAACTGATGCCCAACCCGTCGCACCTGGAAGCTGTTGACCCGGTGGTGGTGGGTTTTAGCAGGGCCAAGGCGGATGTTTTATACAATAGTGACTATGATAAAATCCTCCCAATATTGATACATGGCGATGCCTCTGTAGCCGGTCAGGGGGTTGTGTACGAAGTATTACAAATGAGCGGACTGAAGGGTTATTATACAGGAGGTACTATTCATTTTGTGATCAATAACCAGATTGGTTTTACTACAGATTTTGATGACGCCCGTACCTCCAACTATTGCACTTCATTGGCGGCGATGGTGCAGGCGCCGGTTTTACACGTAAACGGAGATGATGCAGAAGCCGTGGTAAAATGCGTGGAACTGGCAACAAAATACCGGCAGGAATTTAATTGTGATGTTTTTATCGATATGGTATGCTACCGCAAACATGGCCATAATGAAGGAGATGATCCAAAATTTACACAGCCGCAGTTGTATGCCCTTATAGATAAACATCCCAATCCCAGGGAAGTTTATACTAAGTTCTTACTGAGTAATGGTGAAGCTGGTGCACCTGAACTGGCCAAGGAGATGGAGAAAAAATTCTGGACTGATTTACAGGAAAGATTAGATGAAATAAAACAAAATCCACTGCCCTATCATTACCAGGCGCCCGAATTGGCATGGAAAAGCCTTCACAGGGCTACAGAAGAGGATTTTATACAATCCCCTGCCACGGCAATAAACAATGCTGATTTTGAAAAAGTATTCAACAGTATTATGAAATGGCCGGCCGATTTTAAGCCGTTGAAAAAAGTGGAGAAGATCATCCAGGATAAAATAAAACTGTACAACGAAGAAAAGAAAGTGGACTGGGCAACAGGCGAACTAATGGCCTTTGGCAGCCTCGTACTAGACGGCAAAGATGTACGTATGAGCGGACAAGATGTACGCAGGGGCACTTTTAGCCACCGTCATGCCGTGTTGCAGGATGAAGTAACCAATAAGCCATACAGCCGTGTTAGAGGCGTAGACGGTGCCACTGGCAAATTCAGAATATACAATTCATTATTGAGTGAGTATGGTGTGCTGGGTTTTGAGTATGGATATGCAATGGCTAACCCAAACAGTCTTGTAATCTGGGAAGCACAATTCGGCGATTTCTGCAATGGTGCACAAACTATGATCGACCAGTTTATAGCTGCCGGCGAACAAAAATGGAACCGCATGAATGGGGTAACCATGTTGCTGCCGCACGGTTACGAGGGACAGGGTCCGGAACACAGCAGTGCAAGAATGGAGCGATTTTTACAAATGTGTGCTGAACTGAATATGGTGATCACCAATATTACCACGTCTGCTAATTATTTTCATGCTTTGCGGAGACAGCTTACGTGGGCATTCAGAAAACCGCTTATCAATTTTGCCCCTAAAGCAAACCTGCGCCACCCCGGAACCTACAGCCTGCAGGAAGAATTTACCACAGGCGGTTTTAAAGAAGTTATTGATGACCGTTATGTTGATGATGCAGCCAATGTAAAAAAGGTGCTGCTTTGCTCAGGTAAAGTATATTTTGATCTTGCAGAAAGACAGGAAAAAGAAAACCGAAAAGATGTGGCGGTGATCAGGCTGGAGCAGATTTATCCATTGCCGCAGCAACAGCTGGATGAATTGTATAAGAAATACAGCAAAGCCATCTGGCATTGGGTGCAGGAAGAACCATTGAATATGGGTGCAGCCAGTTTTATGAGGATGAACTTAAAAAATATTAACTTCTATATCACCAGCCGAAGCGCCAGTGCTTCTACCGCTACCGGGTATGCGAAAACGCATGCAAAAGAACAGGCGGCGTTGATTGATACGGCATTTGAGATATGACCTGCAAAACCTGGTTAACCAATTTTAAAAGAGCAAGTATAAATAAAGTAAAAACCCCTCAATTGAGGGGTTTTTACTTTATTGCTTTTATTAAACTTTATTAATTCTGTGCTTTTACAACAGGAATCACTTTTGTTTCTGTTGCCGTTTGCAATTTAACTGTATAATTTCCAGCTGCAAATTTACTCATATCAACAGAGGTGATGTTGGCACCTTTAATTCCTTTCAGTGCTTTTGCAGTTAATTGTTTGCCTAATGCATCAATTACAGTAACAGTAACATCAGCAGTAGCATCCAATTCAAAACTTACAGTGGCAGTATTTTTAACTGGATTTGGATACACAGTAGCAAAAAGACCCCTTGTTTCAAGACGAACGTTTTTGATTGCAGTATAAACAAATTTACCGTCTCTGTCCGTTTGCTTGATCCTGAAATAGATGATTCCAGCAGCACGGATGGATGACAGATCTTCAACTGTAGCAGTGTATGAATTGGTTGACCTGCCATTGTTCATAGCCGGTACAACTTTTACAGGTGTAAAATTCACGCCATCAAGACTTTTTTGAATCTCATAAGAAAGTGCGTTGGCATCTTCATTTTCAACAGACCAGTTAAGAAATGCAGTATTATTATTTTTAACTACTGCAAAATCGGTAAACTTTACTACCAATGTAACAAACTGAGGGCCTGAACCAGCATTGTTTGTTGCATCTTGAGTGTTATAATATCCGTAGAATGGATTAACATAGTCTGTTACATCGCCAATGCCCTGGTTAAACTGAACATACCAGTACATTTGGGAATTGGGTCCACCATTAGCACTTGTTAGATCATCCAAACGTATTTCGCTGTCATATGGAGCACTGAAAGTAAACGTGGCAACTACATTGTCTGTGTTGGCTGCTAACAATGATGCAACGTCAGTAGCTGAATTAGCTTGCAGGAGCAGGTAAGAATAATATGCCCTGCCACCAATGATATAAGGATTATTGCCATCAGTTGGTATAATGGTAGCATTAGCAAGACTGGTAGCCTTATTGATACTGGCATCAGTTGGATTAGAAGCCCCCTGATCAGGAATGCTGAAAGTGATGTTTATATTTCCAACTTGGGCATTGATCTCAGCTGTCGGTTTAGCCAGGATCTCTAAAATGCTGGTGCTGGCACCTTTCCTGATAGATCCGGAAACTGTTTGAGAAAATGCAGTGTTCCCAACTAAACTCAGGATAATTAAACTGCCTATAATTTTTTTCATATACTACTATTAAATGTGAGAGTTAGTTTGTTTTATTAATCAACTGAATTAGAATGTAGCCTGGCTTATAACTGTTCCTTTATTTCCTAATAATATTGTATTTAGCAATATTGTTTCATCATTATTAGGACCAGCATACCTTACAATTCCATTCAAATTATAGTCAGTAAGGAAATATCCGTTTGCAACAGTACCCTTATTTCCGCTAAGTGGTGCATTATTCAACAATGCATTTTCATCATTTGCAGGACCAGCATACCTTAAACCTGCATTAGCATTACCATTACCGCCCCATAGTGAATACCTAGTCCCTGTAACTGCTGCATACCTATTTGTCATTGCAGCATTCGTAGCTGGCAAAACAGGTGTTAAAGCCTGCCCTAATCCGGTGCTGAAATCATAATTCGTGGTGGTAGTTTTAGCCAAGGCTGAAGAAGCTGCCATTCTTACCCCAATATGATTTCTATGTTTGATTGAAACAAAATAAGATCCGGCAGCATTACCTGCAATATTCACAGGAGATGTTCCATCCGTATCAACAACATCGCCATCCCTTTGTAACAACGCAGCCCTTTGACTAATCACCACATTGTCACTTGTTCTGTGAAGTTGTACCAAAACCCAATCAACAATTGTGTTATCTGTTGCTGCACCAGCTCCACTGCCAACAACAGCCGCAGCGGCAGTTTCTCCACCACCACTACCCCTTGTAGCGTTTGATGCACTTAATAATGTACCACCAACAGCACTGGAATAAGGTTCAGTGGTTGGAATCAGGTTAGCTATACGTAAAGCGTCACTCATCCTGTCGAGTGTAGTGTTATATGCACCCTGTAAAAACACTTTCGGTGAGAATAACAACGGAGAAAGCACCGGCCTTGTACCAACTGCAAACGCTCCAACACTGGTAAAACCAGCACGGCTTGCAGTGTAAGGACCAGCACCAGTTGCTGCAGCAGTCTGACTGTTTAACAAATCCCAGCCTACATTAGCGGCTGGAGCAGTTATATAATTAGATATGCCAGTTCTTGTTCTGTCAAAACCAACCAGTTCATCACCAGCATTCCAGGTAGCAGTCAGATTAAGATTGCTTCCACCGGCAACGGCTTCCGTAAGTGTCCACGTATTATTAACCACTTCTTTTGCAAAAGCAGTTCCAGCTGTACCTTGGCTCAAAACAGTGGCTGAAGCCCGGGCCCCAATACTGTCTGCAATTCCTGTGTTAGCAACTGTAAGCGGATTGTAACTGGTAGTGGAATTTCCGATCGGGAAAGTGAAGGCAGTAGCACCCAATGCTGCTTTTATAACGCGGCCAGTGCCATTTGTTACAAAATATTTTGCACTGGTAGCATTAGTAACAGTAGCTGCTGAAGCCAGCGACACAGTGTTGTTACCAAGAAGTACCTTGCCATTAGTAAACAGTACATCACCAGAAACTTTGGCACTTCCGGTAAGTGTAATGTTGGCAGCGTTGTCAATTTCAACATTCGGAATGCTGAAACCATTCATGTTTACATTTTGATTACTGGTGCCTTTAAGGATTACTTTCCCTGTTCCCTGGATGTCCACATTACTGGTTACATCGCCCTGAACAGTAACGGTAGCACCTGACTGTATTGTAAATGTTGCCTGGTCGATAAAAAGCTGTGCAGACGCAAGGTTGGAAACAGCAATTCCGCAGGCCATCAGCGCAAGGTGTAATTTTTTAAGCTTCATGGAGCGTAAGTTTATTGATTGTTAACAGTTAATTCTAAAATTAAAAATACAGGATAATCCCAAATACCAAAAAAATAATTTAGCAATTGGGCAGGTACAGTTAGTAAACGGTGAACAAAAGGATAAAAGGAGTTTCGTTTAAGGCTGTGAAGATATAGAACATTTTTCACTTAACCCTACCCTAAAAGGGTGATTTTTATCCAGGAACATAAAAAATCTCTTTGTGATTGTCATTTTTTTTAACCGAAATTTGCCCATCTTAAATAACAAATATGCTGGAAATAAAAGTACCTACGGTTGGAGAAAGTATTACAGAAGTGACCCTCGTGAAATGGCTGAAAAAAACAGGGGAATGGGTGGAAAGAGATGAAGTGATCGCAGAATTGGAAAGTGAAAAAGCAACTTTTGAAATAAATGCAGAACAGGCGGGTGTATTAACTACCCTGGCCAATGAGGGTGACACCATCAAAATTGGGGATGTGGTGTGTAATATTGATACAGACGCAACCAAACCCGAAGGAGCACCTGCCCCTGCGGAAGCCGAAACCAAACCCGCAGCAGCAGCATCAACGGAAAAACCTGCCGAACAAAAACCAGCTGACAAAAAAGAAGTTGCCCCTGCTGCTGATGTGAAAGCAACACCTGTTGCGGCGGCCATCATTGCTGATAAAAAAGTAGATACCAAAACCATTACCCCTACCGGCAGCAATGGAAAAATATTTAAACAAGATGTACTGGAAGCGCTGAATAACCCCGGCAGAAAACCTGGTGTTGCCTTATTTGGCCGTACAGACAGGCCAGAGAAAATGAGCAATCTCCGTAAAACCATCAGCCGGAGACTGGTGGAAGCGAAGAACACCACGGCTATGCTTACTACTTTTAACGAAGTGGATATGAGCGCCATCATGGAGATCAGGGCGAAATACAAGGATAAATTTAAAGAAGGTCATAGTGTAAATCTTGGCTTTATGAGCTTCTTCACAAAGGCCTGTACCTACGCTTTGATGGAATGGCCTTCAGTAAATGCTTATATTGATGGAGAGAATATCATTTACCATGACTATTGTGATATTTCCATTGCCGTAAGTGCTCCAAAAGGACTGGTAGTGCCGGTGATCAGAAATGCAGAAAGCCTTAGCATGGCAGAAATAGAAAAGAAAGTGGTGGAACTGGCTACAAAAGCAAAAGATAATAAATTGACGATCGAAGAGATGACGGGAGGAACTTTCACCATTACTAATGGAGGTGTATTTGGTTCCATGATGAGTACACCGATCATTAATATCCCCCAGTCTGCCATTTTAGGTATGCATAATATTTTGCAAAGACCCATGGCTGTAAACGGGCAGGTGGTGATAAAACCAATGATGTACCTGGCATTAAGCTATGATCACAGGATTATTGACGGAAGGGAATCAGTAAGTTTTTTAGTACGGGTAAAAGAGCTGCTTGAAAATCCTGCTTTGTTGTTATTTGGTAAAGACCCTGTAAAATCATTGCTTGAAATTTAATTATCGCTAAACAATTTTTATACACGGCTGGCTTTGTAGCCAGCCGTTATTTTTTTAATGAGCCGTTATCATTCTCATATCAACTCATCTCTAAAGATCCTGCAAGGATATAATGGTGAAATGCCATTCAGCATTTTCATAAAACAGTTTTTTGCCAAAGAAAAAAAATATGGTTCAAAAGACAGGAAACAAATAACAGCCATTTGTTATAACTGGTTCCGGACCGGTATTGCTTTTCAAAAGCAACTGAATGAAGAAAATCTATTGAGATCATTTTTCCTGGCATCTCATGAAAAGTCAATTTTGATAGAGGTGCTAAGACCTGAATGGATTGAAATGACGGACCAATCATTTGATGAAAAGGTCCGGTTTCTTCAACTTCCAGCTATGGTAACAGACCTGTTCCCTTTTTCAAAAGAAATAAATGAGCAAACAAATAAGGATTCGTTTTATCGATCTTTTCTTTTTCAACCTTACCTGTTTGTAAGATTAAGGCCACAACATAAACAATTGGTAATTGAAAAATTGATTGCAGCCGGTATAGAACATCGTTTTTTGAATGATAACAATACCATTCAGCTTACCCCAGGCAATAATATAGACAGCATCTTTGCAATTGACAGAGAAGTGGTGATACAGGATTATAATTCACAAAGGGTTTTAGATTATTTAAAAGACAACAACCTGCTATCTTCAAAAAAAGACATCAGCGTATGGGATTGCTGCGCTGCCAGCGGAGGCAAATCAATCCTGCTTTTTGATATCATGAACGGCAAGATCAATTTGACCGTATCGGATATCAGGCAAAGTATCCTTGCCAACCTGCAACGGCGTTTTAAAAATGCAGGCATAAAAAACTACCATCACTTTATTGCTGACATCAGTGGCGAAAACCATAAAGTGCAGCAGGCACCTATTGATAAATATGATCTCATTATCTGTGATGCGCCCTGCACCGGCAGCGGCACCTGGAGCAGAACTCCGGAGCAATTGTATTTTTTTAACCCGGCATCCATTGATGCATTTGCAGCCAAACAGAAAAAAATTGCCACCAACGTTTTGCCATACCTGAAAAAAGACGGTCTTTTCTTTTATATCACCTGTTCTGTATTTAAAAAAGAAAATGAAGAAGTGGTGGAGTACATCAGCAAGCAAGGAGGGTTCGTATTGATGGAAATGAAAAACCTGTTGGGTTATGAAATAAATGCAGACTCAATGTTTGTTGCTGTGTTTAAGAAAAATCAATAATACAACCAGTGAAACTTTACCGCGGAATCTTTTTTAAACTCCAATGCCGGAGCAGGTATTTTCAAAACATTAGGAACAGTGAGCAGCACCCGGGGATCCATATTCCTGTTGTCAATTCTTTTTAAATCCGCATCAAATGAAAACAGGAAGCGGTGCTGTCTTTTAAATTCCGGAATCACAACTTCGCCAATCTTTGAAGGGTTTGTTCTTGCACCAATCATACCACTGGCACCAATACCCATATTAACATTGAGCCATTGTGGAAAAGAAGTATTGCTTTTCATAAACGATGCCGGGTTAATAGAAAGCCAGTAAGTTTGACCGTTATAGTCTTTCAGCCAGCTTTGCCACTTATTGGCACCTAACTCTTTGGGATTGTATTTTGAATAGATCGTTTTATGAAAAGAAAATTTCAATCCCGCCTTTTGCTCACCCCAGGCCAGTTGCTGCGCCACAAACAAAGCACTGCCCGTAATATTAGCCAGCATATCCCCTTTTGAAAAGCCCCACTGTGAATTGAATCCATCAAATATTTCTATCATCGTCTGCAACCCCATTGCCGTAAGACCTCCGATCCATGCCGCTTTTTTATTGTCCAACCCACTCCACCGCATCATATCGTACTGGATGGCACTTAAGCTATAGGCTGTAGTAGCATGGCCTATTTTATCCATATACATCCACTCGGCGTTATCATTAAAAAGATGAAAGCGGCTTTTGGGAAATTTCTTATACCACAAATAATGCAGAGCAATGGTACCGGCTGTCGCCAAAACAGCTTCGGTGATCACCACTCCTTTTAACCGGCCGTTGTTGACAGCATTTGGTGGCTGGGCAGCCACCTGCTGAGCTGAAAATGACAACAGCCAGCAAAAAATAAGCCCGTTAAAGATTCTTGTTCTCAATACAGGTGTTTGTGTTTGCAATGATATACCATTTTCCAATTAAATTTTATACAGACACAATATATACAGGTTGCATTCGTTTTATGGTGTTAGATAGAAGAGCCTTTCTTGTATCTGTATCCGTACATTTTCTAATCTAAACCTATAAAAAGTATGAAAACAAACACCCTCAGTATGCCTGCACCCCAAGTAAATTACATGCAGGTAATGTCACGTAAATTAATCTCTTTTGTAAAATGGATATCAGTTCCATAACTGTATAGCCCGTAACAAATCATATTTTTTAACACCAATAGCCGGAAGGTTGTTGGTGTTTTTGTTTTTACCATAATAAATCTCATAAAATATCAGTTTTAATTTTTAAGCAGGCTGTTGCAAATCAAACGTGTCGGCCAATGCCTCCTTTGAACCTATAATCCCCGGCAGGATTGAAGATAATGAAGCATATGACCATTTCATTCCCGGTTTTCCATCTTACGCACCAGTGAACCTCCCCGCTTTCAAAAAAACTTTGGAAGTTTATATCTTCACGTCCTTATGTCAAAATTTTTAATTGCAGGATTAGGCAATATAGGTACCGAATATGCCAATACAAGACACAATATTGGATTTGATGTAGTGTTCGCTTTTGTTCAAAAACATGGCGGCAGTTTTAAAGAAGGTCGCCTTGCCCATGTTGCGGAAGTAAAATTCCGGGGCAAGCCCTTTGTTTGTATATGCCCCACCACGTATATGAACCTAAGCGGCAAAGCTTTTAAATATTGGCTCGATAAAGAAAAAATACCGCTGGAAAATACGCTGACGATCGTAGACGACATTGCCCTGCCCTTAGACAAACTACGGCTTCGCCCGGCAGGTTCGGCAGGTGGGCACAATGGTCTTAGGGATATTGAAGCCACGTTGGGACATGATAAATACCCCCGGCTGCGGTTTGGGGTGGGAAATGACTACCCAAAAGGAATGCAGGCTGAATTTGTACTGGGCAAATGGAATGCAGCCGAAACGCCTGTGGTACAATTAAAAATTCAAAAATGCGTTGATATTATCGAAAAATTCGCCTTATCAGGAATTGAACAAACCATGAGTGAAGTGAACAAGCTCTCCATTAAATAAGTGGTCAGTATTTTTACCAATACTTAGTTGTTTTTTTACGTGTTTTGTCTATATTCGTTTTTTTACAACCTGGTATCCTTTAAACTACAGTAACGATGAAGATAATTTGTGTTGGCCGTAATTATGCGGCACATGCCAAAGAACTTGGCAATGACATACCTGCTGAACCAGTGGTTTTTATGAAGCCTAAAAGTGCTTTGCTGCAAAGTCATACCCCTTTTTATTATCCTGAATTTACCAACGAACTGCATTACGAATGTGAATTGGTTTTACGCATATCTAAAAACGGAAAATATATACAGGAACGCCATGCTGCTAATTATTACAACGGCATCACTGTAGGCATAGATTTTACAGCCCGTGACCTCCAAAAAGAACTAAGTGAAAAAGGCCTGCCCTGGGAAAAAGCTAAAGCATTTGACAACTCAGCTGCAGTAGGAAAATTTATTGATATCGTTCCTGGCTTTAATAAAAAGAACATCAACTTCACTTTATATAAAAATAAAGAACTGGTTCAGCAGGGTAATTCAAACCAAATGACTTTTAATTTTGAAAATATCATCTCTCATGTATCTTCTTACTTTTCATTAAACATAGGAGACCTTATTTTTACAGGCACACCGGCCGGTGTTGGAGAATGTGTAGTAGGTGATGAACTGGAAGGATTTATTGAAAATGAGATGCTGCTGAAAATGGAAGTGAAATAATTTTACAACATAATACAAAAATAAAAAAGAGGCTGTCTCAAAAGGGCAGCCTCTTCTTTATTGAAGGAATTGAAATACTACTTATTGCCGATTAAAAGCATACGCAGTTCGGTTTCATTTGCAGGAGTGGTGATCTGCAGCCAGCAGATACCGGGACTAACGGTTCCGGGCAAACTAAGAGACTCATTACTTGTACCGCCTGCATAGCTTACGTTGCGGTTCATGATGCTGTTACCCGCTGCGTTAATCACAGCAAGTTTATAAACACCGGCCGGCTGGTTGCTAAACTGTACATTAATAACATTGTTGGTAACAGGATTTGACAGCACTGTAAAATTTCTACGTTTGTCACCGCCATTTACTTTTACCACACTGCTGTATTTTACACTGCCATCGTTGTCCACCGTTTTTATCCTGTAAAAGCTGGTAACAGGTGAAATGTTATTATCAGAAAAACTGTACTGCGATTCGATACTGCTGTTGGTGTTGGCAGCTACTCTGCCCACTGCATCAAACTGTATTCCATCCAATGATCTTTCCACTTCATAGTTTTTAATGTTGACCTGTTCAGCTACTGTCCAGCTAATGCTCACTCCAAATGCATTTTTGGCCGCTTTGATGCTGATAAACCTGACAGGTAAGGGTGCGGCAGCTGCAAATATGATGCGGAACCGGTTGGATGCCCATGAGGCGGCGTTACTGTTTACAGTAAAATTTACTGATGTAACCGCTATCTTACTGATGGGTGTGGTGGTTTGCAAATAATTATCTTCCAGCAAAGGCATCATGGGTGTGGTAGCAAAATTATTGGGAATAAACTCAAGGCGATAGGTTTGCTGTCGAAGATTCCATAGCTTAAATGGGATTTCATCATTCGCTGTTGCCGGTTGCCGGCCTTCTACTACCAGCAAGGCTGTGCCCCTTTTAATAGCAATGTTCTCAGCAGTATTACTGAATTTATATGCATCATCTCCATCTACAGCATTTGAATAAGCGGCATCAAATACCACTACGGTGGCATCGACAATGTTTGTACCAACGCAAAGGCGGGTATCAATTTTTACAATGTTTGAAACAGGCTGTGCTGATACAGAGAAACTGAAAAATAAAATACCGGCAACAGCTGTAATGTTTTGCCAGGTGGCGGTTTTGGGGCGGATGGTTGTTTTCATCAGGTGTTTTGTTTTGGGTTAAGAACTTTTGTAACCCTGATGAATCCAGTTATATGCCAGTTATTAAATACCTCATAATCAGCAATTTGGGAGAAGTGAAAACATAATATCTTCCAAAATTTGGATAATTTTCTAACTGTATGCAGTTTTTATAATAGAGACTGGGTGTGAAACAAGATCAAATGAAACGGCTATGCCAACCACAAACCCGAAAAGTGGGTAGGTGAAATGCCTGTTGAGGATTTAATAACGCCTTCGCGGAAATGAAAGCCGCTAATTGCAGTTAATAATTGCTACCTTTTACACTCCTGCTTTTGAACGGAACACCATCAACATTAAATAAAAAATTATGGCTAAACCCGCACAAATAAAAACCAAACCAACTGAGCTGGATGTAAACATTTTTATCGAAAATATTACAGATGAAAAAAAGCGGAAGGACAGCCAGTTAGTGTTACAATTGATGCAAAAAATCACAAAGGAAAAGCCGAAAATCTGGGGCAGTTCCATGATCGGCTTTGGTGACAAAAGATATAAGAGTCCTGCTACGGGCCGGGAAGTAGATTGGTTTACCATTGGCTTTTCTCCTCGAAAGGCAAACCTTTCTTTACACCTTGTTATTGATATGAAAAAGCATGCAACGCTGTTGAATAAATTGGGTAAACACAAAACGGGCGTTGGCTGTCTTTATATCAATAAGCTGGAAGATGTTGATTTGAAGGTGCTGGAGAAATTGATTGAGGCTGCTGTACTAAAGAAAACTGTTTGATTTAAGAAGCCAATGTTTATTATTTTATCAATGTAAAAATAAACCCTGTTTTTTATGCATTTCTCCTATATTTGCAGCCCAAAATAACGCCGGGGTAGCTCAGCTGGTTAGAGCACAGGATTCATAACCCTGAGGTCGGCAGTTCAAGTCTGCTCCCCGGTACTTAAAGCCTCTCTTACGAGAGGTTTTTTGATTTTAGAAGCTTAACAATTCCAATAACCTTTGATAAACCTTGTCTGCATTCGGCAATACCGCCTGTTCCAGCCCCACATTCATCGGTATCGCAGGTACATTCGCTGCTCCCAATACTTCTACCGGCGCATCCAGGTTGTTAAAGCAGTGTTTGGATATTCTGCCAGCAAGCGCTTCGGCAAAGGAATTATTCTGCTGCTCTTCTGTCAATATTAAACATTTGCCGTGCTTTTTCACTGTGGCAAAGATCAATGCTTCATCCAGCGGGAATAATGTACGCAGGTCAATCACTTCCACATGACCAGGCAATTTTTTGGCAGCGGCCGTAGCCCAGTACACACCCATACCATAGGTGATCACACAACAGCTCTCCCCACCATCCACTTTATCTTCATCCGGTTGCATCACGATATTTCCTTTGCCCAACGGAATAATATAATCTCTTGAAGGCTCAACAGTCTTGGCTTCCTCTGTACCCGGCACTTTACTCCAATAAAGGCCTTTATGTTCAAGCATCACCACCGGGTTAGGATCCAGGAAAGCCGCTTTCAGCAAACCTTTCATATCTGCAGCGCTGGAAGGGTATACTATTTTAATGCCTTTTATTGTCAACAACGTACTCTCCACACAACCACTATGATAAGGACCACCACCACCATAAGCACCAATGGGCACCCGTATCAAAGTTTGTACAGGAAATTTGCCACAACTTAAATAACAGCTTTTTGAAATTTCCGTAACCAGCTGATTTAAACCAGGATAAATATAATCTGCAAACTGTACTTCCACAATCGGTTTCAATCCCACGGCACTCATGCCCACTGTAGAGCCGATGATATAAGCCTCCTGTATGGCGGTGTTGAAAACCCGATGATCGCCAAACTGTTCGGCTAAAGTAGCTGCCTCCCTAAAAACACCACCCAGCCTCCTGCCAACATCCTGGCCATACAACAAGGCTTCAGGGTGGTCTTCCATTATTTCACGAATGGCAAACAGTGCTGCATCCACCATTAGTACTTTTTCCTTACCGGCAGGCCGCCGCTCCCCTTTTTCTTCTGTAATGGGTGTTGGCACAAATACAAAATCTTCCGCTGCTGCAGCATCGGGTTCGGGTGATGCCACTGCATTGGCAAAATGTTTGGCGATCGCTTCTGTATTTGTTTTTTCCAAAAATTGCAGGTGCGCTTCCACCACACCAATATCCAGCAACCTGTTTCTTAATTTATAAAAGGGATCGTTGAGGCTATGCTTTTCCAGGTCTGCTTCACTGCGGTAAAATTCTTTTCTCACACCGCTTGTATGGTGACCCAGCAAGGGTACTTTAGCATGCACCAAATAAGGTATTCTTTTTTCCCTTACTTCATTCAACACCTGCTGCATCGTGGTATAGCTCTCTTCAAAATTACTTCCATCAATACTTACTGCGTTAATGCCTTTAAACCCCTGTATAAATTCATATGCATTGTTCGTCCTTGCTTCTGCTGATGACACACTGATACCCCAGTCATTGTCCTGTACCAGGTAAATAACGGGCAACTGGTGCAGTGCGGCAAACTGGAAAGCCTCACTCACCTCCCCTTCTGTTACCGAAGCATCACCCAATGAACAGATAACTACCGGTGCTGTATGTCCCATATCTTTTTTGATCTGCTCCAGGTACTTTATACCCTGTGCGATACCGGTAGCAGGTATGGCCTGCATACCAGTGGCACTGCTTTGGTGAATGATGGTGGGTTTATCACTGCCCCTGTAATTGGGATGATTGTAATACTCCCTGCCGCCTGTAAAAATATCTTCTCCCTTTGCCAGCAGTTGCAGCATTAATGTATAGGGACTAAAACCCAGCCCCAGCATCATGCTCTCGTCCCGGTAATAGGGACTCACATAATCGCAAGGTTGCAATTGAAAAGCGGTGGCTAATTGTATGGCCTCATGTCCACGTGAGGTGGAGTGAACATACTTGCAGGTTTGCCGGTTGTTTTCATATATGGCAGCCATGGCTTTGGCAGCACACATCAGATCAAATGCTTTTAGCAGCACATCGTTTGTCAGCATTTTTCAAAAGTAAGAGATAAAATGAAAGGGCAAAAACAAAAGACAAGGCCTTTAGTGTCAACAATTTTTTGCGCTTATGATTACCATCATAATCAAAAATGGGGACGGTTCTTTATCTTTGGCGAAATTTATTACCTGAAATATACTGGCTTTATATTACTACTGGCTTTTGTAGCGCAAACATTCAGCAAAACATTCATAGTTGCTGGATATTATGCCAATACAGCTGCCTACGCCAAAAATTGTGAAAACAAGGCTAAGCCAAAAATGAATTGTAATGGTAAATGCCAGGTAATGAAAAAACTGCAACAGGAAGAAAAGCAGGACAAGCAAAATCCAGATAGAAAGACTGATAATAAAGAGGAAGTACTCTCATCAAAAACATTTTTTACCACACTTCATTGCAGCATTCCTGCCATTAAAACCCTCTATCCTTTACTGGATGGAAGCAAAGCAGCGGAAATGCCCCGGTCTATTTTTCACCCGCCAGGAAACAGGGCATAAGCAACTGCTGTATATATTTTGCCGTTGCTTTAGTAAGCACATTTACTTATTTATCCAATTCAGTTAATTATTATGGTACGCCAGATAAAAAGGCTTCCCGTAATTGAAAATGTACGAAAAGGGATACAGGCTGTACTTGTATTGATAGTCATTGCCATACTGTACATCAATTACGAAAGCATCACTCAATTATTAAAAAATTTTTAAACTACTGATTATAATGAAAAAAATATTTATACCTGCCATCGCTGTAGTTTGTATTATGACGGCTTGCAAAAAAGATAACAATATGCCATCTGAATATGACAGCAGCAAAAAAGCGGCCTTATCCATTGAGTTTGACAACGTGGCAGGTGCGTCAGACCTGGCTTTAACTACGGGCAGCTATACCAACCCCACCGGTGAAACCTTCAATGTTACAAAATTGAAGTATTATATAAGTAACGTTAAGCTCACCAACACAAATGGAATGGAGTACGTGGTACCCCAGGACAGTTGCTATTTCCTGATCGACGAAAGTGATGAAGATACCCATGAGCCAGTGGTGCGAATACCGGAAGGGGAATATAAATCACTTACTTTCACCATCGGCGTGGATAGTTTAAGAAATACCAAAGATATCAGCCAGCGTACCGGGGTACTTGACCCAACAGGTGCTGGTGCGGATATGTACTGGAGCTGGAACAGTGGTTATATATTCTTTAAAATGGAGGGGCAATCAGCTGCTTCTGCTATGGGTGATTACCAATATCATATTGGTTTGTATGGCGGTATGTCAACAGCCACCATCAACAATGTAAAAACGATAACAATTGACCTAACAAGCAGGGGTACCCCAAAAGTAAAATCCACTAAATCAACCAATGTACACCTGATGGTGGATATATTAAAAATGTTTAACGGCACCAGCAATTTCAGTATTGCAGCCCGCCCGATGGTGATGGTTGATCCCTTTAGTGCCACCATTGCTGATAACTATACTAAAATGTTCAGCCACGACCACACTGAAAACTAAGAAAAAATGAACAGAAGGTACTGGTTTGTGATAGTCTTCCTTTTTGCAGGTGTCGTAGCCTGCAAAAAGGAAGTTATTGACAGTTATTTTATCGGTTTTCAAAAACCGGCCTATTTTCCCGAACCAACTTATCGTTTTGAAAACAACCCGGTAACAAAAGATGGATTTGAGCTCGGAAGAAAATTATTTTACGATAACCTGCTTTCTTCTAATAATACCATCAGTTGCGGCAGCTGTCATATTCAAACATCTGCTTTCACTCATCATGGTCATAAAACCAGCCATGGCATATTTGATCAATTAGGTATCCGTAACAGTCCAAGTATTGCCAATATTGCCTGGGGAAAATCATTTATGTGGGATGGTGGAGTACCCGATCTCGATCTGCAGCCGATAGCACCCATTACCAGCCCGGTAGAAATGGGTGATACGATGGCAAATGTGCTTCGCAAGCTGCAAAACCATCAGCAATACCCGGCATTGTTTAAAAAAGCCTTTGGGTCTGATAATATTTCAACAGCCAATTTTTTAAAAGCGTTGTCGCAGTTCATGGTGATGTGCATCAGTAACAATTCAAAATATGACAGTGTGATGCGGAACGAGGCAAGTTTTACGGCGGATGAAGCGGAGGGTTATACCATCTTCAAACAGAAATGTAATGATTGCCACAAGGAACCATTATTTACAGATGAATCATTCCGCAGTAACGGACTTACTTTGAATGCGGCCAATGACCTGGGCAGGTATTTCATTACACTGAATGAATCCGACAAATTCAAATTTAAAGTACCCAGCCTGCGCAACCTGGAATATACTACGCCCTATATGCATGATGGCAGGATCTATACACTGGAAGGTGTATTGAATCATTATCAAACAGGTATTGAACCAAGACAAAATCTTGATCCCCTGTTATTACAGGATCCTGTAAGAGCGGGCATCCGATTTTTGCCGGAAGAGAAAACAAAATTGATCCAGTTCTTAAATACACTAAACGACCGGTACCTGCTCACCAACAAAATGCTTTCGGAGCAATAATTATTTCCAATGAAGAAATTCATTTTTACATCTGTTATAGTACTTGTAGTATCAGCCTCTGCCACCGCCTGTGATATCTGCGGATGTGGTGCAGGCAATAACTATATCGGCATCCTGCCTGATTTTTATAAACATATTGTTGGTATCCGTTACCGTTATAACTCACTACATTCTCATGTTGGTGTAAATGGTGCTGCCACCTATCTCACCACGCATGAAAAATACAAGATAGCCGAACTGTGGGGTGGCTGGACATTTAACGATAAATGGCGGTTGATGCTAACGTTGCCGTATAGTGTTAATGAAAAGATTAACCAGGCAGGCACAGCCAGTAAAAGTGGCATCGGCGATATTACAGTGGCGGGTTACTACCAGCTAATAAATAAAAAGAGTACTGTGCTAAAAAACAAGCTTTTTGTGCAAAGCCTGTGGCTGGGTGGCGGAATAAAATTACCCACGGGTGAATACAATCCCGTTGATAAAAACAATACGGCTCAGAACACCAATCTTTTCCAGTTGGGCACAGCCAGCACTGATTTTATTGTAGCGTCCATGTATGATGCCCGGCTGATGGATGCCGGCATCAATTTTTCGGCGCAGTACAAAATTAACACTGGTAACAAGTACGACTATACTTACGGTAACAAACTTAGCCTGGCCACACAGGCATATTATAAAATAAAGATCAAAAAACTGACCATTGCACCCAATGCCGGCCTGCAATATGAAACGTCTTCAAAAGATTTTGATGCAGGTATTGTAGTTGATCTGAGTGGAGGAAAAATATTATCAGGAGGATTTGGTGTGGAAACAAACTTTAATAAGATCGCTATTGGAGCAAACTGGCAAACTCCCTTATCACAGAACCTGGGAGAAGGATTTATCAAAGCCAATAACCGGATGATGCTGCATGTGGCTTTTGCATTTTAAGACTCATAAAGATCGCCAGCCTGTTGTGCCAGTATTTCCCTGTATTTATTAAAGAGTTTGGTCTTGGAAATAAAGCCAACAAATTTTCTCTCTTTGTCGAGCACAGGGAGGTACCAGCTTTGTGTAATATCAAACTTCTCCATCACGGCACTCATATCCTGTCCTTCTTCCAAAATAGCAGCGGGTCTCTTCATCAGGCTTTTGACGGATACCTTCTCATGTAATTCTGCCTGAAATAATTTCTGCTTCACATCATTCAGCTCAATGATACCTGCGAAACGGCCCTTCGTATCCGTAACAGCGAAAATATTTTTCTCACTTCTTTTGATCAATTCAACCAGGTCTTTCAGTTTTTTATCAATGGCAATTGTTTCGTATACATCTGTCAATATATCTTCCAGCCTGATGGAAGTTAAAATATTTTGTTCTTTTTTATGAGTGAAAATTTGTCCTTCCATCGCCAGTTTTCTTGTTTCCATGGAAAAGGGCTGGTAGCTTTTTACTATAAAAAAAGAGATAGATGAAACGATCATGAGCGGAATAAACAGTTCATATCCATTGGTGATCTCTGCTATTAAAAACACCGCCGTTAAGGGACAATACACCACACCACTCAATACTCCGGCCATTCCCACCAAACTAAAATTCCCTTCAGGTATTTTTATCCAGGGTGTATTGTTGAGTAACTTGGAAAAAGCAAAACCTAAATAAGAACCTGTAAACAACGAAGGGGCAAAATTGCCGCCGTTGCCGCCGCCACCAATCGTAACTGCAGCAGCAATTGGTTTGAATAAAACGATCAATGCTGTAAATGCGAACAGGCCCCAGTTGTTGTCGAATATCGAAAGCATCCGGCTGTTATCTGTAAACGTTTGTAAAGTACCGCTTGCCACTGCTTTCACACTTGTATACCCTTCACCAAACAGGGGTGGAAAAAGAAAACACATTATCATCAATATCAAACCCGCCACCACTGCTTTTACATATGCATTCATTTTAGAATGATGTAATCCGCCCTCTACTTTTTTAAAAACTTTTGCGTAATAAAGCGAAACAAAACCTGCCAGCACACCGAGTAAAATGTAAAACGGTACATTTCTATAATCAAACTGTTCCTGTAGCCTGAAATTGAACAGCACGTCTTCCTGCAGAATAATTTTGGAACACAACACACCTGCAACAGATGAAATGATCAGCGGAATAAAATAACTCACCACTGTTTCGGCCAGCAAAATCTCCACGGCAAATATCACCCCGGCAATGGGTGCGTTGAACACAGCAGCAATACCGGCAGCAGCACCACAAGCAATCACCAGTGTTCGTTCGGGATAGTTTAAGTCGCTCACCCTGGCAAGGTTGGAGCCCACAGCAGAACCCGTGGCAACGATGGGTGCTTCCAAACCGGCAGAGCCCCCAAGCCCTACCGTAACAGTGCTTGTAATAACATGCAGGTAGGAATGACTCATAGGTATAAAGGAAGACTTACGGGCAATGGCTTTCAACACCATCGCAAGTCCCTTCTCGATCTGTCCGCCAAAAAATTGACGCACAAGAAACACACATAATACGAGACCAAGCGCAGGGAAAAGTAAATACAAATAGCCGCCCACGGGAATACTTTCTATCCAGTGCTGCAGGTAATGCACCAAGGTTTTTAACAATACTGCTGCAAGTCCGGATACCAACCCAACTAGAGTGGCAATCACCATCACAAACTGAACCCGTGTGAGTTTCGTCCGCAGGTAACTAATAAAAAACTGGTATATCTTTTTTACTGAAGACAAAATGACTTTTTCTGAAAGGTTTCAAAGATAAGCATGTAAAATTTAATGAGCTTATGGCGAAATCATAATGAAATACCCGGTTAATTACATGGCTACCTGATTGCCAATAATTCCACACAAGGGAGCAAGCACGCAGGGCAAAGACAATTTTTTGGTCCATTTTTCAAAACTATAACCTTCCGCAATCACAATAAATTGTTCAAGCGGCTATCATGATAATCCGCTATTATCAATAACACATTATCATACGCTGCAAATTCTTCGGCTGTATGCATGGTGGTAATCACAACTGCCTTCATTCCAGCCCTTGCGGCAGACTCCACTCCCTTTGGAGAATCTTCAAAAACGATACAATCAGTTGGTGCCATTTGTAAGGCAACTGCACATTTTTCATAGGTTTCCGGATCGGGTTTGCTGGCTTTAATATCATCTGCACTCACGATTACGTCAAAATAAGAACGGATGTTTAACCCATCCAGTGTAAAATCAACATTAAGCATGATGGCGGCTGTGCCAATCGCCATAGGTATTTTACTTGCACGGGCTTTATCCAAAAATTCGTGTAACCCCGGCAGTAAGGCCAGTTTAGGACGGTATTCTTCCTGGTACTTCCGTTCTTTTTCCACACTCATTCTTTCTTTTTCTTTTTGTGTAAACTTTCCAGGCAGCATACGTTCCAGTAACTCGTCATTCTTGCCATAACATTCCGCTTTCATTCTTTCGAGGGTAATACCAGCACCCAGTTCATTTAAAATTCTGTGCCAGGCAATGATATGATAATCCATATCATCGATCATCGTTCCATTCATGTCGAATAAAAAAGCCTTTTTAGTACTACTCATTGTTATCGGATTTTATAAACAAGAGCGCCCATGCAATTAATAAATAATCACACAGGCGCAATCGTTATGAGAAAAAATTTTTACCAGAACTTAACATACAATGCCGCTAAAATAAGCAGCGTAGCAACGATCATTGCAGTAATAGCTGGTTTTAGTTTAAACATTTCTTTATCTAATGCAAATGCTTTTGGATTTACTTTAGGACCGGCAAGACTGATGACAACCATTACAGCCACTGTAAAGAAGAATGCCCAGCCCATATTTATAAGGAATGGAATTTCATAAATACCCTTACTGTTTTTGAATGCTGTATACAATAGTGTTTCATGGCCAAAAAGGTTTACAGCAAAACTGTTGAAGAAAACAGACATGCCAAAACCAGTTATTAATCCAGCTACTGCTGCCGCACCCGTAGTACGTTTCCAGAACATACCTAATATAAACATAGCAAAAACACCCGGGCTGATAAAGCCGGTATACTTTTGAATAAATGTAAATCCGCCTTCGCTGGCGATACCAAGCATATCTTCCCATTCAAATATCACTGCGATGGCAATTGATACCAATGCAGTTATTTTCCCAACCCACACCATCCCTTTTTCCTTTTTATCATTTGCTGCTGAATTTACCAGCGCATCCAGTTCACCTGGTTCATTTCTTATTTCAGCCACCTCCTTCTTTTTAAAATATTTCATATAAATATCCAGGGTAAAGATGGTGGAGATACTATTAAGCTTACCAGCCAACGAAGCAACGATAGCAGCAGTCAATGCTGCAATAGCCAATCCTTTTAAACCCGAAGGCAGGAAGCCGAGTATAGCCGAATAAGCATCGTCCATTCCTCTTAAGCCTTCCAGGTGCCCGTTTTTATGCAACACATAGGCTGCGATACCAGGCAACATTACAATGATCGGCATCAATAGTTTCAGGAAACCCGCAAAAAGAATTCCTTTACGGGCAGTTTCTAAATTGGCACCCAATGCCCTTTGTGTAATGTATTGGTTGCATCCCCAGTAATTCAGGTTTACGATCCACTGTCCGGCAAAATACATAGCGATGCCCGGTAGTATGAGGTATTTATTAACGTCTTCCTGAGAAGAAGCTTCCGTTGGTTTATCCAGTATCATGTGAAAATGGTCAGGTGCCTGCTGCATTAAAGTATTAAAACCAGCGATCGCATCCCTGCCCAATCCAAATTTTTCACTTACGATGGTCAATGCAAAATAGATGGTGGCAAATCCACCAATGATCAAAACAGCTACCTGAATTACATCTGTGTAACCAATCACTTTCATTCCACCCAAGGTAATTACCAATGAAAAAACTGCCAGTGCCACCATTACGGTGTGTAAATACTCAGGACCTATTAAACCACTAATAGCGATAGCACCGAGGTACAAAATAGAAGTGAGGTTTACAAAAACATAGAGTAATAACCAAAATATGGCCATGATAAGAGAAACCGTTTCATTGTACCGTGTTTTAAGAAACTGCGGCATGGTGTAAATCTTATTTTTAAGATACACCGGCATAAACCATACAGCAATAATGATCAGCGCCAATGCTGCGATCCATTCATAAGCCGCCACAGCAATACCTACAAAATAACCGTTGCCACTCATACCGATAAACTGTTCTGCAGAAATATTAGAGGCGATCAAGGATGCACCGATAGCCCACCAGGTCAATGAACCTTCTGCCAAAAAATAATCATGCGAAGCAGAAATGGTAGCTTTCTTTTTCTTATTGTATACCCAATAACCATAACCTGCTACCAGGATAAAATAAAGTACAAAGATGGACAGATCCAAGGCGGATAAATTTTTCATGTGGAAGCTTTATAGTTTATAGTTAGTTACTGGTTATTCGCTTTGTAATATACTTCACTCCAGCGAAGTTCATTTTTAAATTGATACAATTCTGTATTCTTTCCAATTCTTACATACTCGATGCCGGCCATTTCCGCAAAATCCTCCATGTGTTCGCTGCCAAGGTTCTGGCTATAACAGGTATGATGGGCACCTCCTGCCAGTATCCATGCGGCACATCCATCGTTCATGTTAGGATACGGTTTCCACAATACCCTTGCCACCGGCAATTTTGGTAAATCCGCAATGGGTTCTACTGCTTCCACCTCATTAACGAGTAAACGAAAACGGTTGCCCATATCAATTACGGATGCGTTGATAGCAGGTCCTGCAGCAGAGTTAAATACCAACCGTACAGGATCAGCCTTACCTCCAATTCCTAAAGGATGAATTTCGCAGGAAGGTTTGTTACTGGCAATACTTGGACAAATTTCCAGCATATGTGAGCCCAGCACCAATGAATTGGCCGGATCAAAATGGTACGTGTAATCCTCCATAAAACTATTACCGCCTTTTAAACCTGCGCCCATTGTTTTCATCGCCCTCACCAGTGCAGATGTTTTCCAGTCGCCTTCGCCTGCAAAACCATAGCCTTTGGCCATCATACGCTGGGCACCAATACCCGGCAACTGGATCATACCATGGAGGTCTTCAAATGTATCACTGAACCCTTTGTAGCCACCGTCCTGTAAAAAATACTGCAGGCCTAATTCTATCCTTGCAGCATCCCGGAGCGACTGGTATTGTTTGCCATCACTTTTTAAACTGGAAGACACGTTGTAGGTTTCAAAATATTCTTTTGTCAATGCATCTGTATCTGCATCACTTACTGCATTGATCACTTGTACCAGGTCACCAATACCATGTGTGTTTACACTAAACCCAAACTTCATTTCCGCTTCTACCTTATCCCCGTCCGTTACTGCCACATACCGCATGTTATCGCCAAAGCGCACGAATTTTGCGCCCTGCCAGTCGTGCCATCCTGCAGCTGCCCTTGCCCACGCATTGATCTTTTCAATTACCGCATTGTCCTGCCAATGGCCCACCACTACTTTCCTTTTTAACCGCATACGGCTCATGATATATCCAAACTCCCTGTCCCCATGGGCGCTCTGGTTGAGGTTCATAAAATCCATGTCAATCTCATTCCATGGAATATCCCTGTTGAACTGGGTATGAAAATGCAATAAGGGTTTTTGTAAAATATTTAATCCCCTGATCCACATTTTAGCCGGTGAAAAAGTGTGCATCCAGGTTATGATACCAATGCACCTGGATGAAGCATTGGCTTCTGCACATACTGCATATATTTCTTCCGGTGATTTTACTGTTGGTTTAAAAACAATATTTACCGGCATTGCGGCGGCATTGTTTAAAGCGGTGGCAATTTCCTGTGAATGTTCTGCTACTTTTTTCAACGTTTCTTCCCCATATAAATGCTGGCTGCCCGTTACAAACCAAACTTCTGAATTTTCGAATGCTTTCATTTGTCTATTTTTTGATTGAGTGCTTTATTTGATATCATCTTGTTTATTAACCTACCGGGCAAATAATTTCTTCCAGGGTATTCCTGCACAGCGTCTATTGCTGACCGTAATAGCTGTCGGGTCCGTGCTTTCGTTCAAAGTGCTTTTTTACCAGGGCCTCTTTTAATCTTGGTGCAGCAGGGTTTATTTGCTCTGTCAGCAAAGCCATCTGTGCCACCGTTTCCAGCACGGCACTATTGTAAACAGCTTTGGCGGCTGTTTTACCCCAGGTAAACGGTGCATGGTTTCCTACCAGCATCATTTCCACCTCTTGATAATTCAACCCTTTTTCTGTAAAACAATTCATTATTTGAAAACCGGTTTCATATTCATAATTCCCTTTAATCATGTCATCATCCATTGGCGGTGCACAAGGAACGTCAACCGTTATGTGATCGGCATGTGTGGTACCAAAGATGGGTATATCTCTTTGCGCCTGCGCCCATGCGGTAGCATAAGTGGAATGTGTATGTACAATACCATTTATTGCTGACCAGTGTTTGTATAATACCGCATGGGTTTTTGTGTCGGAAGACGGACGAAGTGTACCTTCAACAGTATTGCCGTCAAAATCAACGATCACCATTTTACCGGGAGAAAGATCTTCGTATGGAACACCGCTTGGTTTAATTGCAAATACACCCAAACTTCTGTCTGCTGCACTTACGTTACCAAAAGTGAACAATACCAAACCCAACTTAGGCAATTGCATATTTGCTTCATAAGCTTCCTGCTGTATGTGACTATATTTACTCATATTGTTATGCCGGAATTAATAGGGGTTCATGTTGGGAAACCGTTTGCTTTTCCATAAATGCACCAACTGTTTTGTACTTTTCATACCGCTTTTGATATACAGGTACCAACGCTTTGTTGGGATGATATTCCGCATCAAACCCCTGCCCCATGGCTGCCATTGCTTCTTCCACTTTATTGTATACGCCGGCAGCAGTGGCAGCAAACATGGCAGCACCCAAAGCGCAGGTTTGTTCTGATTTGTGAATTCTGATGGGCATGTTCATCACATCTGCCATCATCTGCATAATAAAGGGGGATTTTTTTGCAACGCCGCCCAGCCCTATGAGCCCTTTTACCGGAATACCCTGTTCCACAAATCTTTCAACGATGGCTTTTGCACCAAAGCAGGTAGCTTCCACAACGGCACGGAAAAGTCGAACTGCATCGCTTCCCAAATCTAAACCGGTAAGGCTTGCCGTTAGTAGTTGATCAGCATCTGGTGTTCTTCTGCCATTTAACCAATCTATAGCCAATTCGCTGTTTTCATCCACCACTATCTTTTCTGCCAGTTTACTCAAAACAGGAATGATGGCATCTTCTGTTTCCTTTATCAATTGTTCTTTTGTTACTTCATCAATCAGCGAAGATGCAGCAAGAATATTCCGGAGTGGCCAAGCCAATACCTTTTTATACCAGGCATAGGCATCACCAAAAGCTGATTGCCCTGCTTCCATCCCCAGCATACCGGGAATGATGGAGCCCGGAACCTGTCCGCATATACCCTTTACCAGTTTATCACCCACTTCATTTAAAGGTGCTACCAGCATATCACAGGTAGAAGTACCCATTACTTTACTGAGGTAGTAAGGTTCAATCTGTCCTCCTACAGCGCCCATGTGGCAATCAAATGCACCTACGCCAATGATGGTGTCAACGGGAAGGCCTAAACGCTTAGCCCAGTCTGCGCTTATTACTCCTGCTGCTGTATCTGAAGTATAAGCAGCTGTAAAAAGTTTATTAGTAAACCCATCCAGCAACGGGTCAAGTGAAGCAAAGAATTCATTGGGTGGTAAACCGCCCCATTCTTTGGCCCATAAAATTTTATGACCCGCAGAACAAACACCTCTTCTCATGGCATGCACATCACTGCCACCAGTTAACAAAAAGGGTATCCAGTCGCAATGCTCAACAAAAGAGTAAATACTTTCTGTAACCCTTTTATCTTCTCTTAGTATATGCAACAGCTTTGCCCAAAACCATTCAGAAGAATATATTCCACCGACAAACTGCAAATAGTTGGTTTCAAATTTTCCGGCATGGGCATTTATCTCAGCAGCTTCATTCACACCTGTATGATCCTTCCACAAAACAAACATGGCGTTCGGATTTTCTTCAAACTCCGGCAACAGGGAAAGTGGTGTACCCGTTTTATCAACAGCCACCGGGGAGGAACCGGTTGTGTCTACCGACAAGGCTTTTATTTTTGACGCTACTTCAGCACCGGCTTTTGCCACACATTCTTTAATAGTTGCTTCCAGGCCTTCCACATAATCAAGCGGGTGCTGGCGAAATTGATTATCGCCTGCATTACAATACAATTGTTTTTTCCACCGGGGATAGTGAAATACGGAAGCCACGAGCTCTTCGCCGTTTGCCGCATTTACGATGATGGTTCTTACTGAATCTGTTCCGTAATCAACCCCTAATACATAAGCTTCAGATGCATTCATACATTTTAAATTAAAGTCATTTCTTTCTTTTTATAACAGCCCTTACTTTACTGGCAATACTGGCTGCATTCAATCCATATTTTTCCATCAGTTGTGCAGGTGTGCCACTTTCACCAAAAGAATTATTTACACCAATCATTTCTACTGGAGTTGGCAGATTCCTTCCCAGCAGCTGGCATACAGCATCACCCAATCCACCATTCAACTGGTGCTCTTCTGCTGTAACAACACAACCAGTTTTAGTTGCTGATTTTAAAATGGCTTCTTCATCCAATGGCTTAATGGTGTGGATGTTGATGATCTCTGCATCAATGCCTTCTTTTTCCAGTATTTCACCGGCCAGTATGGCTTCCCATACCAGGTGTCCTGTGGCAATGATACTTACATCCTTTCCTTCATTTACCATCCAGGCCTTACCTATTTCAAATTTCTGATCAGCATCAGTAAACACCGGCACAACCGGCCGGCCAAAACGCAGGTAGGCAGGACCGTTATGATCTGCCAATGCAATCGTGGCAGCCATTGTTTGATTATAGTCACAAGGATTGATCACGGTCATCTCGGGCATTGCTCTCATCATGGCAATATCTTCCAGAATCTGGTGGGTTGCACCATCCTCTCCCAGTGTAAGACCAGCATGAGAAACACAAATCTTTACGTTAGTACCGGAGTAGGCAACGCTTTGGCGTATCTGGTCGTATACCCTGCCTGAACCAAAGTTGGCGAAGGTGGTTGCAAAAGGGATATAACCAGCAATAGCCATACCTGCTGAAACACCGATCATGTTTGCTTCAGCAATACCGCATTGCACAAAACGGCCGGGATTTTCTTTTATAAATGCATCCAGTTTCAGTGATGCTACCAGGTCGGCACAAAGAGCTACCACGTCTGGGTTCTTTCTTCCCAACTCAGCCATGCCTGCACCAAAACCAGAACGGGTGTCCTTCTTTTCTGTGTATGTATATTTCTTCATTGTTTGTAAACCGCCTCACCCAAATTCTCCCGATTGTATCAGGAGCGGCCAGGCATTTAATTTTATTTCAATATTTGTAATCAAGCATTTCAAAATTCTATCCTTTAATCAACCAGGCCGGAACAAACCAATTAAATAAACCAGTGTCAAATTTTACAGCTCTTTTAATCACACATTATGGGGTGGAGGGAGTTAATAATCCCCCAATGTCTCCGGCAATTGTTCCAATGCCTTTGCCAATTGTTCGTCGTTGGGTGCCGTGCCATGCCACTTGTGCGTATGCATCATGAAATCAACCCCGGATCCCATTTCAGTTTTCATGAGTATGGCAACAGGTTTGCCCTGTCCTTTCAATTGTTTGGCTTTGTGCAAAGCCTCCAATACCTGTACAATATCATTTCCATCTTCCAGCGAAATGGTTGTCCACCCAAATGCCTCATACTTAGCGCCGATGTCACGATTGTTCATCACTTTATCAGTCGACCCATCTATCTGTTGTTTGTTCCAGTCAATGATGGCAACAAGGTTATCCAGTTTATAATGCGGTGCAAACTGGGCACCTTCCCATACCTGTCCTTCCTGTTGTTCACCGTCACCCATCAGCACATACACGGTACTGTTATCTCCCTTAAGCTTTTTTGCATGTGCCATACCAGCTGCTACGGAAAGACCCTGTCCCAGCGAACCGGAAGCAACCCTGATACCCGGTAAATGATCATGTGTTGCCGGGTGACCCTGTAGCCTGGAATTAATTTTTCTAAAGGAAGCCAGTTCACTAACCGGAAAATACCCACGCCTTGATAGTACTGAATAAAACAAGGGTGAAATGTGTCCATTGGAAAGAAAGAAAATATCCTCCCCGGTTCCTGCACGGGAAAATGACAGGTAGCCATCTTCCTTTTTTTCCTCCCTGATCTTCATTTCACTGAAATAAAGAGCGGTGAGTAAGTCTGCACAACCCAATGAACCACCGGGATGACCGGACTGGCAACCATGTACCATGCGTACAATATCCCTGCGTATTTGGGAAGCCGTATCCTGTAATTGTTTTAATTCCATTATTGCATTTTCTTTGAGTCATCTAAAAATTTAGCGAGTCCAATATCTGTCAGCGGATGTTTTAACAAACCGAGGATGGGCTCCAGCGGGCAGGTACAAACATGGGCACCCATTTCAGCCGCCATTATTATATGGTTTACATTCCTGATAGAAGCCGCCAGTATTTCTGTTTTATAATGCTGTATGGTAAAAATATTTGACAGCTGTTGTATCAACTGCATGCCGTCCCATCCGCTATCATCTATGCGGCCGATAAATGGCGACACATAAGTAGCGCCAGCTTTAGCAGCCAGTATCGCCTGCCCGGCAGAAAATATCAGGGTACAATTGGTACGGATGCCATTATCGGTAAACCATTTAATTGCTTTAATACCATCTTTGATCATCGGCACTTTCACCACAATATTTGGGTGCAGTTCGGCCAGTACTTTTCCTTCGGCAACAATGCTGTCGAATGTAGTACCAAGCACTTCTGCACTAATATCCCCTTCAACAAGTTCGCAAATGGTTTTATAATGTTGCTGAATGGCGGCTTCCCCGGCAATACCTTCCCTGGCCATAAGCGAAGGGTTAGTGGTAACGCCGTCGAGTATACCTAATTCATTTGCCTCTTTTATCTGGGCAAGATTGGCTGTGTCAATAAAAAACTTCATGGTAGTGAATTGTCAATGGTGAATGGTGAATAAACTCTATTTACTTACTGAGACTTTATATTTTGTAATAGTATGGTACTTTTCGCCAGGTTTTAATAAGGTAGAAGGAAACGCTGGTTGATTGGGAGCATCAGGAAAGTGTTGTGTTTCCAGGCAGAGTGCTGCATATTTGTTAATGGCTGTTCCATTACTTGTTTTAATCGTTCCGTCTAAAAAATTTCCAGAATAAAACTGCAGCCCTGGTTCTTCTGTAAAAACTTCCAATTTTCTTCCACTGATGGAATCGGATAAAGTAGCCACCAGTTCAAGCCCCTTTTCTTTTCTTGTTAAAACAAAATTATGATCGTAACCGCCTTCTACTGACGCTATTCGTTCCCCAATTGTATGTGGTTGTAAAAAGTCAAACGCTGTTCCTTTTACTTCTTTTAATTCTCCTGTTGGTATAAGACCTTTGTCTACCGGTGTGTATTTGTCTGCATTCACCTGCAGGCTATGATCAAGAATTGTTTTTGACGGATCTCCTGTAAGGTTAAAATAACTGTGATTGGTAAGATTTACTACTGTTGGCTTGTCAGTTTCTGCACTGTATTCAATACTCAGTTCATTCTCATCAGTCAGGGTGTAGGTAACATCCACTTTTAAATTGCCGGGATAACCTTCTTCACCATCAAGACTCACATAATGCAGCGTGATGGATGTGGATGAAGGTGATGATTTTTTTGTTAATCCGTGCCAAACCACTTTATCAAAACCTTTATCGCCTCCATGCAAATGATTCACCCCATTATTCTTAGCCAAAGTATAAGTGGTGGTATCAATTTTGAAACTGCCTTTTGCTATACGGTTTCCATACCGGCCAATGATGGCGCCAAAATAAGGTGGCTTTGCCAGATACCCGCTTAAACTGTCAAAGCCTAAAACGATACTGGTACTTTTGCCATTCTTGTCTGGGGTAACCCAGGACGTTACTATACCACCATAATTGGTGATCTTTATTGTTGCACCACTTTTGTTTGTGAGTGTATAGAGATAAACATCTTTGCCATCAACTGTTCCCCATTTTTCCTGTTTCATTTGTGCTTCAGGAGCCGCGTTGGCTGGTTCCGTTTTTTCTTCGGCAGTATTACAGGCTGCGGTAAAGATGGTTGCCATGCTGGTTACAATTAATAGTTGGCGCAAAATTTTCATATAGCCTTAGTTGTTTGTTTTTACTTTTTTAATGAAAGGCCAGCCATTGCTGTCCCACTGTAATTCATCAATGATCAATTTGGGTTTACCCTTATCCTTTGCATCATATCCATGATAAATAAGGTAATATTTTCCTTCAAACTGGTATGCCGCATTATGCCCTGCGCCAAACCATTCTTTATTATCTCCTTCGGCTACCAATGAACCACCATTTTGTGTCATCGACAAACCTGTTTTATCAAGATATGGCCCGGTTAATTTTTCACTCCTTCCCACCACTACTTTATAATTACTCTTCTCACCCCTGCAACAATAGTCCCATGATACAAACAGGTAATAATAGTTATCCTTTTTAAGGATAAAGGGAGCTTCAATAGCTGCATCACCTGCAGCGGTATCCGGTATAGAAAAATCTCTCGGTCTTGCTGCCACAGTATGCCATTCTTCAGGTTGCGCAACAGCTGTCAGGCTGTCGTTCAATTTCACGAGTTTCATCCCATTCCAAAAAGATCCAAATACCAGCCAATGATCTCCATTTTCATCATCTATCTGATTGGGATCAATGGCATTCCACATATCTTTTCCGGGAACAGACTGAATAACCTTCCCTTTGTCTATCCATTGAAAATCCGGAGAGGCCGGATCCAGCGTTTTATTTACAGCCAGTCCGATGCAGGATGTGTTTTTGCCAAATGCCGAAACAGAATAGTATAAATAGTATTGACCGTTGTGAAAACTGATATCCGGTGCCCATATATGACCTTTGAATGATGGTATTGCATCTATGGCCCATTGTGGCGGAGTGGCAAATACCCTTTTCTCTTTTCTCCAGTTCTTCATATCCTTTGATGAAAAAGAAGATATACCCCAACCTGTACAAAAAAGATAATAGGTATCCCCCTGCTTTATCATCACAGGGTCATGCACTGCTGTTTGCCTCGTCGGCTTTACCGTACCTGCACTGTCTTCCCGGTGTTGGGCACAGACCGGCTGTAAAGAAATCAGCATTAATATGACAGCAAGCTTTTTCATTCCGGTATAGCCCTTCGTTTATTTAAAGATTTAAAGGTAGCTATTTCTCTTTAATTGTCAGGATGACAATTAAAATATTTTTATCCTCAAAATGCTAAAGGAATATGGAGCTGCTTTGTACTCCGTTTTTTTACCCTTCCATGGTAATACAGATTCCCTGGGAGAAATATTTCCCGGGTTGCTGAATGAGTTCACTGCATCCAGGTTGGTGCTTTGCAGCAAAGTAAGTTTAGCATCCTTTGCCAGTTTTTTCACGCCCTCGAGTGATAAAACCATTGTTTGCTCTTTCCCGGATGCATTTACAATTTTAATGATCAGTTCGTTTGCAACTGCGTCGATACAGGAAGAAGCGTACAGGCTGTCCTGCCCTGCCACCACATCATTATTTAACATAATGGGAACTACTTTAGTCCCTTTGTTTACGGAAAATAATTTTTGAACATGATAATCTGGTGTGCCATATGATTGCAGGTTGTTTACCCAAATCAGGTCCGGGGTCCATTGCCAGCCATCAATATGTGCAAACAGCGGTGCATAAGAAGCCATGCTTACCACACCGGCATTTCTTTCCAGCCCCGTCATAAAAGCCGCTTCACTTAATGCCGTAAGCCAGCTATTCTTATTATCAACGCTCACTACTTTGTCGCTCTGTGCAGCATATTCTCCTGCAAATATTTTTGATTCATTCCTGGGATAATTATCATATCGTCTTGCATTGCTGAAAAACCACTCCGGTCTGCGGTAATAGTGCTCATCAATAATATCAGCATTCATTTTCCTTAGTTCCGTATTCAAAAGGTCAAAGCGTTCTCCGTTAGGATCTGTGCCAGAACTGGTGACCAGCTTAAAGTCAGGATATTTTGCTTTGATCGCTTTTTGAAAAATTTTCAGCCGTTCAATATATTGCGGTCCCCAATTCTCATTACCCACGCCCATCATTTTTAAATTGAACGGAGCCGGATGGCCCATATCAGCTCTTACCTTTCCCCACACCGTGTTAGCATTACCGTTAGCAAATTCAATCAGGTCCAGTGCATCCTGCACATAAGGATCCAGTTGGTCAAGCGGAACCAGTTCTGCTGAATTAAACTGGCAGGCCATTCCACAGTTTAAAATGGGAAGGGCTTCTGCACCCATATCTTCTGCCAGCTGGAAGTATTCAAAAAAGCCGAGACCAAAGGTTTGAAAATAATCTGGTGTGGGTTTGTGTGCAAATTCGAAATTCCAGCGGTTGATGATCAGTTCACGGTCTTCAATTGGCCCCACCGTTTTTTTCCATTGGTACCGTTGTGAAAGATCATATCCTTCCACAATACAGCCACCCGGAAAACGTAGAAAACCCGGCTTCATATCTGCCAGTAGCTGTATCATATCTGCTCTCATGCCACCCGGTCTTTTCTTCCAGGTGTCTTCCGGAAATAAAGAGATCATATCCATATCCATCACCCCCGTTCCTTCAAACCATATTTTAAAATGTGCTTTTTCTTCCGTAGCGGTTGCATTAAAACTTACCGCCGTTTTTTTCCAACTGGTGCCGGCTTCAGATGGCTTTAGAAGAGTGCTGCCGATCACTTCGTTCTTAGCATTGATCAAAGCTGCATGTATGGTGATACCAGCCGCAGCCTGCCTGTACATAAACGAGAAATCATACCGTAGTCCTTTCTTTATTCCCATGCCCCGAAAGCCTTCATTCGTAATACTTACACTGCCACTAACGGCATCGTTTACACTCACCCGAAGAAAACGTGGATTGGCAAGATTTTTTCCTTCCCGGTTCAATACGGTTAAAGCTCCTTCTTTGAAGGGCTGCTGTTCTACTTTCCATCCCATTAATGGCTTGAAGAATTCAAATGAACGGTTCTTTACCAGTTCTGCATAGATTCCGCCATCAGCTCCCAGGTTGATATCTTCAAAAAATACACCCCACATGGTTGGCTGAATAGCTGCGATGGGTTTATCAACTTTTACAGTCAATACATTTTTTGTTTGAGCAACAGCTGTTAGTGACAACACTGCGGCGGCACCTGCTACGATCATTTTTTTTCTTAACTGCATAAACAATTATTTTTTTTCGTTCACAATTTTATAAAATCCACAACCATGTTGTTTTACCAAGGGAGAAAATTCTTTACTGAATATCCCAATCGTTTTCCCAGACCATATGTCTTTTACAAGAACAGGCCTGTTAAAACCCATTTCTTCCAGATCGACTGTTATTTTTTCTTCCGCTGCAGGCATTATTCCAGCGGGTTCCTGGGTAAATACCATGAATTGCATGGTGGCACCTGCGTTTTGTATTGCTCCGGCTTCATCAATACCTGCCATGGCTTTAAATGTGATAAAGCCGGCTGGAATATCAAACTCTATTACTGAATTAGCATGTGTACCAATGCCCCTTTCGTATACCCTGCCATCAACCATTAATTTTCCTCCTGATACACTTGCATTCATTTGCGCAGTACCCCAGCCAGCAATGGCAGTTTTCCATTTAAGTGTTGTGAGGGAGATGGAGTCTGTATTATTGTACAGCATGGGATTGATCCAGTTGGCATGATCCCAGTCAATATTATCCCCACCGTCTTTTACTACGAGGTACAATTTTTTTGCACCTGTAATATTTACATTCACGCTTTCAGTTTTTCCAACTGTATTACGATTAATAATACTTCCTTTCCATGCAGCCTTGCTTGGTACAGCCATTTCCTGGTCGGCATAATTAAAAACTGCCAGGTATTTTGTATGGGTGTCAGCATCCTCTGCAATCCATGCCGCTTTACTTTCTGTAGTAAACAATGGGCGGTTGTTTTTACTTTTATTCAATACATGCAGCATGTCTTTATTGGTAAGAAGAGAAAGTGTAAAAGCATCTGTATCCGGTAAATGCCCGCCAAACATTAAAGGAGAACGAAAGATACTCCACAATGTCATTAATGTATACTGTTCGTCTTTGGTGAACTGGCTCATACGGTTGACACCCCTTTCTGCCCGGATACCAATGTGCCCAAGAGGTAACATATCTCCGTCTGGCCAGGCACCAAACTTCCGATAGTTGTTCCATCTTTCAAACACTTTAAAGTGTTCTTTTAGTTGCAGCCAGCTATCCCAAAAATCACCCACCGTTCTCCACATGCTGGCGTGCTGCTGCACGTGTGCGGCATGATCAACAGGTGTTTCGCCGGGAGAAGTACTGAGCACAATTTTCCTCCCGGTTTTATCAATCGCCCTTCTTATCATCTCCACTTCATCTGTAAAATAAACAGGAGAAGACAGGTCATCTACCTTTACAAAGTCAACACCCCAGTCTGCATACAATTGGAAAATTGAATTGTAATATTCCTGTGCACCGGTCTTACCCGGTACAATAGTATACATATCCCTTAACCAGGTGCATTGGTTTTCTTCCGTATAAATATCTTTTGCAGTAACCTTGGTATTGAGCACCGGCAAATTGTTTTTCACTGCCATTACTGGTATTCCTCTCATAATATGAATGCCGAATTTCAATCCTTTGCCATGGATATAATCTGCCAGCGGCTTAAATCCCTTTCCATCTGCAGCAGAAGGAAAACGGTTAACAGCCGGTGTAAACCTTCCGTATGGATCAATCGAATATTCAGGATTAGTTTGATTATAACCATTCGCTTTATCGTTGCCAACAAACCATCGAATATCCACAATGATGTACTCCCATCCAAAAGATTTTAAATATGCCGCCATGTAATCAGCATTGGCCTTTACTTCACTCTCGGTAACGGTTGGCCCAAAACAATCCCAGCTGTTCCAGCCCATGGGCGGGGTGGCAGCCCAGTGGTGAAACGGTTTTATTTCCTGTGCTGTTGAAGACAGTGATAAAAAAAAGAATACTATGAGATGATTTATTTTCATTTTGATATTTAAGCCGGTCTGACCTGTGGTGCTGACCGGTATAGTTGAAGCCGGTCTGACCTGCGGTGCCGACCGGTTTTATTTCTTCTTCCCCCATACGGCCGTACCCGCATTATCAAGCCCGGTGAATATTATGCTGTTGGCTCTTTTATTTTCCCAGTCCCTCCCCTTTTGCACATATACTTTTTCTGTAGTTCCATTACTCCAGTTTAATTGTAACCATGGTGCAGTATAGTTCCATGTATCAGCACTGTTACCATTTAAAGTTCCGGCAGCATCAAGTGTAATATCATTTGACACCTGGAAGTCAGGAGATAACTGTTCTGCAGCATAGCCCGGCACTATTGTATAGTTCAAAACAATTCTTTCCCACGCTCCTGTGATATCTGCCTGGGATATAAGAGAATCTTTTTCCCATGCATACCGTTCTGGTGATGCCACCGGCCAGCCATCGGTGGTCCAGAATAATTTACGTACATGCAGGTTCATAAAAAATTTATCTGAACCGGGTCTGGCCTGGCTTGCAATAAAGTAATTGCCACTGCCATCGCTGAAGGCGCAGGAGTGTGCAGTACCCTGGTAACCACTATGACCAGAAAATTTGTACGGCGCAATGATCATCGGGCCGTGATCCACATTTGTATTGGCATCCACTCCATTAAAATCATAGAATGGCCCATTAGGGTTATCGCCTCTCATCACCCTTACATTGTATTTAGTTTCCAGCCAGTCGTAGGCAATAAAGAGAAAATATTTATTCAACACCGGGTTATAAATAATATCCGGCCCTTCAATGTTGCCATTGTATGCTGTACCGGTAAATCCCCGGTTAGCCACACGGGTACCCTTATCGTCGGTTGTAAATGCAAGACCGGTTGACGGATCCAGCTTTAATGAATAAATACCGTCCCATGCAGAACCATACATCATCCAATGTTCACCTGCCGGTGTTACAATAACAGCAGGGTCAATGGCATTCGTTTGTACGGTACTGTTATTTCTTGATGTTACTACGAGGCCTCTTTCTGTAAACGGACCTTGCGGGCTGGAAGAAGTTGCCAGGCCGATTACACTTAATCTTGGTAAAGAACAGGTGAGTGAATAATACAAACGGTACTCGCTGCCCACTTTAACAATACAGGGTGCCCACAAAGAATTAAAGGGTGTTCCTCCGCCAGAAGTAATAAAAGCACTGCCCATTGCAGGAAGACTGTTGAAAACCCAACCTACGTACTTCCATTCTACCAGGTCCTTCGATCTTCTTATTTGTATGCCGGCACGAACATCAATACCATACCCAACATCGGTATTATAGCAATAATAATATTCGCCATCTTTTATGATGGCAGGATCATGCACATTGTGTGAGCCCCATTCAAGATACCTTGCAAAAGGAGCAAGGGCAGCGTAGTTGTCGTTGATGGAATTAATGTCAAACGACGGTGTTATTACCGGCGGTACTACCGGTGGCGTGGGGGCAGGTGATTCTTTTTTACATGAGCCAATAAAAAGAAGCCCCAGGCCTGCAATTAAAAAAGTTGCACTGTTACGGATCTTTTTCATAAATAGATTATTTGAGTGTTAATACAACAACAGCAAAGGGTGGCAATTTTACCTGCAACTGTCCGCCTGATAATTTAGCATCCCTAAAAATTGCCGGCTGTATTTTACTTGCTTCGGTAAAAGAATTATAATCCTGCAATTTTTGAGAAGTAAGTACCCTGCCGGAAACAGAACTAAATTTGGCACCATTGATATTCACTACAATATCCTGCGGCTTTGAAGCATCAATATTTACCAACGAGATATGCGTAATACCATCTTTATCTTTTGATGCAGACACTGAAACAGCCGGTATTTTTCCTCCATTAAAAACATAATCATTTGAAATTATTTTTGCAGGGATCATGGTGGCGTCCTGGTGCACATTGTACATTTCCATTACATGATAAGTAGGCGTCAGTATCATTTTTTCTTTGTTGGTAAGAATAACAGACTGCAGCACATTCACTGCCTGTGCAAGATTAGCCATCCTCACCCTGTCGCTATGGTTGTGAAAAATATTTAAGGTAACACCGGCGATCATAGCATCTCTCATCGTATTTTGCTGATATAGAAAACCAGGATTGGTTCCCGGCTCTACATTATACCAACCACCCCATTCATCCACCACCAACGCAATTTTCTTCTTTGGATCATATTTATCCATGATAGTGCTGTGCTTTGTAACCAGCTCATCCATACGAAGTGCGGTTTTCATGGTGGCAAAATACTGCTCCTCACTGTAATCCGTAGCCGAACCTTTTTCACTCCATTTTACAAAAGAGTAATGATGCAATGCCACACCTTCCAGCATGTTAGCAGGTATTTCTCTCATTAATGTTTCTGTCCAGTTGTAATCATCCACATTGGCGCCTGATGCCACACGGAACAAACTGTCACTGTTTGTCCAGTCTGTCATAAAAGTAGCGTACTGCCTGTAGATGTTGGCATAATGATCAGGCTTCATATTTCCTCCACAACCCCATGCCTCATTTCCCACACCCCAGATCTTTACATTCCAGGGTTCCTTCTGCCCATTTTGTTCCCGCAACAGAGCCATCGGGCTGCTGGCTGGTTTATAATTTACATATTGTATCCAGTCAATAAAATTTTGTACGGTACCACTTCCAACATTGGCAGCCAGGTAGGGTTCACATCCTATCCGCTTGCACATGTTTAAAAAATCATGCGTTCCAAAGCTGTTGTCTTCAGTTACTCCACCCCACCAGCGGTTTACAATGGATGGCCTTTTATTCTTAGGACCAATGCCGTCCTTCCATTGATAGGTATCTGCAAAGCAACCACCAGGCCAGCGGAGGTTGGGAATTTTTAATTTTTTCAAAGCGTCAATGATATCATTGCGTACCCCATCTGTATTGGGTATCGTTTTATTCCCTTCTCTTACATAAAATCCATCATATATACAGCTGCCGAGGTGTTCAGCAAAATGGCCATAGATATTTTTGTTGATAACTGTTTTGGCCTCGCTAACGTTGAGGGATACTGTATTTACTTGCGCCAATGATGCCGATGCGATCATTGCCATTGCACTTACTGAAATAATTTTTTGTAGCATAACAGGTAATTATTTATCTGTTTTAAATTTGTTTATGGAGAATACTTTTAATTTACTGTCATTAGGTGCTGCAATAAGCCACTTTACTTTGCCATGCCCGATCAAAGCCATGTCTTTTACATCTCCGTCAATCAGTAGCCCGCTTGCGGAAATGCCTGCTGGAGCAAATATGCCTTTGCCGTTTCCTTTCAGCAATAACCCATAAGAGGCATCATACCTGCCAATTGAAATGGAAGCCTGGTATTCGTTACCTGCGATAATCAAATCAATATTTCCATCCGCATCCACATCTTCTGCAAGGATACTATTGACCGGTGCGGCCTGCGCTTCAGCTGGTAACTTATGGAGAACAAATCTTCCCGCACCCGCATTTTCAATCCATACGGATGCCGGCGTTTCACAAGTGAGCTCAGTCCATTCTTCTGTGCCCAAATCATTCTTCAGCTGTTCCATTGTAATTTTCGCATAATCAGCATGACGCAGGTATTTTTTCTTTACCGAGGGAAGCTGATCTGATAACTGGTTCCTGTCTAATGCAGGAAACAAATCTATTTTGCCATCCTTGTCACTGGAATAATAAGCAGGGATCAGTTCTGTAAACCCGTTTTTGTCGATGTCCTTTGCGTATAACATCATTGGCTTTCCTTCCGCAATATGATAACGGTTATTCATACCCATGTTGCCAGCGATATAGTCCATATCACCGTCTTTGTCAATATCCGCCTGTTGCAGGGAACGCCAGAGTCCTCTACTGCCGGCGAGTACCGGCAATTCAACCAGCTTGTTGTTTTCATTTTTGAAAAAGCGGATCGCTGTCCATTCACCACAAATAACAAGATCTGCTTTTTTATCATTATTAAAATCTGTGAACAAAGCACCCGTGATCATCCCGGGAAACTCCAATGCAGGGTTGGTGCTTTTTGTTATATCGGTAAATTTACCGGCATCATTTTGCAGGATATAACTTCGGGGAGATGCAGGATACTGCCGGGGTTTTAATCTGCCTCCAATAAATAAATCCATGTCCCCGTCAGCATCAATATCCCCTGTTGATACAGCATCAGTAATATCTTCTATCACTGGCAGAGCCGCAGCATCCAAAGAATAATTTCCTTTGCCGTCATTGAGGTACAAACGAGGTTGATTGTATCTTATACTGCTAAATTCAAAACTACCGCCAGTAATAAGTAAATCCTTATCCTTGTCCCCATCAGCATCAAAAAAAACAGCTCCCAAATCCTCCTCCATTTTAACTCCCTGGGTTAGGTTTGTTTCCATAAATCCGCCTGATGCTTTCTGTATAACTATTTTTCCAGGATGGCCGGCTGCTCCACCCGAAAAAAAATCTTCCAGCCCATCTCCATTTACGTCAGCCACAGCAACACATGGACCCAGTTGAGAGTATTTTTGCGGCAATGGCTGGTGATGGCCAAAATCAAAATTTTGTGCCTCGGTATGTTTAAAATTAATTGGTACTGTTTCCGAAATATCTGAAAATAACCATGCGGTTTTTAATTTTTCCTGCAAATGATCAACGGCATTTACATGTTTCAATACAAGCAATTGGTTGCTGGCAACATTCTTCAGCAACTGAACTTTATCATCTGGCCATTGCACTTTGATGGAGTCAATTAATTTTTCACCTGCCAATCCAAAGTGCAGCCGCTGATCCACACTGGATGAAAACCCCCGTACAGGAAACTGCTCCGCATACTGCATTTTATCACGGCTGTACAAAGTGACTTTTGTGCCAAAACCAGTTGAATTCCCTTGCATACCCTGCAGTTGAATGCTAATGAAATTATCTGTTGTGCCGTTCGCTGATTTTCTCAATTCATTTTTCCATACAAATGCCGTTTCATTGATATTGTTTACAACCAGGTCAAGGTCACCATCATTATCCAGGTCGGCATATGCAGCACCGTTAGAGAGTGATAATGCTGAAAGTCCGGCTGAAGCAGTAATATTTACAAAACCAGGCTGGCCGTTATTTTTAAACAGGTAGCCCTGCATTTTCACAGTTCCAAACTTGTCAATATTTTTTCTTAGTGCTGCAATTGTTTCCCTGTCTAAAACTTTTGATTCGCTATTTGCCCCAAAAGTATAATTACCCGTATGTGCTTTGTCATTTACAAAAGCAGCATAGTCATTGTTGGTAAGATCCTTTGCTAAACCGTTGGTGATATGAATATCCTTCCATCCGTCATTGTCAAAATCGGCCATTAATATACTCCAGCTCCAGTCTGTTTCGGATATACCTGCCTGCTGGCCTATTTCACTATAAAAGGGAATACTCTTGTTACCCGATTGTCTTATGCCGTTGTTAAGCTGCAGCATGTTCCTCATAAAAGAAGGTTCATAACCAAAGCGCTGCTGCATATCATATTTTTCCTGGTTGGCAGCACTGAACATCATTTTTTTTCTTTCGTTGCTTTCGGGCAGCATATCCACTACCGCAATGTCAGGCAGGCCATCGTTGTTGATATCCGCTGCATCCACACCCATACTGTTATAACTTTGGTGCCGCATCGAAGCGGCAATCGTGTTGGTGAAAGTGCCATTGCCATTATTCAGCCACAACAGATCGTTGGCGATATAATCATTGGCAACATAAATATCCGGCCAGTTGTCATTGTTGGCATCTGTTATTACAATGCCCAGGCCATAGCCATCCTCTTTAATACCTGCAGCTTCTGAAACGTCTGTAAATACGGGATACGGCCGTCCGGCTGTTACGCCATCATTCCTGAACAACTTATCCTGTGCAGGTGAATCCCCACTGGTATCCCGTGGCTGCAATTCGTTGGCGGTTTTGCTGTAGAGGCGATGATTGAGTAAGTACATATCCAGGTCACCATCTTTATCGTAATCAAAAAATGCAGCCTGTGTTGAATAACCGGTATCAGCTAAATTATATGCTGCGGCCTGTTCGGTAAAATGTACCTCGCCCCTGCCCTCTCTTGAACGGCCATCGTTAATAAATAATAAATTCTTTCTTTTTTCTCTATCCGTAGAGTGAGAAGCAGCAACATATATATCCTGGAAGCCATCGTCATTAATATCCACCACACTCACCCCTGTACACCACCTGTTTGTTTGCAGTCCCGCCATTTCGGTTACATCTTCAAATTTAAAATTGCCTTTGTTGATATATAATTTACTGCTGACCATACTGCCACAGAAAAAAACATCCTGCAAACCATCATTGTTAAAATCACCGATGCCCACGCCGGCACCGTTATACATATATTCATTGGTAAACACATTGATGGAATCATCTTCTGAAATATTGTTATTAAATGCAATGCCCGTTTCAGCAGCCGGCATTTTTGTAAAATGAAAATGCGGATCAACCTTACTATTGTTGCTGCAGGCCGTTAATAAAAACAGCCAAAAAAAAATCAACTGGTATGTTACTCTATAAAAATGCATTTCAAATGATACAAATGATGTTTACTGCCGGAATTATATTTCAATTGATTGTTTAAAATAATATTTAGTTATGTATTGATAAGAAAATTCCCGCCCACACCGATTAAGTGGGCAGGAATTTATCTATTACCAAAAACACTAGTTAGCCGTATTAGGCAAAAGATTTTTATTCAGATCCAGCTCACGCTGCGGAATAGGCAGGTATTCGTTGCCTGGTGTGTATGTATTAAAATCCGCATCATGCGTTTTTAATTCAGCCAGTTTACCAGCGTCATAAAACCAACCCCAACGGATCAGGTCATTGATCCTTTGTCCTTCTATTGCAAATTCAAGCGCTCTTTCATGTGCAATCTGGTCACGCATCTGCGCCTGGGTCATGCCCGGTCTTACCGTTGCAAGGTTGGGCAATTTGGCCCTTGATCTTACTTGCTGAATAAAAGGATACGCTTCTGTGGTTCGTCCCAATTCGTTTAACACTTCTCCATACATTAATAATATATCTGCATAGCGGAGTATCCTGTAGTTGATACCTGATTCAGCAGCCCCTTCAAATGGCTTACCGTTGCCTACACCATCATTGGTATATTTTCTTGGATAGATTGCGTTTTGCGGATTAAACCATGCTCTTCCATATGCCTGTGTAGAATTTTCTGTTGGTTCATAAGAAGCGATCGTTACCAGCAATCTTGGATCAAGCTTGTCTTCAATTGTTCTTTCCTGCTTGTATTCATTGTATATCCATCTTGTAGGCAGGTAATCAGAAAAACCTGCACCTTCCATTCCATAGGTTACAGAAATTGCCTGCACTTGCTTCCAGGCCCCCGTTGGCTGGCAGCACCAATTGATATCGGTTCCTGCTCCTTCTGTAAATTGAATTTCAAATAAAGACTCGCTGTTATTCTCATTGACGTCTCTAAAATTATCCCTGTAATCTGGCATCAGAGAATACACTCCGTTTAATGGACCTCCTGTAAAGAACTTTTCAAACTGTGTGGCAGCTTTTGCATAATCTTTTCTGAAGAGATATGCTTTGCCTAACAAACCGGCAGCTGCTCCTTTTGTTGCTCTTCCCTTCTGACCCTGGTCTAAGCCTGTAACACCATCATAGTTAATTGGCAGGTTGGCTTCTGCTTCAGCAAGGTCAGCAAATATCTGGTCCCACAAAACTTCTTCTGTTGCTGTTGCCGGGTAATAATCTTCTTTTGTTTCTATAACCCTGGTGATCACCGGAACTACTTTAAACGTAGTAGCCAGGTTATAATATGCAAGGCCTCTTAAAAAATGGGCCTGTCCTAAAATTCTTTTCTTTTCTTCTGCAGGCAGTACCGATTCATCATACTGTGCCACATACTGAATGGCCTGGTTGGCCCTGTTGATAGTGAGATAAAATTCTCTCCATATCCAGAATACAGGATCAGAAGTTGTTGGAATGATAAACTGTCCGGTCAATACAAGATCAAGCCAGGGACTATCGCCTGTAAAATCATCTCCCCTGCTGTCGGTAAGTCCGGGAAAGGAACGCATGTAAGAGCCATCTACTATCAAGGCATTGTAAATAGCAGTACAACCTGCATAGGCCTGTTCTTTTGTTTTCCAATAGTCTGCGGTTGTAAGACTGTTAGGATTAGAAACCTCCAGTTTCTTGTCACAACCCGTTGTTGTGATGAGGCAACCGCAAATGATCAGATATAATATTCTTTTCATGATTTTATGTTTTAAATAATCTGTCAGTTATTAAAAAGTTAATTGCACACCTACCATTACAGTTCTTGGTTTTGGATAGGAACCAAAGTCAAAGCCCGGGTTCAATACACCTGAAGTAAAGTCTGGGTTGTAACCTTTATAACCCTGGAAAGAGTACAGGTTTTGTACGGTTGCATATATCCTTGAAGTTGAAAGACCCTTAATTAAAGATGCAGGGATTGTATAACCCACAGACACCGTATTTATCCTGAGATAGGTTCCGCTTTGCAACCAACCGGGACGGTTAGAATCTTTAAAATTATTAACATCATCGTCATTGAGTCTTGGGATGTCTGTATTGGTGTTGGTAGGTGTCCACCTGTTCAGCATATCTTTACTGTAATTAATGGCTCCTGCAGAATGGTGAAGATCCCGGTACATACGGCTGTTGATCATAAAGTTGCCGCTGCCCGATGCAAAAATGGAAAAATCAATATTCTTATAAGATGCGGTAAAGTTGAAGCCATAGTGCAGTTTAGGAATACCACTGCCAAGATAAGTGCGGTCAAAAGCTTCATCTACAATACCATCCGGCTTTCCTTCCGGACCGCTGATGTCTTTATACCTGATATCACCAGGTGCCAGCACTGCTCCAAACTGGGTTGCATGCGCAGTAATTTCTGCCTGGTTCTGAAAAATTCCATCGTATACAAATCCATAATGCTCACCTATTTCCCTGCCTACAACTGTTCTGGCACCAGCACCAATGAGTGGTTCATTATTTCCTCCCAATGCGAGTACTTTGTTATTTACTGATGATACGTTTGCCGACACTTCATATTTAAAATTACGCTTTGCTTTACCGCGGAATGTAAGCGTTAATTCCACACCGGTATTCTGTATGGAAGCAGCGTTAACCACCGGATCGAGATTTATAAAACCCGTGCTGGCAGGAATTAAAACTCCCACAAGGATGTCTTTACTTTTTGAATTGTAGTATTCTGCCGAAAGATCTAAACGGCCATTCAGGAACGATGCATCAAAACCAACGTTGGTGATTTCTTTTGATTCCCATTTAATATCAGGCGAGTTCACGATTGTTTGAATACCGCCGATATTCCTGATGCCGCCAAAATTATACACCACACCTGTATTAATTACACCGAGGTATTGATAATCGGCAATATTATTATTACCCAATGTACCATAGCTTGCTCTTAATTTAAGTGATGTAATAGTTGCTTTTGATACATTCCAGAATTCTTCGCTGCTGATTTTCCAGCCTGCTGATACCGCCGGGAAATAACCAAACCTGTTGACCGGGGCAAAACGTGACGAACCATCCTTTCTGAGAGAGGCGGATAATAAATATTTATCTGCGTAAGAATAATTCAGCCTGCCAAAATAAGAGGTGATTATGTTTTCAAATTCAGTTCCTTTGGAGGCAGAGGTGGCGCCGTTTGTAATAACAGGATAATAAGGTTGTGTAAAACCTTCTGCCCTTGCTTCCCGTAAAACTGCGCTGCCGTACCTGTATGACTGACCCACCAATAATTGTACAGCGTGTTTACCAAATGACTTATCATAGTCAAGTGTATTTTCAACCGCAGCATTTGTATAAACCCTTGTATTGTCATTTAAAGTAGCAGTGGCCCTGCTGAAGAAATTTCCGAAATTAAATGCAGGCTGCCATGAATAATCCCTTGTATTGGTCTTATCATAACTGAGGCTCGTTCTGAATTTCATGTTATGGCCTTTCAGGTTTTTAAGCAGCTGTACTTCACCGTATACATTGGCAAGAACACGGTCTACGTCCACCCAGTTTTCCAGCACACTGTTTACCCCAATACCATTTAAAGAATTGGCACCATTAAACTCAGAGTTAGAACCACCGAAACCGTTCAGTCCGGCAGGATCATATACGGACATGGTTGGAATAGCAATTACGAGTGAGCCAATTAATGGAGGAATACCGCCTAGTAATATATCATCACGGAAAGTGAGTGTATTTTCACGTGAATGGGTATAATTGAATGTCTGACCAAATTTAAAAATCCCTTTTTCTGCAGTAGTGTTAATCCTGGCTGTATAACGGGTATAGTCGGGACCGTTACCAACATAGGTTCCTTTATTCTGAAAATAATCAAGCGACACATTATAGGTATTGCTGGCACCACCGCCAGACATGCTCACATTGTGATTTTGCCTGTTACCTGTTTTCAAACCTTCTTTCTGCCAGTCGGTATTTACATTATTGATAAATCCTGGATTGTTTGGATCATTGGCAGGAAACAAAGGTTTGCCGGCATTGGTTCTTGACTCATTATTCAAAAGCTGGTATTCTTCCCTGTTGGTTACATCCTGCATTTGCCAAACCTTATCCCAACCATAGTAACCATTATAGTTAACTTTCATCTGGCTGTTTTTCTTTCCCTGCCTGGTAGTAATTATTACAACACCGTTTGCAGCAGCAGCACCATAGATAGCAGCAGCAGAAGCATCTTTTAATACGGTCATGGTTTCCACATCATTGGGGCTCAGGTCCCTGATGGTTGCTCCCGGAATTCCATCTACCACATAAAACGGTTCTGCACCACCAAATGTGCTGAAGCCCCTGATGCGTACACTTGGTACAGAGCCAGGCTGCCCGTCACTGTTAACAGCAACCCCTGTAACACGTCCCTGCAACAACTGCGACATATCGCTGGTTGAATATTTTTTTGTTTCGGCAACGTTTACATTACCAACAGCACCGGTCAGATCCTTCTTTCTTTGCGTACCATAACCGATCACTACCACTTCATCAAGATTGCCAGCTGCCGATTCATCCAGCACCAGCGGGGAACTACCGATGGCATTTACTGCAACTTCCCTGCTGGCAAACCCAACTGAAGTAAACAACAGCACATCTTTTTGTGAAGCAACAATAGAAAAACTTCCATTGGCGGCGGTATTGGTTCCGGTGCCGGTACCTTTCACCATTACGGAAACACCGGCTAGTGGCGAACCCTTTTTATCTGTCACAGTGCCAGATACAGTACCCTGTGCTATAACATGGGTGGAAGAAAGCAGGCCAAAAAACACAAGCAGCAGCATGGCAGGCTTTCCTGATAAGAAGGAACAGATCCTTTTCATAAATGTTGGTTTTGATTTAATAATAAAAGTCATTTTTACAATTATCAGTTTTGGTAAAAAAAATTCAGACCTGTACCGCCTTGCTTTTACTGACAAAAGCGGATACAGGTTTTATAATTATTTTTGAAAAAGCAACAGGTGGAAAAATATAAGAAAACGCATTGGCGGGAGCGTCAACTCCCCGCAGCTGAACTGTAAACAAGATATCGTAAACAGGTATTTTCATATAACAATCGTTGGTGAAAACTGGCGTTTTTAAACAGCAATGGCTCTTGTCTAAATCGTTTTTCAAAACGAAAATAATACTTTTTCTGAATAATTGTATTTTAAACAATTATTTTTTTTCACACCGTGATTTGCAATATTTTTACATAAGGATATAAAATACCACAAAGCATTATCTGCATTTTGCATGACCAAATATCAAAAACAAACACGCTTGCTTGCCGCCGTTGACTGTATTATTTTCGGATTTGACGGCCAAAAATTAAACCTGCTGGTAATTCAACGTGCCTTTGAACCTGAAATAAATAACTGGAGTTTAATGGGCGGTTTTATACAGACTGATGAGAGCGCAGATGAAGCAGCCGTAAGGGTTCTAAAAAAACTGACCGGTCTTGAAGGAGTTTACCTGGAACAACTGTACACATTTGCAGACCCGTTACGTGACCCGGTAGAACGCACCATCTCTATCGCCTATTTTGCTCTTATTGACAGTAACTTATACAAAAAACAATTGACAGACGAATACCATGCCGAATGGTTTCCTTTAGAAGAAATACCTGACCTGATATTTGATCATAAAAAAATGGTGCTGATGGCAAAAGAAAACCTGCGGTACAAGGCAGCCCTCCACCCAATTCTTTTTGAACTGCTGCCACCCATGTTTACCATACCGTTATTACAAAGCCTTTTTGAAGAAGTATATGAAACCACGTTTGACAAAGGTAATTTCAGCAGGAAGGTGATCTCAACGGGTTTACTGATCAAGCAAAAAGAAAAAGACAAAGTCAATTCAAAGAAAGGCGCCTTCTATTATAAGCTGGATAAAAAACATTACAAAAAGAACTTTAATAAATTCCTGCATTTTATAAGGAACCCGGAGGGTATTTCTAAAACCAATACTTCCTTATAGAAAATTGATGAAGATCCGGATGATTTTTTACCCGGCAACATGTTAGTGTTCTTTACCTCTGAAGCCTGGCGGTACTGCTGCTGGTTAGTTCATTTGTTTCTGCAACAGCTCCAGCCATTTGAAATACAACTCATCGTACAGTTTTGGCAACGTCGGTTCCACCAAACGCAAAGGTTTAAAATGCTGGAAAGCTTCTCCCTCTGTTTTATAAATCCCTGCACCCAGCCCTGCGCCAATAGCTGCACCAACACTTCCATCGCAATTGTATAATTCTACAGGCACATTCAATGTATTTACAAAACTCTCCGTAAACACTTCACTCAAAAACATATTGGCTTTACCTGCACGGATCACATTTGGGTTCATACCGTTTGAACGCATGATATCCAGACCATACCGGAAAGCAAATGCAATACCTTCCTGTGCAGCACGCAGTAAATGTGCTTTGGTATGTTTATTTAAATCAATATTATGTATGTGAACATTTAGTGTCCGGTTGTTCAGCATTCTTTCTGCACCATTACCAAAAGGAAGGATCATTAAGCCATCGCTTCCTGCATTCACCGTTGTTGCAGCATCATTCATTTGCTGGTAACTTACATCAGCGCCCCAGATATTTTTCATCCAGCGGTTTAAAATACCAGTACCATTGATGCAAAGCAGTACACCCAACCTGGCTGTTCCATCCACTCCACCAGCTTCAGCAGGAGCTTTATAATTTACATGGGCAAATGTATTAACCCTGGATTCTTTATCATAAGCAAGCTGATCACTTACACCATATATTACGCCGGAAGTGCCTGCGGTTGCAGCCACTTCCCCGGGTTGAAGCACATTTAATGAAAGGGCATTATTAGGCTGGTCACCTGCTTTATAGGTTACCGGAATACCATTGGTAAGACCAAGTGATTGAGCAACATCAGCACTTAACTTTCCATGCTCCGAAAAAACGGGTTGAATCACAGGAATGATATCTGCAGAAAAACCATAATACTTCATTATATCCTCACTTAAACTGTTGGATTTAAAATCCCAAAAAACGCCTTCGCTTAATGCAGAAATGCTGCTGGTAATTTCACCTGTAAGTTTCATAGCGATATAATCGCCTGGCAATATGATCTTATCAATGGCTGAAAAAACAGCTGGTTCATTTTGCTTTACCCAAGCCAGTTTACTGGCGGTGAAGTTTCCTGGAGAATTCAGCAAATGTGAGAGACATCTTTCTTCACCAATCGCTTCAAAAGCTCTATTACCGATCTCTACAGCACGGCTGTCGCACCAGATAATACTGTCTCTTAAAACCTGCTGGTTGTTGTCAACACAAACCAATCCATGCATCTGGTAAGCAATTCCAATGGCACCAATTGCTGATGGGTTATATTTTTTTGTTGCGTGTGCTTTTAAAACAGCCTGCTGTACATGTTGCCACCACATGGCAGGAGACTGTTCTGCCCAACCATCCTGTTTAGCAATCACCGGTGATTCTGTTTCTGGATAACTGGCCGCAGCAATACAAACCTGTGTTTGCGCATCCACCACGGATACTTTAATAGACGAGGTTCCGATATCAATTCCAAGCAGGAGCATACAATCGCTTTTTATGGAGTAAAGATATACTGTAATGTAGCGGACTACAACCGTTATTTATTGAATAAAATCCGCTATCTTATCATTCCTTACAGTATTTGGCGCTAAATTGTGATAATATAGGATTTTAATAAAATGATTGCGTGAAAACACTCCTCCAGAAGATACATGTAGAAGAGCAGCATTCCTTTGCCTGCAGAACGTACAGAACACCACAGTTTGAAACCAACTGGCATAAGCATGAAGAATATGAACTGATCCTTATCACAGAAGGTCATGGCACTGCTCTTATAGGTGATTATGTTGGAGAGTACCAGCCAGGTGATATTTTTCTATTGGGATCCGGCCTGCCGCACTGGTTTAGAAAAACCCGGAAGAACAGTATTTGCAGTGCCGTTGTGTTACATTTCCTGAAGGATGTTTGGGGCACAGCGTTTTTGCAAATGCCTGAAATGAAAGCGATACGAAAATTATTATCCAGTGAAAACAATGGCATATCACTACAAAAAAAGTTGCAAAAGAATATTGCCAATCTGTTACCACAGGTTGAAATAGCCACTGGTATCGAAAGGATATGTATGCTACTTAATTGCCTGCAACAGATAGCCGATAGCAAGCAGTATGATGTTATCACAAAAGGATTTGATACAGGTTCCAAAAACAAAGAAAATACTGTTATCGAAAAAATATTTACCTGGTCTTTCAATCATTTCCTGGAAAACATCACGCTGACTGAAGTGGCTGCTGTTGCAGGTATGAGCATACCTTCTTTTTGCAGGTTCTTTAAGCGCAATATCAAAAAAAGCTATTTTGATTTTTTAAAGGAGTTAAGGATTGGCCATGCCTGCAAACTGCTGAGGGAAACCAATAACCCGATCCTTGATATTTGCTATGCCAGCGGTTATAATAGCTGGGCAAACTTCAGCAAACAATTCAAGCAGGTAAAACAAATGGCGCCCGGTACCTACAGAAGGCATTTCAAGAGTTTAGACCAGGATTGAAGGGCCAGCTAAAATATTAATTGATCCTGGTAGCTTTTCAATTGATTATAAATCCTGGCTCCAATCATTTATCAGTGTTATGCTGCTGCGCTGGCTATAAAAAAATAATTACTATTTATTAATAACCAACCTGTACTTGGTAGCAGTTTCATATTTTTCTCCCGGTTGTAACAATGTGGCAGGAAATGATGGCTGGTTAGGGGAATCCGGAAAATGCTGGGTTTCAAGACAAATGGCTGCGTGCTTATTTATAGATTTGCCCTCGCTGGTTTTGAAGCTGCCATCTAAAAAATTACCTGAGTACAATTGCATTCCCGGCTCGGTTGTGTATACCTCAAGCGTTCTGCCACTTACTGAATCTGCTAAGGTTGCAATCAATTCAAGCCCGTTGCTTTTCCTGGTGAGCACAAAATTGTGATCGTAACCACCATCCACTCGGCTAATACGTTCACCAATTGTATGGGGTTGTAAAAAATCAAATGGCCCGCCTGCAACATTTTTCAATTCTCCATTGGGGATACCATTCTCCACCGGCGTATAATTATCCGCATATATCTGCAATGTATGATCAAGGATTGAACTGGCTACATCCCCGGTTAAATTGAAATAGCTGTGGTTGGTAAGATTTACAACTGTTGCCTTATCAGTTTCCGCATAGTACCCGATCAATAATTCATTATCATCCGTCAGGGTGAAGGTAACAGCTACCTGCAGGTTTCCGGGGTAGCCTTCTTCACCATCTTTACTTAGATAATTCATTGTTACTGACGCCGACCCATCATCGGATGGTTTGGCGCACCAAATAACTTTGTCAAAACCTTTGTTGCCACCATGTAAATGATTTTCACCATTGTTTGTTGCTACTGAATAAGTGTCATTGCCAATTACAAAACGGCCTTTGGCAATCCGGTTACTGTACCGGCCAATGGTGGCGCCAAAGTAGGGTGGCCGGGCAAGATACCCGTCAATACTCTCAAACCCAAGTACAATATTACTTTTACCTCCAAGCTTATCTGGGGTAACCCATGACGTTATAGTTGCTCCGTAATTAGTGACAGTAACCTGGTGACCGCTTTTGTTGGTTAAACTAAACAGAAAAACTCTCTGGCCTTCAATTTCGCCCCAATCAAGTTTGTCTATTTTGTAATGAGGAGCAATTGTAACTTCAGTTTTCTTTTCAACGGTGTCATCACCCGTAGTGAGTATAGTAGTCGACATGGTTGTTATTTTATCGTGATACAGCCCGTAGCCAGGCCAGTCTCCATTCATTTGTTTACCTGACCTATTTTACCTGCTTTTAATTTTAAATACTCTCATTGAATCATTGTTAACTGCGGCCAGTATGATCCTGTTTCCATCAGCCAAACGCACCATTTCCAAATCTTTTATTTCTCCATTTAATATGAATCCACTGGCTGCCGGGGGTACAGGTGCAAAAGTTTTACTACTGGTACCCCGGAGAAAACAACCATAAGATGCATCATACCTTCCGGTCATCACCTCGGCCTGGTATTCGTTGCCGGCAAGAAGCAAATCCTTTATTCCATCATTATCGAGGTCATCGCAGATGATGGCGTTTACAGGTGCAAACTGAGCTGCTAACGGCAACGCGTGCTTTACGAATGTACCTTTACCGGTGTTTTCAAAATAACAGGTCCTTGTTTCATCACATAGAAGCTTCAAAATCCTGCCAGGAGATTTTCCTTGAAAGATATCCTCGTACTTTGCCTGGGCGTAATCCTTATTAAGAAGAAATTGCTTTTTTATGGCCGGCACCTGGTCAGCAAACCTGCCCCTGCTGATTGAAGGGTAAGCGTATCTTTTGCCATCCTCGCTTTTAATATGATAGAACAATACCGGATCGACACTTCCATTTCCATCAAGATCGGCAGCAAACAACTGCATCGGCTCAGTGGAACTTACCTTGTAATCACAGTTTAAACCAAGATTACCTGCTACTAAATCTATGTCTCCATCATTATCCATATCAGTTGCCATTAAACTCCGCCACATTCCGTTCATTTGAGAAAGTTCTGTAGCTGCATTTGAATTGATCAAACGTCCATTGACATTTTTAAAAAATCCCAGGGGCATCCACTCTCCTGCTATGATAAGGTCTGCCTGTTTATCGTTGTCAAAATCAGTCCAGACTGCAGCGGTAACCATTCCCGGCATTTGTAATGCAGGGCATACAGAAGCAGTTACATCTTTAAAAATGCCTTTGTTGTTTTGCAGTAGAAAACTTTTGGGAGATAAGGGATATTTTCTAGAAACCCTGCCACCAATAAATAAATCAGGATAGCCGTCGCCGTTAAAATCCCCTGCAGTTACACAGCCAGCGATGGTTCGCACTGAATCAGGAATGGCATTGGGTTGCTGTTTAAAATTGCCTAGTCCATCATTGATATACAAACGGGGTTTATAATAGATGGAATTTTCTTCAAACTGCATATCGCCACAGGTAACCAGCAGGTCATTGTCTCCGTCTTTATCAGCATCAAATAACATACAATCCAGGTCTTCTTCAAACTTAATGCTGTCACTTAGATTTTTTGAAGTAAACGCCTGGCCTGCATGCTGTGTAAACAATTTTCCGGAAGCATTAAATGCGCCGCCGATAAAGAAATCAGCATTCCCGTCGTTGTTGATATCTCCTGTTGTTATGTAAGGACCGAGTTGGGAATATTTTTGAGGCAGCAACCTGATGAGCGTATAATCGTTGAATGAAACATCACTATGCCTGTACGCTAAACCAAAAGAACCGGTAATGTCAGTAAACAATAAGGAGGTTTTAGATGCAGTTCCGGTTGAAGGTACAGCAGCATTTTTCCATGAAAGTACGAGACTGGTATCTGCATTAAGATTTTTTAACAGCTGCTTTTTCCCATCGGGCCATGTGATCAGCAATGAATCCACTTTGTCAAACTTTCCTAATCCAAAGGTCAACTGCTGATCAACGGACGAAAAATAACCACGTACAGGATTTTGCTCCTGCACCTGTGCTTTCCCGCTATTATAAACAACTATTTTTGAGCCAAATCCCTGGCGGTTCAGGCTGTCGCCTTTTAACCGTAAGCTTAAAAAATGACTGGTGGGTGCCGTGTTTTTTTGATTGGTATTATTGATAAACACAAATGCCGGCTTATTGATGTTATTCACTACCATATCCAGGTCGCCATCATTATCCAGGTCGGCATAGGCGGCACCGTTAGACATTGAAGGTTCATTGATGCCTGCCTTTTCTGAGTAATCTGAAAAAGTGAGGTCCTGGTTATTGATGTATAAATAATTCGGCAGGTTTACGTTATTTAACGACGACAGTTTTTCCTGTATCTTTTTTTGCATATCCGCTTTACTGCCGGATCCGTTAAAAGTATTGTTGCTGAATTCCAGGAAATCTGCGTCAATAAAATCCCTGCCGATACCATTGGTGATATGAATATCTTTCCAGCCATCGTTATTAAAATCAGCCAGCAGCACACTCCAGCTCCAGTCAGTGGCCTGGATACCACTCAGCTGGCCTATCTCGCTAAAAAAAGGAATGGAGGTATCGCCCTTTACACGGCTGCCATTATTCAACTGCAGCATGTTCCGCATAAATGAGGGCTCATAGCCCATTCTTCTTTCTGACTCATAGCGTTCATAGTTCATGAGTGAGAAGGAAGTTTTTTTCCGTTCATTCCATTCCGGAAGCATATCGAGGGTAATGATATCCGTTAGTGTATCATTATTAAGATCGGCAGCATCGGCACCCATACTGGAATAGGATTGGTGCTGAATAGCAGTTGCTATGCAGTTGGTAAAAGTGCCATCCCGGTTATTTTGCCACAGTTCATCATTGGATACAAAGTCGTTGGCAACATAAATATCCGGCCAGCCATCGCTATTAAAATCGCTCACGGTTACACCCAGGCCATAGCCATCTTCTTTTATTCCTGCCGCCAGCGATACGTCTTTGAAAACAGGATGACCTGCATGAGCACTGTCTCCGTAGTTCCGGTAAAGCCGGTCATTAGCCTGGGAAAACCCTGTTTTATCACGTGGGTAAATGGTATTGGTATTACTTGAACTCAGTAAATAATTGACCAGGTACATATCCAGGTCTCCGTCTTTATCATAATCTAAAAATGCAGCCTGCGTGGAGAATCCAGTATCTGCAAGCCCGTAGCTCTCTGCCGCTTCTTTAAAAGTGAGATCGTGCTGGTTGATGAACAGAAGATTTTTTGAGCGGTGCTTTAAATCTTTTCCAAACACGCAAACATAAATATCATCGTAGCCATCCTGGTTAATATCTACTATACTAACGCCTGTACACCAAACGTCTGTGACTGTACCGGATTTTTTCGTAATGTCATCAAATTGATTATTGCCTTTATTTAGATACAGTTTACTGCTAACCTGGTTACCGGTGAAAAATATATCTTTCAGCCCGTCATTATTAAAATCGCCCATACCAACACCACCGCCCATATAGCCAAATTCATTGATGAATGAATACGAAGAGTCATTGTCATGAATCTCATTGCTGAAATCAATTCCTGATTCCGTTGCAGACAATGCGGTAAATAAAACGTCTTTTTTTTGATTTCCGCAGGAGATCAGTATTACTGCTGCAAGCAAACAGGCAATCCATTGGGTATATCTAAAACTATATTTCATCCTCGTTACAATTATAATAAAAAAACAGGAGGCTATTGATATAGCCTCCATATGTATTACCAAAACAAAAATCCATCTATCTTAAGTTAGGGTTAGTTGCCAATTCGTTTGCAGGAATTGGTAGAAAATCAACCTGGCCAGGTTTTGGATCTGTAACGATGGAAGGGAAATAACCCTTTTTCCTCCAGCGTAAAATATCAACGTTGATATTTTCTTCAGCCGCCAGTTCAACCCATCTTTCATGTATCACTGCAGCCAAAGCAGCGTTTTTAGTAGTAAGGGTTACTGGTGGCATGTTCACACTTGGACGGCTGCGTACTTCATTAATGTAGGATGCTGCCTGTGCAGGTGAGCCTATTTCTGCTTCACATTCAGCGAGCATCAGCAGTACATCAGCATAACGCAACACACGATGGTTTAAGCCCGCCATGTGAAAACCAGAATTCACCCATTCGTAGATATTGTATTTACGAAAGAATCTCTTTTTGGTTACACCATTTTTAATAGACGTTGTGGTGTTTATATCAGCAGCCTGCAGTACCAGTGGCGCTGCAGTAGTAGAACCTGTAAGAATGGTATCACCTTCTTCCCAGATGGTATACTTAAACCTTGGATCATTGGGTTCATACTCATCCAGCAAACGATTAGATGGTATGAAATTGCCCCAGGTTTTACCCTGGTCCTGCGCACGTGCGGTAGCTACGGGCTGGTTAGCTCCTTCTCCATTGTATCCCCAGTTGAATCCACCATCACCTTTATCAGTAAATACCACTTCAAAAATTGACTCGGCATTAAATTCATGACCTGCATACGCAAATGTTGCGTCATCATTTCTAACATCTCCATCAAAATTCCAGTTGTAGTTATCAACAAGGCTATACCTGCCATAAACATTCAACAGCGCTGCTTTAGCTGCGGCATAGTCACCGTTTTGCAACTGTACCCTTCCCATCATCGCATTTGCTGCACCTGATGTAGGCCTGCCATTATCAGCGGCACTATAAGATGCAGGAAGTTTACTTGCAGCATCCGTTAAATCAGATATGATCAGGGCATAAATTTCAGCAATAGGTGATTTTCCTTTAAAATCTGTAGGTGCTGTTACTGGTTCTGTGTAAACAGGCACTTCACCCCATTGAGATACCAATTCAAAATACGCCCATGCACGTAAAAATTCTGCTTCACCGACAATCCTGTCTCTCAATGCGGTATTATCATTTACACCAGGAGCACTTTTAAGTACCTGGTTGCAACGATTGATCATCCTGTAACAACCCGTCCAAATATCCGTCATCACTGAGTTACCTGCAGCCGGAGTAGCCTGGTTAAGCAACTCTGCCCTTGGGGCTTCCAGTTGTGGCCCACCTGATGAATATTCACCGCCACGCATATCATGCAATGTTGACCATTCCCTGGCAAACAACTGGCCGGATCTCATGGTTGAATAAACCGCATTCACACCATTTTGAAGCTCAATAGCTGTTTTGAAATAGCTTTCACTGGTGGGACTGTTCTCATCAATCACATTCAGTTTTTTTGTACATGCTAATACGCCAGTCAGGGTAATCAGCAGCACGATTATGATTTTATTTGTTTTCATTGTTCTGTTGTTTTTTTAAAAAATTAAAATCTCCTTACTATTAAAAGCCTACCTGGATACCCGCAGTAAATGCTTTTGGCTGAGGATAAACTGCAAAGTCAATACCGCTTGTCAATGATGAGTTTGGAGTTCTGTTTCCAACTTCAGGATCATAACCGGTATACTTTGTGAATGTTAAGATATTTTGTGCTGATACATATACACGGAAGCTTTTAACAGCACCTTTTGTAAAGCTGGTTAATGAAGAAGCAGGAACAACATAGCTCAGCATCACATTTTTCACCCGCATAAAAGATCCATCTTCCAAAAACCTTGTAGAAGGACGTGCATTTTGATTGGGGTCAGCTGCAATAGCTCTTGGAACGTCGGTGTTGGTGTTCGTTGGCGTCCAGGCATTCAATACGGTAGTACTTGCATTGAAAAAACGCACCATACCTTCAGAAATTACCCGGGCAGCATTATAAATTTTATTGCCCTGAACACCCTGGATGAAAACGTTTAAGTCGAAGTTTTTATAATTGGCTCCCAATGTAAAACCATAACTTACTTTAGGAATAAAACTTCCGTAAAAAATACGGTCAGCACGATCAATTACGCCGTCACCATTTTGATCTTTAAACTTCAAATCGCCTGGTTGCGTACCGTCAAGTCCGTTTGGCTGTAAGGATGGCACCTGTGTAGCATGACCATCAACATCTCCTTTATTTTGGAAAATGCCTTCTACTTCCCAACCATAAAATGACTGGATGGCCTGACCCACTGCTGTGTTTGTAATGGCAGCCGCTCCAAAGTCATTGTCAGCACCGGCTTCAATATTGGTTACACCTTCTGCAAGCCTTGTTACTTCGTTGGTAACAAAACTAAGATTTGCAGAGGCATTCCATTTAAAGCTTCCCTCACGGTCGTTGTAACCCAACAGCAATTCAATACCATTATTGGTCATGGCTCCAACATTTTGTGGTACAGTAGTATTGATAAATCCGTATGAAGGAGGTAATGGAACACTCAGGATGAGGTTATCTGTTTTCCTGTTATAAAATTCAGCAGAAAGGGTAAACTTGTTTTTAAACAGTCCAAGGTCAATACCAATATTCAGCTGCTTGGTTTTTTCCCACTCCAGGTCCTGGTTACCCAAACCTGGTATAGAGGAGGCAGGACCTCCTGTAAGGTTGTTATTAAATGGATAATAAGCACTATTAGCAGCAACACTCAGTAACCATGGTGTATTACCAAGCACCACTCCATTAAGACCAGTTACGCCATAACCAGCCCTTACTTTAAACTCAGAAATACTGGCACTGCCTTTCATGAAATCCTCCTGATCAATTCTCCAGCCAACAGAAGCTGATGGGAAGGTCGCCCATTTTTTACCCGGCGCCCAAACTGACAAACCATCTCTCCTGACAGCAGCACTAAACAAATACTTGTTCTTATAATCATAGCTAACACGACCAAGGAATGAGATCAATGAATTTTCACCTACCGTAGAAGACAAACCAATATTTGTGGCATTGAATAATGTTCTCAACTCATTTGACGGCTGAAAACCATTTGCATTTTCGGTCCTTGTTGTTTGGTTTTGTTGCTCAAACACAGCAATTGCATTCACATGATGATCTGCTGCGAAAGTTTTATCAAAACTCAATTGCTCTGTGAATAACATTACCGTAGATAAACTTCTATTGTTCGTTATCTGTGCCTGGGTTGCACTTGAGCCAGCCACCGTACCATTGTTATTGAAAATTGGTGAAAAACGATAATCAAGGGTGCTGGCATGATCAATACCATAAGTAGATTTAAATTTAAGCCACTTTGTAAATGTTAATTCAGCATATGCAATACCAAATACTTTTACCCTTGACCTGTTGCCTGGATTTTTCAACGTTGCATCTTCAACAGGGTTAGTGGGATCCCCTCCATCTCTTGGAGCATCCACCCCTCTGAATCCGCCATTTGAAGTTGGATCATACACTGGAATATGCGGCATCATTTTGATCACATTCACCAGGTTGGTCCTTGATTGTGTTTCGTTATTATCATAAGCCTGGTCACCATGAGCGATGTAAAGGTTTTCGCCAAAGGTTAAGAACTTACTTACGATATGATCTGAATTGATACGGAAATTGTAACGACGATATCCAACAGATGGTGCTGTACCTTCCTGGTCTGTAAAACCTGCAGAAGCATAAAAACGGGATTTTTCATTTCCGCCGCTAAGACCAATATTGTGCTGGGTCATCAGGCCGCTTTTAAAATAAGCATCCTGCCAATCGGTGTTTGTTTGCCCGTAAGTTTGACTTGCACCCGGATAAACGGGTTCATTAATCTGAGGCTCTGTGAGACGTGGAATCTGGCTGCCCCTGTATGCAAGTGCATACTTCATAAACTGCTGGGTATTCATTAAAGGCAGGCGTTGTGTTACATTTTGCACGCCAACATAAGAGTCGAGGAAAAGAGACATTTTATTATCCCTTCTGCCTTTTTTGGTAGTAATCATAATTACACCGTTGGTGGCTCTTGAACCATAGATTGCAGCAGCAGATGCATCTTTTAATACATCAATTGATTCAATATCCCTTGTATCAATAGTGGCCAGGTCGCCGGTTGGGAAACCATCTACCACATATATTGGATCTGATGCAAAACTGATAGAGCTGATACCCCTGATACGTACAATTGGTTGCGAGCCCGGGCTACCATTATTTGTTACCTGTAAGCCTGCAACACGGCCCTGCAGCGCCTGTGAAATATCCAGCGCCGGAATTTCATTTAGTGTTTTGCTGCTTACACTGGAAACAGCACCTGTTACTAGCGCTCTTCTTTGTGTACCATATCCTATCACTACTACTTCGTTCAATGATCTGTTAACTGGAGACAGTATCACTGATATAGAATTTCTTCCTTCAATGTTGATCTCCTGGCTAACCATTCCAACAAATGAAAATTCCAACACTTTGGCATCATCATCTACGTCAATAGTAAAAGAACCATTGTTGTCGGTGGTGGTGGCTTTGTTTTTTCCTTTTACCTGAACTGATACACCAACCAGGGGCTCGCCGGTTTCCCTGGCTACGGTTCCATTAATGGTACGTACCGTTACCTCAACACCATTTAACATCACCGTATTATTCTGCGAAATAATGAAGATACCTGATGCTTCATCAAAGCGGTATTTGAGATTTGTCTGCATCATTACAGCATCCAGCAGCTGTTTTAATGGCGTTTCCTTTGCATTAACAGTAATTATTTTACCTTTTGGGAGAATGTCATTACTGAAGGTAAACCGGTACTTGGTTTCCTTTTCAATGGCCTTGAAAAAGGTGGTCACTTTCGCACTTTTCAGTGATACCGTGACTTTTACATCCTGTGAAAATCCCCCTGCATGCGCAAAAGTAGCACAGGCAAGAAGGAGAATGGTAGTTAGTTTCATAATTTTAAGCAGCTTCGTTAAGGACGGAGTTGTGACACTCCACCCCCAAGGATGGTTTTTTTTCATACCTTTATTTTGGTTTTAATTAAAAAATAGAAACATTTTTTTCAAACTGTTTCAAAAATTTTATACAGGGGGGATGTTGACGCATCCTTCCCTGTATTTTTATTTAGAAAGGTTAATTGTTTTTATTTCGCCCTGTTCATAGGAATAATTAAAATTCCTGGACTCTTTTAAAAAATCAAGTACCGTATTTAATTCTTCTTTTTCAAATAAGCCTGTAAAGTGATAACTACGGATGGCATTGTCTTTAAAATTAAATTTCACAGCATACCATCTTTCCAATAAAACAGCTATTTCATCAAAGCTCTGATCTTCAAACACCAGTTTATTTGCTTTCCACGCAATCTCTTTTATAATACCATCGTCTGTAGCAGCAATTTTTTCCTTTAGAATACTCCTGCCATTTTCATTTGATACAATTGACTTCTTCGTTGCCGCAGCTTCCACCTGCACACTGTCACTAAAAACACTTTGCCATTTTATTTTTTCATTTGGATAAAGCAGCATTTTTGAATTCTTGTCTTCTTTTAAGGTTACTTCCACAAGCCCTTTTATCAACGAAGTTTCTGTAATGCCGTCATTCCTGTAAGCTTTTACGTTAAATGCAGTACCAAGCGCCTTAATATCCATTGCCTTGGTGTGAACAATAAACGGCAATGCAGGGTTATGTTTTACATCAAAAAAAGCCTCTCCTCTTAAGCAAACTTCCCTTGATGTGACTCCAAAGTCATGATTGATCTTTATGGCACTACCCGAATTAAGTGTCACCAGCGAGCCATCGGGCAACTGAACATTTTTTCGTTCACCATAAGCGGCTTCAAAAAATTTAAAAGCAGGACTACTATTTTTTACATAAAGTAAATAAACGGTTACGCTCACACCTATCAGAAACACAGCAACAGCAGCCACCTTCATTTTTAACCTGAAAAAATTACCCCATCTCTGCTTATCAGGTTTTTCCATCGTTACCACAGGGGCGGTGGAGGCTACTGAAAGTTTATTGTTTAATCTTTCCAGTTCTTTATCCAAATCCGATAAAGCCAATGCATCAAAAAGCTGAAAAAAAGATTCTTTGGCATGCTGGATACATTCCGCATCTGCCGGATTATTTTTTAAATAATCTTCCCAAAAAGCGACGTCTTTTACGGATGAGCCCTTGCAATAATTTATAAATGTTTCGTCCAGTAACAAACTTTCGGTATCCATTTTATCAGCACGCATAAATGATCATTAATATTTCTCCAGGCAGTAGAGTAAGAAACCCGCATTTTTTACCCTTTAATCTGAAACTATTTTTACTTTTTTATTTTTTATCAATGAATCATTCAGATCATGAACAAAAATCATCCTCCAGCATCGTCAAAAAAACATGGCTAAACGTGCGTACTGACTCCGCTCCATATCAACTTTTAATTTTTTTATCCCTTCATGGATTTTATTATACACCGTTCTGTGAGACAAGCCGGTTCTTTGCACAATTTCCTCGTAGTTCAGTCCTTCGTAAAACCTGAGTTCTATTAATTCTTTTTGCCTGTTGGGCAGGTCATTTATCTTACTGATTAAAATGGCACCAAGCTGGGTTTGTTGATCCTTATTTACAAGCTTCTCCTCGGGATTGGGTTGGGTATCCTCAGATGAATTTGTCCAAACCACCTGCAATTCTCCCGTTCGTTTTGATTTTTTCCAGTCGGCAGTAAGTTTTCGTAAGAATGAGGTAATAAGGTAACTTCTAACATCCCTGGCTTCTTGTATGGTTTCCCTCTTTTCCCACAGGTATAAAAACAACTGGTGTATGGTGTCTTTAACCAGCTGTGAGTCTTTCATTTCTTTCAAACCAATAAACAACAATGGATGATAATACTTTTTGTACAGGGCCAGGAACATATCCCTGTCACCAAGTTGCAGGCCTTGCCACAATTGTTGATCATTATTCATAAGCAGTTCGTTGGTTAGTCCGGTATATAAAAATCAAAACAGCTATACAAATTCTACCCGGTTAATTAAAGCCTGGATAAAATAAATTTCTCATAACAAGGAACTATGACATTCCTTTTACAACTGCATATTCCACACCTCTCAGTTCCGCCAGTCCTTTTAACCTCCCAATGGCCGAATATCCCGGGTAAGTTTTTTTGCCCAGGTCATCCAGCATCTGGTGACCATGATCTGGCCGCATGGGTAACGATATGTTGCGGCGTTTTTGCAATTCGGTAATCTCTCTTATTATTTCGTACATATCCGTATCACCTTCGAGATGTGATGCTTCGTAAAAGTTTCCACCATGTTCTCTTTTTGTATTGCGCAAATGCAGGAAATAAATGCTGTCTGCAAAACGTTTGAGCATAGCCGGAATATTATTGTCATCCCTTGCACCAAAACTCCCGGTGCAAAAGCATAAACCATTTGCGCTGGACGGAACGGAATTAATTAAATCTGCTGCATCTTTTTCTGTACTCATAATGCGGGGTAAACCTAAAACCGCATATGGCGGATCATCAGGATGAATAGCCATCACAAGCCCGCATTCCTCTGCAACCGGAACAACCTGCTGCAAAAAATGAAACAGGTTTTCTTTTAACCTGGCTTCATCAATTCCCTCATATTTTTTTAATTCAGTTAATACCTGCGCTGCTGTAAATGCCTCATCGCTGCCCGGCAAACCCAATAAACAATTACGAAACAGTTTTTCTTTTTCCGCAGCCGTCATTGATTTTATTCTATCGCCGGCCTTTTTTATTGCTGCATCGTCGTAATCATTCTCTGCACCGGGTCTTTGCAACAAAAACAAGTCAAATACAGCAAAATCAACCTGCTTAAAATACAATGCCCTGCTTCCATCGGGCAATTGATAGTCTATATCTGTACGCAACCAATCGAGTACCGGCATAAAATTATAAGTGATCACTTTTAATCCACATGCTGCTGCATTTCGCAGGCTCACTTTATAATTTTCGATATGCTGCAACCAATTATCACCCTGCCTTTTTATATCATCACTCACAGGCAGGCTTTCTACAACGGTCCAGGTCATACCTGCATCTTCAATATCTTTTTTACGTTTTTCAATTTCCTCCACCGTCCACACATCACCCACTGGAATATGATGTAAAGCCGTCACCACTCCTGCACAGCCTGCCTGCCGTATATCGGATAATTTCACCGTGTCATGTGGCCCGAACCATCGCATTGTTTGGTGCATCTTCATCCAGTCTGCTTTGTTTTTTTTTAAATAAACCTGTTTATTATATTCTCCATGTATTCCTGCTTACCGCTTTTTACTGCGGGCTCGCCATTTGCAACAGCATAACTGCGCAGATCTTCCAGCGTTAGTTTACCATCTTCAAATGCTTTACCATCCCCACTGTCAAAAGATGCATATCTTTCACTACGCACTTTTTGGTAGTCAGATTTTTGAAGAATACTATCAGCTGTGATAATAGCTCTTGCAAAGGCATCCATTCCACCTATATGAGCATAAAATAAATCAGCAGCATCGGTACTGTTGCGCCTGATCTTTGCATCGAAATTGATACCTCCGCCTTTTAAACCGCCTGCTTCCAATAAGATCAGCATTGCTTCTGTCAATTCATTAATGTCATTCGGAAACTGGTCGGTGTCCCATCCGTTTTGATAGTCGCCGCGGTTTGCATCCATGCTTCCCAAAAGACCTGCATCTGCAGCCACCTGTAGTTCATGTGTAAATGTGTGACCGGCGAGTGTGGCGTGGTTAACTTCTATATTTAAACTAAAATCATTTAGTAAATCATGCTGGCGCAAAAACCCAATCACCGTTTCGCAGTCATAATCATACTGATGCTTGCTTGGCTCACACGGCTTCGGTTCTATAAAAAATTTACCCTTGAAGCCATTTTTTCTTGCATAGTCTTTTGCGATATGAAGAAACTTCGCCAGGTGTTCCTTTTCTCTTTTCATGTTTGTATTAAGCAAACTCATATAACCCTCACGGCCACCCCAGAAAACATAATTTTCTCCTCCAAGGGCAATGGTGGCATCCAAAGCCGCTTTTACCTGGGCTCCGCCATGAGCCAGCACATGAAAATCAGGATTGGTACTGGCACCATTCATATACCTCCTGTTAGAAAATAAATTAGCAGTTCCCCATAATAATTTTACACCGCTGGCCTTTTGCTTTTCAGATAAGTAAGCCGTTAAAGCCTGCAGTCTTTTGTCGTTTTCATTTACATCATTTGTATAGTCCACCACATCCACATCATGAAAACAGTAATAAGGCAATCCTAATTTGGTGATGAATTCAAATGCAGCATCTGCCTTATCTTTTGCCCTTTCAACAGCACCTGCTTTATCATTCCATCCAAAAATATGAGTGGGTTCTCCAAAGGGGTCGGCACCATTACCGCAGAAGCTGTGCCAGTAAGCACATGCAAACCGAAGCCATTCTTTCAAGGGTTTGCCCGCCACTATTCTATTCTCATCATACCAGCGGAATGCCAATGGATTGTCTGATTCTCTGCCCTCAAACTGAATAGCAGGAATACCTTTAAAAAATTCCTGCTCACCAACAATTACATTACTCATATTTTTCTGTTTGTTTATTTTAATTATTACCTGTTTTCTGGTTACAAATTTTTGAGGCCATACCATGACAATGCCCTGTAAACACTTTTTCGTTGCGGATGATCCGGTACTTAATCCAACTTTCCTTGCTGTTATGAAGTGCTACAGGAAACAATTCAAATATATCGCTGCCAGAAGCTGCAGCTGCAAACCTGTAGTTGGAAGACTTGATTTTTTTCATATAGCAATTAATAGTTATTAGCAAACAAGTAATGTAATCGGTTGCAAATCCATGCAAAAAACAAAGGCCGGCGACTAATTTTACCAGCTTAAAACATTTATCACCTATGACTTTAAAAAGAACGTTTTAAAGTAAAATCATTCATTCCTATAGTGACAATTTCATTGTGGGAGATGGATTCATGCAACTATTTTCAAACAATACGTTATCGCTAACATGATGCAAAATAGAAAATTTTTTATAAAATGCAACCGATTGCATACTTTTTTTTAAAAATTATATTACTTTAGCAAACAAAGCATTTTTATTTAGCTGCCATATGTCAAAAGAAGTTACGATTTACGATATCGCTAAAGAGCTCAAGCTTTCAGCCGCCACAGTAAGCCGTGGACTTAAAAGCAGCAGCAACATTAAAAAATCCACTACTAAACGAATCCTGGATAAGGCAGAAGAATTAGGCTACCGGCATAACAATTTTGCCAGCAACCTGCGAAAACAGAAATCTCACACTATTGGTGTTTTGCTGCATGAACTTAACAGTAACTTTATTACGTCGGTACTGGCTGGTATAGAAAATGTAACCCGGGAGGCCGGGTATGACATCATCATTGCTCACTCCGGTGAAAGCTATGACAAAGAGATCGCTAATGTAACCAACCTGTTTCATAAGCGGGTAGACGGTTTAATAGCCTCACTCGCTTTTGGCACTAAAAATCTCGACCATTTCAAACTGTTTTTTGAAAAGAAAATCCCGGTCATATTTTTCGACAGGGTAGATGAGAACAGTGAGAACACACATGTAATTATTGATAATAACCGTTGCGGTTACCTGGCCACACAGCATTTAATTGAACAGGGTTGCAAACGGATCGTTATGCTTACGGCAGATCTGAAACGAAATGTATATGAACAGCGTCACCGGGGGTATAAGGACGCATTATATGATGCAGGTATAGAATATAATAAAAACCTGGTAATGGTGAAAGACCTGAGCGAAGAGAGTGCTATTGAAGCTGCACATGCCATATTAAAAATGAAGCCCAGGCCAGACGGGTTGTTTGTTACCAACGATTTTATAGCCGCCGTTTGTATGCAGGAACTGAAGCGGAATGGCATGAAAGTACCAGAAGATATTGCCATTGTAGGTTTTAATAATGATGCTATCAGTAAAATTATTGAGCCTCAATTGAGCACTATTGACTATCCGGGTAAAGACATGGGTGAAATAACTGCCAGGAACCTGATTGGTCATTTAAAAGGTGCTTCAAACATCAATATCACCAACCGCATCATTATCAAGTCGGCCTTAATTGTCAGGGATTCATCCCTGAGAAAAAAATGAGCATGCCATTTATCATAAAAAAAACGATTGCGGTTTTCCTGTTTACGTGTGTTGCACATGTGGTAAAAGCTGAAGACGGATATGAACTTTGGATGCGGTATGTTAAGGTCAGTGACAATAATTTATTGCTTAGTTATAAAAAAAGCATTTCATCGCCGGCTGTGCTGGGCAATTCCGCAACCATACAGGCAGCGAAAAATGAACTGGAAAAAGGGTTGTCAGGTTTATTGAACAGATCGTACACGCTCTCCTCCACCATAGCAAACAATACAAGTTTTATTGCAGGCACAGCTGTCTCTTCCACTTTTATTTGGGCCAATATCCCTAAAGAAGAACTGGCCAAAACTGGAAGCGATGGTTTTATTATTAAAACCCAGGCTGGTAAAATAATAATTACAGCCAACAGTGATATTGGTGTGTTGTATGGAATTTTTCATTTTTTAAGGCTGCTGCAGACGCAGCAAAACATCGGCCGGCTGAATATCACTTCTGTTCCCAAACTAAAACACCGGATACTGAATCACTGGGATAATCTGAACAGAACGGTAGAAAGAGGTTATGCAGGTGCCAGCATCTGGAACTGGCACAAACTGCCCGGTTTTATTGATAAAAGATATATTGATTATGCCAGGGCAAACGCTTCCATCGGTATCAATGGAGCCGTACTAAACAATGTGAATTCCAATGCAGCCATACTCACAGATGCCTACCTGCAAAAAGTGAAAGCACTGGCGGATATAATGAGGGTTTACGGTATAAGGGTATACTTGTCTGCACGCTTTAGTGCGCCGATAGAAACTGGCGGATTAACAACTGCCGACCCTTTGAACGAAGCAGTGCAACAATGGTGGAAACAAAAAGTAAGGCAGATCTATTCAATCATACCAGACTTTGGCGGTTTTCTAGTAAAGGCTAACAGTGAAGGACAACCGGGGCCCCAGGATTACAAACGCACGCATGCTGATGGGGCTAATATGCTGGCGGATGCAGTGGCGCCGTATAATGGTATTGTAATATGGCGGGCTTTTGTATATGCCGCGGAGAATCCGGTTGACCGGCACAAGCAGGCCTATGATGATTTTGTACCGTTGGACGGAAAATTCAGAAGCAATGTGATGGTGCAGGTAAAAAATGGTGCGATAGACTTTATGCCGAGAGAACCTTTCCATCCCATATTTGGCGCCATGCCCAAAACAGCTTTAATGATGGAATTTCAAATTACGCAGGAGTACACAGGTCAGTCTACTTCATTAGTCTACTTAGGCCCATTGTATAAAGAAGTACTCAACAGTGATACATACAGCAAGGGAAAAGGCAGCACTGTAGCAAGGGTTATTGACGGAAGTACAGATAACCACACACTAACAGGTATGGCTGGGGTATCGAATATTGGCAGTGATATCAATTGGTGTGGGCATCCATTTGCACAGGCCAACTGGTATGCGTTTGGAAGATTATGCTGGAACCACGATCTGGACAGTGATGCTATTGCAGATGAATGGATACGGATGACTTTTTCCAACAAAAGGAACGTAGTGCAAAAAGTAAAGGAAATGATGCTGGGTTCAAGAGAGACAATGGTGAGTTATATGAACCCGCTTGGCTTGCATCATATCATGGGTACCGGGCATCATTATGGCCCTGCACCCTGGGTAAAAGAACTGCAGCGGCCGGAATGGAACCCTGTGTACTATCACAAAGCAGACAGTACAGGTATTGGTTTCAACAGAACCGTTTCCGGCAGCAATGCCATTGCACAATACTCTTCAGCAGTACAAACACAATGGAATGATGTTAATACCTGTGATGAGAAATTACTATTATGGTTTCATCATGTACCGTGGAATCACACAATGAAAAACGGGCAAACGCTGTGGAATGAACTTTGTAATCAATACTATGATGGAGCAGAAAAAGTAAAACAACTGCAGCAAACCTGGAGCAGCATAAAACAGGAGATAGATACAGAACAATTTAATGTGGTGGCGCAACTTTTAAATATACAAGAGGAGGAAGCGAAATGGTGGCGCAATGCATGCTTGTTATATTTTCAAACATTCAGTAAGCAGCCAATACCAGCAACATTTGAACAGCCGGATAAAACACTGGAATATTACCAGGGTTTACAATTCCCATTTGCGCCGGGTAACTGATGCTTCTTCTTTATTTAAAGTTGCAGTTTAAGAAAATGATTGATGACAAATGAAACCATAAATAATGGAAAATAATATTTCCCCATCAGGGAGCAAAATAGCGATTGTAACAGGCGGTGGAAGTGGTTTAGGATTTGCCATTGCACAAAAATTTACAGCTAATGGCATTACCACCATTATTGCCGGAAGGGATATAGGGAAATTAAACAAGGCTAAAGAACAATTAGGGGATCTGTGTTTTGCCATACCATGCGATGTATCAGATTTAAAATCCATCCCAGCCTTTGTTGAAAAGATATTATCACAATTCGGACAAATTGATATCCTGGTAAACAATGCCGGCATCAATTTAAAAAAAGACTTTACAGAAGTAACTGACGAAGACTTTCAAAACATACTGACTACAAACGTTACAGCAGTATTTTCCATGAGCCGTGAAGTGGTAAAGCATATGCTTGCAAAAAATGCAGGCTGCATCATCAACATCAGCAGCATGGCTGCTCAATATGGTTTGCCAAAAGTAATCGCTTATAGTGCAAGTAAAACTGCTATTGATGGCATGACAAGAGCCATGGCAGTTGAACTGTCACCCAAAGGTATCCGGGTGAACGCCATTGCGCCTGGCTTTATCTACAGTGCCATGACGGCAAAGGCATTGGACAGTGACCCGGAGCGCAAGGCAAAGGTTTTTGGCCGTACGCCGATGGGCCATATGGGGCAGCCGGAGGATATCGGTAATGCGGCTTTGTACCTGGCAAGTGATGCTGCTAAATATGTTACTGGCATTGTACTTCCTGTGGATGGAGGCAACAGTATTGGTTTTTAAAAAACCAAAATAAGAAATGCAAAAACGATCTGCTATTATACTGTATTATTTCATTTTGACTTTTTCCTGTAAAACAGGAGCGCAAATAAAATTGCCTGCTATTGTAAGGGACAGTATGATCCTGCAAAGGGATGCTCCGGTGAATATCTGGGGATGGGCTTCACCCGGCGAAAAAATTTCAATACTACTCAATAAGAAAAAATATACTGTTAAGGCTGATACCAACGGCCGGTGGAAAACAACTATGTCCCCTACAAAAGCTGGTGGTCCGTATACCATTGAACTGAACGGTAAAAATAAAATCACCATACGCAACGTATTGTTTGGCGATGTTTGGTTTTGCAGCGGACAAAGCAATATGGTTCACCAACTGAATATCCATGATGTTCGCTATGCAAAAGAAATTGTGGAAGCTAACTACCCGGACATACGGCAGTTTTGGGTCCCCAATACTACCAACCTGCAATCACCACAAGAAGATTTAGCTTATAGTAACTGGCAAGAAGCTGTTGGTGAAAAAGTGAGACCATTTTCTGCTGTGGCCTATTTTTTTGCAAGAAAGCTGTATGAAACCAATCATGTTCCAATCGGCATTATCAATGCATCTGTGGGAGGGCCGCCGATAGAATCCTGGACCAGTGAGGAGGGCTTAAAAGATTTCAATGAAACGGTTGCTGTTATTCAACAGAATAAAGACACAGCCTATATCAGCAGTGTAATTGCAAAGGAGCAAAACTACCAGCCAGCAATACACGAAGATTTGGGCAAAGCGGGTGTCATAAAATGGTATGAGATGAATTATAAACCCAGCGGCTGGAGAGATATCAATATACCTGGCTATTGGGAAGACCAGGGAATAAAAGATCTGAACGGGGTTGTTTGGTACAGAAAAGAAATTACGATTCCTGCTTCTATGACGGGAAAGAATGCCCGGATATTTTTAGGGCGGATCGTGGATGCAGATGAGCTTTACATCAATGGAACGCTGGTTGGTGGTGCTACCTACCAATATCCACAACGGCGTTACAAAATTCTGCCAGGCGTACTAAAACCCGGCAAGAACATCTTTGTGATCAGGGTTTCAAATACTGCAGGTAAAGGTGGCTTTGTACCTGACAAACCTTATTATTTGTTTGCAGGAAATGATACCATCGATCTAAAAGGCACCTGGCAATATAAAGTTGGAGAAGTGTATCCATTGCAGGAGACAAAGCCTGGGCCTCCCTTCCGCCTGCAATACCAGCCAACAGCTTTATACAATGCCATGATTGCTCCTGTAACCAACTATACCATCAAAGGCTTTTGCTGGTACCAGGGAGAAGGTAATATACATACCGCCGAAGAATATACGAAACTGTTGCCTGCATTGATCAGTGACTGGAGGACTCAATGGCAGCAGACTTCCCTACCCTTCCTGATTGTGCAACTGCCAGGGTTCAGTGATTATAATTACTATCCTTCAGAAAGTAATTGGGCAATACTCCGGGAAGCCCAGCTTAAAACACTCACTGTGGCCAATACAGCACTCACAGTTGCTATTGACCTGGGAGAATGGAATGACATTCACCCGGATAATAAAAAAGATGTGGGAGAACGGCTTGCACTAGCCGCACTGAAACTTGCCTACAATAAAAACATTGTAAGTTCCGGCCCATTGTACCAGTCCTCAGAAATTGCTGGAGATAAAATAACCGTCCATTTTTCCAATACCGGCAGCGGGCTGGTTACAAATGACGAAGAAGCGCCGGGTGACTTTGCAATTGCCGGTGCTGATAAAAAATTTGTATGGGCAACGGCTACAATTGAAGGAGACAACATAATTGTAACGAGTGATAAAATTAAAAAACCATTGTATGTAAGATATGCATGGGCCGATAATCCTGTGCATCCGAATGTATACAATAAAGAAGGCTTGCCTGCATCACCATTCAGAACAGATAAATAATTGAATCATTAAACCATTTGTAACATACCGGCCTTTTTACAGAGGAATTAAAAAACAGCAGATAACCGTAGCTGTTAGCCTGCTGTTTGTATCCGTACTCGCTATACCTTTCACTGCCTGGCCGCAACACAGTTTGCCTTTTCTTGTAACCAAAGGAACCACGAAACAATTGATGGTAAACAACAAACCCTTCCTGGTGCTGGGAGGAGAACTGGGCAATTCAAGTGCCTCCGACCTCAACTACATGCGGCCGGAATGGAAGAAATTTCAAGCGATGCATTTAAATACCCTGCTGGTACCAGTGTATTGGGAACTGATGGAGCCACAAGAGGGCAAATTTAATTTCACATTGATTGACAGTATGATTGCCATCAGCCAACATCATAATTTAAAAGTGATACTGCTCTGGTTTGGCAGCTGGAAAAACAGCATGAGCTGTTATGCACCTGCCTGGGTAAAAACTAACCAGCAAAGATTTCCAAGGGCACAGGATAAAGAAGGGAAAGGATTAGAAATATTGTCGGCCTTTAGTAACGACAACCTGGATGCAGATACAAGAGCATTTTCCGCATTGTTGAAACATATAAAAACTACCGACAAGGCACAGACTGTGATAATGGTACAGGTAGAAAATGAAATTGGGATGTTGACAGAAGCAAGGGAAAGAACTGCTGTTGCGGATAAATTATTTAATGAGGAAGTGCCGGCAGAATTGATTGGCTATCTATCAGCAAAAAAAGATTCCATCGTACCGGAATTAAAAGCGCATTGGTCAAAAAATGGGTTTGCAACAACGGGTACCTGGGAAACAATTTTTGGAAAAAGTTTAGCAACCGATGAGTTGTTCCAGGCATGGCATTATGCAAAATTTACCAATGCAGTTGCAGCAGCCGGAAAAAAAGAATACGGCATTCCCATGTTTGTAAATGCGGCACTCAACCATCGTAATGTGGAGCCGGGCAAATATCCGAGTGCAGGGCCCTTGCCACACTTAATGGATATCTGGCAGGCTGCAGCTTCATCAATCGACATGCTTTGTCCTGATTTTTACAACCCCAATTTTAAGTACTACAACGACCTGTATATACGAAGAAATAATCCGCTCTTCATTCCGGAGATCAATCTTGAACCCTCTGATGCAGCAAAAGTATTTTATGCCATCGGGCATTACCAGGCGATCGGATTTTCACCATTCTCCATTGAATCTGCAAAAGATCCCGGCGAAGAGCCTGTAGGAAAGAGCTTTGCTATTTTATCGCAATTGTCCAATGAAATTTTGAAATACCAGGGCAGCGGTAAAATGGAAGGTATCCTGCTGGATACGCTCAATAAAAAGCAAGAGATCATATTGGGCAATTATAAAATGGCCATTTCGCATGATTATACTTTAGGCTGGTCGCCGGAAGCTTCTAAACCAGGCTGGCCAGCTACTGGAGGCATTATTATCCAGGTGGCAGCAGATGAGTTTATTATTGCAGGTACTGGAATTGTCGTAACGTTTTCTGTAAATAATGCTCACGGTACCTCCGCAGGAATTTTACAGGCAGATGAAGGCGTTTATATAAATGGTGAATGGCAACCAGGAAGAAGAATGAATGGAGACCAGGACCACCAGGGACGACATATACGAATACCTGCGGGAGAATGGGGTATACAGCGCATTACATTATATCAATACAAATAAGCCAGAAGTAAACACAATGTTTAATATTTTAAATGAAATGAAAATGAAATTAATTACACGATTCCTGCTTGGCATAGCGGTTTTGTCAGGTATAACAGTAAAGGCACAAAATTATGTTGTGCTGCATGCCGACAAGGCAGCAGATACCATCAATAAAAATATCTATGGGCATTTTGCTGAACACCTGGGACATTGTATTTACGGAGGCTTTTATGTGGGTGACAATAATAAAAAGATCCCCAACAAAAATGGGATAAGGCTTGACGTTATTGAAGCATTAAAAAAATTGAAAGTACCTGTCCTGCGCTGGCCAGGCGGATGCTTTGCTGATACCTACCATTGGAAAGACGGCATAGGTCCAAAAGACCAGCGGCCTTCTATGCTTAATATCTGGTGGGGCAATGTAAAAGAAGATAACAGTTTTGGCACCAATGAATTCTTAAATATGTGTGAAGTGCTTGGTGCAGAACCTTACCTGAGCGGCAACGTAGGAAGCGGCACGCCACAGGAACTGGCAGACTGGATAAAATACACCACCCACCCTGCCAACAGCAGCCCGATGCCTGAACTAAGAGCCAAATACGGAAGGCCCAATCCATGGAAAGTAAAATACTGGGGACTGGGAAATGAAGCCTGGGGATGTGGCGGCAATATGACGGCAGAATACTATGCCAATGTGTATCGCCAGTATGCAACGTTTATGACCGACTGGAATAACAGTGATGGTATTTACAGGATAGCATCCGGTGCTTCTGATGATGACTATCACTGGACAGAAGTATTGATGAAAGAATTGCCTCCTAAAATGTTCAATGCGCTGGGTTTGCATCATTATTCTGTAATTGACTGGAGTAAGAAAGGTTCTTCTAATGAATTTTCTGAATCAGAATATTTTACCACCATGGAACGGGCATTGCTGATGGAAGAGCTGGTAACCAAACACAGTGCTATCATGGATAAGTATGATCCTAAGAAAACTAAAGCACTGGCGGTAGATGAATGGGGTGGCTGGTATGATGTGATGCAGGGAACCAACGAAGGTTTTTTGTTTCAGCAAAATACCATGCGTGACGCTATGATAGCGGGTGCCACACTGAATATTTTCAACAATCATTGCGACAGGGTTAAGATGGCCAACCTGGCACAGATCATCAATGTGTTGCAGGCGGTAATATTAACCAGTGAAGAAAAAATGATCGTTACTCCCACCTACCATGTAATGGAAATGTACAATGTGCACCATGATGCTTTAATGTTGCCACTTACTGTTGTCAGCAGCGACTATGTACTTGGCGGAAAAAAACTACCTGCTGTTTCAGCATCCGCATCAAAAGATAAAAATGGTGCAGTTCATATTTCATTGGTAAATATTGATGCCGCTAAAGAACAAACTATAACAATTCAACTGGGGAATATCAAAGCAGGTAGTGTAACCGGCCGGATATTGCAGTCTTCAAAGCTGCAAAACCACAACACATTTGACAAACCTGATGCTGTAACACCAGCAACATTTACCAATGCAAAAGTTACAGGGCAAGAATTAAAAATAACCTTGCCAGCATTTAGTGTTGTTGTGCTTGAATTAAAATAAAATTCAAACCGAAGGCAGTCAATTTTTAGCAGCCACATTAAATCGGGTTGTAGCAACAAACTGCAAACTGTGCTCCCTTTTATCAGCAATTGATCGAAATGACAACTAAAAATGTTTATGCTCACTTATGACCTGCTTATGCAACCGATTGCATTTAAGGTCAAAAAAAAATAAAAGATGACATCTACTTATCGCAGGATGATTTGCTTAGTCAGCATTACTATGCTGAGTGTATTTACTAAGTTGTATGCACAGGCAGTCACTGAAAATTCAGACGACAATTATAACAGTGTAAATACCTATGTAAATCCTGTATTACCTGGTGATCATCCCGACCCTACCCTGTTGCAGGTGGG
>ENA-UOWO01000164-UOWO01000164.1-activated-sludge-metagenome-genome-assembly--contig:-NODE-164-length-95327-cov-6.601163_pt1 | contig 95327 bp, 91 predicted proteins | sample MGYA00238148_ERZ761564 | MGnify/ENA primary metagenome ERZ761564 (study PRJEB28885, sample SAMN05720194) | activated sludge metagenome | isolation source: Anaerobic digester | place: USA... | reverse complement strand
ATTTCGTAAAGCATCACACCCATTGCGTAAATATCCGCGCGTTTGTCAACATTCTTTGAGTTTTTGAATTGTTCGGGCGGCATGTATGAGGCGGTACCGAGCGTTACCCCCTCTTTGGTCAGATCCTGTTCGTCGGTCTGTTCTACCGCGGCAATGCCGAAGTCCGCGAGCTTGATCGCGCCTTTGCGGGAAATAAGGATGTTACCCGGTTTGATGTCCCGATGGATGACACCGTGATCGTGGGCGTATTTCAGCGCCTTGCAGGCATCGAGAAACACGAAGAGGGACAGAGCTCCGGAGAGATACCGTCTTTTCTTGAGCAATACATCGAGCGACATTCCGTCCACGTATTCAAGAACGATGTAATGGGAGGACCCTTCCTTGAAGTAGTCAAACAGGTGGACAATGTGGGGATCATTAAAATCCAGGAGGATTTGCGCTTCACGTTTGAATCGCTCCGTGATCGCGGTATTGCCCCTGATTGTCAGTTTTTTGAGAATGACATTCCGCTTGAGCGTGGGATGCATGGCTTTGTAGACGGCTCCCATTCCCCCTTTGGCTATGAGTCCCTGTATTTTATATTTTCCGATTGTTTCAGGATGTGTGGGCACTGTATCCTCCTTCGCCCGGCGCGACACTGTCGGTCACCGGGTTGAATGGCCGATCCGGGGTAATCAGGACGGTGTATTCCCCGTCCGGGTTGTGTATTTGTACATACCGGTTCCCGGCACGAAACAGATACCGGTCCGGAACGGGGCGATGGCCCCCGAAATATACACCAGTGTCGGGGGATGACAGGTATTGGTCAAGCATTTTTTGTACGCTGTTATGATCGGCTTCGTCATTGTTTGTCCAGGTCAGTCCATAGATAACGTCGGGATTCATCCGCGCGTTTATCAACTCGTCTTCGGAATAGTGCCGCTTCGGTTCTGCGTGGGAGGCGAGGAAGTTCGCCCCGACGGCGAACAGGGGAAGACGCTTTTCAAAAATCGAATAGGTAAAGAGGAATTCTTCTCCGTAAAACTGTGAAACGTACTCGCGAACCATCTCGCCTTCAAGAGAAAACTTGCGGAACCGGTGATTCCCGCCGCCTTCCTCGTTCATGATGTTTTCGTGGTTACCCTTGAGAAAATGGAAATTGTCGCTGAATTCGCATTTGCATCGCATGATCAGCTCCATGAGCGTGAGGCTTTCATGCATCTCCTCGTCCATGGCCTGATGTTTCTTATAAGAATGCGTGTATTCGTCAAACGCGGTATCCCACCGTTTTTTCCCCCGGGCTTCTGCGTGGAACCCGTCGCCCAGACAGAGTATCTGGACCGAATCACTCGCAAGCGCGTCCAGAACAATTGTCTCCGGTGTGTACTGCGCGAACAGAACGTCCATGAAGAAGCCGACACGGCCATGCAGGTCCGGTACCAGTATGGTTGGTATGTTCTTTTTGAGACGGACGAGGCACCCGGATAATCCGCTCGCGTCAGTCGGGCGGATTGTCGGGTCCTCATGCTCAAGGACGGTTATCGTCTCTTCGAGGAGATTCAAATACCCGGCGCGGTCCGGAAGGGACTCACGCCGGGAAATTGTTTTCAGGAGAGTCCTGAAGGTCATTACTGGATGATTGTCTTGTTGACTTCGACAAACTCTTCGGTAATATCCTGGGTAACCTGGGTAAGCAGGGCTTCTTCTTCCCCGGCTTCAAGATCCTCGTTGCTGACCGCGATTTTGAATATCGGGGAACTTTGCTGAATGGGTCCTTTTTCGAACATGACAACCGAGTCCTTTTCAATATCGCTGGACAGGATGGCGTTTTCTTCGACCGCTGAGCCGGGGACATCGGTACGAAGTCCTATTGACGTATATTCGGCGCGCCGGACTCCATCAACCAATGGCCCGATCGTGATGAGGGAACCGGAGTAGGTGAGCGCAAGCGCGCCCTTATCGGTGTCTTTCGCGAAGAAGTCAACTTCGTCAAGGTTGTTTTCCGAAACTCCATCCTCAAAACACTGCTTTTTTTCGACCCAGGCCGCCGCAAGGGCTTCGAGAGTCTCATCTCCCTCGGGAAGACCGGAGGTCTTCGCAATCTGTTTGATGTGATTTCTGATCATTTCCGACAATGTGTTAAAAGTTTCCATAAAAAAACTCCTTATGGGTGTATAGTGTACCACAAAGCCAAATTTTGTCATGACAAGGAGAAAAAAATGAATGACATCGTTTTTCCCGCACTCCCGGCAGAAATTCAAGCACAAATCACGGCATTACTGGACCAGGATGGTACGGAAGCCCTGGACGAAAAAAAAGAACACTACGCGAAAATATGGCAAACAAAGTACGAGTTGTTTGTTTCCCAGATTCACACCGTCGGTATGGAACTGGTGCAGGAACTCGGGACAACGGATACCCGCGGGGCCATCCTGCTGACCTATTCGGGGTCGCTCATCAGTCTCGGACCGCAACAGAACGGTTCCCGGTGGCTCGAATATGCATCCATTAAATTCAGAAGTGACGTACCTGACTACATTCGGGGACAGAGCATCACGGTGAACGGACCAATCACCTGCGATGCGGTCGCAGAATTCAGCGGGAGCCCGCTCAAGAAGAGCAGTTCCGTGTACCGGATCGCCGTTTGCCCCGAAGGGACATCCGAATCGGATCAGGAACAGCGTATCCGTGAAGCCACGATCTACCTTACGAACGGATTTATCAAGATCAACCGGACTCAAATGGGTCAAACCAGTGCAGATGTAGACCAGTTTACCGTGAAATCGATCGTATCCTTCCTGGCAAAAAAGCATGGACTGACCCAGAATGCCGCCCGGGCGGTTCTCGACGATTACCTGTCCGTCGTTGAGGCGGGGGTCCTTCTCGGGGAACGCGTTACGGTGGGTAAACTCGGTTCGATGACCCTCAAGCTCCAGGCGGCGAAAAAAGCCCGGGTGATGAAGAACATCCAGACCGGTGAGGATATCCTCGTTCCGGCAAAACCGGCAACCCTGGTTCCGAAATTCGTGGTCTCACGGGCACTCAAGGAAAAAGGTGCGCTCGTTGATCCCGAATTCGTCGGTCTCGCTGCCCCCGATCCCGAGGATGATGACGGCGACGAGTAAGCTCTGTCCCTGTACGTTGAGCGAATGCACTCAAGCGATTGCGAATGCAATCGCCAAGCTCTGTCCCCCGCAGATGAAACCGTGAAAATCTGCTATAGTACCGGCACCTATGGATATGTCCGATACCTTTGAAGCTCTGTCCCCCGACGCGGTCTTGTCCGCCTGCGAGCAAGCTCTGTCCCCAATCGGGTTCGAGCCGGTCGTTACGCCGTATAACAGTTACATTAACCGGGTATTCGCGGTAAAAAGCGACAATGGCGACCGGTACATCGCGAAATTCTACCGCCCCGGCCGGTGGACGCGGGCCGCAATCGAAGATGAGCACCAGTTTTTGCTCGACTGCGCCGACGCGGATCTTCCCGTGGTCGCACCGCTTGCCCTCGAGGGAGGTGGCACAATCGCCGAATCCGCCGGCTTCCTGTTCAGCGTGTATCCCTTCCGGAGCGGCCGGACCTTCGATATCAACAGCGATGACGATTACCGGCGTCTGGGCGCTCTCATCGGGCGTCTTCACGGGGTTTCCCGCCGCCGCGCCGCCCCGAACCGGCTCACCCTGCATCCGGTCGACCTAACCCTCCGCATGTGCGAACGGCTCGCCGCGTCTCCCTCCATGCATCCCGAGTTCGCCAGCGAGTTCCTCGATTTGAGTACCGATGTCCTCAATGCCCGCTCTGACGAGTTTTCGTCATTTGAGACCATCCGGATCCATGGTGACTGCCATCGGGGAAACATTCTTGATCGCATGGACGACGGGCTTCTTCTCATCGACTTTGACGACATGATGAACGGTCCTGCCATTCAGGATTTGTGGCTTTTGTTGCCCGATCACATGAAGCTCTGTCCCCGCGAGCGGGATCTCCTTCTCGACGGCTACACGCAATTTTCCACCCTCGACGAGCGCTCGCTCTCCCTCGTGGAAACCCTCCGGTTCATGCGGATCATCTACTTTCTCGGTTGGTGTGAAACCCAGAAAGACGACCAGCTCTTCCGCGAGAAGAATCCCGACTGGGGGACGCGCTCCTTCTGGGTTCGTGAAATGGAAGATTTGCACTACCAGGCGGATCATATCTAGCGGAAAAACGGAACTGCTCCCTTGCCCAAAAAGGGGAAACCGGCTACCATGTATGCAACTTCTGGCGCACAAAGATGGAACTGACCATCGTGAAGCTCCCGCTTTCAGCCGCGCGCCTGGGCTGTTATGGTGCGGATCATACAAGCAAAGGGAGAAATCAATCATGAACACATCACCACTTAAAACGTATCTCGCGGAAACACCCGCGGAGAAACTCGACACCGCCTTCGTTTCCTGGCTCGCGAATCTCGAGCAGGTAGCGGACATCGCGCCGGAAATTGCCGCGTCCATCGTCAAGGAACTGGAAGCCCAGCGGACGCACCTCAAACTGATCGCGAGCGAGAACTATTGTTCCCTCAACACCCAGGCGGCGATGGGAAATCTTCTGACCGACAAATATGCGGAAGGATTCCCCGCGCACCGGTACTACGGCGGGTGTGAAAATATTGACGACATCGAATCGGTCGCGGCCGAGGAAGCTAAGGCGCTCTTCGGGGCTGATCATGCCTATGTCCAGCCCCACTCCGGGGCAGACGCGAACATGGTCGCGTACTGGGCCATTCTTTCCGCCAAGATAGAAGCACCGGTTCTTGAAAAACTCGGCGAGACCAATCTTTCAAATCTTGACGACAAACAGTGGGCCGAACTCCGCACCGCGCTGGGAAACCAGAAGCTGATGGGACTCGACTATTATTCCGGCGGCCACCTGACGCACGGATATCGGCAGAATGTGTCGGCCCGGATGTTCGAAGCCCATTCCTATACCGTATCAAAAGAAACCGGACTGCTCGATTACGACGCGATTGAAAAACAGGCGATGGAAATAAAGCCCCTCATCCTGCTCACCGGATACTCCGCCTATCCCCGCGCCATCAACTTCCGCCGGTTCCGCGAAATCGCGGACAAGTGCGGTGCCGTCCTCATGGTCGACATGGCGCATTTCGCGGGGCTGGTTGCCGGAAAGGTCTTTACCGGCGACGAGGATCCGGTCAAATGGGCCGACGTGGTAACGACCACCACCCACAAGACCCTCCGCGGTCCCCGCGGCGCGCTCGTTCTGTGCAAGGCGCCCTTTGCCGACTACGTGAACAAGGGCTGCCCCCTCGTGCTCGGCGGTCCGCTTCCGCACATGATGGCCGCCAAGGCGGTCGCCTTCAAGGAAGCCCGCACACAGGCCTACCGCGATTACGCCCTTCGTGTCCGCGACAACGCCCGGACACTCGCTGCAGAGCTCCAGTCGCTCGGCATGACCATCCAGACCGGCGGAACCGACAATCACCTCATGCTCATCAATGTTTCGTCGTTCGGACTGACCGGACGGCAGGCAGAATCGGCCATGAGCGAATGCGGAATTACCCTGAACCGGAACTCGCTTCCCTTTGACCCGAACGGCGCCTGGTGGACGAGCGGCCTCCGCATCGGAACCCCGGCGGTAACCACGCTCGGCATGGGTCCCGCCGAAATGAAAGAGATTGCGCGTATTATCAAGCTCGTCCTTTCCGCGTCAACTCCCGGAAAAACCGACAAGGGAACGGTCAGCAAGGGCAAGGTAGTCGTCGACGAAGCCGCAAAAAAAGAAGCGGTAGACGCAGTAAAAGCCCTGCTCGGAAAGTTCGTTCTCTATCCCGAACTTGATCTTGAGCTTCTCAAGAAGTATTTTGTACGCTGATCCGGCTCGTTGAACCGGTTACGAAAAGCCCGGCGGTATCCGTCGGGCTTTTTTTGTCGGGGAAAGTTTCAACAATTTTGATAGCAGTTCAAGAGGGAATATTGTTTTTCAACAATTTTGATAGCAGTTCAGGAGAACCTCTGCGGCGGCGTTACCACCCATAGAGCTCTGAGGGGAATCTTCCCGGTATTCACCAGAACATGGGGCGCCGTAGCGGAAAAGGATATGCTGTCCCCGGTTTCAAGCGGGTATACGAGCGTTTCGTAGTGCAGCTCACCCGATCCTTCGGTAATGATGCCGAATTCCCGTCCCAGGTGGCCGTAGGATCCCCTGCGGGTTTCTCCGGCAACGGGTAGGGTGATGTAGTAGGCTTCAATGGCGTGGGCGTCGTCCAGCGGGCGGACTATTTCTTCGTAGACGGTGTCGTTTTCAACCACGTGGCGGCGTTCGCCGGCGCGGATTATTTTAACCGGTCGTTCACGGCGGTATTCTTCAAACAGGTATTCAAGGTCGATATCAAGGGCGTCAGCGAGGGAGAGGAGGGTGTCGATAGCCGGCGAAACGCGGTTGCGTTCTATTTGCGAGACGAGACTTTCACTCACACCGGCCGCCTGTGCAACGACCTTGAGGGTTAATCCTTTATGTTCGCGCACCTGCCGGAGTTTTTCTCCGAACTTGAATGTCTTTTTATGTATTGCCATGCTTGTCCTTTTGGAATTTCTGTTCGAAAAGGAACTGCATGTAATGGTCTTCCAGGGTTTTCCAGGGGCCTTTTGCCGCCAGTCGTTTTCGGGCGTTCGCGTTGTTGCGGCGCTGGGTATAGGCACGGTAAAAGACACGCGGGTCTTCATTTGATCCGGTTGCCTGATGGCCGATGATACCGGGTACTTCGTCACGGCCGATTGCCGACACTTTACGGTTCTTCAGTTCAGAGCGGATGAGCGAGATGTCCTCATGAGAAAGACCGAAAATGAATTCTTCCATGGAAGACGCGACGTCGGTGTCTCCGAGTCGGCTCGAGATGAACTTCTGCCAGGCGTCGTCAAGGGCAATTGAAAGCAGAAGCAGCTCGCTGGTTCCGATCATGGTGCCGAAATTGGGTGCGATCTGGTCACGGACGGTCCAGACTGCGTCGAGAACGGGAGCGACACTGAGCACGTTGGGGTCAAGACGGTGTTCCCACAATTCCGCAAGGGATTCCGCGACCGCCCGGCGGACTTCCTGGCGGAGATTTGGATCGTCGAGCAGGGACATGTACACATCTTCCGCCATGAGGGTAAACATGATGTTGAGAGTGGCCTGTCGTAATTCCTGGATATCCTCGTCGGAAAAAAACGAATTGACGGCAACCTTGGTTATTGCGGAAAATGCGTGGAATTTCGCCACAAGAAAGCCTTGTCCAAGTATTGCTTTGGTCGGAAGGGTCAGAAGTCGTTCTCCGTCGCCATAATGACAGAGGGTATCGATGAGGGTTTCGGAAGAGCGTTTTTGTCCCGCCAGTACACCCTGTTCATACATGGACGGATACCGGGATATCGATACAGAAAGTCGTTCGAGATCCATTACCCGTGTAGCAACACCGACCATGGTCTCCGGGGAGTACACACGGAGATTTTCGAATACGCGGTTGACCAGGGCCCGTTCCTGGTTATTGAGAACGACAATGTCGGTTGAACCGGTGTCCGGGGTATTGAGGTGATCTACCGTACTGTGCGTTTCATTCAGAAACTGGTCGATATCCATGGTACCTGCAGTATACCTGAAAAATGGGCCCTCTGGCTAGCAAAATCAGTTTTTTCGACGTAGCGCTTGTACGTTCGCCACGGCTTCTTCTACCAGGACCGTGATGCCCTTCCAGTCTTCACGGTCAATGAGTTCCCGGGTAACCATCCAGCTTCCGCCAACGGCAAAGACATTGTTCAATTTCAGATATGCGGCGAGGTTGTCCGGACCGATTCCACCGGTCGGCATGAAGGATACCATCGGGTAGGGTCCTGAAAGGGCCTTGAGCATTCCGGTTCCTCCCGAGACTTCAGCCGGAAAGAACTTGAGCCGGGAGAGTCCTTTTTCCATCGCGGCCTCCACACCGGTCGGATTGTTGACGCCGGGAATGATCGGGAGACCCGCGGCAAGGCACCAGTCGACAACTGCGGGATTAAAACCGGGTGTCACGACAAACTGCGCTCCGGCATCCAGTGCTTTTTCAGCGAGCGCGATCGAGAGCACTGTGCCCGCTCCCACGGTAATGCCCGGAACTTCCGCCGCAATTCTCCGGATGGATTCAGAGGCCTCTGCGGTACGGAACGCAACTTCGACACAAGGGAGTCCGCCTGCGGCAAGGGCCCTTGCCAGCGGGACGGCTTTGTACGGATCCTCAATGGTAACAACCGGAACCAGGCCGGTTTCTGACAAGGTTTCAAGCACTGTGTTCATGAATACTCCCGTTTACTGCAAAGCTCTGTCCCCGAATTGTGCGTTATTTCTTGACGTGCGTAAACCCTTGGGGTAGGATTTCGTCATGAGTACTGTTGTTAGCTTCGGTGAAATTATGCTCCGTCTTAAGTCTCCCGGTTCAACGCGGCTTTTACAGGAGCCCCGGCTTGAGGCAACCTTCGGCGGAGGGGAAGCGAATGTCGCGGTTTCCCTTGCGATCCTCGGTGTACCGGCTGATTTTGTATCTGTCCTGCCGGTAAATCCCCTGGGAGATGCAGTTGTTGCGGAATTACGCCGGCACGGGGTGAATACTGGCCATATCCGCCGGGACAAGGGCCGTCTCGGTATCTATTTTCTCGAAAGCGGTGCAGCCCAGCGGCCGTCAACCGTGCTCTATGACCGGGAGAACAGTGCTTTTTCGCAGGTTGAGCCTGAAGATTTCGACTGGCAGACGATTTTTACCGGTGCCTCATGGTTCCATACGAGCGGCATCACACCAGCTCTGTCCCCCAATGCGGCAAAAACAGCCCTTCATGCGGTGAAGCAGGCTAAAAAGGCCGGGCTGACGGTTTCCCTGGATCTCAATTTCAGGAAGAATCTCTGGAACTATGGTAAATCAGCTCCCGAGGTAATGCCGGCCCTGGTAGAATACACGGATATCCTTGTCGCGAATGAGGAGGATATCCAGAAAAGCCTTGGATTCTCCGCAAAAGTCTGTGACGGTGATTCCGGAACGGTTGTGCATGAGGGGTATCGGGATCTTGCCGGTGCTGTTTTGGAAAAATTCCCGAATCTGGCCTATGTTGCGATTACCCTTCGCGAAGCTCAATCGGCGAACAGCAATGACTGGTCGGCGGTTCTGGCTTCCCGGGACTGCTTCCTTGTTTCGAAGAAGTATTCCATTACCGATATTGTTGACCGGGTGGGAGCGGGCGACGCCTTTTCCGCGGGGTTGATCCATGCCATGATCAGCAAGCCCGGCGATCCGGCCCATGCTCTCGAGTTCGCGGCTGCGGCGTCCTGTCTCAAACATTCGATACCGGGGGACTTCAACCTGTCGCGTTGTTCTGAAATCGAAGCACTGCTTGCCGGTAATACCTCGGGACGAATTCAGCGGTAACAGAAGTTCAAACCGGTCTTTTTATTGCAATTTCTCCCGCTGCGCATTACCATTATCTCCAATGGGGACTATCAACTTTGAAGTTGCGGCGTTATGCATCCTGCTTCTGAACTTTTTTCTTTTTTTTTCCCGAAGCCGCTTGTATCTTCAACAAACCCGCGTTTTTTTAATTTTATTACTCGGTACAACCTTTGCGACGGTAGCAGATATCATTACGGTCGTAATGTATTGGAATGTGTATCGCTATTCCACAGGTCTGCTGTACGCGGCCAATATCCTGTATTATATCTTTCAGAATTCGGTTCCCCTTGTTTTCTTTATTTTTCTTTTGGCATTGTCCGGAAAAACCGGTGCAAAACGGCGTTTTGCGATTTTCCTCACCGGTTTTCCCTGGATGGCAAGTCTCAGTCTGATACTGACGACTCCCGTAACGGGATGGGTGTTCAGTTTTGATCCGGATTATGGATATCATCGGGGGGCCGTCCTTCCTCTTGTATATGCGATTGCGTTTGGATACACGTTGTCCGGTCTTGGTGTTTTTGTCCGGAACCGTATGCGGGTATCCCGGGAAACCCGCATTGCAATCTTTCTTTTTTTGCCGTTCGCATTTTCAACGTTCATTATTCAGTTTTTTTTCCCGGAATTTCTGCTTCAGAACCTGGGGATTTCTCTTTCTGCGTTGATAGTTCTGTTAACCGTACAGGACTTTGGAAAGTTTACGGATCATGGAACCAACCTCTACAACCGTAACGGGTTGATTGTACAGCTGGACCTTCTTCTTCAGAAAAAAAGGCAGAGTACTGTATTTCTTGTATCGCTTGATACCGTCAATTTTCTCAGGCTTGTTCTCGGCCCGGAATCGTTTTCTGCGCTCGAACGGGAGATTGCGGGAAAACTCTTTGGTTATGCCCGGGAGGATCGTTTTGCGTCCCTGACCGGGCAGGGCAAATTCATGCTTGTCATCGGGGACAGAGCTGGTCTCGCTGTAGAGCGCGAACAGCTTCTTCGCGCGTTTATGTCTCCCTGGCTTTTCCGTGATCGTCTTCTGTCACTTTCAGCCCGAATTTGCGAAGTCGCCATGCCCGAGGATACTTCAAGCGTACCGGTTCTTTTTCAGGCGCAGTATGAGTTGACCCGCATCCAGGGGCAGTATCCCCTGAACGTCATTATTCCGTTTGGTGAGCTTGGACTTTCCACTACCGGTCGGTATCAGGAAATTTCCCGAAAAATCAACCGGGCCCTGATAACGGAGGGCTTATCAATCGTATTACAACCGATAGTATCAGCAAAAACCGGTAAAACAGTAGCGGCAGAAGCGCTTGTCCGGCTTTCCGATCCCTCGGGGGCTCTGATTTCTCCTGGAGAGTTCATACCCGTTGCCGAACAAAACGGGAGTATTCACCGGATCGGCGATTTCGTTGTCCGGGAAGCCTGCAAGGTTTATCAAAATCTGAGAACCCGGGGTTTTTCTCTGGACTATCTGGAAGTGAACCTTTCACCAATCCAGTGTCTGCAGCCAAATCTCCCGCAGCGTTTTCTCGCCATTATCCGGGAGTTCGGGCTTGCTCCGCAGGATCTGTGTTTTGAGATTACTGAAACAGCGGCAAACCATTCTCCTGCGGTCATGAAGCGGAATCTGGACGCACTGGTGTATGCAGGGTTTACCATTGCGGTAGACGATTTTGGTACGGGGTATTCCAATATTGGTGGATTAATGGACCTTCCCTTCCGGATCGTTAAAATCGACCGGTCTTTGATAGAAGCGATGGACCGTTCGAAAAACGGCAAACTGGGTCTTGAGGGCGTTGTCTCCATGTTCCGCCATATGAGCACACAACTGGTTGCGGAAGGCGTAGAAACAGCGGATCAGGTTTCCCGGGTGCAGGAAATGGGTATTGATTTCATCCAGGGGTATTATTACTCGCGTCCGGTACCACCTGAAGCGTTCATGGAATTTCTGGCTAAAGAGGGCTCCGTATGTACCGGATAGAATTTGACCTTGTCGCCATACTTCTCTGTGTTTTGACACTTATCATTTTCTATCAACAGAAACAGGTACGTAACCGGCGGAGTCAGGTTTTCTGCGTCTTGCTCTGGACGATAACCGGGAGCGCGACGTTCAGCCTTCTCAGTTCAATCGCGCTGAATACCCTTCCGACGGGATCCGTTTCATCGGCAGTGGTATATACCACCATATATCTCCTGTTTCAGGTGACCATTCCCTTTCTTTTTTGTATGTATATCTTCATATTGTGCGAGATGTATATCTCTTCACGGATTCTCCGGACCCTGTTCGTGTTGCCCTGGTTTATCCTGCTCATACTGATTGTTCTGAATGTCCGGTTCGGATTATTCTTTTACATCAATGACGACCGGATGTACGTACGGGGGCCGGCACACTTGATTTTGTATCTCATTTCCGCGTTATACCTTGTACTGGTGCTTCATGTTCTTGTCCGGAAACAGCGGAAACTGCTCCGTCTGGAAGTGTATGCCTTTGTTGCTGCGATTTTTTTCCCTCTTGTTGCTGTCTGGATCCAGATTACGATTCCCGGTCTCATTCTTGAGTGTTTTGCTTTTTCGTTAGTATTGCTTTTTTTGTTGCTGACGATCCAGAATAATCTTGATTTTTTGGACGGCATTACCGGTCTGTATAACCATTCGGCATTTCTGATGTATTTGAAAGATTATTTTCTCCGGTCTAATGTGTTTTCGCTTGTCCTGATCCGTTCACGGGAACTGCAAACCCTGCAGACATATCTGGACAACAACACACTCAACCGTCTTCTACATGCGATTTCGGGATGGTTGTTGTTGCTTGCCGGGAAAAAATTCCTTCTGTTTACGATCGATGACGGACTTTTCGCCTTTGTTTCCGCACGACCCACCGATCGTGAAGCCGTTGGAGAACTGTCCCTGGAGATCATCAAACGGTCAGAAATACCCTGGATAAGCGGAGCGACACGGATTGCCATTCCCTTCCAGACTGCCATACTCCATTGCCCGGCGGATTGTTCGCATACGGCACAGGTTCTTGATTACATTGACCAATTCATTACTCTCACCGAAACATATACTGACCGGCACATCCTGTATGGAAAAGATTTTGTACCCGAAAAATATCTTCGCCAGGCGACGGTAGCGTATATCCTGCAGGATACGCTGGACACAAAATCCCTTGAGTTACTCTATCAACCCGTCTATTCGACTGCCCGTCAAAGGATAACCGCAATCGAGGTACTGGTTGCGCTCCCGCTTCCCGGGGGAGAGCGGGCGTACCAGAGCGAAGTGTTACATCTGGCTGAGCGTACCGGCCTGGGACAGCGTCTGGGTGAACTGATTCTGGAAAAAGCGTTTACCTGGTATGTGTCCAATTTTCTTTCAACCCGGGGGATCGAACAATTGCAGATTCGGCTTCTCGAATCCCAGTGTCTCGAAACTGATTGGCCGCGAACCGTACTGAGAATTGCCGAAAAAACAGGTATGGATGTATCGCACCTCTGTCTCGAAATAACGGAAACCTCGGTGGTGAATACCCTCAGTACATTGAAACTCAACATGGAGTTCCTGCTTGCGAAGAATGTTTCTTTTGCGCTGGATGATTACGGTTCGGGATACACCGATTTTGGCGAAATTCTCGAGATGCCTTTTTCCATTATCAAACTGGACAAAAAGATCGTTCATGCCGGTTTGCAAACCAAAAAAGGAGAGCGGCTGCTGGAGGGATCCGTTTCCCTGTTCAGGCAGATTGGCTGGCCAATTGTTGCAGAAGGTGTGGAAACGGATGAACAGGCTGCCTTCCTTGCCGCGATGGGGTGCCAGTACCTCCAGGGGTACCATTTCGGGTATCCCGTAAATGGCGACGTTCTTTTATCCATGCTCTCCTGAATTGTCGTGCGGATCAGTTTTTCCTGATTCCCACTGCGCGGTTTTTGCCCTGTCGTTTTGCTTCATATAGTGCATCATCTGCCCGTGCAATCAGGGAATCAATGGAATCATCGGCTATGTGTGCGGTAATTCCTATGCTGATGGTCACCGGAGTCAGGGTTGAAAGGTAGGTGGACGCAACCTCCGCGCAAAAATTTTCCGCCGCAATCACACCGGATTCATAGGGAGTATCGGTGAGTAAAACCAGGAACTCCTCGCCGCCCCATCGTCCGGCATAGTCAGAGGCCCTGAGTGCCGATGACATGAGACGGGCAAGGTTCTTCAACACGGTGTCTCCTTCAGCGTGACCGAAACGGTCGTTGACCTGTTTGAAGTTGTCGATATCAATCATCATGACCGAAAGCGGTTTGTCATACCGTTTACCCCGGTCCATTTCCTGTTCCAGAATTCCGACCAGGGCAGTACGGTTGCGCAGACCGGTAAGCATGTCGGTTAGCGACAAATGCTTCATTTTCTCCCGCTCCCGAAAGAGGATCAACGCTGCACCGAATAATGTGAGGAAAATGACAACCGATATCCCGATGATTACAAGATAGTCCCGCAAATAGTTTGATAGAACCGTATCGTCAGAAACCGCGACAAAACAGGCGACCGGTCGACCGGAAAGATCCTTTACAAAATGAACAAGTACAAGTTTCCGCGAACCCTGATGCATTGCCGCATAGCCACCGTTCTGACCAGAATCAAGTATGGGATGAAGCAGGTCAGCCGTTTTTTCAAAAAGCTCCTTGTTGTCATGTTCGGGAAGGACTTCCCGGTCAAAGAGAAACTCAGGAGAAAAATAGCTGTCCATGTATCTGGTTCGATCATCTTCAAAGATGATCGATTCAACGACATCACGCCTGATTCCGAAATAGTAATCGGCCTTTTCCAGTTGTGAAAGTATGTCAAGAAACGAGTTCATGGAGAAAGACAACTCCACAGAACCGTAGTGCTCTCCGTCAAGGATGAGCGGATACACAAAGCGGTAGGCATTATATATTCTTCCCGGTTCAAAGGCCACGACCGGTTCCTTAGTTTCATTGACGATGCGGACTGTTTCCCGTACCCCGGTGAGGTCATCTCCGAATTTATCCGGGCTGTGCATGCGGAGAAAGCTCGTATTGTCGGGCAGCTGAAAGTGAAACTGACGGAAATCGTATCGCTGGAGGTGCTCGTAATCCTCTGAAACAAGCGACTCAAGCCGGGCGCGGATTGTGGTGCGTGTTTGTTCGTCAGCAGTTGCCGCTTCTTTCATGAGCGCGAGGACTGCCGTCCGGTTAACGGTTTCTTCAAAAACATATCTTGAAAAATTCGACAGGGTTCGGCCTGTCGCTTCTACTCTGGTTTGCAAAACCGCCAGGCGGCGTTCAATGAAATCACTTCTTCGTTGCTGATAATCATTGGTGATCAAAAACAATACCAGAAAAAAAAGCAGAATTCCCGGAGCAATAAATACGGTACGAATCTTCATACGTACAGTATCGTTTCGGGATACTAAAAAAGCAACACTTGTTTCCTGTCCGTAGTGCAGGTATACTTGGGATCATGACAACCATTCTACTGCGTATTGGCATGAGTCTCGCCGCCGGATTTTTACTCGGTCTTGAACGTCAGTTTCACCGTCAACCGGCAGGACTGAAAACCCATATTCTCATATGTGTGGGCTCAACGCTCCTCATGATTGTTTCACTGCTGTTGGCGGGAGGCTTGAACTACCTGGACAGTACCGGGCGGTTCTCGGCGGGTGCCGGAGAATTTACCCGGCTTGCCGGTGATCCTGCCCGCCTGGCTGCCCAGGTCGTCTCCGGGATCGGGTTTCTTGGAGGCGGTGCGATACTGCGCCAGGGTTTTAACGTCAAGGGTCTGACGACTGCGGCAACCATCTGGGTCTCCGCCGCGATCGGACTCGCGGTAGGAATCGGCGCGTTTTTTTCCGCCGGCATAACGCTCGGGTGCGCTCTTGTTACCCTTGTGCTTTTGGAACGTTTCGAAGAACAGCTGTTTCCTCCCAAACACATCAAAACCCTGTACATGGTATTTGACGAGAAGGATTTCAACCAGAAAAGGCTCGAGAGGGAATTGTTCCGGCTGAAAATTACGATCGACAATATGGATGTATCCAAAACATTTTCTTCGGACACCATACGGTTTTCACTTCAGGTACATATCCCGGCGCATATCGACTTCCAAAACCTCTCTACCGCTCTACAGCGCGCCGGCGGACTCAAGAAGATGGAATTGACCGCAAATGAAAAGCCGCGTCGATAAGCTTCTTGCCGGGGCCGGATTCGGTTCCCGGAGAGACATCAAACGTGTCCTGCGGGAGCGTACCTTCTGTGTAAACGGGGTCCCTTGCAGGGATCCTTCGTTTCATGTAGATCCGGAACACGATCAGTTCGAGCTTGACGGCGAGAACTGGGCGTTTCGCGCCAGGATATACCTCATGCTGAACAAGCCCGCCGGCGTGGTTACCTCAACCGCGGATCCCGTGCACCGGACGGTGCTCGATCTTCTGGAAGAACCCTGGCGGGGCAGTGATGTTTTCCCGGTTGGCCGTCTTGATATTGATACGCGGGGTTTGCTCCTTCTCACCAATGATGGGGCGCTTGCCCATCGCCTGACATCGCCCAAGACCGGTGTGGAGAAGAAATATCTGGCTGATCTTGAGCTCCCCGTAGACGACGACCTTTTTGCCGAATACGCGCGCCGTTTCTCCGAAGGAGTCGCTTTTCATAACGGGCATAATTGCCTGCCGGCAAAACTGGAACGGGCATCAAAAAGGCTTGCCCTGACGATTGAGGAAGGGAAGTACCATCAAGTGAAAAAAATGTTCAGGGTGGTTGGAAACCGGGTAATCGGACTTGAACGGGTGTCCATGGGGCCGCTCGTTCTTGATCCCGGCTTACCGCCGGGTGCGGTCCGTGAATTGACCGCTGACGAAATTACGGGACTCCGCGAAGCTGTCGGTCTTGTCGATCCGGAATAATACCTTGCGGGTACTGCTTCTTCTGATTACCAGCCCCCGGAAGCGCCGCCGCCGCCGAAACCTCCGCCACCGCCGCTGAAGCCGCCTCCGGAGAAGCCGCCAAAACCGCCGCTGGAGAAGCCGCTTCCGCCGCGCCGTCCGCCGAGCATACTGCCCAGCAACAATCCGGTAAAAAGGCCGCCCCGTCGGTGAAATCCCGCCCGCATGATGAGATAAAATACGATAAAGAAGAGTAACCCCGCGAGGTTCCCGCCGGACTTCTCCTTTTGAGGGTTCTTCACGGACTCGGAAATGATTTCCCGGTTGTCGGTTGCAATGCCCGCCATGTTCCGGACGGCTTCAAGAATTCCCGCACCATACTTTCCTTCCCGGAACCTGGGCGCAATGACATTTCGTATGATAAGTCCGCTTTTCGCGTCTGTGAGCGTGCCTTCGAGTCCGTACCCGGTTTCAATCCTGACGGCACGGTCCCCGAGCGAGACCAGAAGCAACGCACCGTTATCCTCGCCCTGCTGTCCGAGTTTCCATTGTTCCACGGTTTTCAGGGAGAAGGACTCAAGGGATTCCCCTTCAAGCGAAGGAATGGTCAAAACGGCGATCTGAACACCGGTTTGCCGATCCAGGGCGAGCAAAAAACTCTCAAGCGTATCTTTTTCGGCGACCGAGAGAATGGCCGCGTAATCATTTACCGGCCCGGAAAGCGGTGGAACTTCGCGTGCGGAAAGAATCGTTGCCGTAAAAAGAAACAAGACCGCCGTAAGGCGGTATAACGTGTTTTTCATTCACCCTTCTCCAAGACTACAAGACCGTCTGCAAGTTCGTTCTCGTTTATACTGTCCGCGGGGAAATGGTCCGCAAGTATTTGTCCGCATTCCCGAACGGCTTCGAGCAGTGCCGCCGCGGTTTTTCCGTCACGGACGCCCAAGGCAATCGTTTCCGCGAGAGTATTCCATGTTGCCTGATCGATTTTCTCGCTTATTCCCTTGTCCGCAATGATGCGCACTTCGCGCTCCATCCAGGAAAGGAAGACGAGAATCCCGGTGCGGTCCCGGGTTGCGTATACTCCGCTTTCAACAAAGTGCCGGAGTGCCCGGTTATAGACCATCCGGGAACGTATCCTCCGCGGAATTATCGCGCGGTCAAGCAGCGGGATATTGGCAAACAGAAAAAGTACCCCTATGGTCAAAAATGCGGTAAACCCGTATATGGCAGTAGTGGTCCAGGACGGAACCGCCCAAAAAAAGTTTTCAACAATTTTGGTAACAGTAGTATGGACCGGAATGAGAGCGGCAAAAAGGGCTGCGCCGAGAAGAACCGCGGCCCGCAACTCGTGAAACGAATAGTCCGCGCTTTCCGCTGTTACCGCCAGAGCAATCTCTCCGGATGTTTTTTCCTCGGCGTCTGCCACAGCTGATCGTATCTCCGAAAGATCTTCCGCGGTAATGTGCATTTTTCCGAGAAGTTTTGTCCGGTTCATCAGAACTCCACCGTCGGTGCCCGTTCGGCCCCGGCGTCTGCGGCAAAATAGGGTTTCTCGCGGAAACCGTACATATTGGCAATGAATATGCGGGGAAACTGCTTGATGAAGATATTGTAGTTCTGAACAACATCGTTGTAGCGTTTTCGTTCAACGGTTATGCGGTTTTCGGTTCCTTCGAGCTGATCCTGAAGCGCGAGGAAATTGGTGTTTGCCTTGAGATCAGGATAGTTTTCCGTGATCATGAGAAGACGCTGGAGAGCGCCCCCAAGTTCCGACTGGGCCTGTTGAAAACGTGAAAAGGCTTCCGGATCATTGAGTACTTCGTCTGAAATATTCATGACACCACCGGCACGTGAACGGGCTTCGGTTACCTGGGCAAAAACGGATTGTTCATGTGATGCGTATCCCTTGACGGTCGCGACAAGGTTGGGAATGAGGTCGAGTCTCCGCTGGTATACATTCTGAACCTGTCCCCACTGTCCTTTTACGGATTCGTCGAGCTGAACCATCGAATTGTAATTTCCTGCAAAGAATCGGTATACGCTGAAAACAAGTACCAGCAGTACCGCCGCTATGATCAATACTGTCTTGAGACCTTTACTCATTATGTTCCTCCACTACTATTCAAGGTACGAAAAACTGGCCGTCAGGTCAATGAATACCGCTATCAAAGCCTGAAAGCAGTCAGTCGTGATGCACGATTCTGGGCGGTGTACAGACCGGATGCTCGTCGGTTAGCCAGGGTATCCCGGACTTTTCGACCAGTTGGTCTGCCGCCTGCGGTCCCCAGCTGCCTTTGTCATAGAAATGCAGGGGAAAGTCCGGGTTTTTCCATGCTTCAAGGATGGGTTCGGTAATCTTCCAGCAGGAAAGAACCTCGGCATCGGACGCGAAAAGAGTCCGGTCGCCGCGCATACCGTCAACGAGAACCCGTTCATATGCCTCCGGATGATCGGCGATGGCTGTCCCCGTGTAACAAAAATCAAGCTGAACATCTTCGTAGGCCATATAAAATCCCGGTTTCTTGATACGAAGATCTATAACGATTCCTTCATTCGGCTGAATACGGATGGTCAGCAGATTGTTCCGACTGGGATTGCACGGATTTGAAAAAACAATGGTAACTTCCGTTACCTTCTGTGCGAGCGCTTTTCCGGTACGGATAAATATCGGGACGTCCTTCCATGCCTCATCGTCAATGGAAAGGCGGACGGCCGTGTAGGTTTCAGTCATGCTGGCGGGGTTCCCGGCCTCGTTACGGTATCCGCGGTACTGGGCCCGGACCGTATCATCGTTCATGCGTTCGATTCGCGGCGGGCGTACTCTGGAAAGAATGTATTCCTTTTCCCGGTGTATATCAGTATCGCTGAACGTGCGCGGCTGACGCATGGTAACCAGGGCAAGCAGCTGGAGAAGATGGCTTTGTACGAGGTCACGCATGGCTCCCATCGAATCATAGAACGCTGCGCGACCCTCGATACCGATAGATTCAATGGCGGTAATCATGATGTGGCTGATATGCTCCCGGTTCCAGGTCCCGCAAAAAAGAGGATTTTCAAATCTGAACGCGAGGATGTTCTGGGCGGTTTCCTTGGCGAGATAATGGTCTATCCGATAAATTTGCGACTGATCAAACCGTGCACCCAGAGAATCAATGAGCTGACGGGCTGAATCCAGCGAAAAGCCGAACGGTTTCTCAATCAGAAACCGGCATTCCCGCATTCCGGGTTCATGGCGGTTAATATCGGGTTCACCCAGGCGTCCGGTAACGGTTTCGAACAGGGTTGCCGGGATAGCCAGATAAAACAGATGGTTCATGGCGTTGCCGGCTTCTTTTTCAAGGTCCGATAACGCTTCCGAAAGCCGTCCGTACTGTTGCGGCTTGCCGATATCCATGTCCAGAATGCTCATGCGCTTTCCGAGCGATTCAAGCACGACCGTTTCGCCTGAGGCTTCCGGTACTGTTGCGCAGATGATGGAAATGATGTCGTCCACGGTTGTTCCGCGGCGGGAAATGGCTAGGATTCGGAATCCATCAGGGAGGAGTCCAGATTTTTCCAGACGGAAAAGCGCCGGGAGCAGTTTACGGCGAGAAAGATCTCCGGTGCTTCCAAAAATGATCAGAATGGTTCGTTCAAGCTTTTTCATACGCATTCACTTCCTGATCAGTATACATAATGGTTTCACGCGGCAATTTCAATAACTGCGCGGGCATCCGCTCATACGAGCTGTCGGTAAGGAGCGATTCAAGCGGTTTCCGTTTGTTCGTACCGCTTGCCCAGACCATGGCCAGATCAATGCTCGGGAAAAATGATGGAGTCATGGTTATGCGGGAATACGGGGCATGGTGATAGCCGGTCGCATACAGCGGTGAGCTGGTTGAAAGAAGCGAGGCGGGACTATCCGGAAGGATGCCCGCCGTGTGTCCGTCTTCCCCGATCCCGAAAACAGCGGCAATGAACAACCGGCCCTGTGTGTGACGGGTAACGGCCCATGAGAGAAAACCGTCAAATTTCCGGACAGTTTCCTGAAAGAGATCCGGATTGTTGTCCGTAGCGGTAAGAACCGGAACTGGTATCAGCTGTTTCCAGGGAAGGTCTTTCAGGGTAAAAAAGTTCCAGTTAGAGTCAGGATGACCGGCCGGGCCGAACCGTTCATCAACCAGGGTAACCATGCACTCGGCAGGAACCGGATATGCCGGCTCATCTCCGGAAAGACTGTGTTCAAGATCGCGGCAAATCGCCGCTCCGACGGGAGCCGCGGAACCGCCGGACAGAAGAATCAAAACCGGCATGTTCGAGGAAAGCTGCCCGAGAATCCGGGAGACAAATGTCTCCCGGAGACAATCGGCAGAAGATTTTGGTACAACGGTCATTACATAACTATAGGCAGAAAATGCCGTTTTGTGTATGGCTGACCGGGAAAAATCGGCTTACTTTCCCGGAATTTCGTAATTCTCCACGATGAAGTCGATATCTTTGTCACCGCGGCCGGAAAGATTGACCAGAATTGATTTGCGAGGATTTTCCCGGGCAAACTTCTGGGCGTACGATACGGCATGTGCGCTTTCAAGCGCGGGAATGATTCCCTCGACGCGGGAAAGGGTGAAGAACGCGTCAAGACATTCATCGTCGCTCGCCATGACGTACTCGACTCTGCCCGCGTCCTTGAGCATGCAGTGTTCGGGTCCCGAGCCGGGATAATCCAGACCACTCGCGATCGAATATACCGGTTCCGGTTCTCCTTTTTCGTTCTGGAGCAAATACGAGCGGAAGCCGTGAAGTACGCCGGGCCTTCCATAGGAAAGACTTGCCGCGTGATCTCCGATCTTGAGGGATCGTCCGGAAGGCTCAACGCCCACAAGACGAACGGCTGCGTCGTCAAGGAATCCGGAGAAAATACCCATGGCGTTTGAACCACCGCCGACACAAGCGGTCACCACATCGGGGAGCTCGCCGGTCATCTCGAGAAACTGCTCGCGGGCTTCAATGCCCACAACATGCTGGAAATCCCGGACCATCATGGGGAAGGGGTGCGGTCCTACTACAGAACCGATACAGTAAATGCTGGTAACCGGATCGGCCAGATAGGCCTCGAATGCGGAGTCCACCGCTTCCTTGAGGGTTTTGAGACCGTGGGTTACCGGTACAACCTTGGCGCCGAGGAGCTGCATGCGTATTACGTTCGGATGCTCCTTCGCGATGTCAACCTCGCCCATGTGAATTTCACACTCAAGACCGAAATAGGCGGCCGCAGTCGCGAGGGCGACACCGTGCTGGCCGGCACCGGTTTCCGCTATCAGTTTTTTCTTGCCCAGATATTTCGCGAGCAACCCTTCACCCATACAGTGATTCAGCTTGTGCGCACCAGTATGGTTGAGATCTTCACGTTTCAGGTAGATTCTGCCGCCAGTTTTGTTGGAAAGATTCCGGCAAAAATAGGTCGGGGTAGGGCGGCCCTGAAAATGTTTGCGTATCGCCCGCAATTCGGTAATGAAATCATGTGATTTGCTGATTGAATAATACGCGTCGGTAATCGCGTCCATTTCTTTTTGTAATTCCGGCGGGATAAATGATCCGCCAAACTCGCCGAAGAACCCTTTTTCGTCCGGTTGTGTCTTGAGATACTGGTGTGCCATAGAAACTCCTTTTGAGTATCCTACCACCCGTTGATGTTACTGTCAATAGAAACATTATTTCTGCTGCTTTTTTTCAACAATTTTGGTAACAGTATAGTATAGTTAATAGTGCAAACCTTGATAGTATGGGAAGGCTCATGAAAGATTTGATAACCATCAGAAACGATATACAACAGTGTAGCGACAAGACAGAAATCCTGTATACCCGACTCGGTGAAATATTCCCGTCACTTCTTTCAATCGTTGCTGATACTGATCCCTCCTCATCGCTTGCTTCTCTCCGGGAAGTTTTAACCAGCATCAGGAACGGGCTGAACGTGTCAGGCGACGGTAGTGATGACTTTCTTGGCGGATTCAACGAACGAAATACCGCGCTTTTTGGCAAACTCGCGGATAAAATGACCGCACTGGACAGTATTCACGCGCGGCTTGAGGACATACGGAATAATTCTGAAGAACTTGAGCTCATTTCACTGAATGCAATGGTCATATCGATAAAGTCTGGCGATAAGGGGCGGGCCTTTTCCTGTATAACAGAAAATCTGAAACGTTTGTCCGCTTCCATGATTTCACTTTCCAATGAATTGATGCTGGAAGAGAAAAAACTGCTGGAAAAGAATACCATCCTCGAGAAATCATTTGCCGCTTCCCGTTCTCGGTATGACGGGATAACCCATAGTCATGCGGTTTCCCTGCAGGAGACCGTATTGCCGGCTCTGGATAGCGCCGGAGAAGATTTGGCCGCACTGGAGGGGAAAGCCGGGCAGACTATTTCCCCGATACGGCAGGCGATGACCGGTATTCAGCTCCAGGATATTATCCGTCAGTCCATTGACCAGGTACTTCTCGCCACGAAAGAAATTGTTCCGCTGGATGAGCAGATCTCAACCGAGGATCAGCTTGACCGCATTGTGGTTGACATTCAGCTGCTGGAAATCTGTGAGAAAATTATCGATGAAGTGCATGCGAATGTCATGAAGTCCGTTTCGGTGTTTTCCGAAAACTGGGATTTGGTTCATCACATCCTGGACGAAGTGGAACAGCAGCGGCGCAAGTTTTTGTCGTCGTATCTTGATTATTCGAATCGTAACGGTACGTCGCTTCCCCTGCTTCTCGACAGGGCTTCTGAAAGTTTCTCCGAGTTTGTTTCACGGATTACCGTGTTTCAGCGGGAGCAAAAAGGCATGGTTCAGGATACTGCTTCAATTCTGGGCGAAGTCAAGTATCTGCGGACATTGTTTGAGACAATCCGTCCCATAATCGCCCGATTGCAGCATGTCAGGATTACCCAGCAGATAGAAGTGGCGAAAAATGAAGCGCTTCATTCGGTTCGCGGTACCGTTGACCACATGAGCGACCTGATCTATCGGACTGAATCCTCGGTGGAAGAAACAAGAAAGGAGCTGGAACAATTCATTACCGATATTGAGTCAATAACCGGAGTCTATGGAGAAGGCGCGAAACGTGATGATCGTGAGCTCTCCAGAATCAGGGAAGAGAAGTCCCGGTCCTTCAAGATCGTACAGGACAGCAATGAGATTCTCTCGTCAAAACTCTCCGACCTTCGGGTATATCCTGACTCCTTTCAGGTTATGTGCAAGGAAGTTGATGACGCACTGGTTAGCATGCAGACTATCGCCGATACCCTTGCGTCGCTCAAAGAATCAGTCGCGGAAAACGTACGTGAATCCTGTTCCTGGCGGGATTCCATCCTCGCAAAAACAGGTTCGGAAACCTGGACCATTCAAAATGATCGTCTTCGGGAATTGGTTGAACGGTTTACCATTACCGCGCACAAGGAAGCAGCCGGGCAAATAGGTGGATTTTCGGTTGAGGATTCAACGCTTGATTCAATAAAATCGGGAGAAGTAACGCTGTTTTTCTAGCGTTTGATGAGCGTTGCCCCTTCTTCTTTGGTAAGCGGGCGGGTAATTGATATGCCGTACTCTCCGGTCTCGACAACACGGGGAGTACCATCAGGTTTTGCTTCGCCGACAAGCTGAACGATGGGGTATTTGGGATTTTCAGGGTTTACATCGACTACCTGGCCTATCTTGTTGTTTGAGAGCAGAACATACAGACCGATCGGATACAACGATAGTGAAAACAGCAAAGCGCGGATCACGGTTTCGTCATATTGCTTACCCTGGTTTTTCATGATGTCAATAATACCGGAATACGCATCCCGGGCTTCCTTGTAGGGACGTTCCGCGGTTACGGCTTCGTAGGAACAGGCTACAGCGATAATCTTCGCGTAGAGGGAAATTTTATCCTTTGCCAGTTTCCGCGGATAACCGCCCCCGTTCTCCCGTTCATGATGTTCAAGAACGCCGAGACAGATGTTCAACGGGAAAGAAAATTCACGTAAAATGTTGTATGAAATGACCGGATGCGTGAAAATCGCATTCTTCTCAACCGGTGTGAGTTCCTTTTTCCCCATGTATACCTGGGGAGGAAGACGAACCATACCGATTTCGTGAAGTATGCATGCTACGCCAAGTTCAATGAGTTTGTGGATGGGAAATTTCAGCTGCAGGCCGATGACGATGGCAAACACAGTGGAACGCATTGAATGAACAACCAGATAGTTCTTGTCGCGGGTTTCCTGGGAAGGTTGTATTCGCAGAACAAGCCGTCTGTTTTCCCGTATAAAATCGCACAGTTCTTTTACTTTGTCCGATATTATCTGTTGCTGCAAATCCTTCCTGGTTACGAAACGGGTGTACACATCCGCGATAAAGGCCTGAAACTCATAATAAGTTTTCTCAACATCGGTAAGAGACTGTGCGGTTGTTTCAGGAGCCTCTGTCCCTTCAGTTGTTTTTGCCGCCTTGTCTTTTTCCTCAAAGTCATCAAAGGCATCGGGTGTAACGGAAATGGTTGTTCGTTCAAGGTCATCGTTGGTCGAGCGGCCTTCAGAGAAAACTTTCAGAAATTCCCAATCACGGAGCGCCCGGCGGAATTCCTGTGTTATGGGCATTCCTGGAGTGAGCAGAATGAATTTCTTGTCCAGGAACAAATCTTCAGTGAAGAAAAATCCGTCCTGCAACTCTGTAACATTAAACGTATTCACTTATACAGTCCCTTTATAGTACAATAATACCTTATTCCAGGAGTAGTTTCATGAAATTCAAGGTTTTGTTCACTATTTTAAATATCGTCCTGTTTAGCGCTTTTCTTGTGGTTTTTTTTCTTCCGGTTGTCGTGATATCCCGGGAGTATTTTGTTGAATTCTGGCGGGGAAACTGGTTTCTCGCCGTATTTTTTGCCGGATCAATCATTTTGGTCAACACCCTCTTTATCCGCAACTGGACGGTATTGACTGCTCTGGAGCGGGAAGACTGGCCGGCCCTTGCCCAACATCTGGAAAAACAGGTGTTATACCGGAATAAAACCGGTAAGCGGTATGTACGTCTCCTTTTTGAATCACTTGTTCTGCTGGGAGACTTCACGGCACTGGATAAACTTGCAACCTTTCTCAAATCCGCAAACCGGGTCCGGTATCGGCAAACAGTCCGCGGTTTTGCCGGCGCCGCCGTGTTGTCGGGAAATTTCCGCCGGGTTCGGGTTTTTTGTACGGACACCCTCAACGAGGGCCACCTTGACGCGGGTACTGCAGACTGGCTTTCATTGTATCGGGGTCTTGCCCGTTACCTTGATCCGGAAAGCGCCGGCGCGGCGTCTGATCTTGCCCCCCTCGCCAGGGAAGCTCCCGATCCGATGGTAGCCGCGTTAAGCGCTTTTCTCTGCTCGGTGATTCTTGGAAAACAGGATAGTCCGCATTGCTCTGTCCCCCGCGAGGTGCTGGAATCAAGTGTTCAATCAGCGCGTGAACGGCTGTACGCTTCATTCACTCCCGTGAAATGGCGGACATACCTTGCAGAAGCTTCAAAGGAGCTGGAAATAGTCATTCTCGGAAAACTTCCCGGGCAGGCCTCGGCCTGGTTGTTTCCCGAGCAAGGTTTTTAAGCTTCTTTTTTTCAACAATTTTGATAGCAGTAAAAAAAAGACCGTATCATTTTCAGATACGGTCCGATCGAATGCTTGAAAACGGCGTCTGGACGTCAATCCCGCCGTCATGAGCATCGCAACCTCATATAAAATATCGGTTGCACCCATAACAATCTTTAATGTAATTTTTTAAGCTGCGAGAGGTTCTTTTCGGCTGCAAGCGCCAACGCCTGGTACAATTCTCGTGTTGTTCCGACCGGATCTGCGGAAGTTGATTCGTTTTGATCCTTTCCGGCAAAGGAAAAAACCATCGCGACAATTTCTTTACCCGGATGATCGAGTATTTTTCTGTCTATCCGGTCGAGCTGTTCGAGCGCATGGCTTTTTTCAAGCGGTGTTCGTGCCCCGGTAAAATGGTCGCAGGCAGTTATTCCCTGTTCTGCAAGGTTCCGAATGTCCCGGAGTGTTTCGGCAAGTTCCCGGACCGCACGGGAATAACCTGCTTGTTTTTCGGGGGATGCTTCGTGGGTGAGTAACGAAAGGCGTGTGTCAAAATCCTGGCGAACTATGGGTAATTCAGTGAGTTTTGCCGGATCCGCAACCGATACGCCGGGAATTCTCAAGCTTTCGGGGGTAAGTGTCTTCGTGGGCGGCTGCGGATGATGCGCTATTTTGCTTTCAAACCACCACACATACAGTTCGAGCCGCTGGTCGGTTACAACCGGGTTGCCCTGATAATCCCTGGATGTTCGTTGGGTTGTCTGTGCGAGATACCGGTACAGGGACGTTTCGGCCGGCCCAAGACGATTGGATGCTCCATGCGTCCATTCTTCAAACAGACTTCCTGAAAAGTGGGTTCTTTTCCCCGGGTATCCGAGATCGAGGCCCGCAAGATAGATTTCTTCCGCTCCGATATGCCGCGCAAAGTCCCAGGCGCTTGTTGATACCGAACCTCCTGCCCCCAGCTCTGCATGACGGGCCGTTCGCTCTTCTATAAATTTCCCGAGCGGAAAAAGGGATGCGCACAGATAGGTTGCGCGACAGGTGAACCGGTATACCGCGGGCCAGACGGCCGATTCGGTAATCAGGATGCTGTGTGGAGCCGAGATACCGTCGAGATGTCGATAGTTCCAGTATTGCGGGTCAACGACCAGAATGAAGTCCGGTTCCACGCCGGAAGCAATACAACCGCGTACAGCGGTGTCCACCGCCACTATAACCATTCGCTTGCGGAGTTCCGGCAGGAGCGGCAGTATGCGGTCAAGAGACGGTCCTGCGGCCAGGATGAGTGCCGGCAATCCTCGGGCGATTCCCGCGACGGCTTCGATGCCGGGAAGGGTTTGCATCCGGGGAAGATTTTTACACATGTTCCTGAGCCACAATGATCCGAATTTCCGCAGGGTGTTTTCGTTGATCTGTTTCTTTTTTTTGTTTCTGTGGTATATCGCGTCGAATTCGAGCCACCATTGCCGGGCGGGAGTCATGAGCGCTTCAACGCGGTATATCTGAATGTCGAGTAGCCCCGTTTGTTCGAGCAATGTCGGTACATCTCCCGCGGGGAGACCAAGCGCCAGTATGAGGTTCGGATGGTTTAAAAGGTTTTCGAGAGGCCGGGACGCAAGACAACACAGAAAGACATAGATGTCCGGTTCACAGAGCACAATCGTGGATTGCGGGTATCGCTGCGCATAGTGCTCGGGCAGATAGGCAAGTCCCAGGCCGGTAAAAAAGCAGGCCTCGGGCGAAAACGCGTCTTTCCGGTCAAGGAGGCGGTCGGCGTCCCGTCCGGGGTGGTATCTGGAATGCAAAAAGGTTCCGTTCACGGAAAGACTGGGGATGCCAGCCGGAGTTTCATGTAATTGATACTGGCCGGGGACGGACTCAAGGAGCGCCGCCGCGCTGTTCGGCGTATCAAGGCCCATCCGGACGGCCATATCGCCAAAACGCCCGGCGAACAGTTTCCTGTTTTGTTCGAAAATGCTATTCAAGCCAGAGTTCAAGCGTCATTCCTTCTTCTACCGGTGTTCCCGGAAGCGGTTTCTGGTCAACAACGTATCCGTCGCCGTGTATTACAACGGCCAGGTCCGTTCTCTCCAACAGACCCATGAGCATACGTTTTGATACTCCGGTAAGGTCCGGTATAACTTGTCCAATAGTCACGGGATGGTTCGGGGGAAGGGGAATGATTCCCGAATGACGAACCGAGGTCGCCTGCGCGCGTCCGAAGCCCATCTGGTCAATAATGATGTTCGACGCGGTCGAGATTACCGGCGCGGCGATTCGTCCTCCGTAGGTTTCACCAACGGGTTTCACGATGGCAAGATAAATGATTATCTCGGGATCGTCCGCGGGGAAAATGCCCATACAGCTCGATATGAAGTCCGTTGTGCTGTATCCCCCCGTTTCCCGATCCAGCATCTGTGCAGTACCTGTTTTTACGGCCATGGGAACATCTCCGACCGAGGCACGGGTACCGGTACCGGTTTCTGACGTGGTATGCATGTAATCGAGCAATAATTTCGCGGTTTCCGTGCTCACAACGGTTCCCAGTTCCTGGGGTCTGTGTTCAAAGGCAACGAGTCCGTCACTGGTGTAGAGGCGGGACAGGAGTGTCAGTTTCAGACGGGTGCCCTTGTTCGCGAGTACGGTAGCCGCTTCAACCATCTGGAGCGCGGAAACTGAAATTTCCTGGCCTATCGCTATGGTGGGTTTGGATCTGAGCGACCAGTACGATGCCGGGGCGAACAAACCGTTTGTTTCTCCGGGCAATTCTATTCCGGTCCGGGTTCCGAAGCCGAAAGCGCGGAGTTTGTCTTCGAAGGAGGTGTCGGCGGCCCGTTCTGCAATCTGGGCAGCTCCGTCGTTGCACGATAACCGGATAACATCCCGCGGGGTTATCCATCCGTGGCGGTCCAGACATTTGATGGAGATGGTTTCTCCCCGTCCAGTGGTAAAGGTGTAGCCGCCGTCACAAAAAAACAGCTCATTGTCCTGAACCAGCCCCATATCAAGACACGATGCCACGGTGAATATCTTGAAAACGGACCCCGGCTCATACGCATAGAGGGCAGGCCGATCCAGGCGTTCGGACCGGGTGCTTTCGGGAAAGGTATTCAAATTCGCGGACGGTTCACTGATATAGGCAAGGATTTCACCCGTTTTTGCCTTGGCCACAACCATGATTACCGCTTCGGCGCGGGTTTCCTCCATGACCGTCCGGGAAACCTGTTCAAGTTCATACTGCAGTGTTCCGTCAATGGTGAGCATGACATTGTATCCCGCATGATGACCGGGTTTTGTCGTTACGGGCGGAGACAGTATGTCCTGGAAGGAGTATTCAACCCCGGTGAGTCCCCGTCCGTCATCTCCCAAAAATCCGACGACGTGGGCCGCGAGGCTGTTTTCCGGGTAGGTCCGGCTTTGGACCGGTTCAAGACGGATCCCCCGGAGACGGCCGTTGGAAACCGTTTCGGCCAGCGCGTTCTTTTCGCTTTCACTGATCTTCTTTTTAAGATAAAAAAAATCACTCCCCGACGCGTTAAGCAGGGCAAGCAGTTCCTCTTCCGGAAGGCCGCAAACCGGCCCCACCAGGCTTGAGAATAATGGTTTGTCCTGGATGGCTGAACGGGTTATGGCAATGTTGTAGAGGGTTGTTTGTACTGCAAGTATTTTTCCGTTCCGGTCAAGGATTGAGCCCCGCTCAATGGTAATTTTCGGTTGTACCTGAACCGTTTCGGGAACGAGCATGTTTTTTCCGTACTGGAACACAATAACCGAAACGAGAATAATTGCGTTAATCGAGAGGAATATGATCCGTTTTCGTGAGAAAAATCCGGTCATTGCCATACCAGTTTCCCGCGGATGCTGTCTATCGAAACAAATCCATAGTGACGGGAATCACGGGATTCGGTCATGTTGTCTCCAAGCGCAAAGATCATTCCCTCCGGAACCCGTTCCGCGTTTTTCAATTTTATATATTGTTCCCGGGTAAGGGGAATGGTTAATTCACCAATATGAACACTATACTCCGGTTTTTCCGAAAAAACCAGCGCTGTTCCCGCGGTTGCGACGCATCGTTTGATGACGTACCGGCCATTCCAGGGGTAGATCACCACATCTCCAGGGCGGGGTTCGCTCCATCTGACCAGATAGTTGTTCCGGAGGGGAAGATGAATGCCCCAGGCCAGCTTGAATTCGGCGACAAGGGCACCGTCCTGCAGCGCCGGGCTCATTGATGAACCGGAAACAAGGCGGATATCAAAGACAAATAGTTTGATCAACAGTGATGCGAGCACAACACCAAAAAAGACTGCCGCGTGTCCCCCGGATTTTCCCATAGGCATTCTATTCTAATTATCTCGTGTGATTATGTCGATACTTTTCCTATGGATGTTATTACTGTTGCACAGCTCGAAAACCATATGGTAAAAAATCGCTTTCTCTCATCGAAACGGAAGAATCCGGTTCGGCAGAGCGGTGGATACGCCTTCGGAGCGCTTGCTGCGGACGGCGTTCCGTTCTACGCGGAAGCGCGGAAAACCGGGGTTTCATTCATGGAATTTGTACGGGAGTATCCTTCCGCGGTATCCTTCCCGGTTATGTTGTTGGTGGCGGCGCTTGCTGTTCTTTCCCTTGTTCCCATAGCCGAAACCCGAACGGGTTTTTACCGTACCGGTGTGCGGGTGCTCCATTCCGATACTGCAATCGAAACATCCCTCCGGCGTCTGGTTGTCCCGGAAGTGCGTGCGGAAAATCTTACTACCGAGTCCATCGCGAACATACCCGAATCCATCAGGGAAGTCAGTTTTTCCGAATATCGTGTTCGCAACGGCGACACGGTCAGCGCCATCCAGCACCGTTCGGGATTGCGGAATCTCAGCAGTATCCTTTCGGTGAACAATATTGACAATGCCCGCAGGATCCGTCCGGGGCAGCTGCTCCGCATTCCGTCAACTGACGGAATACAGTATACGGTGGTCCGCGGTGACAGTCTGCAGGGGATTGCAAACCGGTACGGTATTGAAGTTACCTCCCTGCTTGACGCGAACGATCTTGCGAATGCAACACTGGTCCCCGGTCAGAATCTCTTTATTCCCGGTGCGTCCATGTCCACCATGGCCCTTCGCCGTGCCATGGGTGAGCTCTTCCTCACTCCGCTGCGCGGGCGGCTTACCTCTCCCTACGGGTACCGGAGAGATCCCTTTACCGGTGTTCGAACATTTCATACGGGAATAGACCTTGCGGCACCGGTAGGGACCCCGATCAAGGCAACGCTTGATGGGCGGATAGCGACGACCGGATATTCGGCCGTGTACGGAAACTATGTCATTGTTACACACGACGGCGGATACCAGTCCCTGTATGCCCACATGCATCGAATTCAGGTAAAACGCGGCCAATGGGTAACGCAGGGAGGCATTCTCGGATTGGTTGGAAATACCGGTTATTCCACCGGACCGCATCTGCATTTTTCGGTATACCGGAACGGCAAGATGGTAAATCCTGCCTCTCTTTTGAACTGATGATAATGCTGGCGGTGCGTTGTTACCTCATGATATACTGAAGGAAGGATTATAGAATGGACAAAAATGCTGTTTGTCACCAATGTGGAAGAACGGTTGATGCATCGTTCATCTATTGTCCCTGGTGCGGTACCGTCTCTGAAGAGCTGGTTTCGTTCGCTCTGCACATGGATTCGGTTTTTTCGGGAAGTTTTGGCGGTGTACTGCCAGAAGAAGACGCTTCCCGCATTGCCCGCATGGAAAATACTCTGGGTACGCTCGAGCAGGAATTAACCCTGCTCATGTCGGAAGCGCACCTGACTTGACAGGACTGGCAGCATGAAAAGCTTTTTTTGCGTAATCGTATCCATTTTCCTGATTATTCCGGTTTTTCCGGAAGTTTCTTTTTCCGCGCCGGATATCAATCCGGACAATGAGGTTCTCTTTTCCGTTTCGGCCCGGATACCCGGCAGTCATTCATACGAAACTCTGTTTCAAAAGAGTCTCGAAACCGGAACGGTTGACCAGCTGACCTTCTTCCCCGAAAAGATGGAATCTCTCGGTAACGGTTCTGTCGTACAGGTCAGAAACCGTTTCGGAATGATCCGGTACAGCGTCCCCACCGGAAAGATTGTCAGGATCGAAGAGCGCAAACCCTTTGTATCAGGCGGTACCATCAGTTCGGGCATGCTTCCCGAAATGACAACGAGTCCTGACGGCAGGTGGCTGATTCTCATTGAACCGGTAACCGCCGCCCGCGGCAAAATGATTCTCGTAGACACCTCCCGGGATGTACGCTACATCCTCGCTGATTCTGTCGGGCGCGGATTTGTGCCGGTTTCCTGGTCCCGTGATTCGTCGTTGTTTGTGTACGAAGTCTCGGGTACTCTCTATTTTGCGCGTCCCGAATCATTCTTCTCCACCACGGTGGTAGACAGCAAATACCGCTCTCTCGGGGAAGGAACCATCAATACGGTTTCCTGGTACCGGGATTCACACCTCATGTACATTTCCGGAACCGACGTTTACCGTATTCAGGCCTCCGAGCTCTTCTCCCGTTCGTTGTACAGCCCGCTGCTCGGATACGGCGAACTGGCGGGAAAAATTCCGTTCCCCTATGATCCGGCATGTGACTCGTTCCATGTTTCCCCGGACGGGGAAGCGATTCTGTATTCCCGCGGAAACCGGTCGGTATACTATTGTCCCCTTGACGGAGACGATTTTGTTGCCGTAACCAAACCGTCCCTGTTGCCCTGGGTTCTTCTTTCGGGCAATACGGTTTCTGTAGAACTTTTCTGGACACCGGGAAATACACCGGTTGTTTTGGCTTTTTCCATGGAAGACGGCAAACGAATAGCCAAAGCCTGGAAAATGACCGATGTGTCCGGCAGCAAGGTTTTTGTGCCGGTCCCGGTTCCGGACCGCACCGTCAACGCACATATAGCCCGTGACGGAGCGTCCATTGCCTTTGTAACAATGGAATCCGTTCTGGTGTACAACACCATTACCTGGAAAGAAACGGGCGCGTATCGACAGCAGAAGCCGGTCTCGGTAGTATGGGGAGACGGTGCCCTGTTGTATATTGGCGGGACAGAAACACTGGATCAATGGAACTTTCAGACTGGTGCCGTATCAACGCTGCTGTTGTCTGCGGTTAAACGGTATGGCTGGGATGAGGCCGGTAAAACGGTTCTTGGCGAGACCGGCACGGCAACGATCGTTGAATACACGGACCGTCTGCAATGGGTTCCCACAGCAGTGTCGCGGATTCGTCCTGCAACAAGTTCCAATAAATCATGGCGGCTGTATACGGATTCGGGGAAGGGTTACTATACGAACATGCTGTATGTCCGGTCTACTGGAACCCCCGGCGGAACCTGGCCGCTCGTACGTGAGCCGGTGCCGGTAACAGAAAACATTCCGGCGCTTTCCGCCGAAACCGCGGCGGTGTCCGGCGTCTTTTCACACGGAAAACGGAACGGAAATCGTGAAGTTTCCCTGGTCTTTGACGCGATGGATTCCCTTGAGGGGCTATCGGTAATTCTCGATACCCTCCACCGGTACGGAATCCGTGCAACATTTTTCATTAACGGTGAGTTTATCCGGCGCAACCCGGCGGCAGTAAATGAAATAGTTAAAGCCGGCCATCAGTGCGCGTCGCTTTTTTATACCACCTGGGATCTTTCGGGGACACAGTACCGGATAGACGAAGATTTCATTATCCGCGGTCTTTCACGCAACGAAGATGACTTTTTTAACGCAACCGGACAGGAGTTGTCCCTGTTCTGGCATGCGCCGCATTATGTTCTCTCTCCCGACATCCTTGGTGCGGGTGAAAAATCCGGATACCGGTATATCTCGCCGGACGTGATGGTGCCGGACTGGGTGAGTGCGGAACAGGATTTAAAGACTCCCGGCATGTACCGGAGTGCTTATGAACTGGTTGAAGACATTGTGCGCAAGAAAATGCCCGGATCGATCATACCGGTACGAATAGGCAAACCTTCTGGCTATCGGGACAGCTACCTGTTTGAACAGGTTGACCTGCTGGTAAACGCGCTCATGGAAGCGGGCTACCGCATTGTTACGGTAGATACCCTTATTCAGAACGCCGCCCGTTAGACAACAGTAATTCCGCGCACCGGGACGCGAGATAATCAAGAAGTACAAGGGGTCCTGGGGCCCGCTCGATGTTCCGGTCGGCTACGAGCGGAACGGAATGCACCACCTTGCCGTCCGCAAGGTAGTCAACGGACCCGATCCGGGTTCCGGCCGCTATCGGAGCGTTGATTGAACGGGGCAAAACCGTTTGAACAGACAGTAACGCTCCCGCCGGATGTACCATGAAGCCCGTCCCCGCGGGTATTGCCCAAAGACTTGTTTCGCGGCCGCCCCACACGGTAAGGGGAACCGGAACCGCGTCGCGGGTTGGCACTACCCTCCGGTTCGCAAACACCCATTCCATGATCGAGTTTCCGTCCCTGTCCCGTATTCGAACTCCTTCCCGGATTGTTCTCCCGGGGCCGCCCATTATCAGTGCGAGGAAACGGGTCCCGTTCCGTTCAGCCGTCAGGCAGATATTAAACCCGGACTCGTATATGAATCCGGTTTTCAGACCGTCACATCCTTCGAGGGTCGCAAGAAGGGTATTTGTCGCCCGCTGGTAGACAGCCGGTTCGTTATTTCCTTTCGCACGATTCCCCGGCAGGGGATAGGAGAGATCGCGTTTCGAATGATACCGTTCAAGAGTCTCGGGAAATTCCCGGATATAGGAGAGCGCGAAACTGGCGAACTCCCGTGCGGTGGTACGATTGTTTTCGCTGAGTCCCGACGGTTCCACAAATACGGTTTTCCGCAAGCCCAATCGGCGTATTTCGTCGTTCATGCGCGCGACAAAGGCCGGTACAGAACCTGATACATGGCAGGCAAGGGCAATTGCCGCATCATTTCCGGAAACCACGGCCATTCCGGTGAGTATTTCATCCATAGTAACGTTCTGACCAGGACCGAGAAACATGAGGGACGAGCCCGGCGGGATATTTCGTGCCCAGGATTCTTCGGGGAGTGCTACCGAATCGTCAAGACTGACTTCGCCGTTCGCTACGGCCCGGAGCGCGGTATACATGGCCACCAGTTTTGTCATGGAGGCCGGGGGAATGAGTTCGTCGGCGTTCTTTTCGAAAAGGACTTCTCCCGAATCCGCGCAAGCAAGCAAAACCGACTTTGCCCGGACCAGATCAGGCTCCGGCATGGCTGCTGATCCTGACCATGCCCAGGTGGTCAGTTCCGGGGCGCCGTCGAAGGGATGGAGATCGGGGGCATGCGTCCGGCGGTACACGGAACGTGCCAAATCCTGCTGCGCCTGAACTGCCGGATCAACGATTCCGGATAGACGAAAGGATGTGTACCCCACGAGAGCCGTAGCCAGCGCAGAAACAGCAAGCATGGCGATGAGTATCCGCCGTGCCGCCTTGATGCCGTGAAATTTTTTATCGCTTTTAGAAATCCGCAAGCTTCGGAGCCCTCGGGAAGGGAATTACATCCCGGATGTTTCCCATGCCCGTTATATACAGTAACAGACGTTCAAAACCGAGACCGAAACCGGCATGGGGGACAGAGCCGTATCTGCGAAGATCGAGGTACCACCAGTAGTCGTCCGGATCCAGGTTCATGTCGGTGATGCGCTTCTCGAGTTTTTCGAGGTCCTCTTCGCGTTCGGAGCCGCCGATTATCTCGCCCAGTCCGGGAACCAGCATGTCCATGGCCCGCACCGTTTTTCCGTCATCATTGAGCTTCATGTAAAATGCCTTGATCTCCCGGGGGTAGTCGGTAACGATTACCGGTCCCTTGTAGACGATCTCCGTCAGGTATTTTTCATGTTCGCTCTGGAGATCACAGCCCCAGAAGGGTTTGAACTCAAAAGCCGTGGCGTTCTTTTCAAGCTGCTCAATGGCCTCGGTGTAGGTGATGCGGACAAAGTTCGACGAGACGACTTTTTTCAGTGTCTCGATGAGTCCGGGCTGAATACGGGCGTCGAAGAACGCCATGTCTTCGGCGCATTTTTCCAGGGCCCAGGTGAGAAGGAATTTGATGAACTCCTCCGCGACATTCATGTTTTCGGTAATATCGCAAAAGGCTATCTCAGGTTCGATCATCCAGAACTCGGCGAGATGCCGGGTGGTATTGGAATTCTCGGCCCTGAAGGTCGGACCAAAGGTATAGACCCGTGAGACGGCCGTCGCGTAGGTTTCCGCTTCCAGCTGTCCCGAAACGGTCAGATTCGCCGGTTTCCCGAAGAAATCCCGGGAGAAGTCTACCGCATCTTCGCCGCTTTTCGGGGTGGACCTGGCGAGACCTCCGAGGTCCAGCGTAGTTACCTGGAACATTTCTCCGGCGCCTTCGCAGTCGGATGCGGTAATTATGGGGGTATGTACATAGTGGAATCCGCGTTCCTGAAAGAACACATGTACGGCATAAGCCATCTGGCTCCGCATGCGTGCTATGGCACCAAAGGTGTTGGTGCGGGCCCGGAGGTGTGCGTTTTCACGGAGGAATTCGAATGAATGGTTCTTTTTCTGGAGCGGATAGGTTTCAGCGGGAGCTTCCCCGAGTACGGTGAGGGACAACGCCTGTATTTCCACCGCCTGTCCGGAAGCAGGGGATTCAACAAGCTTGCCGTTTACACGGACAGAGGCACCGGTTGTCGCCTTCTTCAGCTCGTCGAGAATCGCCGGATCAATTCCGGCATCCCGGTCCAGGGTGACCTGAATGGATGCAAAACAGGATCCGTCATTTATTTGAAGGAAAATAAGATTTTTTGTTTCCCGTTTTGTACGTACCCAACCGTGTACGGTAACATCCCGTCCGTCGGGTTGTGAGACAAGGATTTCCTTGATCAAGGTTGTTTTCATGAAGAAAACAGTATCATGTTTCGAATGACGCGTCAAAGGGGCGAGAAGGGAAAAATAGATAAATATACAAAAAAAAGAATAAATATGCAAAAAAAGAAAAAGAAGTTTTTTTGAATTTTGGGCAGAATTCTGCTTGTACGAAAGAATGGTTATAATGTATAAATATACACAGTTTGTTTCCTGGAAGGAAAAAATATGCGATTTGATTCAAAAAGAACATCACTGCTCGATGAGCTTTCTCTTCTTGCTGAACAACACGGGTATATTGATCCCGATTTGTACGCGAAATATGATGTTAAACGCGGTCTCCGCGACAGTGACGGCAAAGGTGTATTGGTCGGTCTTACCGGTATCGGAAACGTATACGGGTATGACACCGTAGACGGAAAACCGGTCCCTGTTCCCGGCAAACTCATTTACCGGGGCTATGATGTGGAAGATATCATCAAGGATGTCGAAGCAAGCGAAATGTTCGGATTCGAACAGGTTGCCTACCTGCTTCTTTTCGGAGAGCTCCCCAACGCCTCTCAGCTTGACGAGTTTGACGCCGTCCTCGGTGAATACCGCGAGCTTCCCAACAACTTCGTCGAGGACATGATTCTCAAGTCTCCGTCTTCAGACATCATGAACAAGCTTGCCCGTTCGGTTCTTGTTTCGTATTCCTACGACCCGAATCCCGAGGATGTCTCGGTCAAGAACGTTCTGCTGCAGTGTGTTCAGCTCATTGCCCGGTTCCCGGCAATGGTTGCCTACGGATATCAGGCCAAGCGCCGGAACTATGACGGAAAGAGCATGTACTTGCACAATCCGCTTCCCAATCTTTCTACTGCGGAAAATTTCCTCAGGATGATCCGGGCCGATAAAAACTATGACAAACTTGAAGCCGAGCTTCTCGATCTTGCCCTGATCCTGCATGCGGAACACGGGGGTGGAAACAATTCCTCCCTTACCGTTCATGTCGTTTCCTCGGCGGATACCGATACCTATTCGGCGATCAGCGCAGCCGTGGGCTCCCTGAAGGGACGCCGTCATGGCGGTGCCAATATCAAGGTCATCGAAATGATGCAAGAGATCAAGGAAAACGTACAGGACTGGAGCAACGAGCGTGAACTCGGGGATTACTTGCGCAAACTGCTGCGTAAGGAAGCCGGTGACCGGAGCGGACTCGTGTACGGTCAGGGACACGCCGTGTATACCATTTCCGATCCGCGCGCGACCCTGCTCAGGGAAAAAGCGCGGGGCCTTGCGGAAGTAAAGGGATTCAAGGACGAGTTCGAGTTGTACTGCCTGATCGAGAAAATATTCCCCAACATTTTTTATGAAGAAAAGGGGAGCGACAAGCGGATTTGCACGAATGTGGACTTTTATTCCGGATTTGTGTACTCAATGCTCGATATCCCGCCCGAACTGTTTACGCCGATCTTTGCCATATCCCGTGTGGCAGGATGGGCGGCGCACCGCCTGGAAGAGATAATCTCCGGCGGCAGAATATATCGTCCGGCGTTCAAACAGGTTGGTGAATTCCGGGACTATGTGTCCATGAAAGACAGAAATTAAGAAAAAAAACCGGGAACAACGTGTTCCCGGTTTTTTTTAATCGTCTTCAGCCTGTTGTTTGATAAACTCTTTCGCGGCTGCGATTACCTCGTCCGCGATCTTTCCGGATATCGGACTGTAATGATCAAAAGTCATTTCGAAAGAACCGGTACCGCTGGTCATCGATCTGAGATCAATGGCGTACTTGAGCAGTTCCTGGTGCGGAACCTGTGCCCGTATTTCTTCGATGCCTCCACCAAGGCTCGCCTGCCCAAGTATGTGTCCGCGGCGTCCTGAAAGGTCGCTCATGATGTCTCCAAGATAGTTCATGTCCACGTACACGGTAAGACTCATGATCGGTTCAAGGAGAATGGGTCCCGCGCTCCGCATCGCGTCGCGGAATGCGTTTCTCGAGGCAATCTTGAATGCCATTTCCGACGAATCGACCGGATGTTCCTTTCCGTCCAGAACACTCACGCCTACATCGACAACCGGGTATCCTGCAAGAACGCCGTTTTCCATGGCTTCCTTTACGCCCTTCTCGACACCGGGAATGTATCCCTTGGAGATCGCTCCGCCGAATACGGCGTTTGTAAAGGAATATTCGGCACCCCGTTCGAGCGCCTCGATTGAAAGGACAACCCGCGCATACTGACCATGACCGCCCGACTGCTTCTTGTGGGTGTATTCGGCCTGCGCCTTGCGTTGAACCGTTTCCCGGTATGCAATACGGGGAACGACGGTCTGGATATCCATCTTTGTTTGTGCCTTGATGCGGTTCAGGACGATACTGATATGCAGGTCGCCCATACCGGACAGTACACTCTGACGGGTCTCGCCGTTATACGCGAACTTGAGTGTCATATCCTCTTCGCAGGCGCGGGTAAGCAACTCTCCGAGCTTGTCCTCGTCCTTTTTGTCTCCCGCAGATACGGCCATTGAATATACCGGATTCGGTGTTCTGAGGGGGACAAAGGGTACAATATCGGAAGACGCGGCAAGCGTATCGTTTGTTTTCGCGAAGGGCATCTTTGCCGCAACTCCTACATCGCCGGCCGAAAGCTCGCGGGTATCAACGAGTTTTTTGCCGATTGCGCGATACAGTTTTCCGACCTTTTCTTTCTTGTTTTCGGTAACGTTAAACACCTCGGTATCTGCGGTGAGCTTTCCGGTTATTACCTTGAGGTACGACAGTTTTCCGGAGAACTGGTCGTTTGAGGTTTTCAGTACAAGCGCCGAAAGCGGGGCTGCAGGATCAATCTTGACAGTCGATTTTGTCTCATCGTCCGAGACAAGCGACTCGAGCGCTCCTGCAGGCGGGGGTACTATTCCGGTGATAAAATCGAGCAAGGACGAGAGTCCTGAACCGGTGACGGCACTGCCGCAGAACGCGGGTACAATGCGGTTATCCTGAATGGCGAGCCGCAAGCCGAACTCCATGTCTTCGTTCGAAAGGCCCGCTTCATCGATAAACTTGACCAGAAGATCCTCGTCTCCCTCCGCCGCGGCGCCGGCGAGAATTTCCCGCGCGCGGGAGATCTCCTCCGTGTATTCGGCGGGAACCGGGATCTCTTTTTCCGTACCGTCCGTCATTTCATACGCTTTTCCGGTCAGTACATTGATGATTCCGCGGAACGCCGCACCCTTGCCCATGGGGATGGTAACGGGACACACTTCCACGTTGAACTGCTCATGAACATCGCGGATACTCTTTTCAAAATCGGCCCGTTCGTCATCCATGTGACTTATGTACAACACACGAGCCTTGTTTCTCCGGTCCAGATTCCGCCAGAGCTTGATGGTTTCAATCTGGACTCCGGAACGGGCATCGATGAGCATTATAGCGAGTTCGGATGCCCTGAACGCGGTAATGACTTCTCCAACGAAGTCCGAAGAGCCGGGGGTATCCCATATATTGACGAGGGTATTCTTCCAGGGAAGATGCACAAGTGATGAGTAAATTGATATTTTCCGGTCTGTTTCTTCTGGAGTATGGTCACTGACTGTTTTCCCGGAGTCAACAGTCTCGGCTTTCTGAATTACACCGGCAGCAAGCAGTAATTGCTCAACAAGGGTGGTCTTGCCGGTTTGTCCGTGCCCGGCAACAGTAACGGTGCGAATCAGATCCGTTGCATATTCCATTTAGAACGCCTCCTGTAGGTTACCTGTGTGTAAAATCTTCCTATTATCGTAAGTTCTATCGATATGTATTGTCAAGAAAATAATATGAAGCTACTATTAAGGTATGGACGCACAGCGTAAAAACATTCAGAATTTGACAGAACTTCTCGACGAAAAGCGCAACGAGCTCAACGACCTCTATCGGCGCTTTGGTGAAAAACTGCTCCAGGATGCGGCATCCTCGGAAGAACTGGCCCTGATCCTCGGTCGTGAACGGGTTGATACCTGGAAGTCCCTCATGGACTCACGTGAAAATGATACCCGGGCGATTCTTGAAATAAAGGATGTTCTTGCCAGGAGTCAGGAACTTCGCCAGTTTCATCAGGAAATAGAAAAAAACCGTTCTGATATTGACGATGACTACCAGCAAACGCTGGAAAAACTCGGACATGCCTGTTATGAGCGTTATTCCGCCGGAGATTCCGCTTCGTTCGCGGAGATTTGGGAAAAGGCTTCTCTGGATGGAGCCGGAATTGTCGAACTTGAGAACAAACGTGATACGCTCCGGATGGAACTGGAAAAGGCCGGCGTGCTCCAGCGCGTGATGCTTCAGATGAAACTCGCCGCCGTTGAAAAGAGCATCAAACAACACCATGACCGGATGATCAAAATTCTGACTTCAGGAGCCCGCCGTCTGGTGGACGAAGGCGTGCTCGAAAAACAGCTGGAAGACGGCGAACTGGACGAGCAATTTGAACAGATCATGATGTCCATCAGGGATACCCTGGGTCGTCAGCGGGACCTCGATGAGCGTCAGGGTTCACTCAAGGCGGAAAAAGATTCCCTCGACGGAGTTCTTGAAAAGTACGGCGCCCGCGACAATCCGTCACGCAGGATTGATTCCCTGCACGCGAAAATCCGCGATACCGATCGGCGCATTACCATGCTCTCGGTAATGGCCGCCCGGGATTATGTTGATACCGTCATGGACGATGAAGGCGAGCGGAAACTGACGGAGAACGAAACGGCTGTCGAGCGTATACAACCCCTTGAACAGGTAGCCGCTCTTCGCGCGGAAATAGCCAATACCCGCAAGAACATTGAAATACTGGAAGCGGATCTCAAAATTGCCGCCCTTGACCGTACCCTCGCCAATACGGACCGTTCGTGCGCGGATTTTGAAAAGAAGATACAGCAATACCGTGAACAGATAGAAAAGATGGAAAAGACCCGTGAACAGACCGTTCGGGAACGGACTGCGCTGGAAGACTACCGGGATTCCATCAGGAAAACGCTCCGGTAACAAGCCCTGCGTCATTTCTCGTGACGAGCCGTTGTTTTTTTGATATACTCTGCCTGTTATGGCAAAAAAAACAACAGAGTATGACGAGTCGAAAATAAAGACATTGAGTTCCCTCGAGCATATACGCCTCAGGACCGGTATGTATATCGGCCGTCTGGGTGACGGATCAAATCCGGATGACGGGATTTATATTCTGGTCAAGGAAGTTATTGACAATTCCATTGACGAGTTCATCATGGGCAACGGCAAGAGGATTGATATCCAGCTCAAGGATAACAAGGTAGCCGTACGCGACTACGGCCGGGGAATCCCGCTGGGGAAAGTGGTCGAGTGCGTTTCCGTTATCAATACCGGCGCCAAATACAACGATGACGTATTCCAGTTTTCCGTTGGTCTTAACGGTGTGGGTACCAAGGCCGTTAACGCCCTTTCAAGCTGGTTCCGGGTGGTATCCGTTCGCGACGGCAAATGTTCCGAGGCTGTTTTTGAACGGGGAGTGCTCAAGACACAACGAACCGGTAAAGTAAAACCCGATGTAAAGAACGGCACCCTGGTCGAGTTCATTCCGGATGAAGAGCTCTTTCATGATTATCAGTTTTCACTGGAATTTCTCCAGAAACGGATATGGAACTACGCGTATCTCAATACCGGTCTGACCCTTGTTTTCAACGGAGACAAATATATTTCCCAGAACGGTTTGCTCGATCTTCTGGAAGCCGAGATGGGAACGAGCAGTCTCTATCCCATGGGCTACTACAAGGGAAAACAGCTCGAGTTCGCTTTTACCCACTCAAACAATTATGGTGAAAATTATTTTTCCTTTGTAAACGGCCAATATACTTCCGACGGGGGAACCCATCTTTCCGCGTTCAAGGAAGGTTTTCTCAAGGGAATCAACGAGTACTTCCGCAAGAGCTACAAGAGCGAGGATGTTCGTGAAGGCACGGCCGCGGCTGTCGCGGTCAAGATACAGGCGCCCGTGTTCGAAAGCCAGACGAAGAACAAGCTCGGAAATACCGAAGTGCGAACCTGGATTGTCAACGAAACAAAGTCGGCGGTGGACGACTGGCTCCACAAGAATCCGGAAGCCGCCCGCCAGCTTGAACAGAAAATACTCGCCAACGAAAAGCTTCGCACCGAGTTGAATACGGTAAAAAAAGAAGCGAAAGAAGCGGCGAAAAAAATCGCCCTGAAGATACCAAAGCTCAAGGACTGCAAGTACCACCTTGGAGACGCGAAGAAAGGCGAAGAGACCATGATATTCATTACCGAGGGCGATTCGGCCTCGGGATCAATGGTATCGAGCCGCGATGTATATACCCAGGCCATTTTCTCCCTCCGCGGTAAATGTGAAAACATGTTCGGTAAAAAGAAAGCCGACATTTACAAGAACGCCGAGCTCTACAACATGATGATGGCCCTGGGTATTGAAAACGACATCGAAGGTCTTCGCTACGCGAAGATTGTCATCGCGACCGACGCCGATAATGACGGATTCCACATCCGGAATCTTCTGCTCACCTTTTTCTTGAGCTATTTTGAAGAACTCGTTACCTCCGGCCGTATGTACATTCTTGAAACACCGCTCTTCCGGGTACGTACCAAAAAAGAAACCCGGTACTGCTATTCGGAAAAGGAGCGCGACCAGCAAGTTGCCGCCCTGGGAAGCTCTTCGGAGGTAACCCGTTTCAAGGGACTTGGAGAAATCAGCCCCCGGGAGTTCGGTCAATTTATCGGAGAGGATATCCGGCTCCTTCCGGTGAGTGTACAGAGCCTCAAAACGGTACCGGAAATACTGGAATTCTACATGGGAAAAAATACTCCGGAACGGCGCGAATTTATCATGAAGAATCTGCTTGCGGAGGTGGACGTATAATATGGACTACATTAGAAGCCTTTTTAACCGCAACTTTCTCGAGTACGCGAGCTATGTTATCCGGGACCGGGCCATCCCCGATCTGGAAGACGGCCTGAAGCCGGTTCAACGCCGCATTCTCCACTCATTGTTCGAAATGGACGACGGCAAATTTCACAAGGTCGCCAACGTTGTTGGGCACTGCATGAAGTATCATCCCCATGGTGACGCTTCAATCGGCAATGCACTTGTGGTCCTGGCCAACAAGGAACTGTTCATAGACCGACAGGGAAATTTCGGAAACGTGATTACCGGAGATTCCGCGTCCGCGGCGCGGTATATCGAATGTCGCGCGACTCCTCTCGCGAAGGATCTGTTCTACAATCCGGATATAACCACCTACATTCCGTCGTACGACGGACGAAATAGGGAACCGGTATCGTTCCGGGCGAAGCTTCCCATTGTCCTGCTCACCGGCGCGGAGGGTATCGCGGTTGGCATGTCGACCAAAATAATGCCGCACAATATCCGTGAGGTTATTGAAGCGGAAAAACTCTGCCTTTCCGGGAAAAGTTTTTCCCTCTTTCCCGATTTTTACAACGGCGGATTCATGGATGTGTCCGGGTATGAAGACGGTCTCGGGAAGATTCTGGTCCGGGCAAAACTTGATACCTCGGACGAAAAGCGGATTGTGATCCGGGAAATACCCTACGGTACAACAACGGAAAGCCTTATCGCTTCCATAGAAAACGCAGCGCGTTCGGGAAAGCTCAAGATTTCCGAAATAAACGATTATACTACCGATACGGTCGAAATTGAGCTCAAACTGCAGCGGGGGGTGTATTCCAACGACGTGGTGGACGCGCTCTATGCCTTTACTGATTGTGAACAATCCATATCCTGCAACCTTCTGGTAATCCGGGACAACATGCCCGTACTCATGACCGTGACCGATGTAGTCAAGGATCATGCGAAGCGGCTGGTTTCTATTCTCAAGGAAGAGCTTGTTCTTGAAAAGGAACACCTAACGGACAAGCTGCACATGCGAACTCTTGAGCGAATATTCATCGAGGAACGGATATACAAGCGCATTGAAACAATGAAAACGGCCGAAGGCGTAATCAATGCCGTATTAAAAGGTTTTGAACCCTTCCGCGCCGAACTCATACGCGATGTTACCGCCGATGATGTTGAGCGTCTTCTCAAGATCCCCATCCGGCGCATTTCGCTCTACGATATCAACAAGAACCGGGAAGAAGTTGCCGCCATCAACGCGCGTATAAAAGAAATAAACCGGTTGTTGAAGAATCTCGTTGATTACGCCATTTCTGTTCTCAACGGGATACTGGAAAAGATTCCGGTCGAATCAATGGACCGGCGGACCAAGATAACCAGTTTTACCAAAGTTGACGTGAAAGAAGCGGTTACCCGCAATCTTTCGCTTAAATATGACCGGTCCACCGGATATCTGGGTACTGCGGTAACGACCGGGACAGAAATCATGAAGGTGAGTCCGTATGACCGAATCGTCATCCTGCGGAAAAGCGGGGTGTACACCGTTCTCGACGTACCGGAGAAACTTTTTGTGGACAAGGGAATGTGGTTTTGCGGGTTATCCGACAAGGACGTCCTGTCCAAGATTCTCTTTACCATAGTGTACAAGGACGGGAAAACCGGGTACCCCTGCATCAAGCGGTGCCGTATTGAGGGGTACATACTCAACCGGGATTACCTGATTGTACCCGATGACGCAAAAGTCCTGCTTGTGGGAACCAGGGATGCGCTTGTCTTTACGGTAAAGTACACACCCAAACCGCGGATAAAAACCCGCTCGCAGGTGTTTAACGCGAAAGATTTCCGTGAAAAGGGCCTCAAGGCACAGGGGGTCAGGCTTGCGCCACGGGAAGTATCGTCCGTGGTAACGGGAGCGCTCAAGGACGAAGAGGAGCTTCCATTCGGTAAAAAGGATGGCGACGTAAAAAAATCCGCTGGTAAAGCCGCAGCGAAGACACCTGCAGGAAAGAAGAAATCCGGCAAATAGGAATGGCTCACCACAAAAAAAACCGCCCTGTTCGGGGCGGTTTTTTTTGTTCGCTGAACCTACTGGATAGTTATGGTTACCGAAGTAGGTGACACTGCAGCGCCGCCTGCTCCGGGTCCTGTCGCGATAGGTTGTACCGGGGAAGCGGATTCGGTACTCGGTAGTGAAGAAACAGAAATGGGATTCATTTCCTTTTTCTTTTCGGTAATCTGATTGCTCAGGGTGTCGCCGGTTACATCCATGTTCTGTCCGGCATTACCGGTCCGTGTTTGGCCGAATGAGGTAGCTACTTCAACTGACCCCTCGAATACGGTAACTTTATCGCCCATTTCAAATACCGTTCCGCGAACGGAAGCGGTCGCGACCGGACTGCGCACAGAGAATCCGTTCCGCTTGTTGTTGTAGGATTTTACTTCGGCCTTGACGGTGCCCACGTCGAGGTATACTTCGGTATCAACAACATCTTCTTTTTCGGACAGTGTCGTCAGGGTCATGCGCGTGAGCGGCTTAACCGAAAGAATTGAAGCGCCAAGACGTATCGTTGCGTTTGACTTGAATCCGGTAGAGATCATTGTGCCGGAATTGACAGTATCACCGGATTTCAACGGCATCCATGAACCACCGCTTCCCTGATACTCAACCTTTCCGTTTACGGTTACAACCTCACCCTCAAGGGCCGCAAGGGACGAAACCGCAAACAGGGCAAGAATCACGATGGCAACTATGGTTTTTTTCATACAAATTCTCCTTGTGTTTCCAGGGTATTACAGGTTGAATACAACCGTAATTTCCGCCTGGTACTGCATGTCTTCGTCTTTCGGGAACAGCAATGTTCCGTCAAACCGCAATCTGAGGTCGCTTGTTGCCTTGAATGTCGCACCGGCGTTGACTTCCGTTGCGCTGTACAGTCCGTCGGCCTCGTCTGTTTCTTTTGAATACATGAACAGTGAAGCTCCAAAATCGATATTGAGAACGTTCATGGGTATATAGAGTACGCCCGTTTTAGCCCGCATGAGATTACCGTATCCGGCGCCGTACAGGGTCCCCGCGCTCTGGAACGTAATGGGCAGCAGATGTGAGAAAAAATCATTCTCGCCGGTGGTGTATACAAACTCCGCGAAGATGTTTGCAACCGGTACGGGGAAGGCTTCCACACGCGCAACACCCAGTAGTGCATGTTCAGAGTAGGTATCGTCCGAGTCGAGTACCCCGGTCTGGAAGGTTCCCGAAAGGGAATAGAAGACTGATGTTGTAATCGATCCGTTAACGGCGATCGTGCCGTAACCGGTATGTACGGTTTCATAGGCGTCGGAATCAAGTTGTTCACGGAGATCATACTGCCCGAGCGCCTCAACAATCAGGTCCGCTCCACCAAGGAGTTCGGGAAACTGGAAGGTGACTTTGGCTACCGCTCTTTTGGCGCCCAGTGCATAGATATCGTCGGTAAGGATATCCATAACATCGTCCGTGGTCATGAGGTTTTTTTCCTGGCGGGCGTTGAGAAGTCCGGTGTATCCGGCAAGGAATGAAAAATTGCCGAATGACCTGATTCCCCGTACTTCTACACCGTCAAGGCCCTGAGAGAGGAGTATGCCGGTTGCGTCCGCAACGGGGAACCGTCCTGCATCGACGGTAATTTTTCCCTTCTCGTTTTGCTGCGCGGTAAGGGACAGGCGGAAGAGATCGACATCAACGTAATAGTCGAACTCGTCCACTCCGGCCGGTTTTGACGCGTAGAAACTACCTTCAATGGCCAGGGAATTGCTGTTTGCGTTGTTGAACGGAATGGTCGCCCAGAGGGTCGCCTTGTGATCGGTATAGAATTCTGCGTCCTCAATCTTTTCAATTCCGCCGGTATTTTTCAGTTCAAGTCCGAAATCCGTGGCGGAAAGCAGGGCGGCGGTGAAGATCATCAGTAGTGTTGCAAGTACTGTATTGGATGTCCGCATCATTCTTCCTCCTTGTCCTGAAGCAGTAAGGCCCGATTGTCATGGCTTGCCGCAGCGGCGGGAGGCTCACGAAGTACGACGTCCGGGTTTTCATCAAAAAACTTGCTCACGGCTTGCACTGTTTCACGTCCGGAAAGCTGGCGGTCGGGATCGAACGACTTGCGCCAGAATCCGTTAGCCTTCATTTCTTTCCAGGCGTACCGGGGGCTTTGGGTTGCCGACCACATGAGACCGCCGCCAAGTTCATAATTTTTCATCAGGAAGTGGGATACCGTTTTGGCGGTTATGGGAGAATCCGGCGTGTCGCCGAGCGGAAACGTTCCGAATCGTTCACACCAGGTGTACGCTTCGAACGGGGTGCTGTCCATGCCGGCTTCCGCGACAATCAGATAGGAAAAGTCCAGATAACTTGCGGCATCCTTTTCAAGTATTTCGGAAATAGTCGACGCTGTCTGACTGAAAACCGGAACGACGAAAAAGAGACACAGCAAACAGGCGATACATTTTCTCATTGGTTGTTCTCCTCATCAAGAATTATAATCTCAACCCGCCGGTTTTTCCGGCGGCCTTCTGCGGTTTCATTTGAATCAAGCGGTTTTGAGCCGCCGACTCCGTTTGATACAACGGATGATGCGGTTCTGAATCCCGAATCAACCAGATACGACGCCACTGAAGCGGCCCGTGCGGATGAAAGTTCCCGCAGTTCCTCTTCGGTTGATCCGGGAACTGCTGCCGCGTGTCCCACAATGCTCAGTTTCCGTTCTCCGAGCGCTGAAAGAACCTTTCCGATTCCTGAAAGCTTATTCCGTTCGGCCTCCACCAGAACCGCTGAATCGGGTTCGAACTGGATGTTCTCCACCGAGACCTTGACGGTAACGGCAAGCGGTTCCTTGAGACCGAAGGCTGAAAGATCGTAGAGAATGGTTGTGTCCGCTTTCCAGGAGCTTCCCGGTTCAACCGAGGTCCGGGGAAAAGACGGCATGCCTTTCAGGTGGGGAATGGTGCTCTGGTTCCTGGCCGCTTCTTCCTGATAGAGGGCATTCACGGTTACCAGCGCGGGTTTTTCCGAGATGGAATCCAGCCCGATGACTGATTCCTTGAGGGTAATCTTTGTTTCATACTGCTGCCCTACATTCGCTCTCCAGGTAAGTATTTCCGGATGAGCCGGAAGGAGAACCAGAAGCGACAGAAGGGTTGCTCCAATACTTTTTGTCAGGTTCATTGGACACCTCTCTTATGGTATAGTATATCGTAAAAATCCAAAAAAAAAGACTTTTTTGAGAGATTTATGCATAATTTCACCGGTGTGCTATACTTTTACTACGATACCGCCGATTAAGGAGTGTCCCATGGAACACCGTATGTCTTTCAGGGATTTGTTCAAGAAAAAGCTGGAATACTTTTCCGCCCTCATCGCGCTTGTCGTGTTTATCCTGTTGTCAATTTCCCCCTCCGGGAGCAATACGGAAAACAGCATGTACGACACACTCTTGCATCTCAAGACCGCTCCCCGAGAACGGGATGATATCCTTCTCGTTAATATTGACGATGCGGCAATCGAGGAAATTGGAGCCTGGCCCTGGAGCCGCGATGTTATCGCAGACATACTCATCCGGCTCCGTGAGGCCGGCGGAACCCATGCCGTATTCGATATCGAGTACCTCTCCCCGGGGCAAACCGGGGTGAACCGCGACTATGTACGAAGTCAGTTTCCGCAAGACTACCGGGAAGTTCAGGAGGAAATCCTTTCGTATATTGACGAATTTGCCACGGCAGTTCATGACGGCAGTATCCCCAAAGACTATGTGCCGGAGATTTCCGAAGAAATGATCAGTTACATCAATTCCCGGCTGGGCGGACTTTCCGACGAAATAACCGGAAATATTTTCCGCGACAACGACGCATATTTCGCGGACGCCATCGCCTTTTTTGCCCATACCTACCTGACCATCAACACTGAACGGATAAACGAAAATGAGGATGCCGTTAAGGCTGAACAGTGGGTTCGTGACAATCTCCTTTTTTCCAATGTGGTGGACCCGCACCGTCTCATAGACGCTGAAAACGAGAAAACCCGCAAGGACAGCCAGTTTGAAAAAGGTATTTCACCGGCCATTCTTTCACTAATTCAACGGGTGGCCGGCGCCGGTTTCCCGAATGTGTACATTGACGAGGATGGTGTGCGGCGACGTATCCCGCTGCTCGTTGAACATGAAGGCGCCTACGTGGCCCAGCTGGTTTTCGCGCCGATCCTCCACATTCTCGATCCTGAACGGATGGTCCGGAAGGATTACCGGCTCATTCTGGAAAACGCCCTCGACCCTGCGGATCCCGCCTCCGGCGTCCGCCGTGACCTGGTAATTCCGCTCGATGAGGACGGCCGGTTGCTCATCAACTGGCTCAAGAAGAAATTCTCGGTAAAGGATAATCCGGAGGAAGGAAGCTTCAAGAGCATCTCCGTATTCGCGCTGTACGCGTGCGACGACATCGAAGAAAAACTCATTGACAATCTTGCGGCCATGGAGGCAATGGGAATCAAGACCGCGCAGGGCTATCTTTCCTATCATGACGCCGTCCTCTATCTCCAGTCGGTCTATAGTGATCTCCATGACTGGAAAGCTGCGCTGCTTTCAGGTGAACGGAACGACCATGACGGGTATTTTGCGGCACGGGCTTCCTTTTTTGCCGATTACGGCGAATTCCTTTCCGGCGGCTATGACACCGAGATTTATGAAACGCTCGAACGGGTTGCGGACGCGACCGGCGAGGACCAGTGGCGTGACATGAGCGCAAGCATACGCAAGAACTTTGAAATTTACCGTCAGGATCTTGCTGCGTACAATAAACAGTACAAAATGCTTGATGAAATGTGCCGTGAGCGGTTCTGCATATTCGGATACAGCGGGGTAGGAACCTCGGATCTCGGAGTTACACCGTTCGAGAAACTGTATCCCAATGTGGGAACACACGCGAATATATTCAACACGATCATGAGCCGTCAGTTCATAACGCCGCTGCCCGGGTGGATGTCCTGGCTCGTTGCCATTCTCATCTGTTATGTCAACGCCCTTACCTACCGAAGAATCAAGTCGCTCCGCGGACGGATGACGCTTGGTATTTCGTCCACGATTTTTGTTTTCGGCCTTGCGGTTTTTCTCATGGCGGTATTCAACATATACCTGCCGGTATTCGTTCCGCTGTTGTCGGTATTCGCTACCTTCCTGCTGGTTTCCATCCTCCGCTTCGTGTTCTCCGAACAGGAGAAGAGCTTCCTCAGGAAAGCCTTCACCATGTACCTGTCATCGGACGTTGTTAACCAGATCGTCGAAGATCCGTCGCTATTAAAGCTCGGCGGGCACGAAAAACAGATAACGGCGCTCTTTACCGACATCAAGAGTTTCTCGACGCTTTCCGAGAAGGTTACCCCGGAACACCTGGTAGAAATTCTCAACCGGTATCTTACGGTCATGAGCGATATAGTGCTCGAACAAAAGGGGACCATAGACAAGTACATCGGTGACGCGATTGTTTCGTTCTTCGGTGCGCCCCTCGATTTGCCCGACCACGCGTCGCGCGCCTGTCTTGCCGCGGTGCGCATGAAGGAAGCGGAACTCGCGCTCAACAAGGAGATGCTTGCCGCCGGTGAAACACCCATGCCCATATATACGCGCATCGGTATCAATACCGGCGCCATGGTTGTTGGCAACATGGGTACGGACAACAAGATGAACTATACCATCATGGGCAACGACGTAAACCTCGCCGCGCGTCTGGAAGGGGTAAACAAGCAATACGGTACCTGGATTCTCGTTTCCGAATCGACCTGGGAGCAAACCGGCGGTATGTTCCTCGGCAGGAAGCTTGACCGGGTCCGGGTTGTGGGTATTGATACGCCGGTACAGCTGTACAATATCATGGGGGTGCGGGGAGAAGCGAAACCCGATCAGGTTGCGCTCGCGGACCGGTTCAACTTCGCAATCGACGCCTACCGCGCGAAAAAATTCCCCGATGCCCTGCATATGTTCACCAAATGCCTGGAACTTGATCCCGAAGATCAGCCTACACAGATATTCCTTGAACGGGTAAAGAAGCTCCTCAAGGAAGGAACCCCGGACGCCTGGTCCGATGTAATCAACATGACGAGCAAGTAGGATGCGCTCTCTCGCGGAAAACGCTTCGGCCGAACTGGTAATCCGGAACTCGCGGTTTCTTGCCGAGGCGGTGATCGTTACGTCCCAGGAAGACGCGCGTGCCGCTCTCCGTTCGCGTAAGGAGCACCATGCCGACGCCTCTCATGTAGTACACGCTTTTGCCGTGGGTGCGCGGGGAGAAATTCTCGGCTGCTCGGATGACGGCGAGCCCGCGGGAACCGCCGGCCGTCCGGTGCTGGAAGTGCTCAAGGGTTCGGGAATAACCAACTGTCTCATTACGGTTACCCGCTGGTTCGGCGGGACCAAACTCGGAACGGGCGGACTCGTCAAGGCCTATACGGAAGCCGCGAAAGCGGTACTCGCGGCGGTCGTCGCCGTGCCCCTTGTGAGTACGCGTCAATTTTCCTGTACCGTTCCCTACGATGTGTATGAACCGCTCCGCCGAAAGATGTCTGAACTGCGTGTCGAGCTTGACCGGGAGGAGTTCACCACCGGCGTGTATCTCTCCGGGCGTGTTCCGGCTGATGGCGCCGATGCTCTGCGCACGGCGGTCAGCGATCTGACCCGGGGGGTCTCGGTTGTAGCGTTACAAGAAGAAAATCTGACGGCGCAAAAAGCCTGAAACGAAGAATGCCGTTTCCGCTGTACCCCGCGCCGTTGGAGATGATGACCGGTTTTCCTTGTGAATACACGGTGCCGGTCCGGTATTTTTGCCCATACGCCGAGGGGATTACCGGCGCGTAGCCGAAAAAAGTAATCTGCCCGCCGTGCGTGTGACCCGAGAGAACGAGATCAAAGGATGAGAGATCGCCTTCCTCGGCGAAGTCGGGATTGTGGCAGATGAGGACGGTCGTTTCCTCCGGATCAAGTATGTCCCGGAACCGCCCCATCACCGGATACCGGTCACGAAGATCATTAATGCCGGCGACCGTGAGGCCGGCCGGAGTTTCAACAACTGACTCGTCGAGTACAACGATTCCTTCCCTGCGCAGGGTTTGAATGGATCGGCTCCGGCTGTTGTAAAAATCGTGGTTGCCCAGGGCGGCGTACACGCCGTGACGCGCAGTAAAGCCGCCCGCGAGCCGGGAAAAGGGTGCTATTTGGGCCGTGCCGAGGGTGTTGTCGCCGCCGATGAGGATAACGTCGGCGCCGGAAGCGTTTACCGCGGCGACGAGGCGTTCCATGCGCTCGGCGGGGAAGCGGTTCCCGTAATGGATATCGGACACAAAGGCAATCCGGTAGCCGGCGAGCGACGCGGGCAGACCGGGGATCTCCATTGTCACCTCGCGGATACGTGAAACCCCCATACGGGGCGATGACGCACAGCCGGTAACCGCAAGAATCATGATAACGCCGAGAACGACAAAGAATCGTCCGTGCAGAAAATCCTGTGTTGTGGTATGGTACGGGTACGTCATAAAAAAAAGTATATCATTATTAAACCGGTAATTCATCAGGAGGGATCCATGCAATTCAACAGAAACTATCTGGTTCATTACTACGAAGCGGGCGCGGACCGGCGGCTGACGCTTCCGGCGCTCATCCAGTATTTTGAGGATATCGCCATTTTGCACAGTACCGAGCGGGGGCTCGATCTCGATTACTATGAGAAAAATCATTGCGGCTGGATGCTTATAAAATGGGACGTGAAAGTCCATGCCCTGCCGTGTTTCGGGGAGACCGTTCTCGTGGAAACACGGGTACATGCCATGAAATCATTCATGGCTGACCGCGAGTTCCGCATGCGTGCCGAAGACGGAACCATACTCGCGGAAGCCCGGTCAAACTGGTTGTTGGTGGATACGGTACGCCGCCGACCAATCCGCATTCCGGAAGACCAGCTGGAAAAATTTCCGGCGACCGAAGAAGCGAAGGCCTTTGTCGCCATAGAGGATGTTCCGGTCATTGATGTACCGGACGGAGCGGTTCCGCGGGACGTTCTGTCTTCGTACAGCGACATGGATACCAACGGTCATGTAAACAACGTCCGCTATATTGAATGGGCGATCGATTCTCTGCCGGAGACTTTTCTTCGCGGAAAGGTTCCGGCAGCGGCGCGGGTGCAGTACCGCCGGGAACTCGCTCCCTCCTCGGCCGCCCTGGTGTATACGGAAACCGGGGAGGGCAGGAGCCGCCACCGGGTGTACTCGGAGGATACCGATTACTGTACCCTCGAGATCACCTGGGGCCCTGCCTGATTTTCGCCGGATCTACTTCTTTTTGAGAAGATTTGCGAAGGGATTGTAGGTGTCGGAAACCGTGTCGCCGGCAAGGTAGGTTTGCGCCGTTTTGTCCTGTTCAAGCGAGGAAACCTGCCGGAGGGAAATGCGGCGGTTTGCGCTATCCACATCCAGTATTTCAACCATGCGCGTTTCTCCCGTTTTTACCGCCTTCTTGATGGCGAACGAGCGGTCGTCTCCGCGGAGTTCCGAGATATGGAGCAGTCCGTCGAGTCCGGGTTCGAGCGAGACAAAGGCGCCGAAATCGGTAACCCGCACCACGGTTCCGGTATGCCGGGACCCGGCAGGGTATTTTTCCCGCGCTTTTTCCCAGGGATCGTCCTCAAGCTCTTTCATGCTCAAGGTTACCCGCTCGCGTTCCCAGTCCATCTGGAGAATAACCGCTTCAACCGTTTGTCCGGGGGACAGGACCGACGACACATCGTCGACCCGGCTCCGGGATATTTCCGAGACGGGCAGGAGCGCCTTGAATCCGCCAATGTCCACAAAGGCGCCGAAGGATTCTATCGAGATGACGGTGCCGGTTATTGTTTCGCCGGTTCGCAGCGTTTTTCGCAGTTCGGCGATGCTGCTCTTTTTTTCCTCTTCCAGGATAGCACGGTTGGAAACGAGAAGGTTCCGGCCGTTGTCCTTGTACTCGGTAATCTTGAAGGAAAGGTGCCTTCCAACCGGAGACTCTTCGCCGCTCTGGCGTCCGCCCATCCGGGAAAAGGGGCAGAATGCCCGCGATTTACCGATCTGGACTTCAAAACCGCCCTTGATTTCCTTTTCAACAACCCCTTCAACCGGGATGCCGTTGCGCCATGCGTTCTCGAGCATGTCCTGATTTGCCGATTCGCCGGAAATCCGGGTGGTGAAACGGTATTCCCCTCCGCGGGCATCGAGAAAATACACGGTGATGGTGTCTCCCTCCGCGACGGTGAGTTTCCCTTCCTTGTCGGTGAGCTCTTCGGCGGCAAGAACGCCTTCGCTTTTCCCGCTCAGCTGTAAAAAAATGGTATCGCCCGATATTGCGACGATTTGTGTTGTTATTGCCTGGCCCGGTTCAAGCCGGTCCATTTTTGCAAGACTCTTTTCAAACATTTCTGAAAACGTATCGGATCCCATACTGTCTCCCTGAACATCTTTATACCTGGCGTACCAGATTAATGGCCCTCAGGATATCATATCCGCCTGAATCATGGTATAGTAACGGACCACTATTTTGCTTCAGGGAGTGTGTAAATGATAAAACATATAGTCATGTGGAAAATCCGCGACGAGCTGGACGGCAAGCCGAAAAGCGAGCTTTGCCGGGATATCAAGCAGCAGCTGGAAGCTCTTCCCGGGAAAATCCCGGTAATCAGGAGTCTTGAGGTGGGAATCAATGCCATCCCGTCAGACGCATCCGACGACCTCATTCTGATAAGCGAATTTGACTCGGCGGAAGATCTCTCGGCATATGCCGTGCACCCGGACCATGTCAAGGTTGCGGAGGTCATCGCCAGGGCAAAGCTGACCCGCAACGCGGTCGACTATCAGGTATAGGCCGCGCGGTGGATAACGAAAAACACGTAAACTGGTTCGCGCTTGAAAAGGCGTGCGGCAATGAAGGCTGTCCCGTATGCGGCATCATCAATGAACGTGCGGAACGGTACATCGACAACATGCTTTTTGAGCATGTTTCGGACCGGGGTTTCCGGGCAAAGTACCGCGCTTCCGGAGGTTTTTGCGACCGTCATGCAGCGAATCTTGAATCGTTTCGCGACGGGCTCGCGGTGGCCATTCTGGGAGTGGATGTACTGACGACCATACTGCCCGAGCTTTCCAGAAAACGCGTACCGCGCTTCAAGGGTGTGTGTCCGGCCTGCGAAGAAAGCAATCGGGTAGAACAGGAGTTTCTCGGCTATCTTGCCGACCGGAATGAAGAAGAGTTCATCGCCATCTTTACCGCGTCGGAAGGGCTCTGTGTTCCCCACTATCGCCGCCTCTTGTCCCTGACAAAAAAGCTTCCCCGCTGGCTGTCAGATTTCCAGCGGGAACGGTTCGAAACGCTCCTGGAACGTTCAAAACGCTTCGTGGACTGTTCCGCCTGGGGGCGGCAGGAGGATTTTTCCGCGCTCGAACCACAAGACAAGATTGTGTGGAAAGAACTGGCGCGGACGCTCCGGGGAACGATCCGCTGAGCGTGTAATATTTACAGACCGCCTGAAAACGGCTAGTATGGTCTTTCAAGAAGGAGAGAGTATCATGAAAAAATTTGCATGTATTGCTGTCGCGCTCTGTTGCGCGGCTTTTGTTTTCGCCGGGGGAACCCGCGATTCCGGTGAGGACAATTCGCTTGTCAAAATCAGGGATTCCGGCGTTTTCGTACTCGGTCTCGATGATTCGTTTCCCCCCATGGGATTCCGCAATGAGGACAACGAAATTGTGGGTTACGACATCGATCTCGCGCGGGAAGTAACGTCGCGCATGGGCGTCGAACTCAAACTCCAGCCGATTGACTGGAACGCGAAGGAACAGGAGCTCAATACCGGAAACATCGACTGTATCTGGAACGGCTTTACCATTACCCCGGAACGGGCAAAGATGATCAACTTTTCGAAACCGTATCTGAAAAATGCACAGGTTCTGGTGGTTCGGGAAGATTCACCGGTAAAGACACTCAAGGATCTTTCGGGAAAGACCGTCGGTCTTCAGGCCGGATCCTCCGCAGCGAATGCCCTTGAAGACGATGCGGATTTCCGCGCTTCGCTCAAAGGCGTTGTGGAGTTCAAGGACAATCTGCTTGCCCTCATGGACCTCGAAGCACGGGGCGTTGATGCCGTTGTTATGGATCTCATGGTCGCGAACGACAACATCAACCGGTCGGGAAAGGCCTACCGTATCCTTGCTGAAGACCTTGCGGCAGAAGAATACGGGATCGGGTTCCGGAAAAATGACGCGGCGTTGAGAAACGAAGTACAGCGCATTCTTGAAGAAATGGCTACGGACGGAACCATTGCCGGTATCGCAAAAACATGGTTCGGCGCCGACATTTCCATTGTCGGAAAATAAACCGGATCATCCGGAAACCGGGGGGCTCACATGACAAAAATGCTTGCTGCCATGTTCCAGGGCACCCTGGTTTCTCTTGAAATTTTCTTGTTAACGCTCGTGTTTGCCCTGCCGCTGGCTTTGCCGGCGGCATTCGCGCGCATGTCGCGGAACCGGCTCGCGAGCGGTTTGACCAACGGATACTTGCTGGTCATGCGGGGTACCCCCCTCATCCTGCAGCTCATATTTGTGTATTTCGCGCCGTTTTATCTGCTCGGTATTTCATTCAACCGCTTTGTCGCCGTCATTGTCGCCTACGTGCTCAATTATGCCGCGTATTTCGCGGAAATCTACCGCGGCGGAATAGAGTCGATCCCCGCGGGACAGTATGAAGCGGCAAAAGTGCTCGGGTTCACGCGCGCGCAGACGTTTTTCCGCATTGTTCTTCCCCAGGTGGTAAAACGCATCATTCCAGCCTCGGGGAATGAGGTAATAACCCTGGTCAAGGATACTGCGCTTGCCCAGACAATCGGCGTGGCCGAGTTGTTCCGTACGGCGCAAAACGCATCCGCCCGTCAATTTTCCACCATGCCCATTTTTGTCGCCGGGGTATTCTACTTTGTCATGAACTGGGTGGTTTCGCTGGTGTTTGCCCGCATTGAAAAAAAGCTGTCCTACTACCGCTAACCAAGGAGCCGTGCGATCATGGAAGTAATCCGCGTAGAAAATCTCGAGAAGACCTTTGGAACCCTTGAAGTTCTGCGTGGAATTTCGTTTTCCGTACACCAGGGAGAAGTACTTGCGGTAATCGGGCCTTCCGGTTCGGGAAAATCGACACTCCTGCGGTGCATTACCCATCTGGAAACCGTGAGCGGCGGAACCGTGTCGATCGGCGGGGAGTACATGGTACACAACGGGGTGTATGCTCCGGCGTCCGTGCTGCGTTCCATTTGTCTCAACGTGGGCCTCGTCTTCCAGAACTTCAATCTCTTTCCGCATTTTTCGGTGCTCCGGAACATTACCGAAGCCCAGATCCATGTTCTGCGCCGGAGTAAAAAAGACGCCGAACGGCGTGCGCACGACCTGCTGGCTAAAATGGGGCTTTCCGACAAGGAAAGCGCATATCCCTTTGAACTGTCCGGCGGACAACAACAGCGGGTATCAATAGCCAGAGCGCTTGCCCTTGATCCCGAGGTTCTTTTTTTTGACGAGCCCACAAGCGCCCTTGATCCGGAGTTGACCGGCGAAATCCTCAAGGTTATCCGCGATCTGGCCCGGGAGAACATGACCATGGTTATCGTGACGCATGAAATGTTCTTCGCCCGGGATGTGGCTGACCGCGTCATATTCATGGATAACGGGGTTATTGTCGAGGAAGGGCCCGCGTCACTGGTTATCGGAAACCCCGAAAGCGACCGGACGAAGAGCTTCCTCGCGCGTTTTACCGGCCAGGATCAAGATTATTCCGTATAAATAGTTCGGCATCTTCCAGCGAGAGTGCCTTGCTGAAAATCCAGCCCTGAATTTTGTCGCATTTTTGTTCGGTCAGATATTTGAGCTGACCGGCCGTTTCCACGCCTTCTGCGACAACCTGGAGTCCGAGTTTTTTGCCGATTTCAACGATATTTCCGGTCAGTGAGCAGTCTCCGTTCGTCTCGCAAATACCGTCTATGAAGGTCTTGTCTATCTTGAGCACGTCGATGGGCAGCTGCTCCAGGTAGCTCAGGGAGGAGTATCCTTTGCCGAAATCGTCGAGCGCGAGCCGGATACCGAGCGTACGAAGGTTTTCAAGCGGTTGTTTTACCTGTTGAAACGACTCAATAAGCACGGTTTCGGTCAATTCCAGCTCAAGAAGCTCGGGATTGAGTCCAGTTTCGTCAAGAATCCGCTGAACAATCGACGGAAAGTTTGTTTGTATGAGCTGGAGAATGGATATGTTGACCGAAACACCAATGTCCGGATATCCCGACTGTTGAATCCGGCGGATAAACCGGCAGGATTCGCGGAGAACCCATTCCCCGATCGGCAGGATGAGGTGGCTCTCTTCGGCGACCGGGATGAAAATGTCCGGCGGGACCTTTCCGAGGACGGGATTATTCCACCGGATCAGTGATTCAAAACTTGAAATTTTCCCGGACTCCGGGCGGATCTGGGGCTGCATGTAGAGTTCAAATTCGCTGTTGCCCAGCGCGGAGTGCAGCTGTTCGCCGATCCGCATGCGATCCGAAATGGGAGCCATCATGTTGATGTTGAAAAGGACGGCCCGGTTTTTCCCCTCTTTTTTTGACCGGTACATGGCAATGTCCGCGAATTTGAGCAGTTCGACCGGATTGGTGCCGTGCATGGAATACACCGAAATACCGATGCTGACCGAGCTGTGAACCGGCAGCGACTCTATATAAAACGGCGCTTCGAACAGATGGTTGATCGCAGCTGCCCGTTCGTTTATCTCGCCGAGGCGGGAATAATGGGTGAGTATGACAAACTCGTCACCGCCGATCCTGAAGATTTCTTCACCCTTCAGGAGGTTTTCATCGAGCCGCCGGGCAATCTTGGCGATAAGATAGTCACCGAATGTGTGTCCCATCGTGTCGTTTACCAGCTTGATGTTGTCCACATCGAGGGAGAAGAGCGCCTTGCCTGCGCCGGGATCAAGCGCGAGAAATTCGGGAAGTCGTTCGGTCAGTTTTCGCCGGTTTGAAAGGCCGGTAAGCGTATCGTAATAGACCATCACCGACAACTCGTCCCGGCTCTCCCGGATAACCTCTTCCTTGTCGCTCAGTTTTTTGAGGGAGCGGTGAAAAAGGGAGTAGAGAAAGGCGGTGCTGAGCAGTACGAACAGAACCCCCTTGCTCATAAAAATGATATTGCGGATTTTTTCGTTTGGTACCAGGGTCATGACCAGTGTGTCGGAGAGCAGTATCCAGAGTACGCCGAACAGAAAATAGAGGAGTGCAGTACGCAATGCGATGGCCCAGACCTGTGTCCGGCCGTTGACGAGGAGAAATTTGGCTTGTTTAGACCGTAGACTCATACCGTACAGTATAGTACATCCGGAAACGCAGTTCAGTAAAAGTCCTTATATTGACGGTTTTTTTCTTTTCCGGTATAAGTAAGGTTCATATATTCATGAAGAAATTATGGGCGAATATACCCAGGAGGATAGACAGTGAGTGTAAAAATCAGACTGAAGCGTTTCGGGAGCAAGGCTCGTCCCTACTACCGCATTGTAGTACAGGATTCCCGCGAACCCCGTGATGGCAAGACCCTTGATGAAGTGGGCATCTACCATCCGATTGAAGCGGAAGACAAGCAGCTTTCCTTTGACGCTGACAAGGTTCGGACCTGGCTCGACAAGGGAGCACAGCCTTCAGCGACCGTTCACGGACTTTTGAACAGAAAACAGTTTACCCTGTAATCTACAGGAAGGGTAATCAGTGAGTATGGAAAAAGATCTGGTAGAATATATCGCAAAATCCCTGGTAGATGATCCCGGAGCGGTTTCGGTTAACGAAGTTGAGGGCGATCGCGCTTCAATACTCGAACTCCGTGTCGCACCGGATGATATCGGGAAAGTGATCGGCAAATACGGACGTATTGCCAAAGCCATGCGGACGGTGCTCAGCGCGTCGTCCGGAAAATCCGGGAAGCGGGTAACCCTGGAAATTCTTGACTAATGCGTCAGGGTTTTCATGAACCGGTTCCCGAAGGAATGCTGGTGACCGGAATCATCCGGTCTCCGCACGGGCTGGAAGGTTTTGTAAAGATTGAAAGCATTTCCGGCGAGACGGTTCACTTTGACGGTCTTGCCGACGTGTTGGTGCGGCCTTCAGGCGGACCTCCGGTCCGCCTTGAGATCGAGGCTGTTCGGGCGAATGCCCGGCCGCCGTTGGTAAAATTCAGGGGGGTGGATAGTCCGGAAGCGGCGAAGCGTTTCGCCGGTGCCGAGATCCTCGTATCCCGCGACAATGCCTGTCCGCTTGATACGGACGAGTTTTATGTCAGTGATCTTTGTCAATGTATACTGGTACATAACGACGTTTCTGTCGGTTTGATTACCGGTGTACTGGAAGGCGGCGAGAGTGACCTGCTCGAGGTTACGCTTTCCGATGGTGCCGTTCCGGGAATTCCCGGAGGGGAAAAACGGTTTGTGCCGTTCCGCAAGGAATTTGTCGGCGAAGTCGACATGAAAGCAAAAACCGTTGCACTGATGCACCGCTGGATTCTGGAGTAGTCCATGAAGTTCCATGTGCTAACCTTATTTCCCGAGATACCGCGGGCCTTTTTCGAGAATTCGATAATGGCGAAAGCGGTTGACCGGGGACTCATACAGTACAACCTGGTAAACATACGCGATTTCGCGTACGACACGCATAGAACATGCGATGACAAACCGTACGGCGGCGTGCTTGGTAAACGGGTCCCGGGAATGCTCATGCTTCCCGAGCCGCTTTCCTTTGCCCTGGACTCTGTCGGGGTCAAGCCGAAAACGGAACGGGACGAAACGACAACCGGAAAAAGGCGGGTAATTTATTGCACGCCGTCCGGGAAGCCGTTTACCCAGGATCTTGCCCGGCAGTATGCCGAACAAGACGAACTGGTGTTTATCTGCGGAAGATACGAAGGAATCGATCAGCGGATTATCGACTTGTATGTTGATGATGAAGTTTCGATCGGCGACTATGTGCTTTCTTCCGGTGAGGTGGCCGTAACCGTGGTCATCGACGCGGTATACCGCCTGATAGACGGCGTAATTTCCAGCGAGTCGCTCGAAGATGAAAGTCATTCGGACGGACTTCTGGAATACCCCCAGTATACACGACCTGAAATATTCCGGGACCTTTCGGTTCCGGAGGTGCTCCTTTCGGGGCACCACGAGAAAATACGGAAGTGGCGTTTGCGCAAGCGCATCGAGAAAACGCTGCTCTTCCGTCCGGACCTGATCGAAAAGGCACGCGATTCCGCGGTTCTTTCCGAAGAGGCGGAATTGTTACTCAAGGAGCTTGAAAATGGGAATGGATCTGATCCACAAAATTGAAGAAGGTCAGAAAAAGACCGAACTGCCGGCTTTCAAGGTTGGTGATACCGTAAAGGTTCACTTTAAGATCGTTGAAGGGAAAAATGAACGCATCCAGATTTATGAAGGTCTGGTTATCTGCTTCAAGAACGCTGGTGTTGGACGCACCTTTACCGTGCGAAAAAACTCCTATGGTGTTGGTGTGGAACGCGTTTTCCCCGTCCATTCGCCGCGTATCGCCGACGTCGAGCTGGTTCGTCCTGGCCGTGTCCGCCGCGCCAAGCTTTACTACATCCGTGAAAAGATCGGTAAGGCTGCCAAGATCAAGACATTGATCAGGAAGAAAGCAACCCCGGAAGCATAACCGGGAACAGGCCGGGCGATTGTCCGGCCTTTTTTTTCAAGGAAGTCCATGATACGGTTTGAACCGAACGCCGGTACACGGTTCAGCATTGCCGGCATTACCGATTCTGCTCAACTGCCGGCGGATGGCGAAACCGCGCGGGTTCAGGTTATCGAAAAAGCCGGCGAGGGCTGGCTTCGTATCCGGATCGGCGGCAAGGTCCTCGTTGCGGGTGGTATGGCCAATTTCCCTCCGGGATCCGAGTTCACCGCGCGAATACAATATTCCGGAACAACCCTGTATCTCCATCCGGTGCACCAGGAGGCTGACCGGAACCTTTTTTCACGGCTCGGTGTTCCACAGACTCCGGTAAGTTCTTTTCTTCTTTCCTTTTTTCATACCGCAAAGTACCGCCTCGATTCCGGGGTTTTCAAATCCATTCTCGCCCAGAGTACCCGATTCTCCGGCCGTGAAAAGCGTGCTGCCGAAGCCGCTGCCATCCTCGTCATGCAGGGAATCGAACCGGAAGACCGTTTGGTCGCTCTTCTGATGGAGATCATTGAAGGCGGCGCGGGCGGCACTGATGCCGATGAGCGGGACATACTGGCCTTTATCAACCAGAAAAAAGGTCACGATCGGCATTGGTTGGCCTATCCCTTCAAACGGGTTGTGCATGGGCGCACCTTGACGGGTTCTATCCGTTTTCTGATCGATACCGCCCTTGAACGAATGTTGCGGACCGTCCTGACCGTACATGACGGGGTCCGAACCTGGGACTTTACCCTTGAAGACCGGGTATGTACCTATACACACACACCCGAACCGGATACAGTAACGGCAGATAAAATTGTAGTGTATCTGCAACGGGCCCTTGAACAAGCCGGATTTTCCGAAGTACACCGCGGTTCACCGGATGATTCCGATTCGGCGTATTCCGGAATAGACGTGGAGATTTAGCATGAAAGATGCCGCTGTCGCTCTGTCGTATACCGGAAATGAACCTGCTCCCGTTATTGTAGCCTCCGGGAAAAATGAACTGGCAAAACGAATGCGTGAAATCGCCCGTGAACATGAAATACGGGTTGTCGAAGACCCCCTTTTGGCCGATATTTTATCTGACGTCGAAATAGGAAACTGTATACCGGGTGAAACCTGGGAGGCGGTTGCCGCAATTTTTGCGTTTTTCAGGAGCGGAATAGCTGACGAATTAGTATAATACAAAGTGGTTTTGTGAAGAGGAATAGTTCATGATGAATAAAGTGTTTAGAAACGAACTTGAAGAAGGAATGCGGTTCACCGCGCCGGTTTTTTTTGATGACGGTGAAAACATGCTTGTCAGCAAAGGGGTCGCCATCAAGAGCCGGGAGCTGGCTGCGCTTGATCGCTGGAACATCAGTTTTGTTCTTACTGCGGGAAAGCCGGTTACGGATGATTCCCAACTCGCACCAGCCGAAGAGGAATTCGCGGAACTTGATGAGGTTGAAGAACTTGATGAAGAGGATGAGACGATTGCCGAGACGCCCAAGCTGGACGCGATCGAGTACACCTCCGAACAGATTCTCAAACTTCCCGAAGTACTTGCGAATGATGAATTGTACCGTGCGTACCATGATCTCATAACCTCCCTGGACAGTGTTTTTTCCGATATACGCGAGAAACGGGAAATAAGAACACGCGGTATTGACCGTATTGTCAATGAATTACTTACACTGGTACAAAGCAACCGTTCGGAAATCGTCGGTTTTATTCTTGGAGGCGATGTTCAGGAGTATGAACTGGCGAAAAGCTCGATAAACATCGCAATTCTTTCGATAATTATCGCCATTCATCTTGAATTGCCCCGTCACCGGGTGCTCCAGATAGCGACCGGTGCATTGCTGCACGACATAGGCATGCTCAAAGTACCGGATACCATTATCGGAAAAGAAGGTCCGCTTGATGAAAGCGAGCTTCAACTCATGCGATCCCATACATTTTACGGCTACAAGATGATCGTGAACGAGCTTCTCTACGCTGACGAAGTGGGAAAGGCCGCGGTACAGCATCATGAACGGTGGGACGGCGAAGGGTATCCCGGACGACTTTCCGGACAAAATATCGATCTCGGCGCGCGCATTATTTCGGTAGCCGATGCATTTGAAGCAATGGTGTCGCCGAAAGCATATCGGGATTCCATGGTCGGCTATAAAGCCATACGTAATCTTCTTTCGGACAATGCCCGCCGGTTTGATCCCGATATTATCAAGGCAATGATCCAGAGTATGGGCATTTATCCTGTCGGTTCCATTGTCCTGATGAACAATTCAAGCATTGCCCGGGTGCTGGAAAGCAATCGTGAAGCACCCCTTCGTCCGGTTATACGAATACTTATTGACGAGTTCGCCCGTCCGTTCACCCTGAATGAAGGTGAAAAGATAAATCTCATGGAGAATCGTACGCTTTTTATTGCACGTGCCATTGATCCCGCGGAGTATCAGAAACGGACTTGACCAAATTGACCGGTAAAGCCGGTGAAGAACAGGCTGCAGTGTATCTCTTGGCAAAAAACTGGGAAATAGTAGCCCGGAACTGGAGGACACGCCGCGGTGAAATTGATATAATTGCCGTGGATGGCGACACCCTCGTCTTTGTCGAAGTAAAAACCTGGCCGCATGGGCAGGAAGCCGATCTGGAAACAGTGATCGGCCCGACAAAGAAAAAAAGAATGATTGAAACGGCTAAACATTTTCTTGCCGCGCATCGACAATATAATGGTATGTATATACGGTTTGATGTTGTGTTTTTGAGTTCCGACCCTCTAGAAGGCGGACTTCCTGAAATCCGGCATTTCGAATCTGCCATTGCGGAGCGTGAATCATGGTGAAGAAAAAAAAGCCCGAAAATCCCCGAATCCGTGAATTGCAGGAAAAAATCCGGGACGAGGGATATGTCCAGGGCGCGATTCAACGGATCGCGCTGGTGTTAAGCAACAAACTTGTAGATGTGAAGGGACCGAACAATGAGTGATACCAATGAAAATTCCCGCAGAAGGGACCGTCGCAGACGGAACCGCAACCGGGATAACAGTAATACAAGCAGGCAGAATGCTACGCAACCGGCAAAACGGGGCAATCCCCAGCAGAAAGAACGAGCCCCCCGTGTACAGGTGCCGGATATCCCCGCACCGCCCAAAATGCCGACCCCGGTATGCGCGCGCTGTGGAGAACCCATTCAGGATCTTGCCACCGCGCTTGCGGACAAGAGTACCGGAACTCCGGTGCATTTTGACTGTGTACTCAAGTTTCTCCAGGAAGCCGAGAGCATCAATGAAAACGAGAGCTTGTTGTACATAGGGCAGGGACGCTTTGCCGTTGTTGTGTACGAAGATCCGTCTGATAAACGAAAGTTCACCATTGTACGGCAGATTGAGTGGGAAGGGCGGGAAGCCCGTGCCGAATGGCGGAGTGAAATAGCCGGGCACTATAGTCAGGTACATTAATGAAAAAGGCCGCGGTAAACGCGGCTTTTTTTTTATCTCCGGTGTCGTGATCAGTCCTTTTTCTTGATTACCGTAAACCCGCAAAAGGGTACGAGTGCTTCCGGGACCGTAATGGTGCCGTCTTCATTCTGATAGTTTTCAAGAACGGCGACCATCGCGCGCGAAATCGCAACCGCGGTACCATTGAGCATGTGGACATACCGGTTCTTGCCGTCCTCATCCTTGAAGCGGACATTGAGGCGGCGGGCCTGATAGTCGGTGCAGTTGGAGGTTGAGGTAACTTCCCCCCATTCGCCGCCGTTCCTGCCGGGCATCCATGCTTCAAGATCCCACTTACGGTAGGCCGGTGCGCCAAGGTCTCCGGTACAAGTGTCCACAACCCGGAAGGGAATACCGAGCCCGGTGAAAATTTCTTCTTCGATTTTTCGCAATTCTTCATGAATCCGGTCAGAATCTTCCGGCAGACAGTATACAAACATTTCCAGCTTGGTGAACTGATGCACCCGGTACAGTCCCTTTGAGAACTGTCCGGCGGCACCGGCTTCACGGCGGAAGCAATGGGAAATGCCGCAATAGCGCAGGGGCAGTTTTTCCCGGGCAAGGATTTCGTCTTTGTGGTAGCCGCCCAGGGTAATCTCCGCCGTGGCGACGAGACAGGAGGCTTCACCTTCAAGCGTGTAGACATTCGATTCGTTTCCGCGCGGGTTAAATCCGATACCCTGCAGAATTTCTTCCTTGGCAACATCCGGAGTAATAAACGGTGTAAAGCCTTTTTCCCGGAGCTTGTTCAGGGCGTACATGATGAGCGCCTGTTCGAGGAATACCGCTTCATTTTTCAGGTAATAATACTTGACACCGGAAACCTTGGTCCCCGCTTCGAAATCTATGATGTCGAGATCCTCGCCGAGCTGTACATGATCTTTGGGAGTGAAGGAAAACTTCTTCGGTTCACCGAAACGGGCAACCTCGGTATTGTCCTTGTCTTCCTTGCCGAGTGGGGCTTCTGGATGTGCCATGTTGGGAATGCGGCGGCCGGCTTCATCGAGCTCCGCTTCAAGACGTGTTACGTCCGCTTCCATCCGGCTGATTTCTTCCTTGATGGATTTTCCCTCCGCGATAAGCTTTGCGCGTTCATCATTGGAAAGCTTGCCTTTCATTGCCCGGGCATTGTCGTTGCGGCGGGTTTGCAGTTCCTGCAAGGAGGTTACAAGGCGGGTCCGCTCGTCGAAAAGTGCGACGACGGCGTCCGCGTCGGCCGTCATGTTCCGCGCGGCAATGTTCGCCTTAACCGCGTCGAGGTTCTCTTTGATAAATCGGTAGTCAAGCATAATGGAACAATAATAGCGAGCCGACGGAGGGAACGCAAGGGGGCTAGTACGAAATCTCCCCGGACCAGAAGGAACGGACGCCGGGGGCTTCCGCGGATCCGGTGCTGATGAGCAATTCCCCGGTCTGACCGATTCCCGAGACGGTACCGTTCACCGTTTCGCCGGTATCCGGGTCTCCGGAAACGAAGCGAACCGGTTCGTTCCGTTTCCACAGAAGGGAGGACAGTTTACGGTTCCAAAACGGCTCCGCGAGAGCGGAGGAGAGTTCGGTAAGGAAAACCGGCAGCACATCGGCGGGCAAGGGCAGCGACGGGAAAACCGTTTGTCCGCTGAACGCTTCACGGGCCAGCCGGAGGGAGGATGCTTTATCGGCGAGATGTTCCGGAAATGACTTTTGAGCCAGGTTCAAACCGGCTGCTACCAAAATTGTTGAACCATCCGACTCGCAGAGAATGCCGGCAAGTTTTTTACCCCGGAAAAGAACATCATTCGGCCATTTAACCGCAATGTCCCCTCTTGAGGGGATAAAGCGTGAATAGGTTTGGGCAACGGCTAGCCCCGTTCTGAGCGTGATGACGGGATCCGGTTTACGGCGAAAAATGACCGTACACAACAAGCTTTCATGCGGAGCAGATTCCCACACGCGGCCGGCTATCCTGCCCCGGCCTGCTGTCTGCATTCCGGCAAAGATTACGGTACCATCCGGTTCACCCCGTTCAGCGAGAATGCGCGCATCGATCATGGTACTGTCTGTTTCGTCTGTAAAATACACGGGAGCGTCAAACGGATTGACGACTCCCACCCGGGTATATTCGCGTGTGTTTGTCATGATCAAAATAGTACACCCCGACGGGCCTGTTGACAAGTTCCCGGTGCGGTGTCTACAATACCGTCGCAGTATCAGGACCTGTTTCAGCGGATGTCGTATAACGGCTATTACCCGAGCTTCCCAAGCTCGTGACGGGGGTTCGACTCCCCTCATCCGCTGAAACGGGTTCTTTTTTTTACTGCTACCAAAATTGTTGAAAACCTACAGACGGTCTGAAACCGCCGTTTCCCCTTCCGAGAGTGCGCGGGATGCGCTTTTCCGGCGGACACTCGAATAGAAATGCCGTCCATTCATGACAGCCCGGGTCGTTTCGTCGAGAAATACCGCGAGAAAGAGCCCGAGTATGGCCAGTGACAAGCTGAACATCAGAACCCGGGCAAATATCAGTACAAAGATGGTGCCGAATATCTGGGTAAAAAGCATCCAGCGCGTGTCGCCCATGCCGCGTATTCCTCCGCCGAAGACAATATTCGCCGAACGGGGAAAGAGCGCAAAGGAGTTCACCAGGAGCATGGCCCCGGTTTGTGCGATAACGGATGGATCACGGGTAAAGACACCGGCGAACGATTCGGGGAAAACAACAAACAGGGCGAAAAAGATGGTAGATACGCCCCAGCACATCAGCATGGCCGTTTGACCGGTTCTCCGTATTTCAGCCGGGCGGCCTTCACCGGTCCGTCTTCCGGACAGGGTCATGGTTGCGCTTCCCATTGCCATGAAAAAGAGGGCGGGTACTATGGTAATGGACGCGACAATGGTGTAGATTCCCGCAGCGAGCGGATCTATTTCGTTGAGAAACCGGATCAGGACAATGTTCCCGATATTCCAGGAAAACTCTTCAAGACTCGCCGGAATCCCGATCCGGATAACCCGGAGATACACCCCGAGTTTTGCCTGTTTGATCGCGGTGAACGAAAGGTATACCGGCAGTTTACGGGAAAATGCTGTCATAACCGTATACGCCGCACCAATAATCTCGGCAGTGAGGGTTGCAATGGCCGCTCCGGCGATTCCCATAGCCGGGAACCCGAATTTTCCGAATATGAGTACCCAGTCAAGAAAAATGTTGATTCCAGCCCGGAGTATCGAGGCCAGCATGAGGGGGCGGGTAAATCCGCTTCCGTTGTATACAGCCATGGCGGCAGTGTTGATACCCGAAAAAAGGAGTCCTACCGTGTATATTTTCGCGTACAGTGCGGCGTAGGTCAGGATTGGTTCTTCAAGACCCATAAGATGGAAAATGGTCCTGTTGCCGAAAAACCAGATCGAGAAAAGGAGAACGGAAAAGAAGCTTGAAAAAACGAAGGTGGAACCGAGAATCGATTCCGCTTCTTCGGGTTTTTCTTCGCCGAGTTTCTGGGCTACGAGAATCGCGGTTCCGGTGCCGAGCGCGAAAAGAAACGACATGGTTGTCCAGATGGTAAAACCGGCGTTGCCAACGGCTGAAAGATATTCGGGCGCTGCGTTGCCGAGAAATGCTTGATCGGTTATTTGTTGTACCTGGGTTACGGCCATACCGGCAAGTATCGGAATTCCGATGCCCAAAAGGGATGTTGTCAGTTTTTCCTGTTTCATGATTCCTTCTCGAGTGATTGGCAGGGGGGAACGCCTTCATGATGTTATAACTACTTTAGCGTTCCGGTTCAAGTGTGTCCGGCAAAAAGTCGCAAAAAATGCAAATGACTTGCAAAAAAAGCAATTCTGACGTACAGTACCTGCAACAGGAGAAGGTATGCGAATACGATTTACCGCAATTGTTTTGCTTTTTTTTATGACAACGGTTCTCGCCGCGATGCCGGTTTCCGAACAGGACAAGCCGGTTATTGCCGTAAGTATTCTGCCGCAGAAGTTCTTTGTGGAACGGATCGGCGGTAATGATGTTGACACCCTGGTGCTTGTCGGTCCCGGTCAGAGTCCTCATTCGTATGAACCGACACCCCGTCAGCTGGAGAAACTTTCACGTTCCGCGGTATGGATCCTGTCAGGAACCGGCTTTGAGGAAACGTTGCTCGAAAAGGTGCGATCCCGGTTTCCTGGGCTCTCCGTGGTGGACGGAACGGAAGGTGTAGTTTTTCGTCACATCGATGCCCATCATGGCGATCACGCACATAATGAGGATCCGCACAGCTGGCTTGGCCGGATGCCGGCGAAACTGATGGCGCGTCATGTCCTTGAGGTGTTGTCCCGGGTCAATCCGGACCGGGAAACTGTGTACCGTACGAGGCATGATGAACTTGTTGCCGATATTGATTCGGTGTTCGACGATCTCACGCATAAACTTGCGCCCCTCGCGGGTACCACCGTGCTGGTGTACCATCCGGCATTTGGTTACTTTCTTGACGAATTCGGTTTACAGCAGGAGGCGGTCGAGACCGGCGGTCGTGAGCCGACTGTGCGCACGCTTGCTGCGCTCGTGGAAGAAGCCCGCAAGGAACAGGCCAATGCGATATTTGTCCAGGAGCAGTTTTCACGGGATTCCGCAAACCGTATAGCCGACGAGCTCGGTATTCCGGTGGTTCCCCTGGATCCGCTTTCAGGCGATTGGCTTGAGAATATCCGCCGGATGGGAAACGCGCTTGAATCCTCCCTGATACGAAAATAATGAGTTGTGGTATAGTGTAGCGATGGATAGTGACATTCTTACCGCGGATATTCTTGAGAGTATCTCGGACGGAGTATTCACGGTAGACAAAGACTGGAAAATAACCTCATTTAACCGGGCTGCGGAGCAGATTACCGGTGTATCGCGAGACAAAGCGATAGGACAGAATTGCTTTGAGGTATTCAAGTCGAATATGTGTGAGTCTGAATGTCCCCTGCGAAAAACCATGGAAAGCGGTAGTCCGGTTATTGACCGCGCGGGATTCTGTCTTTCCGCAAAAGGAAAGCGGATTCCCATCAGTGTTTCAACGGCCTTGCTCGTTGATTCCGACGGTACTGTACTGGGCGGAGCCGAAACATTCCGGGATTTGCGTGAACTGGAAAACCTCAGACAGGAACTTGCGGAACGCCGCCGCCAAACCGGTGTAGTCAGCAAGAGTCCGGCCATGGAAACAATCATGGCGATGCTGCCGGCAGTGTCGGACAGCAATGCGTCTGTCCTGCTTGTCGGGGAAACCGGAACCGGCAAGGAAGTACTCGCACGAACCATTCATGAAATGAGCTCCCGGTCCGAAAAGCCCTTTGTCGCTGTTAACTGCGGTGCACTGCCCGAAAATCTTCTCGAGTCCGAGCTGTTCGGATACCGGAAAGGAGCCTTCACCGGAGCGGACCGCGATAAACCCGGTCGTTTTGCGCTCGCCGAGGGCGGAACCCTTCTTCTGGATGAAATAGGGGAAATAAGTCAGGCGCTCCAGGTCAAGTTGCTGCGTGTTCTCCAGGAACGTGAGTATGAGCCTCTGGGGGGAACGAAGCCGGTTCATACCGACGTCCGTATTCTCTGCGCGACGCACCGGGATTTGCGCGAATTGATGGAAGACGGACGGTTCCGTCAGGATTTGTACTATCGAATTAACGTGATTACTCTGGATCTGCCGCCGTTACGCAAACGGCGGGAGGATATCGCCGATCTTGCTGAAACCTTTCTTGAAACAGCTGCCGCTCACTCGGGAAAGAAAATAGCAGGCTTCACTCCGGCGGTATTCAGGTTGTTTTATGCGTATGACTGGCCGGGAAATATCCGTGAACTGCAGAATGTCATAGAACGGGCGGTGGTGCTTACCGCTGCCGGTGTGATAGACACCGACGTTCTGCCCCGGGAACTTCAGGCTTCCCCGAACATGATTCAGACGAAAGACTTAACTGACGCTCCCGGCAGTGAGCCGGGTGAACTCTCTGTTGATGAAACCGATGATCACGCCGATTCAGTTTCATCCGCGGCGGGAGCGAGAGAAAAGGCTGAACGCTCATGCATCATCGCGGGTCTTGAGAAAAACGGATGGCATCGGGGACGAACCGCCGAGTCCCTCGGCATGAACAAGGCGACGCTGTGGCGGAAGATGAAAAAATACGGTATATCGGGGAACTGACCCGAAAGTACGTTCTGCAGTTGTTTCAACAATTTTGATAGCAGTTCCGGCAGGGTCCCCGACCCGGGGTCATGAATTCATAGCGGAGATGACAACGTCCCGGACCTTGGCGGGCAGGGCGGCCGCTTCTTCCCGGGAGAGATCCGCGGTTGGAATCGGCGGATGAATCGTTAGCCGGATATGTGAATTCTGTATTTTACCCTTCTCCTCGAACAGCCGCCATGAGCCGTCCATGGTAAAGGGGATGATGGGAACCCCCGCCTTGAGGGCGAGCTTGAAACTTCCTGCCTTGAATTCGGCGACCGGTTTACCGCGGCTTCTTGTGCCTTCCGGGAAAATGACCAGCGGATATCCCGCTTTGACCGTTTCAACGGCTTCCTGCATTGCCCGTACCGACTGCCGCATGTCTTTCCGGTCAAGGAAGGTGCATTGCATCAGTTTCATCCATCCGGCAAGGCCGGGAACCGCGAGAATTTCTATCTTTGAAATGAACGCTTTACGTTTTTCTACAAACCCGAGAAGAATGGGTATATCAAAATAACTCTGATGGTTTCCTATAAAAACCACCGGCGTGTCTTCCGGTATGTGTTCTTCTCCGCGGACGTCCACCGTACCACCGGCAAGTTTGACGACGAAACGCGCCCACTTGCCCACCTCTCTGGTTACGATACGGTCACGATCTGCAATTCGTCCCTTCCGGTCAAGATACCGTGTCCACAGAAGCAGCGGAGCAAGAAAAAGCAGGTACGCGAAGAAGAGTATGACGGCAATAATGGTTCGGATCATGTATGTCTCCCGGGTACTATAATACCAGAAGATTCAATTATCGCAAGATAGTTCACTCCTGATTTTTCGCGTTGCCGCCATCATGTTCGCAAGGCTTTCTTCGGTTTCTGCCGTTCCGCGGGTTTTGAGTCCGCAATCGGGATTGATCCAGAGCCGGTGGGCTGTATCGGTGGTAATGCCGAGCTTTTCGATCATGGTCCGGATTACTGCCTCAAGCTCCTCCCGGGGTGGAATACGCGGCGAGTGAATGTCGTATACACCGGGACCAACCGCAGTTTTGAACTCATGTTCGGCAAGCGTGTCGAGGATGGACAGGTTGGAACGTGACGCTTCAAATGAAATGACGTCCGCGTCGAGGGCGTCGATTTCGTCAATGATGCCGGTAAAATCGCTGTAACACATGTGGGTGTGAATCTGGGTTTCAGGGCGCACCCCGCTGTGTGCAAGCCGGAAGGCCCGGATCGCCCAGTCGAGATATTCCGTTTCCCGATCCGCGCGGCGTAATGGAAGTTTTTCCTTGAAAGCGGCTTCGTCAATCTGGATAATGCTGATGCCGTGTTGTTCCAGGTCGAGTACTTCCTCCCGTATTGCCCGTCCTATCTGGAAGGCGATATCCCGATGGGGAATGTCTTCGCGGGGAAATGACCAGTTGAGTATGGTTACCGGTCCGGTGAGCATGCCCTTTACCGGTTTCGGGGTGAGAGACTGCGCGTACACCGCTAGATCCACGGTCATTGCTTGTATTCGCGATACATCGTCGTGAATTATTGGGGGCTTTACACAGCGTGTTCCGTAGGACTGAACCCAGCCGTTCCGGGTAAACGCGAACCCGGCAAGATTCTCGCCGAAGAACTCGACCATGTCGTTCCGCTCGAACTCGCCATATACGAGTGCGTCAAGTCCGATTGATTCCTGAAAGGCAATGATCTGTCGGATCATGGCCTGAATGTTCTGTTCATAGGTTTCCCGGTCTATCTCTCCCCGGCGCAGACGGGCCCGATTTTCACGGACTTCGGCTGTTTGCGGGAATGAGCCGATGGTGGTGGCGGGAAGATAGGGAAAGGTAAAGCGGCGTTGCTGAATGACGCTCCGTTCCTGGCGGGGCGGGAGCCGGGTACACTCGTCGGAAGTATCCTGACTTTGCCGGGGTGGTGTACTGCTTGTTTGCTCGCTAGATACGGGAGTGTCTTTCAGGGCTGACGACGAGGACGGTCCGCCGTTATTCCCGGCGGTGCCTTGCCCGGCAAGCGTGGTAAGCTCGTCAAGTTTTTCCGTTGCGAACGAAAGGCGCTTCAGGAGAGTTTCGTCAAGCGCGGTTTCCGCTTCCAGGGATACGGGAACGTGGAGAAGCGTACAGGACGGCGCGATGGTGATGCGGCTTTCCGGTAAACCGGACGCCTGCGCTGCCGCTGCCATGAGGGCCCGGGTCGCTGACGGCTCTGCGCGCCACACATTCTTTCCGTTGATGACGCCGATCGTCAGTTCCTTGTCTTGTGGAAAATCCGACGATGACAGAAGCGCAAGGTTCTTTTTGCCTTCAAGGAGATCAAGACCGATGCTGTCAAAAGGCAGCGCGAGTATTTCCTGCCAGGCGTCGCGAACGTCGCCGTAGGCAGTGTGGAGGTGGATCCTGACGCCTCCTGTTGTGTCGAGAATGGTCCGGTACAGCAAGGTGAAGAACGCGCGGTCTTCCGGTGAAAGGTCGGTAACAAGCGCCGGTTCGTCAATCTGGATTTCGGGAATGCCCTCAGCCGCGCAGCGTTCAAGGATGTCCTTCCAGACGGACGTGATTGCCGGTGCAAATCCGTCGCGGTGCTTATTCCCGGTGTAGCGGGCAAGATGGAGAAAGGTAAAGGGGCCGATAAATACTGGCCGGGTTTGAATCCCGGCCTCGAGCGCTTCCCGGTATTCGTTGAACGGTTTATCGTTTTGAAGGGTGAATACCATGTCATCTTCAAGCTCGGGGATGATGTAGTGATAGTTTGTGTTGAACCACTTGGTCATGGTCAGGGCATGGAGATCAACATCGCCGCTCTGGTGTCCTCTCGCGAGCGCAAAGTACCGTTCCAGATCCGAAAGCGGGGCTGTCCGGAATCGTTCCGGTATTGCGCCGAGCAGTACCGCGGTGTCGAGCATGCTGTCGTAGAATGAGAAATCGTTGGACGGTATTGAGGTGATGCCGCGTGTTTTCATCAATTGCCAGTTCTCCAGGCGGATCTTCTTTCCTGCCGCGAAGAGTTCTGCGTCCGATACTTCCTTGCGGAACCATTTCTCTGTGGCGAATTTCAATTCCCGGTGGGCCCCGATTCTGGGAAACCCTGCTACTGCTGTTTTCATGAGTAGAGCGTACTGTGTTTTTTGACTATAGTCCAAGATTAAATAATTATGGTTAGATATAGGATAAAACTATAGCAAGACAGATAAAACGGGGGGGCTTGCAGGGACTGCTATCAAAATTGTTGAAAAAATCAGCGCTTCCGATGCTTCTTCCCGGGATTTTTCCCGGGAGATTGCCCGATGCAAATCCTGAGAAGATTCTCCAGAAAGAGTGTTCCCGCGCGGGAGAAGACGGCCTTCTCCGGGTGTATGTATCCGATGGTGATGGTTTCGTCGATGTCGAGGGGAATCGCCGTGATGCTGTTACCGTTCAGGTCGCTCGTGAGTATACCGGTGGAGATGGTATACCCCTGGAGGCCGATCAGGAGGTTGAAGAGGGTCGCCCGGTCGCTCACCTTTATGCTTTTCTTGTGAAACATCGTACTCTGTATTTCTTCCGAAAAATGGAACGAGTTGTATTCCCCCTGTTCAAATGAAAGGCAGGGGTAGTCGGCAAGGTCCGCGAGTGCAACCTGCTTTTTCTTCGCGAGAGGATGGCGTGTACTCACAAAAATATGCGGGCGGGCGTCGAAAAGCGGGGTAAAGGTACATCCGGCGTCGTGGAAGAGGCGGTGCAGTACGCGCCGGTTAAAGTCGTTGAGGTAGAGGATGCCGATTTCGCTCCGGAGGTTTTTAACATCTTCCAGAATTTCATGTGTTCTGGTTTCCCGGAGCGTGCATTCGTATTCGTCTACGCCGAGTTCGCGGATGGTGTCCACAAAGGCATTCACGGTAAAGGCATAGTGCTGGGTAGAAACCGAAAAGAGCTGCCGGGGCGGGCTTCCTTCCCTGTACCGGTTTTCCAGAAGTTCGGTTTGCTCGAGTATCTGGCGGGCATGGGCGAGAAATTCGGTTCCTTCGGGCGTTACCTGGACTCCCCGGTTTGAGCGGGCGAAAATCCTGATGCCGAGTTCCTTTTCGAGTTCCCCGACAGCTGCGGACAGGCTTGGCTGGGATATGTAGAGGCGGTCTGCGGCTTCGCTGAAGGACCCGTACCGGGCTACTCCCGCGGCGTATCGTAACTGCTGGAGGGTCATGGGAAAAGGGTAGCCCGAATCCTGCACTTTGGCAACATGCGGCACTGCTATCAACATTGTTGAAAACTGACTGTTTGACTTTTCTCTCCCCGATGACTATTTTTACCCTGCGGAGGAAACGGTATGGAACAAGAACGGGCTGCGCCGGAAAGCCGGGTTGTCATTCTGGGTGCTTCAAACAAGGAAGACCGGTATTCATTCAAGGCGTTCAATTTTTTACGTGAGCGGGAGTTTGTTCCCGTTCCGGTACATCCGCGGATCCGCGAGGTAGGAGGCGTTACGGTTTTTCCGTCGCTCGACGATCCGGGCATACGTGAAGGCGGTCCGGTTGATACGGTTACCCTCTATGTAAACCCCGCCGTGGTGGAAGAAAACGTAGCGGCCATTATCGCGCTCAAACCCCGCCGGGTCATCATGAATCCGGGAACCGAGAGCGAATCAGCCCGGGAGGCGCTGGAAGCGGCCGGTATTCTGGTGCTTGAGGCCTGCACGCTGGTTATGCTCAGAACGGATCAATTTTAGTACTGCTATCAAAATTGTTGAAACATTTTTCCCGTATTCCTCCCGCTTCTTGACACATTCGTGCCCTCTTGTCACAATAAATGCAACTTCACCTCAGGAGACACACCTGCCATGGAATCATCAAAAGTCAAAGCCCCGATCCTGACAAAGCGGGACTATATTCCGCTCGTCAAACGGGCGCTCAGGGAAGACCTCGAGCGGAACGGGGACATAACCAGCAACGCCATTTTCAGCCGCAAGACACGAGCGGTTTTCAAGCTTTTGGCAAAGGACGACGGTGTGCTCTGCGGGATCGACGTATTCCGCTCGGTATTTCAACTCCTTGACCGGAAAATTTCAGTTGCGTCAAATTTCTCCGACGGAGACCGTCTGTCCCGGGGAACGGTGGTCGCGACGGTCACCGGGTCGCTCATTTCCATACTGACGGGCGAGCGCACGGCGCTCAACCTTGTATCGCATCTTTCCGGCGTTGCTTCGAAAACCGCGCGGTTTGTCGCGGCGGGGAGCGGCAAGCCGGTCATTCTTGATACCCGGAAAACAGTTCCCGGCATGCGCCGGCTCCAGAAGTATGCCGTAGTTACTGGCGGCGGCCAGAATCACCGTATCGGTCTTCATGACATGATCCTCATCAAGGACAATCACGTGGATGCTGCAGGTGGTATCACCGAAGCGGTGGCCCGTGCCCGAAAGCGGTGGGGAAACCGTTTCAAGATCGAGGTGGAAACGCGGAATCTCGACGAGGTGCGCGAGGCGCTTGCGGCGTCGGTGGATCGCATCATGCTCGACAACATGGACAATGCTGCCATGAAAGAAGCGGTTGGCATCATCGCCGGCCGCGCGGAAACAGAAGCGTCGGGAAACATCACCCTTGAACGTCTCCCGTCTCTGGGAGAGTGCGGAGTCGACTTTGTCTCCTTCGGGGAACTGACCCATTCGGTGAGCATATTCGATTTTTCTCTCAAACAGGATGCGATACTGTGAGCGTACGGGATAATGCGGGACAGATGAGGGAATCCGCAACTGAAGTACTCGACGAGATCCGGCAGCTGAAGGAGTCTCTCGGCGGGAACGTTCTCATAGCCGCGCATCATTATCAGCGGGAAGAAATCGTCCGTATGGCCGACGCGGTGGGAGATTCCTACCGGCTTGCGGTCATCGCCTCGGAATCGGATGCGGACGTCATCATCATGTGCGGTGTGCGTTTCATGGCGGAGAGCGCGGCAATTCTCGCGCGGAGCGATCAGCGGGTGCTTCTACCGGATTTTGATGCGGGATGTCCCATGGCGGACATGACCACGCGGGTGGCCGCGGAACGCGCACTGGACGCGATCAAGGAGCAGACCGGAACAGAGGCGGTGCCGCTTACCTACATGAACAGCTGGGCCGATCTCAAGGCGCTCACCGGAGAGCGGGGCGGCAGTATCTGTACGTCCGGAAACGCGAAGAAGATCATGGCGCATTATCTTGACGCCGGGAAAAACATACTCTTCATGCCGGACCGGAATCTCGGCATCAACACCGCGCGCGCCCTTGGCGTACCCGACCACGAGATTGCCCTTGTTTCCGCGCAGGGGGAGGTGAGCGCCGATTGCGCCGGAAAGCGTATTTTTCTCTGGGATGGATTTTGTCCGGTACACCGGGAATTTACGGCGGAACAGACCGCCGTTCTCCGCGTTACGCATCCCGACATACAGATCATGGTGCATCCCGAATGTACGGAAGATGTGGTCGCCTCATCCGATGCGGCGGCGTCCACCGAAGGCATGGCCCGGGATATTGAACGCGCCGGCGCAGGTGCTGTTCTCGGGGTCGGGACGGAATACCGCTTTGTTGAGCGGATGATCAGGGAGTATCCCGATCGCACCATCGTACCGCTCCATACGGCGTACTGCAGCGACATGGATCTCATCGCGCCGGAGAAACTGCTCCAGGTGCTTCGCGGCGTTGCTGGCGGGGACACTGACCGCTTTCTGGTAACCATCGATGACCAGGGCCGGGAAGATGCCCGGCGTGCGCTCGCGCAGATGATCGCGATAACGGAAAATTCCTGATGGTCGACGTACTCATTCTGGGAACCGGTATTGCCGGCCTGACAACCGCCATCGCCGCACGGGAAGCCGGCCTCTCGGTCATGGTGCTCACCAAGACCGACCGGGCGGAAGAAACAAACACGAATTACGCGCAGGGCGGTATCATCGCATCGGCTCCCGATGATGATCCTTCCCTGCTTGAGAACGATATACTTGAAGCCGGATGCCAGGTTAATTTCCGGGACATGGTTTCACGGTTTGCCCGCGAAGCGCCGCAGACCGTACAGGAATTTCTCGCGGATCATGTTGGCGTGGTGTTCAGCCGGGATGAAGAGGGTAACTGGGATTACACGGAAGAGGCGGCGCATTCACGGCGGCGCATTCTCCATTTCGAGGATCATACCGGAGACGCGATCGAACATGCCCTCATCGCCCATGCGGAAAAAATCGGTATAACCTTGCGGACCTCCTGTACCGCTATTGACCTCATTACCACCGATCATCATTCAACCGATCCCCAACAGCGGTACCGGGATCCCGAGGTTCTCGGCGTGTATGCTCTCGATAACGGAAGCGGCCGGGTGGAAACCCTCTTCGCCCGTTCGGTCGTGCTGGCGACCGGCGGACTCGGCAACCTGTACCAGTTCACCACGAATCCGGCCTGTGCCACCGGCGACGGTATCGCCATGGCCGCCCGCGCCGGGGCGGACATCATCAATGCCGAGTTTGTCCAGTTCCACCCCACGGCCCTTTTTCACAAGGATATAAAGCGGTTTCTCATTTCGGAGTCCCTGCGGGGGGAGGGCGCGAAGCTGCTCGGTCCCGACGGCAAGCCCTTCATGGAGCGGTACACGCCCCAGGCGGAACTTGCGCCCCGCGACGTGGTTACCCGGGCCATCTACGAGGAGATGAGCCGGCAGGGCTGCGAGTATCTTCTTCTGGATATTGCGAACCATTACCGTGGAAATGATCCGATTGAACGGCGTTTTTCACGCATTTATGAAACATGCCGCCGTGGGGGAATCGACATAACCCGCGAACCCATACCCATCGTTCCCGCCGCGCATTATTTTTGCGGCGGAATCAGGGTTGATGCAGCCGGCCGCTCGTCTCTCAAGGGTCTTTACGCGGTAGGCGAAGTTGCCTGTACCGGACTTCACGGTGCAAACCGTCTTGCCTCGACCAGCATGCTCGAAGGCTTGTACAGCGCGCTCAAGACCGCGGCCCATCTCGCGGGGAGTTCAACTGAAAATGGTGAGTCAGATGCCGCGTATGCCGACCGCTGCGCGGCAATCCCGGACTGGAAAATTCCCGCCGGCGCGGAAACCTTCGAGCCGACCCTGATCTATCAGGACTGGAAGTATATAAAACTGACGATGTGGAATCATGCCGGAATCGTCCGTACCCGGAAAGGGCTGGCTCGCGCCCAGGCAGATCTTAACTACCATGCGCACCGCATTACCAGTTTTTACCGGGAAGCGGTTCCCACCCGCGACATTATTGAACTGCGCAATGCGGTGGAAACAGCGCGCATAATCGTTGCCCAGGCAATACACCGGGAAGCGTCTGTGGGCTGCCATTTCAGGACAGACTAGTCCGGCAAACGCCGGTTGCGCCGGGCGGGGTCTTCCATTATACTCGCCGGTATGCGAGTTGTAATTGTCGGAGCCGGCATGGTCGGCCTTTCCATTGCCCGCGCGCTCATCGAAGAGAAGCGGGATGTGGTGCTCATTGAAAAAAACGCCGAAACAGCGCGCCGGGTTGATAACGAACTGGACTGCCTGGTCATCAACGATGATGGCTCCCGCCCCGAAGCGCTCCGGCTAGCGAATACGGAATCCGCCGACTGGTTTCTCGCGCTCACCGGAAGCGATGCCGTCAATATTGTTTCCTGCGGCCTGGTCGCGTCTGAGTCGGGAAAGACCCGGACAATCGTACGGGTGGAAACTCCCTTTTACAGCGCGCTCTCGCCCGTCCAGCAAAAATCGTTCGGTATCGATTATCTTATTCATCCTGCCATGGAAGCGGCGCGGGTTCTCGCGGACATTCTCCATGAGGGCTTCGCCGGTTCGGTAACGCCGCTTCACGGTGGCGCCCTGCAGCTCAGAACCGTATTCGCGCCCGTTTTTCCGGAGTATGTCGGCAAGACGCTCGGGGAACTCCGGCAAAGCGCCCTGAAGCACTTTTTGATCGCGGCAGTCGTACGCTCAGGCGGAATTGTGGTCCCGAAGGGCGACTGCCGTATCGAGGAAACAGACAAGCTCTATGTTCTGGGTACTCCGGATTCCCTGAATGACCTCCTCGGCCCGGTTGAAGGACTGGAGAATACTGCTCGAAAAATCATGATCGTCGGTATTACCCGGATCGGGGAGCGGCTTCTTGAGCTCTTGCAGCATCCGGAAAATACCCGGGAAGGCGGGCTCATACAAAAACTCTTCCGGAAAAAACCCGACATAGCCATTCTTGACGCACGGGGCGAGGAGTGTACCCGTCTCGCGCATATTCATGAGGGTATAACCATCCAGAATGTGGATTGTCTTGATGAAGGGGTTCTCGAGAAAGTGGGCGTGGCCCGTCAGGATCTCTTTGTTGCCGCGGGAACATCCCAGGCGGAAAACATTCTCATTGCCCAGCTTGCCAAGTCGCTCGGTGCGAAGAAAAGCGTCGCCATAACGACCAACCACCGGTTCCTCCATCTCGGGACCCGCATGGATGTAGATTCGTATATCTGTTCAAACGACGCGGTTGTCTCCTCCGTTCTCGAGACAGTCCGCAAAGCGCATATCCGCACCATCTATGATTTCTATGAAGACGATGTTGAAATCGTCGACCTGACCATCAGTCCGAGTTCTCCCGTAACGGGCAAGGCACTCCGGAATCTGGAATTGCCCAGGGAAGTGCTGCTTGCCTTTGTCATGAAGGACGGAGATCTGGTAGTTCCAACGGGCGACACTCTGCTTGAAGGCGGAGACGAAATAGGTCTTGTGACTCACAAGAAGCACATTGCCGCGCTGGAACATATCTTCGGCGGTACCGATGGAAGCTAGGGCGCTTTTCCGGGCAATCTCGGTACTTCTTTCCATTGTCGCGCTCTTTATGCTGGCCTGCATGCTTGCCGGCATCTTCATGGGGGAGGCCACAGCGACAATTGATATTTTCACCATCCCCGTTGTCGCGGGTGCGTTTCTTTTTGTGCTTTCACTGATTGTATCGAGCAAATCGGTGGAATTGTCCCAACGCTCGGGCTACCTCTTTGTCGTCCTCTCCTGGATCGCTGCCGCCCTCCTCGGCGCCATTCCCTTTTACCTTGCCGGGTTTTCCCTCACTCCGGCCGACGCCTTTTTTGAATCGATGTCCGGGTTTACCACAACCGGATCCACCATTCTGACTGATATCGAAGCGCTCCCCCGGTCTCTGCTCCTGTGGCGGGCAACCACCCACTGGCTCGGCGGTATGGGCATCGTGGTGCTCACGGTGGCCGTATTCCCTCTTCTCGGCATCAGCGGGCGGACGCTCATGGAAGCAGAAGCGCCCGGTCCCCAGGTGGACAAGTTCACGCCCCGCCTGTCGCATACCGCGTCCATTCTCTGGCTCATCTATCTCTGCCTGACGGTCATTCTCACCATTTTGCTCATGATCGGCGGCATGTCCTGGTTCGACGCGGTCACCCATGCCTTTGCCACCATGGCAACCGGCGGAATTTCAACCCGGAACGCTTCGGTGGGAGCCTTTGATTCAGCCTTTATCCAGATTGTGATCACCATTTTCATGATTCTCGCCGGCACCGGATTTACCATTCACTGGCGTATGCTCACCGGGAAAAGGAAAGAAGCGCTGAAGGATCATGAATGGCGGGTGTACATCGGAATTTTTGCGGTTTCATCGATACTGATATGGATAACTCTGGTGCGGCTGGGTCCTGATCGCCTCTGGACGGAGAACCTCCGCCATGCCTGTTTCCAGGTTGCGTCAATCCTGACTACTACCGGTTTCGCAACCGAGGATTACCTGCTCTGGCCGGCGTTCGCCCAGACGGTGCTTTTTACTCTCATGTTCATAGGCGGGTGCGCCGGATCCACTGCAGGCGGGATCAAGGTAGGCAGGGCCTACACACTCTTCAAGATGGCGCTTTCCGAAATGAAGTACTTGCTGAATCCGCATGCGGTGTACGGCATATTTGTGAGCGGAAAGTACATGCACAAAAAAATCGTGTACGACATCGCGGCCATGGTTTATCTTTTCCTCGGTACAGCACTGCTTTCCACGCTTGTTGTTTCTTCAGCCGGGTATGACATTCTCACAAGCCTCACGGCGACTCTTGCCGCGCAGGGAAACATTGGTCCCGGTTTTTCACTGGTGGGACCGGCGCTGAATTACGCGTTTTTCCCCGGCTGGATAAAGTGCTGGCTCTCCTTCATCATGCTCGTGGGCCGTCTAGAGGTGTACACCGTTCTCGTTCTTTTAACACGGGCGTTCTGGAAACGGTAACCGCGCACTGTCACGTCAGGACCAGCAGACGCCGGTTTCCTGCCGGGTGCACTTCTCCTTGCCGTTTATGGTCGTACACTGGTAGCAGACTTCGTTTGCCGTTTTCCGTTCAACAACCCATTGCCGTACATTCTCCAGCGTAACCCGGGCTATCTCGCCGAGTGCTTCTTCGGTAAGGAAGGCCTGATGCGAGGTAAGCAGCACATTCGGGAACTGGATGAGCCGTGCGAGAACATCGTCCTGAATGGGGGCAAGCGACCAGTCTTCGAAGAAATACTGGTCTTCTTCTTCGTACACATCGAGCCCGGCACCGCGGATGCGTCCGTCCTTGAGGGCGTCCACGAGGGCGCGCGAATCAATGAGTCCGCCGCGTCCCGTATTGAGAAGTATCACATTCTTTTTCATGAGCGAGATGGATTCGTCATTGATCATGTGCCGGTTTTCCGGTGTAAGGGGGCAATGGAGCGAGATAACGTCCGACTCCCGGTAGAGTGTTTCCCGGTCCACATACTTCCCGTTGATGCTTTTCGCGAATTCTTCGTCGGGATACAGGTCGTCGAGAAGGACATTCATGCCGTAACCGTGGAGAATCTGCGCGAGAATCTTGCCGATCTTTCCGGTACCGATGATGCCGGCGGTCTTGCCGTAGAGGTCCTGTCCAACGAGGCCGGCAAGGGCAAAGTTTCCGTCGCGGGTCCGGTTGTACGCGGTGTGAATGCGCCGGTTCAGTGTCTGGAGGAGGGCGGCTGCGTGCTCCGCTACCGCATGCGGTGAATATGCCGGTACCCGTACCACGTGTATCTTCTTGTATACCGCTTCAAGATCCACATTGTTGTACCCCGCGCAGCGGAGGGCGATGAGCTCGACACCATATTCATGAAGCATCGAAATAACCTTTTCGGTAATCTTGTCATTCACAAAGACACAGACAACCTGATGTCCTTTTGCAAGACCTGCCGTGCTGGCCGTAAGTTTGCTTTCGAAGAAATCGATGGTTATCTCAATATCATCATACGCCAGTTCCTTCAGGGTTTTCTCGAAGTATTGACGGTCATACGGCTTTGCGTCGAAAAAGGCTATGTCGATTTTTTTCTTCATTGCTTCCTCCTGTTATACAAAATATAGCGAAATAGTAGGAAAAAGCAAACTGAATTCACTGCTACCAACATTGTTGGTAACTGCTACCAAAATTGTTGAAAACCCGTTACAGGAAACGAACCATGGACCAGTCTATGGCGCCCTTTTCGTCCAGTAGTTCCCGGTCAGCATGGACATATTCAATCTTTCCGATGAACATTTCGTGGCTTCCGGTCAGGACTGAGCCGGTTACGGTGCATTCGATGTTTATCGGGCAGTCGATGAGTACCGGTGCGTTTACCTTGATGCCGTCCCGGGTGCGGACACCGAGCTTTTTGAGCTTGTCTTCGTCCCGGCCGGAGTGCGAGCCGAGATAGTCATAGGCATCCTTCATTTCCGGCGGGGTGATATTCACTACGAAACAGCCGGTTTCCTTCACGATATGGTACGAATACCGTGACGGGACAATGCCGACCATGACCGACGGGGGATCGAAACTGCAGTTTCCGCCATAGACAACCACGAGGGCGTTATCCCGCCCGTCGGTGCCGCGGCAGGAAACAAGCAGGGGCGGCTTGGGATTGAGTACGGACCGTGCGGGCGCTTCGGCTTTGTCTCCGGAGCGAGTTGCCCGGTACTGTTGCCGCCGGTAGTCGGCGATGGCGGCTTTGAGGGTGTTCGCGGCAAGGAGGGCACAGTGCTCGCTTGCCTGTTCAATGTCTCCCGCGACGGCAAGGATATCGCTTTGCGTGAATTGTCCGGCTACGGATAGCGGAACCTCGGTTGCCATGATCGCGGTGGTGGTGCCGCACTTATTGGAATAGTAACATCCGTCTGTGGTGTAGTGGACGGCGGTTATGATGTCATTTTCTACCCGGATCCAGAATTCCATGGTGTCGCCGCAGGGGCCGGTAATCCGCGCATTGCCGTTGGCACCGCGGAGTGGGCCGAAGAGTTCCGGCACGGTAATCGTATTAATTGTTATAAAATCTGACATCATTGTACTCCTTTTCCCGTTTTGGTAACGACCCAGTCTCCCAGGGAACGGTTATTCCGTTTCGCGAGACTTTCACACTTTATTTGCAGTATACAGAAAATGTCACGGTCCTCGTCGAGCAGGGTTTCAAAGTTTCCCTGTCCTTTCGAGATGACGACATCCGCGGAGAAAAAGAGTTCGCGGAATTGTTTGCTGGTTGCCGGAAGGTGGGTGCCGGGAATGTCGGTGCCGTTGTCCACTATTTCGGCGACGGTAGCAATACCGGCTTCCAGTTCTTTTTTTCAGGTAGTCCTGTTGACGACTGAGCACATCACGTTCGTTTTCGGGTGAAAGTTCGGCGTCCGGTGTTCCGGCGGCCTGCGAACCGGTCGCGTAGCCGCCAAAACCGAATCCGCGTCCGTTGGCCCTTCCAGCGCCGCGTCCTGCGGCTCTAAAGCCGCATCCTCTTCCGAATCCTCCGCGCCCTGCGGGTACTGTATTACCATAGCCCGGTACATTGTACCCGGCGCAAAAACCGGCTGCCCGTCCCGTCATGGGACCCTGGCCCATGGGGCCTGTAGTATCTCCTCTCGGCATAGTGTTACCTCCTTGCCTCTGATCTGCCAGGGTACACGCATAAAACGTGCCAACTTGCACAACAGGCTATATTCACTGTTGTACGGTGATTTACGGGTAGTATTCCCCATAGGTTGCATTTTTGCATTGCAACAAAAGGTGCGAAAATGCAATCACAATTGCAATAGTGCAATAGCAACGGCAATAATCCGGGGTGAATCCGGTCTGTTTTGACGGATTATACTTGGCATGAGAATTGCAATATACCTGCTATGAAAACCGCAATTACGATATGGAATGGGCGTGTCGCGCCGGTATTTGATGTTGCACGCCAGTGTTTGCTCATTGAAAACGAGTCACGACTGGAAGTACCGATCCCTGACGGCAGTGCTGCGTTCAAGGCTTCTTTCTTTGGGGATCACAGTGTTTCCCGGGTACTCTGTGGCGCTATCTCGCGGGAATATGAAAACGCACTCGTTGTGTCGGGTATTGAGGTCATATCGTTTATTGCCGGTCCGCTCGAACAGGTTCTGGATGCCTGGCGGGCGGGAAATCTTGTTCAGGCACATTTTTCAATGCCCGGATGCGGGTGCAGGCGCCGAAGGTGCCGAAACCGCGGTCAGGGGCATTCATTGAATAGGTAAGGAGAAACCAATGAAAATAGCTTTTTCAGCTTCCGGCGATACGCTGGATGCACAACTGGATGCACGGTTCGGCCGTGCCGCGAAGTTCCTTATTGTCGATTCCGACACTAATGAGTATGGCGTAGTGGACAACACGCAGAATCTGAACGCAGCTCAGGGAGCGGGCATACAGTCTGCCCAGCATGTGGTTTCCGCCGGTGCCAGCGCGCTTGTTTCGGGTCATACCGGACCCAAAGCATTCAAGGTGCTCAGCGCAGCGGGTGTAGAGATATATCTTTCATCTGCGGCTACAGTTCGGGATGCATTGGAAGCGTGGAAAAAAGGTGAATTGCAAAAGATTGACAATGCCGACGTTGAGGGACACTGGATATGAAAATTGCGGTAGCTTCAGGAAAGGGCGGTACCGGTAAAACAACTGTATCGGTGTCTCTTGCTCTTTCTGTTTCTGATCCGCTGGTGCTCCTTGATTGTGATGTCGAAGAACCGAACTCGTCAATTTTTCTAGGAGATACTACCGGGAGGCAGACTGAAACGGTTACGGTGCCGGTCCCCGTTCTTGATGAATCAAAATGCACCGCCTGCGGAGAATGCGGCCGGTTTTGCGAGTTCAACGCGATTGTCTGTGTGGGAACATCTGTCATGGTCTTCCCCGAACTTTGCCATTCCTGCGGCGGCTGTATCCGGGTATGTCCCCATGGAGCCCTGCATGAAGAGGAGTCGCCTGTTGGTGAGTTGTCTTTTTGTACCATATCGGCCGGAACCGGGAGCAATCGGGCGTTGATTCTGGTGGAAGGGGTTCTTACCATAGGAAAGGCGATGTCTCCCCCGGTAATCAGGGCGGTAAAAAGGAAGGGCGCGGCACTTGCCGGAACTCTTTCATCGGAAAATGCCCGCGACGTACTGACCATCATGGATTCTCCGCCCGGTACTTCGTGTCCCATGACCACCACGGTGTCGGACGCGGATGTCGTCATTCTGGTAACGGAACCGACCCCGTTCGGGCTTCATGATCTTGATCTTGCCGTTCAAACGGTACGCAAGATGAAGTTGCCTTTTGGTGTGGTAATTAACCGGAGTGATTCCGGTGATGATCGGGTTCGCGAGTATTGTAAAAAGGAATCCATTCCGCTTCTTCTGGAAATTCCGGAAGACCGCCGCATCGCCGAAGGATATTCCTCCGGAATACCGCTCGTACAGGCAGCGCCGGAATATCGGGAGCAATTTGCCCGTCTCGCGCGGGATGCCGCGTATCTTGCCGGAGTGGTGAACGACGGGAGAAAACACGCATGAAAGAAATAGTGGTAATAAGCGGAAAGGGTGGCACCGGAAAAACGAGTCTGACCGCAGCCCTTGCTTCTGCAGCGGTAAAGAAGTACCGGGTTGTATTCGCCGATTGTGATGTTGACGCGTCGGATTTGCATCTTCTGTTTAATCCCGATGTGAAGGAGACACACGATTTTTACTCGAGTCATGTTGCCCGCATAGATCAAAAAAAATGTATTTCGTACGGTACTGGTACGGTATGCAAGGACTTGTGCAGATTTGAGGCGATCAGTTATTCTGATGCGGCAGGTATGGTTATTGACGAAACCTCATGCGAAGGTTGCGGTGTCTGTGTACGGTTTTGTCCAGCGCATGGAATAGAATTTCCGGACCGGTATTGCGGCCAGTGGTTTGTATCGGATACCCGTTTTGGCCCGCTTGTTCATGCGGCGCTTGATATCGGCGCGGAAAATTCGGGGAAACTGGTGACTACCGTACGCACGGCCGCGAAGCACATGGCACAAAACGGTCCGGATGGTTCGGGACCGGAGGCAGATTACTTGATTGTTGACGGATCTCCGGGAACCGGTTGTCCCGTTATCGCCTCAATTACCGGATGCGATGCCGTGGTGGTGGTAACCGAACCGACTCTTTCCGGGCTGCATGATCTGGAACGGGTAGCCTCTCTTGCGCGGCATTTTTCTGTTCCGGTTCATGTCTGTGTCAACAAATTCGACATTAACGCGGAACAGACCCGTTCAATCATCGAGTGGTGCTCAAGAAACTCGATTCCCGTTCTGGGAACCATTCCCTGGGACCGGAGCGTAACCGCGGCACAAATTCAGGGATTGAGCATTCAGGAATATGCGCAAAAACACGGCGCCGCGTCAGTAGCCGATGCCGTGAACACCATATGGGAGAATCTATGTCAATTGACGCAGTAACAATGGACAACGTGAAAAAGAAATACGTTGTCATGTCGGGAAAAGGCGGTGTGGGAAAAAGTACCGTCGCAGTGAACCTTGCCGCAGCGCTTGCCCTGGAAGGAAAGAAGGTCGGGCTTCTGGACGTGGACATCCATGGCCCCAGTACACCGACCATGCTCGGGCTGGTCGGAGAAAAACTCCTGTCCGATGGGGACGCCATCCAGCCGGTTCCGGTTCCCGGAATCGACAATCTTGCCGTGGTCTCTATCGGGTTCATGCTGCAGGCGGAAGATGCTCCGGTTATCTGGCGCGGCCCGATGAAGAACGGGGTGATCAAACAGTTTCTGGAAGATGTTGACTGGGGCGATCTGGACGTGCTCATTGTTGACTGCCCGCCGGGAACCGGAGACGAACCGCTATCGGTTATCCAGCTTCTGGGAAAAGCGGACGGCGCGGTTATCGTAACCACTCCCCAGGAAGTTTCCCGCGTAGACGTGAGTAAATCGGTGAACTTTTGCCGCCAGCTCAATCTGCCGGTCACCGGTATTGTTGAAAACATGAGCGGATTTGTCTGTCCTCATTGCGGTACGGTAACCGAGGTGTTTGGTTCCGGCGCAGGGAAAAAAATCGCGGACGCCTATGGCATACCGCTATTGGGATCGATTCCCGTTGATCCCGCGATAGGAGAAGCCGGCGATTCCGGTATTCCCTATGTTTCACGATTTGCCACCTCTCCGGTGGCGGAAGTATATCAAACCATTTCAAGGAGCCTTGTATGAAAATTGCGGTACCGGTAGCAAACGGAAAACTTAACCTTCACTTTGGACATTGCGCGGCGTTCGACGTATTTGACATCGCCGCTGACGGTAAATCGGTCGCAGGAAAATCCTCGATCGACGCGCCTCCCCACGAACCGGGACTGCTCCCGCGGTTCCTGGGTGAGATGGGTATAACCCACATTATCGCCGGTGGCATGGGATCGCGCGCACAGAGCCTGTTTGCCGAACGCGGTATCACGGTTTGCGTCGGCGCGGAATGCGACACCTCCGATACCGTTGTTGCCCGTTATCTCGACGGCAGTCTGGTCACCGGGACAAATGCCTGTGACCACTGATGCTGCAAGCTGGGGCGGAGTGCAGATAACCGTTCTTGCCGACAATACCGCAGACCTGCCGTTCGTGAGCGAACACGGGTTTGCGGCTGTTATCGATATCTGTGGAGAGCATACGCATCGCATTCTCTTTGACACCGGCCGCGGGGCGCTCTTTGCAAACGCTCCGGCCGCGGGGGTCGATCTCAATCTATGTGAAGCACTCGTGCTCAGCCATGGTCATTATGATCATACGGACGCGCTTCCGGAATTCATGGCCCGGTATCCCCGGGCAAGAATACACGCCTCGACCGGCATATTTCGCCATCACTACAGCAAGCGGACCGGGACCTGCCGGTTTATCGGGCTTTCACCCGAATCCCGCATTGCCATCCTCGCGCCGGAATCCACGTATGTCCCATTTAGCGGGAATACGTCGATTTGCGCCGGCCGTGTTTCCCTCGCGGACAATATTCCCCGGAATCATCCGCTGGAAACGCCGTCGCCGCTCTTATTCGAAGATGAAGCATGTACGGTGAGCGATACGGTTCCCGATGAACTGGTCCTGTGGACCGATACGCTGGACGGGCTTGTCATTCTGACCGGCTGCTGCCATGCGGGATTCATGAATACGGTGAATTTTGTCAAGTCGTTCGTGCCTGACCGTCCGGTCGCCCTTGTGGCCGGGGGATTCCATCTTGCCGGTGTTGCCGCGGAACGCATTGAAGCCACAGCCGCGTTCATCCGCGAGCAGGGGATCCAGCGTGTCGCGGCGTTTCACTGCACCGGGGATGACGAAACCCGGCGCCTGGCGGAACTCACCGGCGGTATCGTGGAAGCCGGCCACTGCGGCACCGTGCTGACGGTGGGGTGTGCAGTCTAAGCGCCGGAAAGCACAAGAATCACAAAGAAGAGCGCGAGTGTAACGAGGGTGCCGAGCGATAGCGTGGTACCCACGAACTCCGCTTCTTCTTCGCTTGCCCCGTCCATGAACAGGGGCATGATGAACGGCGGCGGAAGAATCGCCAGGGTGTACATGGCCGGAGCCAAAAGCTCCGGTACGTCCCCGAGGCGTGGAAAAACGAGGCGGTCCATCAGGACGGCAAAACCGAGCAGAAGAATGGTACGCGATGCGAGCAGCGCAAGCGGTGAAGCGAAGCCCGAGAGCCGGAAGCGGAGCTGATAACCGATGATAACGAGTATGAGCGGGATGGTTAGTCCTGCGAGCATGGAAAGCGCGGTATCAATTCCTGTGTAACCGGGGAGTGTTTCAAGCATGCCTTCGGGAAGAAACGCGTTGAGCGCCATTCCGACCAGTATGGCGAGGATAACCGGTGAAGTAAAAAATGACGAGACTACTGTGCCGATCCGCGGTTTCCCCCGCGTCATGAAGGTGAGCAGCGTCGTCAGTACGAACCATACATACAGCTCCTGTCCCAGATCCAGAATGCCGATTGCCTGAAGACCCGCTTGCCCGAAGCTGATACCGAACAATGAAAAGCCGAGCATACCCATCTCGAAGCCGGTGAACATGAGAGGCACGTACCGGTTTCCCGGCGCGATGAATTTGCCCGCGAGGTGTCCCGCGCCGAGCATGACGAGGTTGATCACGAACATCAGAATGATTACAAAAAAATACTCCCGGTGAAAATCCAGCTCCAGAAACGTAAGGAAGAGAAGCGCGGGAAGAGTAACCCGGACCAGCAGCTGTTTGATCTCGTCGATGGTCTGTGCAGACAGGAAATTCTTTGTACGGAACAACACGCCGAGCGCGAGAAAGAACACAATGGGCGCGAGTTTTTCAAAAATGGATACCAGAATCATGAGTGTTCTCCCTGTCTGCTTTCCGGTGTATCGATGATGTGGACGTCCTGCTGCGGGAACGGGATTTCAACACCTTCGGTCCGGAATCGGTCGAAGATGGCAAAGTAGAGACGGCTTTTCAGAAGTGCCGGAGTGCTCTTGAATTGCTGGGTCCACACGGACAGATTGAAATTGAGGGCGCTGTCGCCGTAGGTGTCAAAAAGAACTGCAGGTTCCGGATGCGCGAGAACTCCGGGCTCCTGTTTTACCACATCCAGCAGTATCTCGCGAATTCGCGCCGGATCTTCCTTGTAGGACACCCCGACCGGAATGAGAACCCGTACGTTGCGGTCGTCATGGGACCAGTTGATAACGGTAGAAGTAACAAATTCGGTATTGGGGACGATTACGGAAATATTGCTGTTGGTCCGTATTGTTGTCGCACGCATCGATATCTTTGTTACGTCGCCCTTGACCGTGCCGACCTCTACCCGGTCGCCGAGCTTGATGGGGCGTTCCACCAGAATTACGAGACCGCTTACGAGGTTGTTGGTAAGGGATTGCAAGCCGAATCCGATACCGACACCGAGCGCTCCGAAGAGTATGGAAAAGGCACTCAGGTCGAGTCCGGCAGACTGAAAGATCACAATAAAGCCGAGGACAAGAATGACATAGCGCGCAAGCGACGCTACTGCGTCCCGCACACCGAGCTCGATGGTGCTCTTGCTCATCAGTTTATGGACAACCCATCGCTGGACAATCCTGGTGACCATGATGAGAAGAAACGTTGATAAAATCAGGATGATTGCCGACATGAGGGTAACCGGAGATTTCCCGAGCGAAAACAGGGGGAAGTCCAGTATCAAGCGTATTTTTTCAAGCAGTTCCATACAGACAAGTGTCCCGGTTGATGCCGGGGTTGTCAAGATATGTCGAGCTCCAAACGCATTACTATCAAATGAAGAGACGCTAAAAAACGCATGACACTGAAAAAGTGCAGGTCTACGCTGAATTCAGAGCGCTTGCCGTGTTTCCGGATCTCCGGTTGCAATTTTTTACCGCTTAAAAAAGAGGCATAAAAAAATGACCTTGCAAAAGCGAATTCTGTTCCCCACACTTGTTACGGTGTTCCTCGGTTTTACGGCCTTCACCGTATTTCAGGCGATTCAGCACGGAAAACTTGGCCGGGAAGAAATGAAGTCGGAAATTGCCTATCTGACCGATCTTGTTGCGACAACCAATGTTTCCTACGTCTGGAGTTATGATTCAATCGGTTTACAGCTCAGCCTGGAGACGATGCTGAAAGACCCCCAGATAACGTTCATCGAAATTCTGGATGCGACAGGACTGGTAATGGCAACGGTTGAGGAGGAGTCTCTTCCCGATTCCTATGAAGTTACCGTTCCACTCGCCCGGGATTCGGTTGAGGTAGGATCCGCCCGGATTGTCTTTACCGACTACTACATACAATCGAGCCACCGGTCATTTATTCAGGGCATAATTACGCTCGAGATTTTCCTTTTCATCATTGTAGCCCTGATCATTACCCTCGTATCCCGGACGGTAACCAGGCCGCTCATCGTTCTCGCGGGAATAATGCAGAACCTCGCTGCTGGAGACGCGGATTTATCGGTTTCCGTTCCGGTAAAAAGCAATGACGAAATCTCGCTTCTTTCGAGATCATTCAATACTTTCGTCGGGAAACTCCGCTCCATTGTTACCAGAGTACAAGAAGTCGGCGTCGACAGCTCTGCGCTTGGCGACGATCTTGCGGAAGAGGCACAACATGTATCAGTTTCGGCATCGCGGGTGAATACTTCCATGACCGCGATTAATGACAGTGTCGGTTTGTTGAACAATGAAATACAGAAATCCAGTGAATCAGTGGAACGTATCAACTCCTACATTCTCGAAGTTGTGGACATGATTCAGGATCAGGCGAGCGCGGTGAATGAATCATCCGCGGCCATACAACAGATGATCGCCAATGTGGAAACAATCCAGCGTTCAACCGAAAACAAACGCGAACTTGCCCGTGAACTGCAGGATGAGGCGAAACGATTGAACAGCGGTGCTGTGGAAAATATAAAGATCATGGAGGATGTGTCCCGATCGACCGAATCAATTTCCGAGATGATTTCCATGATCAACAACGTGGCAAGTCAGACAAATCTGCTTGCCATGAATGCCGCAATCGAGGCGGCCCATGCAGGCGAATACGGCAAGGGTTTCTCGGTAGTTGCCGACGAGATTCGCAAGCTTGCCGAACAGACATCCCGGAATGCGAAAAATATTGCCTCCACGATCGGTTCTGTAATCGCAGATATAGAACGGGCCCGTGGCGCAACACAAGAATCCGGCGGAACCATTCAGGAAGTTATTTCCGGGATTGGCAATGTTGTTGACGGCATGAATGAAACTCTTTCCGGTTTGAAAGAAATGTCCATGGGTAATACCCAGATCATAGATTCTCTGTCGGTACTCAACAAGATGACAGAAGACGTACGGGCAAACAGTACCGGAATGCGTGAAGGTACACAGGAAATCAATCAGTCAATCAAGCGCTTGCTGGATACGACAGAACAGAACAAGCGGGAAATTGAGGGCATGACAACGAGTATTACCGAAATATCAACCGCAATAGATACTCTTTCAGGACTTTCGGGTCGGAACGCCGAGAACATAGCGGTTCTTGATGCGGAGATCGGAAAGTTCAAAACATAGTCTTGAATACAAGGAGCCGAAAATGAAGCGAGTAGTGTGTGTTGTGCTTGTTGTGATGACCGCCTTTGCCGTGTATGCGGAGCAGTTGACGGTTGGAACGATCAGGGGAATGATGCGGTATAGCCCGGCGGTTGTGAAGGTTCTCGGCGAGGCAGGGTATAACATTACGATTCGGCCTTTTGACACCCAGGAAGAACTGATCAAGGCCGCGGCAACCGGTTCTGTGGACGGCGCTTTTTTTCTCGCGCAGCCGGTTATAGCCCAGATCAAGGGCTCGGTCATGATCCCTGCCCGGCTCATGAACAGCGATTTTTGCGCGATTTCCACCGATTCTTCAGTTACTGTTTCCAACCCGGGAGATTTGAGAAAGTACACCGTGGGCGTTGTAAAAGGTCATCCGGGCCATGCGGCGGTAACCCGCGGGATGAAAGTGTTTGAAACGCAAGATGACATGGACCAGTTCAAACAGCTTGCAGAGGGCAAGTATCAGGTTGCGATTGTGGTACAGGAGATGGTTCCATCCATGGCCCGGGCTTCCGGTTTGAAGACCTATTACATTCAGCAACCGCCCTTGATGCGTACCCCGACATTCTTCATGTTGGGATCAGGCAAGGCGGCGCACCGGAAACCGGTTGAAGCTGCCTTCAAGAAGGCAATGGATAGCGGGGCATGGGAACGGGAGATTGCCGCCGCGGGTCAGTAATCGCGGATTATTGTTCTCTTGTCAGACTGGCGAGCATGAGGCCCCAGAAGCATAAGGCGATATTGAAAAGCGGCACCTGAAGATTGGCCGGCATCGCGTATATGATCGAGACCATGGGAATCCAGACTCCCCAGGTGGATATAAGGACGGTGACAAGCCGGGGCCCAATACTTTTCCATAATGATGGGTCGATCAATGCGGCTTTGCTGAAAGCGTTTTCCAGCCGCCAGTAGGCAAGGATCTGAAAAACGCTTTCAGCAAAGCCGCATTGATCGCC